>Ga0179593_1397202_pt1 | contig 24117 bp, 32 predicted proteins | sample CZODoug2_1_08_16_FD_185931 | JGI IMG/M metagenome (GOLD analysis project Ga0179593, IMG submission 185931) | Vadose zone soil fungal communities from Angelo Coast Range Reserve, California, USA - CZODoug2_1_08_16fungal (PacBio error correction) | ecosystem: Environmental > Terrestrial > Soil >... | reverse complement strand
CGAGCTTTAAATTGCCTTGTACGTTCCTTCGTCATGTTCCTCTTTCCTGAAACTAGACTGGTCCGACGCTTTTTTTTTTTCAGCAAAAACGGATTGCTTCCCTAGATGTTCCTGGAAGGCGCCTGCTCTTTTTCCCCCCCTACCCCCATCCGAACTTTTGGTTTTTTTCCCCCATGCCTGCCTCCTTCCGAGACAATTCCCCAATGGGGAACGCACGATGCCCCCTTGCCTTTCCGCTTTCCTTCTACTGTAAGCTTCTCCTTTGTTCCCTTCCTCCCCTCTGCAATCTGCTTTTTTGTTTTGAGGCTCCCCAAAAAGAGAGATCATTTCCTCTGTCCCGTACTTCGGGGTTGATTGCGCTTCTTTCTTTTTTTGGGGGCGGATTGGGGTTCCTTCTCTTTTTTTTCCTTTTTTTTCGAAGCTGAACATGGCTTTTCTTTCCCCCTCCTTTGGGAACTGGTCCCACCCCCCACTTCTTGGCCAACAGTATTTCATCCGGACGTGTGTTCCTTTTTTTTCACCCTTTCCGCTGATTCCGTTTTTCTTTCTTTTCTTTTTACTTCCCCCGAGAGTGGGAGCGAGTTGGCGTTGGCTCTGCCTGATCAGGGCAAATTCATCACACTTCCTTTTCTGCCTCCCAAAATTTTTACCTTCGGTCGTCGACGAGTATCCCGATCTCACGTTGCTCCCCCCCGCAACTATAGGATACCAGCAAGGTCAAGGTCCTCTTGACGAGAATTGGGGAGGACCTTTTTTTTATGTGCTTTTGGGAAATGTCTGGAAACCCTTTTCCCAACTTTCTAACCTGCGGCCGTTATCGCCTTCGCCCAAAAATAATCACGGCTTCAACTCATTCTTTTTTTTCAGGCCGACTGGCCCCGGGGAGTCTCCCTTCCGGTCCCTATTAAGACGCCGCTACGGAACTTCTTTTCAGGGTGTCTGGCCCCCTTTTTTCCTTTCTTGCTCGTCCCGACTGCTCCCCCTTTCTTTTTTTCTCAAGAGGGTCGTTCCGGCCATGCCTTTCCATCCCATATCCATCCTTTTTTTTTTCCCTCGAGATCCGCTTCAGATCGATGAAAACACCCCCACAGGAATCTTTTTGTCGTAGTCTCCCCCCACCCCCTTCTCCTTTTCCTTTGCGGCTCCCCTCACCCAACTCTTCGGTGAAATCCTGGCTGGTGCCTTTCTCTTTGTCGGTAAGAACAATCTTCTTCATCTGTTTCCTAAGACGCACGACTTCTTTTCCCTGCTTTTTATGGTTTTTCCCCACCCCATTATCTTTACCGGATGCAGCTTCCTCAATTTTAATTCCGTAGTTGGGAAGAGGCCATGTGCGTGGCTTCTTTCGCCTTGTCCCTTTCCCCTTTTCACCGAGGAGGACGTTTTCCTCTCCCCTCCCATGTTTCAGCGGAAACCAAGGTCCCCTTTTTTTTTTTCGTTGGGCAACCGGCGTGGTGCTACGCCGCTGGTATACCCCCCTCCGTTTTGGTAGCACACTTGCCCCCAGTCGGCACTCGAGAAAAAGGCGATTCTTTCCAACTGATGAGAATTAAAATCTCCTCTGTTTCCCTTGTGCGCGAGTGGCTTTTGCCCCTTCTATCTGGTTTCCCTTCGGTCATTTCTTCGAACCTTCTCCCCTTTTATGGAAGATTTTCCCCCACTGGCTTGACCGCAGCTGCCGACTTTTCCCTCCCTCTGCTTTCCTCTCTTTCCTTTCGATTTTCCCCCCCCCCTTTCTAACAACCATGGCCTGATGATTTACCGGTTTTTTATAGAGTCATAGCGGATGGTCTTCGGGCCTGCTGCTCTGGCCCCGTCAAGCGCGCGGTGGCTTTCGTCAGTTTTTGATGGAGACCCGTGCGCCCCGTTTTTCTTTCTTATCTCTATTTTTCCTCTCCTTTTTTTTTTTTAGAGATCAATTATAGCAAGTCCTGTCGCAATTCTCCCCAGGAGTCCCTCCGCGACCCCACCCCCCTCCTTCGTTTTTCTCTCCTCTCCCCCCGAACCCTTCCTCTGTCTCTTCATCGAAAACTCACCCGGAGCCCCACTCACGGCAAACCAGTTGGTTGCTATTATCTTTTTTTCGTTCCCTCTCCCTCATCGCTGCCCAACGCCCACCGTTTCTCCTTTCGCTCTTTCAAGCCTTACGTCCCCCTTTATCTTGAAAAGGGTTCTACAGTGAAAATTTTTTCCCTTCTGTGCCCCCCCCATTCCCAGCTTGCTGCAATCCCTTTTCCCCAAATCCGAAGCGATTCGAAATTTTCTTCTAAAGTTGAGTCCCGTTCGACGGTAGTCGCAAAACGTTCCGGCAGTTCATGGTCCACCCGTTGGAATTAACCCCCCCCCCTTTCTGATATGAACCCTTTTCCCCCTATGCTGTATCCACATTCCGTTTGACACTTCTTTTGTTGGGGGGGCCCCTCGACAATTAGCTGATCTTCGTATCCGTTCCACCTGTTTCCGACCCTTGAACGCATCGAATAGTCCCACGCACCACTCCCCCCTTCCTCGTTAACCTTTGATACAGATGGGCTTTGTTTTTTCTTTCTCCGGTCAGTAAAGAAATGGTTCCTTTTTTTTGGCAACCACATGAAAGAAATGTTGAGCGTCTGTCGTTCCTGGTTTTGTCCCTCCCCTGACCTCCCCTCCCCGACGTCCCCTTTTTCCCATACCTTTTTTTCCCCCCCCTTCAGGATTTCCCGCCGCCTCATGGATTTCTTTTTCTTTCCCTTCTTGAGTCTTTGTGTTCCACTCCTTTTTGGGTAAGCTGAGAGTCCGGCTTTCGCCCAATGTATGGTAGTTGAAAAGTCCATTTCGTCACTCTCCGCTTTTAATAACTTCCCCCCGTCTTTTTCTCATGTCCCTTTTTTTTGCTTCCTTCCACACCGCATTTTTTTCGACCCTTTCTGACGAAGCAGTCGTCTTCTGCCTTCTGCGAGCCCTTGATCCCCCTTTTCCCCGCGTGCCTCTTGCCCCCCTAGGAGCGTTTCATTAATTTCTTCCAATCTGCTTATCATTCTTTTTGCTGAAGGTCCCCCTCCCTTGCCCGTGGTAGCTTTTTTTTTCTTTTCCAATAATCCGCAAACTTTCTTTCATCTCCAAAATTAGAGTCAATAGTCCCTGCACCTTTTCTGTTGCCCTTTTCGAGTTGTCTAAGCGTGAATCTCCTCTCTCGTAGCAACCTCCGTCGTCCCAATTGTGTGGAGGTGCTTTTTCGTAGGAAATGTTTTCTTTACCTTCTCGCGCCACCGCCACGCTGTCCTCCCCCCTCCTCCCCCGGAATTTTTAGCCTCCCCGTCTCTTTTTGTTCTTCAACCAGCGTTCCCCTTCCGCATCGATGTTTAGAAAAGCGGCCTTTTTCCCTGCCGCTTTTTGCAGCCCTCCCTCCTGTTCCGCTTCGCCCCCCCCCTTTCCCCCTTTAACCCCCTTCCTTCACCACCCCTTCCCCCTGTCCTCGAAATCAACCCCACTTTTTCTCTTTTTCCAAATTCTGCTAAGGTTGTTGTAGCCCAGCCATTAATCCAATCACTTTGTCAGGCCCTTCCTCAACAAGGTCCCTCAGACCCCCCCCTCCCAGTAGTCTGTCCGCATAGCGCCCTATTGAGCCAAATGTTTCTTTTTTTTGGAATTAAAAGTGCTGATGTCGCTGTCGTTTTTCGCGCCCCCTCCTTTCCAGCCACGCCTGTTTAGTGGGAGTTTTCGCGTAACTTCTGATAGCATCAAGGAACCCCATTTTTTTCTTCACGGCCCCGTCCGGGGTTTTTTGGATTTTTTCCCCTTTTTGCCTCTTGCCATTTCCCAGTATACGTTGCTGTCAGCGGCCTTCCCTCTGCCTCTCTGATTCTACTTCCACTTTTCGCGTCAGAGATTCCTTCCACACCCATTCCTACCCCCCACCCTGTCCTTTTCGTCGGTCCTTCCCCCCACAAACCCTTCCAAAATTACAGGGTCGGACCTTTTCCTCCCCAAACTTTCTGCAAGAGAGTCGCGACCAGGTCTCTCTCTCTCTCAGTGCAAGTGTTGTTGCTTTGCATTGTGCGCCGCTTTATTTCGAACCTTTCCCCTCCTCCCTTTGTGTGTGAGATTTCCTTTAATTCCCCGGGCGACTACACCACCCCTAGATCCCCCAATCTGAACGTGAGCCTTGGTCCGACCTTCCTCTTGAGTTCGTGTACAATGTATTTCTTACTTTCGGTCACCTCCATGGTCCTGAGGACGTTTTTCAGATGGTGTTTTTTAAGATTCCTTTCCCGCTCTTTAAGACTAATTTGTGCCGTAGCACCCGTCCCTTCCCCTTTTTATGCCTCGGCCTTTCCCCCCTTCCTGGGAATGGTGCTCTGCGGACCCTGGCACCCCCCACCCTTATTTGAGGGCTTGACCCCTCTCCCTCTTTTTTCTTTCTTCTACAATTTTTGCTTTTCCCCCATCACCATCACTCTTTTTTTTTTTTTTTCCAAACTTCATTGGAGAGAGGCACTGACCATCTCCTGCACCTGTTAGGCACGCCCGTCTCCCCCTTTTCTTTGTTCTGGTCGGCCTCCTGACCCCCGGTTGGGGAGTTTCCTTTGATTAAGCTATCCCCCTGTCCATTTTTGTTTTCTTCTTGTCGGGCTGCCCCCCCCCCCCCCCTTCTCGAATGAATTTGATCATTCACTTTTGTGATTCGAGGAGTCGGAGTTTTTCGTTAGGGGCGGATTTGTTTCCATTCTTTTTTCGTGTTGAATATTTCGAAGAGAAATGGATGCATTTTCTGGAAACCTCCCTTTCCCCTTTTTCCCCCCCTTTTTTTCTCCCATTTGCGAAAACATCCTTTCTTTAATTCTTCCTGATGGTTGGCGAAACCCCCGGCCACTCTCTCTTCTCCGGAGTTTTTAGAGAGGACCGTCCCTGCTTTTCGTCCTCTATTTAGTTGCGCTCCGATCCCCTTTCATTCCCCCCCTCCCCCCTTTTATTGTCCTTCCTCGAACACCCCCCCCGGCTCGACTCTTTTTCTCTCTTCACTTTCTAAAAGAAACAGCGGATCCCAGCCTTTTCGCACCTGTACGATTGATCGTCCTTTTTCTCCCCCGGGCCCGGTGTGAGGATTATTTGGGGAACTTTTCCCCCGACCAAGGTTTTCTCCATGAGGAAGGCTCCTTTCCCCACAATTAATCAAGCCTTCATCTCTCAGAGGTGTCGGCTTCCTAGACTCCTTGGGCTTTTTGATTCCTTCATAAGACGTTTTTTTATTTATTTCCTTCTTGCGGCAGTGTATGGCACGTCTCTTCTTATCACGAAAGTGTGCCCCGTTGTGGGACCACAATTGGGTCTTTCCTTTCCACCTTGACCCCTCTAGTCTTTTTTTAGACCTAGAGATCAGCACTTTTTCCCCCAATGTAATCTGTGCTTTCTCCCCCCCAGACCCGAAAGGGAGTTGAGGCCAATCCCCATAACGGGTCTGTGTTAACACCCTTCTTGGGCTCCTTTTTCCTTTTTTAGGGCCCTCCCCATTTTGTCCTTTTTCCTTGTCAGACCCCCGAAAGGACTTCGAGACTTGTCCCGGGGGTGGCCCCCCCCCCGTAAGGCCCGATCCCTGTCGTGGCTTCAGTTGATGGCCTTTCTCCTCCCAGCTCCCCTCTTAGGTGGTTTTTTCACTGTTTGGTCGAGCTCCGCTGGACCAGGTGAAGCCCTTGGGAATGTCTCCAAGCGCATTTTCCGCGTCCCCCCCCCCCCTTTCCATTTCGAGATGTTTTCAAAGGAGTTTTTTGACTAATTCTTGTGTTTCCTTCTTTTCCACTACGTTTGGTTTTCCGCCAGATTAAATGCCTACGTGTTCCCCCCCTGGCGATTGAACGGAGCCGGTCGAATTCAAATAATTCGCTACTTTTTTTGGCTTCTGCCTCCCCGCTGTTGTTTTTTTTTTTTTGCGCTCATCGTGTCCACACTCTTTAGCACGGAGACCCATCGCCCTTGAAGTTTAGTGTTCACTCCCTTGACCGAGCTGCCGAAATGGCGTCATCTCCCCGATTGAACTTTTTTAGAGTATTCCCATACCCCCCCCACACCCACATGTCATTCTTTATTCTTTTCCTTTTTCCTCTAGAGTTTCATTCTCCTTTGTAGGCTGCCTGATCGATGCTGCCATCGAGGTTGTTTAGCGGAGTCTTGTCCCCCCATTTCAGTTTCGCCGACTGGTTCCTTTCTCTTTTTCCTCCTCTTTGTTTTTGTTGATCTTTCGGCGACCTGGAGCCTTTTCAACCTTTTTCTCCGCGAAAACCCTCGCTCTGTCAGTCTGAGTCCCTTCCAACCCCCCCTGGCCTCTCCATCTCTGGCCCTAGAACCCCTTTTTGGTGGATATAGATTTGCCCTCTCTAATTCCCCTCGCGCCACTCAGCCCTGTTCTCCCGGGCAGCCCGTTCAAGCCCCCCTCCGTTTTAAATCCGCCACGGTTCCTTGCGCCCCAAAGATCCTCATTTACCCCCATCAGTCTCCCTTCCCGCCTTACTCGCGCCCTTCCCCTTTCCTCATAGAGGTTGAAAAACGGACGCCTCCCCCCCCTTTGTGACAGAAGGGTCGAGAACCTGCCCGTGGACCTTTCAAGATGGTTTAAAAAGGGCCTCCCCCATTTCTTTGATATGACAAGGCTTCCCATCACCCCCCCTTTGCCCCTGTCTTGCCTTTTTTTGTCCTGACATTCGCTTTTCGTCTCCCGTTTCCGTTTCCCCTTGTTTTCCCGAATCCCTTTCTCATCGACACTCCTCCCTCTGCCAAAAGATACGAGCGCTTTCGACGCGCATCCGTTCCCCAGTCCAGTTTCCTTTTGGTTAGCATGAGGGGGGCACACCCCATTTTCGCCCCCCTGTCTCGAGGATCGTTTCTTTTCCGCCCCCCTGAAAAGCAAAACTTTTTCTCCCGCCGCCGGAAACCTCGGAACAAGACAGCTTCTCCGCCTTTTAACTGTTTAAGCCCCGCAAACTTCTCTTATGGGTTGCTCTTCTTGGGTAAGCGAGAGTCCGGTTTTTCCTGTCTTTCTTTAGAGTCATGGACTTTCCCCCTTAAACTCACTCTTGATTTCCCCGTTTGGTCACCTTTCTTTTTCAGTTTCAGGAGATACTGTACCCACACCTTTTTTCCCTGACTCCAGTTCCGGATACGCGTCTCCTTTCCCTCCCCCATGATAAAATACGACCGTCCCCCAACCTCTCTCGATGACTTTCGTCCTGTTATCTTTCCTTCCTTTTTTTTATCTACCCTTCTCCGGTGAGCTTTCTCCAATAATTCGCACACCGAGACCTGTTAACTTTTCGGTCCCTCGTAACTTGCGGACAACCCCTGGCTCCGCTCTGCTTTGGGGGATCCCAGAAACTTTTGCAGTAGTAATCGTCGCGCCTTTCCAAGTTTTTTCCCTGTGCACAATTCCCGTGAGTAGGAATTTTCCTGATCAATTAGCGCCCCCCTCCCCTCGCGTCGCCCGCTGCGTTATCTAGACAATCCGTACGACACCCCCCCCCCCCTGGTTCACAGTTTTTGTTCACGAAACCATCTAATCCCTAAGATAACTCGGTTTCGCAAAGCCCTCTGTGCTTTCACCTGCCCTTTTTTTGGTCCCCCCCCCCTTCCCTCATGTTTTTCTCGAGCCCGCCCCCCTCACATACAGTTAGCTCCCACCCCACTAAGCCCCCGACGTCCACCTCCAGGAAATAAAAACTTCGTGTTTTTTCTTTCAGCTGAATAAATTTTCGGAGTCAGCTGTTGTTTTCTTTTTTTTTTCAAACCCCCTCCCCAGACAACCCCATCTTTTCCGGTAAAACAAAAGGAACTCAGACCCAATCCCAGTCGCGTCCTGACTCTCCTCTTGTCCACTCCTTTTGCTTTCCTCATTTTTTGCTGGATCCTGCGCACCCATTTCCATCTCGGCTGGGTGCTTTTCTTCACTTTTTTTTCCATGTCCAACATCCCTCTCTTGAGCGCCCATTTTTTGGATGCCAGGCTTTCCTTCCCAGGCGAAGTTTCCGTTTCCCTCTTCCGCCCCAATGCGGTTCCTCTCTCCTTCCCATGCCTGTTCCATCGCGGGAACCGATTTTCCTCCCCCATCTTCTCCCCCACATGTACTTCGGACCTCCTTTCCCTACCCCCAAAGAAAAATACCTTGCCTTCCCTCCCAAATCCTTATGAAGAGAGTCGCGACACTTCCCCTTTCCTCTTCTCTTAGTTGTGGTTGTTGCGGTCCAAGCTCCCTCCCCCTTTCTTCCTAATCCTCTTCTTCTTCCCCTAATCAGTGTTGTGTCGAGTTTCCCCCCCATTACACCCCTCAAAAGCACACAAACCACTTTCCACTGTTCGCACTTTTTGCCTTGGTCTCTAATCTATGAATATAGTTTTTATACTTCTTTCCCCCCCTATTTTTTTTTTTCCTTTCCTTCTTAAAATGTATGTCCTCCTGCTTGGTTTTCTTCTTGGTGGTTGTATTCCCTCCTTCTGAGGATGGTTCCCGCCGGCATTTCTGCCCTAAGCGCTGTCCTTACTCACTTCGCCTGTCATGTTGCGATCTTGGCCTTTTACACCCCCCTGATTGAGGTCTGTCCATCCGATTGGTCCCCCTGCACTTTTTCTTCGCTTCCCAAGAACCCACGCCAGCGGGCTGTTTTTGACATGCCGGGGCGCGCCCCAGCTCCTGCCCCCACTTTCTTCCCGCCCCCCCCTTTCGACTCACTGATTCCTTCCCTTCCGCATGGTTTCTTGGATGAGGAGTTTCCTTGTTATTCTTCAGTATTGCCGCTCCTTCGTTAGTTGGGATTTTTTCCCGAACGAATTTTAGCTATGGGTGTAAGGGTTCCGATTTTTTCTTTAGGGGGCTTCGGGTTTTCTCCCTTTCTGTGAGTGGGGACGTCTTGCGAATTTTGGATTTTGTTCTGCCTTCAAGGGTTTTCCAAAAATGTCCCCTTGCGAAACATCTTCATCCGGCCGCTTTTTTGTGACCAAAACTACACCGCGATGAGGGATGAGTTGATTGTCTCGCCCTGTTACTTTCTTTTTTCCCTCGAGTGTTGCTCCCTCCTTTTCCCTCTTTAACTTCTCCCTCCCCACAGTAATTTACATTTTCCCCCCTCCACCCTTGGCACTGCACGGCTTGACCTCCTTCTCTTTCAAAGTTTCTCCTTCTCTCTGGTCCCGCAATGTTTCGCCATTTACGATTTTTTCCCCTTAATTTGGCTATACGGACAGGGCGCCCGTTTTTTTTTGGGTTCTAGGGAACCCGGTGCCCCCTTTTTTTCCCTTTCAAAAAAGCTCCACGGTCCTCCCTTTTCCCTCTTTAGGGTTTTTCGTGGCCCCCCTCTTTGATTTTTGTTTTTCCCGTTCTTAAGAGCGCTTAAGCGCCTTGTATGGAAACGTCGGTGTGTTGTTCCTTCAGTCCTTCTTCCTTTGCCCAACGTTGGGTCCTTTCCTCCTTTTCCGGCCATTGAATTTGAAATGCAATCCTGCCCGGGCTTTCCTCCTTTTTTCCCTCTCTTTAACCCCCCTTGAAACTTTTTTTCGCAACTCCGACAGCAGGGCCCCTTACCCCATTACCCATTCGTTTCAAATTCTTTTCCGTGCCTTTGTCTTCCCTCCCCCCCCCCCAAGCTTTCTTCTTCCCGGTGCCCCCAGACACTTCCTCGAGCTTGACGGTACGTGTCTGTTCTAAAAGTCGTGCTTCCGCTCAAGTGCAGTAGCTGTGGCGGAGGATAATTGGGTCGATTCTGCCTTCCCACCTTTTCAACTTTCATTCTCCCTTTTCTCGATAGCATTTGGCCCCCCAAGGGCCAGGGAGATCGGCCCTTTTGATACCGTTCAGAGACTGTCATTCCCTACCGTTTGGTATGCCCCCTTTTTTCAGCCTACTGCCTTCCTTTTTCAGGCGTTCCCCCGGCGTGCAAGTAGTCCCGTCGTAATTCGGCGAGTAGGCTTGCCCTCCCCGTGCGTGTCCCCCCAATAGGGTAGAACGGTGAGGTCCCCTTTTCTTCTCCTCGTTCACTTCCTTCACGAGTCTTCTCTGGCGAACTCTTCTTCGCTATTGAACTTCAGTTCCCCCTCTTCCCCCACACAATGGCATTGATTCATTTTTTGTCGCCAGATAATAAGCGGCCTTTTTCGGGATTTGCCTCCTCGAGCGTTTTTTTCCTCCCGGATCCCCCTGGTTTTCAAATTGCTCGGTCTCCGACCTGCTCCTCTATATTTTAATCATCATTGTTTGTTCTTTTCTCCCTTCTCTTCCGTCGGCGAAATGTTTCCCCTTTTCCCTCCCGTAATCCGCACCCCCCCCACCCCCGCGCGCTTCCTCTCCGCCTCCCTAAGAGCATGGCTCTCCCCTTAGACTCAAGGACCTTTTGTTCTTTCTCTTTTAAGACCCTGAAGTTAAATAGCTCCCTTCCGTTTCGCCCGTCCCTGTTCAGCTTAGTTAAGTCTGACCTTTCACTACGTCCCCTCCCGGTTCTTCCCCTTTATACCCCCACTTTTTCCCAAATAAGAGGACTTTTGTTCCTTTTTCCCACGACGACGATTTGAAGGCTTCATTCCCACTTTTTGACCCTGACTCCTCCTTTCTCGAAACGTGTTATTCCTCTTCTTTCACCCCCTTACTTTTTTCCCCCCCCATTGTTGGACCAGTCGCCTCCCAATTCCCAGTTGACCCCTATTTTTTCTGGTTTTCCATTCCATTCTCTTTCTCCAACTTCACCTGTTAACCGTCGCCTCCTCCTTCTTTTCCTACTCCTCTAGACCGCTTTTCACAGCTTTTCTTGAGACTTTGCTTGAGGAATTCCTCCTGGTCTCGTTATGTGTCCCCCCCTGAACGCCTTAAGGTAGTTGGTTTCTTCCATGTTTTCACTCCCCCAAAAAATCCCTGTCGCGTGCACGACCCCACCACCCTCCTTTTCACTGACGCAGGGTTCCTGATTATTACGCTTCACTTTGCGTCGGGGTTGTCTCTCCGACCCCCCCCCCCTTCTTTTTTTAAGAAGAGTCCGCGCCGCTTCTTTCTCCTCCCTTCGATAGAGTTTAATGAAAGTCCATGCCGGACACGTGCCCTCCCCTTTTCCCACGTGGTCCCCCCTGTTCTTCTCCTTCGAATCATCACAAAGGATGACATTGAAATGAAGCAGAATCCCAAGCTCTGCTCCTCCTTCCGGACCCTTCTACCCTTATCAACCCCCCAGCCCTGGTAAACTAGGAGACGAGAATTGTTTCTTGTTTCTATTTTTTTTTGAGGCAGGGATCCCATCGGCCCCTCCTTCTTTTTCTGGTTTCCCCCTTTAACATCCATTCCCTCCCCCCCCCTTCCAATGTAGTGAATCTCCTCTGTCAACAGTGTTCTTAAGATTGCGTTCCCTTTTACAGTTAACCCTTTCAGCTGTCCTTCCTTTTATCCTTTTCCTTCCCATTGTTTCCCTTTAGCTTTGGAGTTAGGAATTTTTGCCTTCTTCCAACTCCCACTCGAGGAGCCTCTCTTCCTAGACGACTAGTCCCCCCACTCGAGGTGGCCCAGTTTTTTTCCTCCCCTCTAATCCACCCCCTCAGGCTAAGGATAACTCTTTTTTCGCCCCTGGCCCCTCTTTTAGAAGCCCCCCCCCTGCCCTTCCTGTTCCGCTTTCTCCCTAGTCCACTCACCAAGGAGATCCCCATCGCCCCCACAAGAGCCCCCCCTCATTCAAACAATTTACGACTTTTTCCTCCTTTTTGTGTAGAATCCTTCTATTTTCCCCCCCCACTGATCTTGTCATCGAGACTTCATACCCCCGCAAATACTCATCCCCCCCTTCTTTCCCTCTTTTTCAGGAATCCTACCCCCCCTTTTTGAGTGCAATCCCGCACTTTCATAGCTTGCCTCTCCTACCAGATCAGCCCCGTGGCTTTTCTTTTTGAACTGGACCCGGCCTCCCGCTCGTCGCACGCCAGAAAAATCGGGCTGACTCCGCATCTTTCGCCCATTCCATGTCTATTATTCCAGCAAAATGCATTTCGATTCCTTCACCCCCTTCTTATTCATCGTTTCCTCGAGTCATCCCCCGCCACCATTTCAGGACAGGGGACCCTTCCCCCCTCCCTTTCCCCAACTTCCCAAATAAAGGTTTGTTCCCATTCTCCCCCAACCTCTCCCATCTTTTTCGCGACCCCCTTTCCCCCTTCAGAGTCTTATTAGTGCCCTATGGTGTTTGGGTGTACAGGGTGCTCCCGAATTCTCTTTTCCTCCTCATTTTTTTTTCTTTAATAACGCTTTACGATTACAACCTTTTCACCGCCCCACCCCCCTTTCCAAGTCTAATTCTCACCGTTTTAGCCCCTTTTTTTTTTCCCTTACTCTCTGCTATATCTTGTCCTGCTCTTTTTTTTGTACAGTGCGACCTTCCCCATGGGACAGGTTGATAGGATGGTGTTTGATTCCCGATGACCTGAATTGGTCTGATCTTCTCCTTGACTTATGAATAGTCCCCGGACGGAAACTCCCGGGTCCTGGCCCGCCTTCTCTCTTTCCCCCAACCCACAAAGGAGTTGCCTTGCTCCCTTAGCGATGGGTTCTTTTCTCCCCATCTTCCTCATGCCCCCCTTCCCTGCTTGGCCTTCTTTTACGCGACTCCGACATCGACCCCCCCCTTTACTCCTTTATGCTTTATGCCCTTTTTTCCCGTGGCGCTTCCCATTTTAGGAGTTGCCTGGGTGGATTACTCTCTCCCTTTTTCCATCGCCCTTCTTTTGGTAGCTCCCCCCCCCCCCTTCTTTCCCGTTGATCAGCTTCGGTCTTTCGAGGCAGTTGATTTTTGCGTTCGGTTTTGATTTTTTTTTTTTTATGTTTTGGGCTGTGCAAAAGCGTCGGTCTTTCCTTTTTTTTACCCCCCGGGCCTTTCAAAACAAAAATGGTTTTTCTTCGGGGGTTCTTTAGGACGATGGTTGTTGACCCCCCCGATTTCTTTTGTGTAGGAAGGATTGAGTGATTACCCCCCCAACCCCCCCTTTTTATTTTTCCGCCGAGTGGCGTCTCTTGACAATTCCTACGCCACACGGTCCGCCCCCTTTCCGCACCAATTGGAACGCAACGGCTCCTCTTTTTCCTCCTTCTCTTCCTTTTTCTTCCCGCCCCCAGATCGCGATACCAGCCAGTTACGTCTTTTTTCCGTAATGGTATACGCGCTTTTTTTGGAGGATATTGGGCTTGACCCCCCGGAACCTGCTTGTCCTTCTTGGCCCTTTTTTCCTCCAAACACCCTCTCCCCGTCCTAACTTCCATTTCTCGGGTTGCCCGGACGGTCTTTTTTGATTCGCTTCTGAAGGTTCACCGCCCTTATTGAACCCCTTTTCCCCGGCGCCAGTGTATGCGTCCTTTTTTTTCGCTCGTCCTGCATATAATAAAGTGTGCCCTCTTTTTGGTCACGCGGTGTAAGGAAATGGAATTTCCCCCCCTCTATCCCTCCTCTCCTGTCGAGCCGGAATACCTTCCCTGAAATCTGTTTGTCTCCCCCCCCCCTCCATATTTTCTTTAGGAGTTAAACTTTCCCCAGGCCTGGTTTTTCCGGTATTGAAGCGGCTGCCCACTCTTTCATGTCGGCACCTCCCTTCATCCCCTCGAGCTTTCTTTCATGTTGTGCCACCTCCCATACCACTCGGTCTCAGATATCCCTCCCCCCCTCTTATGGTGAAGAGGCGGATACCTTGTATTTTTGACTTGCCTCCGTTAGGGAAAAAGGGACTCTCCGTCCCTTAGCTTTGCGTCCTGGACCCTTTTCCTTTGGATACTCTTTTTTACGGAGTCTTTTTGATCTCTTGTTTCATACACCTCCCCCCCTGATCCCCCCCCCTCCCGCTACTTCCTTCCATTGCAACCCCCTTCAGAGTTGCAATTTCTGAAGCCTTCAACCTCTTCCTTTTTCCTTCGCTGAGTGGCTTTCCCGCCGCTGATGTGGTAATGTGTGTCACTCCTGAGAACCTGTGATCCCCTTCCTGGCGTAGTTTTCACCTCCTGTCACTTCTCATGCCGACCTGGCTCACCCTTTCGCTTGTGCTCCTATGAACTTCTTTTTCCCTCTCACCACCTTTTCTTTCCTTCCCGTAGGTTCATCGCAGGACCTGGGTTTCTGTTTTATCCCTCGATACGGCCGGTTTTTTCGTCTTTCCTATGGTTCCCACTTGCGCAGGTAGAGAGATCGTAATTTCTTCTCTCCCCCCATCCCCCTTCCCTTTTATTTTTGTAAATTCCGCGTCTCTTGCTCAATTTTCCCCCTTCCTACCCGCCTTTTGAACCACCGCGCCTTTGACCTTCGTGCACCCCCTCCCTCGCTTTCTGTACCCCGGCCGGTCTTCCCTCCATGGTGGGTGGCTATAGGTTAATCGTACTCTTCTGTCCATGGCCCCCTCAGACGATCCCCTTCTTCCCAGCCCCTTCCAGTTTAAACCCTCGGTCGAACAGGGGTCCCCGTTCCTCCACTATGTGGAACCCTTTTACCCCCCGGATTGTTTGTCATCTAATCGCCGCCCTTCTCCCCTTTCCTTGCCCAGGAGTAATCACCCTCCGTCTCCCTTTTCGAGCACGTTCCCTTCCTTTCTTTAAAAACTTTGGGCCCATACCACAATTTCCTTTTGCTTCTCCGGGCTCCTTATTTACCCCACCCCCCCTTGAAAAAGTATTCCTTCCCCCCCTTCTGGTGCCGACTCTCTCTGACGTCTACCTTTAGTACGCCCCCCCGACTTCCTTGCATCGACTGCCTGATCCGACCGATTCCCCTACGTTTGATTTGATTGAGGACAATCCATGAATTATCAGGTCTCTTCGTTGCAAAACCCTTCCGTCCCTTTCTCAGGGGAAGTCCTTTATACCCCTCCGCAGCCCCCAAATCACTTGGGTCGCGCCCGCCGGACTTCCCCAATCGGATTTACCTCTTTCTACGCCCTCCAATCACTGATTGGTTTTACGTTACCCCAAAAGATTTCCTTTTTTCGCCTCGTTGCCGGCCTTTTTCTCTCCCGATCCTTGTCTTAGCTTCCTTTCCCACTGGCCTGTCCTCCCCCCCTTCCCGCTTGTTCCCCCCCCTACTGGCGTTGCAGGAGGAAGAGTTCAGTGCAGACATGCTCCCCGTAAGAACTACTTTCTTGCTCGCTTTGCCGCCTCGCTGAGACTCCCTCTTTTTTTTTTCCCCAAAGACTTCTCCGCCCCCCCGTCGTTTGAATTTCGTCAGTGATTATATTTTTTTCTTACTTGCCTTCCCTCTTCATAAGGAGCGGTGGGTTTCCCCCCCCATTAAGAACAACCTCCCTTTTCTTTTCTCCCCCCCCAATTAGTCTCCCCCTCTGATAACTTTCCGTTGATTTGTTCCCAGTCCTATGGATGCGGGGCCGGGGAGAAACGGGACAAAAGTCGTCAGTGCCCCCGTTCTTGTGATTTTTCATTGCAAATTGTGTCTTTGAAGTTTCCTGGTCCAACTTAGCCTCCCTTTCCCCCCCCCCTTTCCCGTGCGTCCCCCCGAGAGGCATCTCTCCCCCCCCCTCACACATCCCCCCCTGAGGTGGAAAGTTTTTTTTGCCCCCCATCGTCACCCTATACCCGATTTTTCAGTTATGATGTTCTTCCATTTTTTTCACAATTGAAACCCAGGATTTTTCGCCCAACCCGTCGCACTGCGGTCCCACTCATAAAGGACTCACCCCCCTCAGCGAACCCCCCCCTTCTGCCCTGGACCACTTCCCCCCCCCCACTTTACGACGTTTATTTTCCCCTTCCCTCCCTTTTTTTGGTGTCGCTCCAGCCCCCCTAAGACTTTTGCAAGTCGACGCCCAGAACTCTAAGAAAATTCCCCCTTTCGTTCCCCGGACCCGACAGATTTCTCCTCCCGCATCGTTACTCAACCTTCCCGTATTCCTCCTTCCCCAGAGCTCAGTCCCCTACGCTGTTCGGCTTGGGTTTCTTTTGAAATGGGTCGCCTGACAAGTCCCACCCCTAGCTTCTTTCCCCGCCCGCACCTCCTTTGGCTTCCCAATAGCTCCCTTCCCACCCCAGGCGACTTTTCTTCTTTCCAGTTGAAAATGCCGGGCTCTCTCCAATTCTCCTCCTTTTTTCCTGCGATTCATCTTCCCCACCTTTTTGCCCCACGTTGTACGTTCCTTTCTTTTTGTACCCCCAAAAAGAAAAATCTCCTGGTCTCAGTCCCCAAAAGATTCTGCCCTCTCACTGATAGTCGCTCCCCAATTCTCCCCCCTTTTTTTCTTTCTCTTAGTGACAGTGTTTGTTGCTGTTCTTTTTTCTTTTGTTATTTATGAAAGATCTCTTTTCTGTTGTTTTCGAGAGTTATTAATCCGGTTCCCCCCCCTTTTAAAACCCCAAACCCCTGTTCCCCCTCTCCCAATCTGTAGCCTTTTCCTCCTCCCTATGAATTTCGCTTTGTCTCCCACTCGTTCTTTATTTTTTTGTAACTCCTGGGTCCGAAGGACAGTGGGAGGAGGGTGTTTTTTATTAATCGATTCATACTTTGCCTGAAGAATTGTGTACATTCTTTAGCCCCTCCCTTTTTGTGCCTCTCCCTAACTAGACTGTCTGTCTTGCTGTTTTAGGCAAGCCACCCCCCCCCCGGATTTAGGGTGATCCGAGCCTCTGTTCTTCCTTCTCACAGTTGCTCTTCACCCCATCCGACCAGCGTGAGGCTTGGAGCGGATGAGAACATACAGCCGTTTTCCAGCTTTGGTTATAAATATGGCCCCCTTTTTTTGCGTTCTCCCGTAATGTCCTGGTTCCCTGTTCCTTTTTTTTATGGATTACGTTCGCTTGATTTTCTGGAGGGCTTTACAACCCTTGATTGCGCCCTCATTTGCGCCCCCTTTGGTGGTTCTATTTTTCCGGAGGTGTGGCGTCCTTTTGGTGTAGTTGGGCCCTGGCAGAAGAGGCCTCCCGTTTCTTTGCTCCAGCCAGGTTTGCAATGTCCCCCACCATGTCGCTTTTCGAACCCCCCCTCTCAGCGGCCTTCTTTTTTGTAAATTCACCGCGATGATGGATCGGACTTTGAGCGAACTTCCGAGCTTGTGCGACTCGCTCGTTTTCTCTTCATCCAGGTCCCTTTCTACGCCACACGGCTTCCGCTCCACACCCATTGGCAGCCACGGCTTTTTACTCGAACTTTTTATTACCGTTTTTTCCGACTGATAAAAGCAATGTTTTTCGTTTAAGCTTTTCCCATTGGATGCATTTCTTCCGACGGTGTGCTCTTTTCCCAGGGACCCCCCAGGAACCGCCCCTCCCCTCCGTGTGATCCCTTCGCAAAAATCTTACTTTTTCCCTTAAGTCCCAGCTCCTCATTGGTGTCGTCCCGTCCGCACGGTAGCCTTTTCCGCTTAGGAGGCTTTCCTCGGCAATTATTATTCAGGAGCATTGTCCCCGTCGTTTTTTTTCCCGTCCTTGCTCGTAATGCTTCCCCTCCTTTTCCCCCTTTGGTTCACCAATCCTTCCCCGTCCCCTCCTCCCTTCCTGTTCCCTACCTGGACAGGGTTTTCGCAGCGAGCGAGCGTCTTCCCCTTCCCATTTGAATCTTTTTTTGTTTCTGCAAACCATCCTTCTCGTTGTTCTAAATCCACTCTTTCTTTGAAAATACTTTTTTGGTCCCCCTTTTTTTTTTCCGGTCGGCCGGGACGACCACCTTTTTTTTCCCCTACATGGGGTGGAAGAACCCACTCACTTCTAGAAGCTTCTTTTTCGTGTTGCCCTAAGGATCCCATTTCCTTCTCCTGGATTCTCTTCTCACGACCTGTTTCCCTTAGATTGTTCTTCTTTGATTCTCATGCCTTAGTTCGGCTACCTTTCGGAGACAGTGTTAGAATCTCCTTGCCAAGGGCCCATTTCCTTTTGCACCCGTTCGTGGTATGACCAGAGTTTCCATCTTTTCCCCACGGGTATGCCCTTTTTCAGCCCGTAATTCCTTCCACTTCTCTTCAATTGCTCCACCTTTTGGGCTTTCAATCTATTGCGCCTTTTTGACTGCGTGACATGCCGCTTCGTTTCCCGGCGTGCACACTATGGTGACACCTTTTTACCCCCCTCCTGTCGTATTCACCACTACGGTTATGCCTCAATGGCGGTTGGGTTTCGTGCTCCGATGTCACCTTTTCTTCTTCCACTATCCTACCACCCCCACCTGGCCTTTTTACCTTTTCTTTTGCATATCCATGATACGGCTTTTTTCGGGCTCCCCCTGATCCATGCGCGCGTGGTCGGTAGTTCCTGTGATGGATTGTCCCCAGGAGAAGCCCAGGTCTAATTCTCCCTCTCCCCCGTTGTGTTGTTGAGATCTCCCCTTCTCTCCCCTTCCCTGGTCCCCTTTTACATCCACTTTCCCTCCTCCCTCCCCCACCCCCCCGCTTTTTTCAGCTCTGCCCGCCCATCCCGACCTCCTCGTCGCTCGCTAATCGCAACGCACGTTCCCCCCCCATTGGTTTGTATACTCTTTCGTTCATCGCTCCCTCCCTCCCCTTTTCCAAGGGTAGTTGCAGCTTAGAATTACGTTTTTTCCTACTTCCATATAGAAACCTGGTTCTTTCCCAATCTTGTTTCCCCCCTTTTCCCCCCTGCGGCGTTTCCCAAGCCTAAGCGCAGCCCTCCGTTTTGTTCCCATGTAATCGTTTGCAGCCGTGCACCTTTTTCTTTTTCCGGCTCTTTTTTTCCTTGTTTGAATTACCACCCCCTCTTTTCCTTATGCCTCTCCTTTTCCACTTTAAAGTCTTTCCCTCTGGTGCCTCTTCATGAGAGATCCTACAATTCCTCCTCACCTTTTCAGAACGAAGGAATTCTCCCCCTCCCCCTCCATGTCGCCGCCCTTCCCATGATAAGAGGCCTTTTTCAAGAGTCCCTCCAGTAAACTCTTTTTCTTTTGATTTGGCACAAACAATGTCCCGTTCGAGTAATTATTGAGGTTTCCGCCATTAACCCCCATCACTGGGAGAAATCCCGCCGGACCGACTTCACCCAGAAGATTCCCTATTGGATTCAGAAGCACCCCCCTTTTCTTCTCCTGTTTTTCCCTGAGAAACCGCTTTCCTTTTTTAGCTTTCTGGCTCCTTCCCTGATAGTACCTGGACGGATGGCCTGAAAGAAGACTCTTGTCCCCCATTTTCACACTGGTTCGCAGGTTCGACCACACTTCCCCCATCGTGTCCAGAAATGACCATGAAGAAGACTTCCTGGCTCTCCCGCCTCCTGCCTCCGCGCACTACTTCCCCATTCCTTCACTGCTCTGTCCCAAATCTGGCGGACTTCGTCAGTTCCTTATCTTTTTCTTCCTTTCCCCCTTTCCGAGGGAGCTCTTTTGTTTTTTCCCTATCCGCACCCGCTCCTCCTAATATCCCCCCCATCCCGCGTAAATCGTACACTTGTCACCCATTGCTTGTTCCCGCTCTTGTTTTGCTTGACCCCCCAGCAGTAATTCTCCCTCCCTCCATTCCCCAATTGTGTGGAGGTCTTCTTTTTACACTCGTTTGTTAGGCCCTGTCTTTCCATTAGCGATCCCCGCCATTGCGGCGAAACAGGAGGCTTTCGCTCTACAATGCCGCCCCCATCCATCATCGCTTTATTCCTCCACAACCAGCGTCTAATTTGTTATAAATCTGTTCGTTCCCCTTCTTGGTTCCCTTTTCCCCGCCCCCAAATGACAATCCATGTTCCTCTTTTCCTTTTCCTTAAGTTTCCCCCCCCACCCAAACCCCCCCCCGAAAAAGACCTCCCCACCTTCTTCCCTCGGCAACCCCCATTTACGTCACCCGTTAGCTAGGGTTTTCTCCCCTCCTTCCCAGACCCCCCTCCCTCGATATTGCCTGCTATATTCCTTACCACTTCCAAAAGCCTCAGCCCCCATTCCGTTGTCCCGCCCCCCTTTAAGCTCCATGATTGTCGAAAGCCTCGTGGCTTCCCATGCGTTCTTGTCGCTGGCCCCGCGCACCAGGCATTTCAAGCCTTTTCGCGCACGACCAATGGGAAGACGTACCCTTAATCCGCCCCTCACCTACTTTTGGTTTGTTTATCCATGAGATCCTTCCCCCTTCCAATTCGATATGCAGACTGAAGGGCGATTCTCCCATTCACTCGCTTCGGGATCCTCTTGAATCTCTTTTTCACTTTTTAACCCTGTTCCTTCGTTGTCCTGTCTTCCTCCTTTTCCCAAAAAAGCAACCTCCATTACAAAACTAAGATGAGATAGTTTTTCTTGACCCCTTCCCCGATTCTCTTCTCTTCTTGCTTTGTCGTTTTGGTTAGCGCCCTTCCAAGAATATTTTTTCTCCCCCTCCCTTTTTTTTTCCGTTTTTTTTTTCTACACACCTGCTCTTAACAACCCTCAACCCCCCCCCCTTCTAATACAACTTTTCCTCCTCCTGTTTTCCTCTTCTTTTGTTGACTGCAGGGTCAATGTATTTTTCTTTTTTCCAGGCCTGGGAACCCCCCGTCTTCAGGACAGGGTGGGCTAGGTTTTGGTCATCGCTAAGAGATGTACGCATTGTGACTTCTATAGCCAAATTCCTTTCGCCGTTACCTTAGCATTTGACTTATTCTTTTTTTATATATGGCTCCCCCCCTTGGTTTTTTTTTAAATCTAGTCTTCTGGAATTCAAATTTTTCTCTACATCCCCATCCGAAAGCGTGTTCTGTTTTAATTCCTTTTCGCGTTCCAGAGCCCCATCTTTGTTCTTTTAGGAACGCACTTCTTTATGATCATGTCCCCCCCTTAAGGAGGTGGATCTATGTTTGGAGAGTTCCTTTACGCCCGACTCTTTCTTTGGGAGGGATGCGTCCCCCACGGACACGCATTTAGCGTAACCCTTGGGGTGCTTCCTGTTTTTTTTGTGTTTCGTTTTTCTCATCCTTTATTTTTCTGGACGCTTTTCGTCCGCTGTTTTCCCCTTTATTCTTTCCCCTGCAGTTGTCCCCCCTGTGAACACAAAACCCTTTATTCCCCGTCTTTGCAGTTTTTTTTTGAATTCGGATTTGGTGGCGACCCCAAATTCCCTTTTCCTGAGGATTTGTCTTCCTCTTTTCGAGCCCCCGGCCTTATTTTTGCGAGATAATTGATCCCTCCCCTTCCCCCCAGGATGCACCTTTTTCCTTCCAAGACACATTGGCACTCCCTGCGGCCTTCACATTACCCTTCTCTTCGTTTTTCCGCCCAGCAATTCCCCTGCTCCTTTTGGCATTTCGAAAGGTACTTTGACCCTTCCTGGGTCTCTTCTAAGGGGCGGTTTGAGGATTATTTGAAAGCTTCGAATTTTTCCCTCGTTCTTTCCCACCAAAAGATTCACGGCTGCGTCCCTAGGGTGTCGCCCGTTATCTGTCCTTTTCTTTGTGGATTCGCCCTCAGTTATTAAGAAGCGTCGCTCTTTTCCCCTAGCGCAAGTGTCTGGAAGGTCTGTCTTCCTCTCCATTTCTGTGACCAAGTTGGGGAATCAAGTCTTCTCCCTTTTGCTTCCATTGAACTTGCCGTCTCCTTCGCGCGCTTGCTCGCATTACAAGGAAATATGTTTCGTTCCAGACGCCCCCAGAAGTGAGTTGAGTTCCTTCCCTCCCCCGGTCGGTTCCAATGAGTGTGAATTGTCCCCCTTCGTTGGTCCGCCCCCTTGATTTGAGATTTCAGGCGGTGCGCATCCTTTTCATATCGATTGCGTCCCTCGTGTGTGCAACCCGTCAAAGTAGTTCTTCCTGACTTGAATTTAAAGTCCCTAGAAATAGTATGTTATCCCATCCTTAGGGTCGGCTTGAACTTTGTCTTCTGAGGAGACGTGCTCTTCCATTCCTTTCCTCGGCCAAAGGGCCAGTTCTCAAGGTTTTCCCCGGTCCGTGGTGTCCTCCCTCTCCTTGTTCAGAGTGTTCACCTTTTCAGACAGATTCACTTCCTGCTTGTGCCCAAGGCGATTTCCTTTGAACCGACCACAATATTATCCCCTGTTTTTCTCTTGCGACCTGTTTTTCGGTTACCGGCGTGCATCGTAGCAAGCCCCACAACCCCCTCCCCCTCTTGCCTCTTTGTAAAGTCTTCTTTCCCGAGCTGCGACCGGCCCCTAAGGCTGTTTTGCTCTCCTCCGCTATAGCCCCAAAAATGTATTGCTTCTTCCGTTTCGTTCGATATCCGCCTCAGAGGAATGTTTTTTCCTTTTTTTTTAGAGTGTCCTTCGCGCTTTGATTAGTTCCGGATGACCCTCGACATTCGGCCGAATTTATCCACTTTCTCCTGTTTTTATGTATTTTTTCCAATCTCGACGTCGTCCCCGCGCAATTCATTCAGGAAATCCGCCTTTTTCGCTAACCCCCATTGTGGCCTCTCGAGCAGCATCCACCCCCCCGAGTATCCTCCTCGACAACGGACACTTCTCACTCAATTTGTTTTTTTATAAGATTTGAAGACTCCGACCTTTTTCAAGTCTTTTACTTACCCGGGTCGGTCGGCAGCTTAGCCCCTTCCTTTTGACCTACTGCCCACCCTCAGGTCTAACAGTTCGACACGATTTTTTTTTTCACCACCGCCACATTTCCCCCCCCTCAGCTGTTCCAGAATACTCTCCTGCAAAACTTCCCGACGATAGATTTCCCGTCCTTCCCACCTTCCCTGCATCGAAGGTTTTTTTTTTAGCAGTTTCCCGATGGATGTTTCCCCTTTCTACCCCCAAAACTTTCTGATCTGAGCCCTGCGCTTCTGTCCCCACACAGTTGACCCCTTTTGTCCCTTGGTGCCGATGACCTGTTTTTTCCCGCTCCCTTCCGGTTCACTTTTACCGACTTCAGTCGCATGACTCCAGGTCTCCGTCCCTACTTTCCTGCTTGTTGCTCTACGTTGAAGTCCAATAGTCCTCCGTTTTGTTGCCCTCACACCTGCCCTTTAGTTTTAATTTCGCGTTCGCGCATGAAAGCCATTTTCCCTTTTCTCCGCCGGCAAGAACGGCCTTTCTTCACCGCCTGTTCATGGCTTTCCCTGACAACTACCGTCTCTATGTTGTTTGGCTGCCTCACACCAGCTTTAGTGGTAAGAGAGAGTTCCATTGCCCGTTCGGATAGAGTTCATGTTGAAATGTGCTTTAGGATCCGCCCCTTTTGATTCCCCCACACGTTTTTTCACATGGAGGCCCAGGTTCCAGCTCCCTTAAACACCGACTCCCCAGACCCCTTTTTAAGCCTGAAGTTCCGGACCACTCTCTTCCGGACGAGCCCCTGCCCCCCGACACGCCTATCCACCTCGGGCTTCAAAGTGAGTTCGCCTTCTAGGGATACATCCGTTCCTCCCTTGAGGTTACGGGTTTCAATCTCCACCCCCCCCTCCCCGGCCCTGTCTCCCCCCCCTTTTACAATCGAACGGCACGCTCTGCGTTGCTTTGACTCTTGACTTAAGTTTTCATTTCGCTTTTCAGCTAATTTTTTTGTGGCTCTTCCATTCTTTGTGGGTGATTTGATCATTCGCCAACACTCCCCCCCACTCCCCCAGTTGCGCGGAATCGCTCGTCTCCCCCCATTCATCGCGTGGCAAGGTTTGTTCAGCCCAGGTTTTTAAATTCCACCCGCCCGTTTTACCGCGGTTTTCCCCAAAGCGCCATTTTTCCTTTTTCTTTCGAAGAACCCAATCCATGTTCCCCATCGCTCACATAAAGGAGTTCCCCCCCCCCCCTCCCATTTCCACACATCAGGAAACTCTTCCCCAACCCCCTTTTTTGTGTACTCTTCCGGGTTTCGCCTCCGCCGCCACCCCCTCCCCTAAGAGAGACTTCACAACCTCCCCCCCCTTAACAGTAGACGTGCGGGGCCCGATTTCACATAACAGTTTGTAAACGACCCTTCCTTTGGCTCGCCCCCTTTCCCCTCTTATCGGGTTTTTCCATTGGGAGCCTCAGGCCCTAGCCTCAAGAAAACGTTTTTTTATAGTCGCGCTGTCTCCAAGGCTCAGTTCCTTCCGGCTAGAGACCATGCCGTTTCTACCTCCCCCCCCCCCCCCTTCTTCATCGCGAAAGCGACGCTCCCCTCCTACCCCCCCCTCATTCGGACCCAGGTGACATTTTCCCCTGGCAAAAAATGAAACCTCTCGCTTTTTACACCCCCCACCGCGAGCGCGAACAATTTTCCGGTCGATTGTTGGTGGTTTCGTTTTTTTTTGTAAGGCCTTAAGA
>Ga0179593_1649401_pt1 | contig 24119 bp, 45 predicted proteins | sample CZODoug2_1_08_16_FD_185931 | JGI IMG/M metagenome (GOLD analysis project Ga0179593, IMG submission 185931) | Vadose zone soil fungal communities from Angelo Coast Range Reserve, California, USA - CZODoug2_1_08_16fungal (PacBio error correction) | ecosystem: Environmental > Terrestrial > Soil >... | reverse complement strand
AAAAGAAGGTAAGGTCGTTTTTACACGTCTTTCCCTTTTTTTTCCCCCAAACCTCGTTTTTTTCGCTTTTTTTTTCTCTTTTTTCCTTTTCTTTCATGACCGGAAATTAGTTTATGAATGCCGACGCGTCTCCTTCTTTTCTTCCCCTCCCCCTTTTTGCCTCTTTCCACTTCTCTTTTTTTTATTTTTTTTTCTCTCCTTTTTTTTCTTTTTTCCCCTCCATAACACGACGAGGGTGAAGGCCGACGAGCTGCCCAAGCGCTACAAGAGTTTTTTCTCTCCCCCTCTCTCTTTTCTTTTTACGAATTTCTATCCGCACTTTCCTTCCTTTTCCCCTCCCCCCCCTTCGCAGCGGGGCGCGGAATCGTGACGCAGCTACTCGGGGCGGCTCCCTTCCTTTCCTTCTTTCCCCTGCAGTTCCCTATCTTTTTTTTTCCTTTCCCTTTCCGGGTAGTCAAAACGAGCACCCCATCGGAAGCGGTCCCCCCCCTCCTTCTTTCCAAAGATTCCGTGAATCTCCCCCCCTTTTTTCCTATTCTTCCCCATTTTTCCTCTCCCCTCGTGAGCTAGAAGAGAAGAGTGGGAGAATATAGCCTTCTTCCCTCCTTTTTTCCTTCAGAGTTTGTTGGTTTTGTTTTTTCCCTCATTTTCCCCCCTTGTGGTCTTGATGAATGAACAAGGGAGCGTGGTGCAGGGCAGGTACGGCTGCGTTCGGTTTTTCCCTCTTTCTCCTAACCCCCCTGTCCCGCCTTTTCCCCCCCTTTCCTTTCTGGCCCCCGGTTTGCGATGCAAGACAACCCCGGAGAGTCATCCTCAGGGCCCCCTTCCCCCTGCTCCTCCTTTTTTTTTAAAATCTTTTCCTTTCCCGTCTTTCCTCCTTTTTCTTTTTTTTTTTTTTTCCCTTTCTTTCCCTGACAATAATCGATCGGATCATGGAGACAAAACTTATCTAAGCGTCTGCCTAAGGGTCACTCCTCTCTCTCTTTTTTCATCTTTCCTCAACCCCCTTTCTCTCTTTTTTCCCCCCCCTCTTTGCTTTCCAAATTGGGACCAAACACGAGACTGTTCATCGTTGGACAAATTTCCCTTTCCCCACTCCCCCCCTTTTCGCGTTTGTTCGTCGTGCCCATCTATTCCCTTTTCTCCTCTTTTTTCCAAAAGCGGATTTTACGCCGGGGAAAATTGCTACAAAAAGGACAAATTTTTTTTTTTTTCTAGAGGCCCTCCCCCTTCCCTTTTTTTCCCTCTCTCGTTGCCGCTTCATTCGAAAGGATAAAAATTAGTTAATATGAGAGGGAGGAAAGTAGGCCACCCTTTATTTTCTTACTTCCTTCTTTCTTCAGGTTCTTTCCCCTCTTCCCCCCCTTTTTCCTTCTTTTTCCTCTGCTTTGAGATTGAGACTGTCAACACCAACCAAGAGCGCCTTTTCTCTTTTCGTCTTTTTTTTTTTTTTCTTTTTGTGTGGTGTTTTTTTTGTTTCCTCCCCCTTTCTTTTTCCCTTTTTCCCTTCGGTTTTGGATTTTGCTGTAGGGAATTGCGACAATCGAAAAGAGTAGTCAGCGGCGATCGTGCCTCTCCCTCTTCCCCTTTTTTTTTTCTCTAGTATTCCTTTTCTCCTTCTCCTTTTTTTTTTTTTTTTCCCTCCTCCCCTTTAGCGACTTAGGTTCCATTTGCAGGAGCACCACGGAAAGTTTTGTTTCACCACTGTCTCCCTCCCTCTTTTTTCCTGTATTCTCTTTTTTTTCCTTTCCTTTTCTTTTTTTCTCGCAGAAAGATCATGCTTCATAGCAAGAGCAGCTCAGTCCGCCGGCTCCCCTCTTTTTCCATGCTTCTTGTTATTTTTTGTCCTCCCCTAGCATTTCTGAGGCGTCTCAAATGCGAGGGGAGGGGGGTGAGAAGGGCAGGTTTTCTCTTTTTTTTTTCTTCCCTTTTTTTTCTGTTCCTTTTTCCTTCTTCTCCCCCTCGAAGGAAGAAAAGAATGGTATCTAGTGGGCGGCAGCACGTCCCCCTCCCCCCTTTTTTTTTTTTAAAACCCCCTTTCTTTTCTTTTTCTCCTTTCTTTCCCTCCGGCCCAGCGGTAAGTGGGAGGTAATCTATGTTTCGCCGAGCCGCCCCTCCGCTCCCTCTCCTTCTTCCCACAGCCCTTATCTCTCTCCTCCTCCTGGGTGCTATGAAAATAGATAGACGCTGACGAGCTCCTGGCGCTTTTCTCCCTTTTCCCCCCTTTCACAGGGCTCTTTTGGCTGTGCTTCCCCTTTTTCCTTTTTCCCTTCCTTTCCGCGCGATCCAACCCAATCCGACAAGTAAGCGCTATTGGTGGTTCTCCTCTACCCCTTCCTACCCTCCCTTTTTTCCTCGAGCCTTTTCTGCTTTCCTTCCTTATTTTTTTTTTCCTTCCTTTCGTTCAAGCACTGTTAATAATGTACGCCATAGAAGAGGAACGAATTTGGATCCGTTCGAATGCCTCGTCCCTCCCTTTTTTCCCCTCTCTCTCTACCTTGGTCTTCCTCCTTCCCTTTTTCTTTAGCAATGTGAAAGGATCCCTTTTTTTTTCCCCCTCTTCTTATTTTTTCTTTTTCTTACCTTCTTCTTTTTTTTCCTTTTCGGTGTTATGGATCTTTTACGGAATTTGTCAGACGGATTAACAGCGAGGTGGGTCCACCTTTTTCTTTTTTATTTTGTTTTCCTCCTTTTCTCCCCCCCCCCCTTTTTCTCTTCTCTTTCTTTCTCGATTCTGACCCTTAGGCAGGAAATGAGATAAGTTTTGCGCCATGAGCCGATCGTGCTTTTCCTTGTTCCCTTCAACCTTTTGTAAAAGTTCCCTTCTATTCTTTCTACTTTTTCTTTCCCCCCTCTCCCTCCCTCCCCTGAGCAAAAGCGAAGTGTCGGCTATGTCGGGTACGGAACTTCGCTTCCCTCCTTTTCCCTTTCCTCATTCAAAGATCCCTCCCTTTTCTTTCCCCTTTTTTTTTCTTCCAGTTGGGAAAGAGGAGTTCTTTACCTTCCCCCCTTCTCTTTTTCCATTTTTCTTTCCCACCCTTTGCGTCACGAACGGCCACTCCAAAAAGTGGGCCGCCTCCTAGCTCTCTCACACCTTTCCTTTCCCTCGGTCTCGGAAAAAACTTTGGAGATAGTCGGTATTCTCATCTGTTTTTGTTGCTCCTTTCCTCCCCTTTTTTTCTTTTTTTTTCTTTTATGCGGTCGCCAACGATGGCGGCTCCATACCGATCCAGTCGAAGGGAGCGCCTTGCCTTCGTTATCTTTTCCGTCCTCCCCTCGGCAACGATCTGCAGGTCATATTCTCCCGCCCCGAGGGCTCTTCTCACTCTTTTCCTTTTCTGCAGGACCCTTTCTTTCTCCCCTCCCCCTTTTCCCCCTTTCTTGTTCTGGTATTAGTACCATCCGGAACTTCCAGCGAGGAGCAGGCCTCCCTTTTCTTTCTTCTCTCTCGTCTTTTTCTTCCCTTTTCCTCCTTCCCCTTTTTTCTCTTGAATCATTCGGGAGAAATAAGCGGCGGAACGGCCGATTGTTTTTTTTCTCCCCCCCCCTTTTTCACCTTTTTTCCCTTCTCCGTTCACATTCATACGACTGAGGATTTGTCATGGGTTTAGAGGCTGACCCCTTTCTTTTTTCCTTTCTCCCAGCTCCCCTTCAGTTTCTCCCTTCCTTTTTTTTTTCCTCCCTCGATCAACTGAGTGTTGCGCGTCAACCTTCAGGCAAGCAGAGAATGCATTGACAAACAGCGACCCCCCTTCTCCTCCTCTCCTTTTCTTCACGAAATCCTTCCCCCTTTCTTCTTCCCCCTTTTCTTTCTCCGGTGTGGTAATAACCTTCGGAAGCCGGGATAGACCAATGATCTTCCCCCCCTTTTTCTCAATAGTGCCTGCCCTCTTTTTTTCCCATTTTTTTTTTTTCTTCCCCCCCTTGAGGACCCGCCAAGGGTTCCACCAGAGCGAATCAAGTAACTGCCGCCTCCACATCCTTCCCCAATATGTCTTCCCCATCCTCCCTCTGTAGAAGCGCGACGAATGAAGGATTTGTCATGCGGTCAGATGTAGGCCTCTTTTTTTTTCTCCCCTTCCCCCCCCTTTTTGGGCACTCAATTTTGTTTTTCTTTCCTTTCTTTTTTTTTTTTTTAGAGCGATCGGTTCATCCTTGAAACTATAGCCGTTCTTTTCTACCCCTCCCCCCTCTTTTTCCTTTTCTTTTCTTCCCCCACGTTTGGCAGGATTGTAGAAAAGGGATAATAGGAAGAAGGGACAAAGCCTGCCATCGCCTTTTCCTCGGCCTGTTTCCCTTTCTTTTTCAATTCTGCGCCTCTAGTCTTTTCCTTTTTTCCTTCCCCGTACTGATTAGAGAGGGGGAAAAATTGGAGGGTCTACCGGTGATTCTTCCTCCTTGCCCACCTCTCTTTTTTCTTTCACTTTTTTTTGACTTCGAAACTCTTCCATTTCCCCCTTCTTTTCCTCTTTTTCTCTTCGCGAAGGTTATGAACACACAGCAGGATCGGCGAGATTCACGCTGGTCCTTTTACTTATACCACACATTCTCTTTTCTATTTTCTCTCGTTTTTTTTTTTCCCCTTGCATTAGTAATGCGGTTCTGTGCTGAAGGTGAAGAGCAACAGATTAAGTGATCGATGGCGCGCACCACTCATTTCCTTTTTTCTGTTGGATTCCCATCCCCCTTTCCTCCCTCTTTTCCCCCCCCTTCTCATTCGTATGAATGTGGAGCGGAAGACAGGAAAACGGATACTGACGACGTCGTGAGCTTCGGTTACTTTCCCTCCCCCTTCCGCCGCTTCTCCCGAAGTATCTCCCCCCCTTTTTTCCCTCTTCATGTGATTGTTAAAGCTAGAACACGAGAGGTGAAGAGCGACGAGCTGTCCCAATCTCTCTCCCTCTTTCTGAATACGTCAGGATCCTCTTTTTTTTCTTTTTCCTTTCTTACTTCATGCAAGTGTTAGCGAAGGAAAGAAATGGAAATTCAGAAGCGGGCGCTGACTCTTTCCTTCTCCCTCTACTTGATCGTTGCCACCTTTTTTTCCCCACTTTTTGTTCTTTCGGTAGGGAGGACCGCGATAGTGGAGACGATCCATCAGTCGTCTTCCCCCCCTCTTCGACCTCTCCTTCCCCTTCCCCCCTCTCCCTTTTTTTTCCTCCTCTTCCTTGGTTACACCGACTATCTCAAAGTTGTTCGAGCAGCGTGCAGCTCGCCGCGACTTTGTCCTCCTTCTTTCCTCTTTTTTTCTTGCGGCCCCCTTTTTCTTTTTTTTTTCCTTTTTCTTCTCCTCCCTTTGCTTCCCCAACAACACATCATGGCTGCCGGGTCCTTTTCCTTCTTTTTCTTCTGTTCCCCTTGTAGATACCCCCCTTCTCCCCTTTTCTTTTTTTTTTTTCTCTCCTTTCCCACCCGGATATTCATCCATAAGTGCCGTAAACCGAAATAGATCCCCGTTCTTTTTTTTCCACCTGCTTTTGTTCCCCCCCTTCCTTTTTTTTCCCTTTTTTTTTTTCTTCTTGTGCAGAATGACGAAGGTAATATCGACGCCGGTTCTTTTCCGGATCCTTCCCCCCCCCCCTTTTTTCTTATTTTTTCCTTTCTTCTTTCTGATTTTCTTTTGTTTCATGTTGACCAGACAAAATAGCGGGATTGAGGGTGGCCTCATTGTTCCCCCACCCTTCTCTCCCCATCCACCCCTCCGCGGGAAAAGTCTCTGGGGCAGATTACGGTTGTAGTAGGAAAGTTAGAGCAATACCTTCCCTTTGCCCCCTCCCTTTTCCACCTTTGCCCCCTTTTTTTTTTTTTTTTTCTCCTTCCCTTCCACCGCTGTCAGAGGATTTTGAGGAAAAAGAGCTGATCTACTTCTTTGTTACTTTCCTCCTTTTCTTCTTTTTTTCGGGAGTCTTCCTTTTTTTTCTCTCCCTTTTTCTTCTTCTTTTTTCTTGAGAAAGGATTAGGAAGAGTAAGGGGAAGTGCTTTTCTACTTCCTCTCCTTTTTTTTCTTACGCTTTCCCCCTCCCCCTCCCCCCTCCCCCCTCCCCCCCAACGGCGGCGTGCGTGAGTTGAAATTTGACATAGGCGGGCTGTGGGATTGGCTGGTGGGACTTCGGCCCCCCGCCCCCCCCTCTTCATCCCTTTCTTTTTTTTTTCGGTCCTCTTTTCTTTTTTTTTTTCTTTTTTTTCTTCTTCGGCTCGGCGAAACAGAGTACAGACCAATGTAACGTGGCGCGTCCCTCTTTCCCTATCGGCCCGTTTTTTTTCCCCCTTTTCTTTTTCCCTTCCCCCTAGAGGAACATTATGTAATTAGATTTGGGTTAAGGTCCGCACTCGTTCTTCCCTTACCCCCTTTTTCTGCTTTATCCATCATCCTCATTTCTTTTTCCCCCTCCCGCGCATGTGAGAAGAATAAGAAATGAAATGGGGTTGGTGATCTCTCTCTTCCCCTCCCTCAACAACCATATCATTTCTTCTTTCTTTTTTTTTTTCTCCTCAAGATGGGAAGAAGGAGGTCCTCTTTCTTGAGTAGGCCCTCTTTTGTCTTTTTTTTTTCCCCTCCATCTTAAAGAATGGGTAGCTAGTGGGTAGGCACAGCACGTGCCCCTCCACTTTTTTTCCAAACTTCTTTTCCTTTCCCTTCCTTTTCTTTTTTCTCTCTTTCATTGGGCGGTAATATATGTTTTCGAGAGAAGAAATCCGATTCCGGCGACCCCCCGTACTCCTCTTCTTCTTCCTCTACTCAGAACGGTGGTTTCCTTCCCCTTTCTTTTTCCTCCCTCCCCCAAATCCCAAGAGCGCATATGTCAAAATGTCAAATCCACGAAGGACGACGTTGGGCTTGGCTTTTCTATCCATTCTTTTTTTCGTAATCTCTCTTTCCCCCCTTTCTTCCTCGGAAGTCGAAAAGAAAATGAAGGACGCGGACCAGAAGCCCTGGTCAATCTCCTCTCATTGTTCTCCCTTTTCTTTCTTTTTTTCCAACTGATCGGCTTCTTTTCTTTTCCCCTTTTTCTCTCCCTCCTTTTCTCCTTTCGAATGAGCGTCGACTTCAGGAAAGAAATCTTCGATCCGCTTTCTCTTTCTCCCCTCCTGAGTTCACCCCTCTCCCCTCACCCCCCTTCCTTCCCCCCTTTTTTTTCAGCAGGATACGGTCTCATGAGCCATTGAAGGATTCTGGCTCTAAACTTTTCCGGCCTCCCCCCCCCTTTTGATCTTCCCTTTTTTTTCCCCAATTGAAATGGGCCAATAAAAATTTGGACGGTAGTCCTGATCTGCTCCTCCCTCCTTCTTTTTTTTCGTTTATTCCCCCCTCCCTCTCTTCCCCCCCCTCCTTCTTTCTCCCCCCCCCTCCGCTCGATGATTGTAAGTGGACCTAAATGAAGACGGCGAAAAAGAACGTCGGCGATATTACCTTTTCTTCCTTCCCCCCTCTCTCCTTCTCTCCAGAGTTCCCGCCCCCCCTTCTCCCCCTTTTCTCTTCTTCTTGCTTTTGGTGGAATTATCGAAACCGGGGGAAATGGCCACGTAAAGAAATGCGCCCATGTTCTTGCCATTTCCCCCTTTCTTGAAAATCCCCCCCCTCCCCCTCCCTCTTCCCCCTTCTTCCCTTCTCTCTTTTCTAACCATTAGAGCTCACGAAACGCCAATCAAAAAGGGGGAAGCCGCTAGATCGAACTTTGCTCGTTCCCTTTTTTCCCTCTTCTCCTTCCTCGGCTCTTTCCTCCTTCCTTTTCCCCCTTCCCTCTTCCCCTCCTCTTGCGATTCCCTGACTATTTGGAAGAAAGATATTTGTCCTTGGCGGCTATTTCCTCCTTTTTTGACCTCTTCCTCTTTTTTCTTTTCTCTTCCCTCTCGCGGGCTCCATACGATCCAGTGACGGGCGCAGCCTCCCTCTTCCCTGAGTACAAGAGTATCAACTCTTCTCCTTCCCTTTCCCTCCCCCCCTCTTTTTTTCCCCCCTTGCATGAATTCCATGACTTTATTATCGAAAATGAGGTTTAATGCATATTTGTTCCACCCCTTCCCTTAAATTCGGCTTTTTTCTTTCTTCCTTTCTCCGTTCCCTAGTCGTTTTATGCGGTACAAGCAAATTATCGTATATTCTCCCTCCGTTCCCCCTTTGATCGTTTCTCCTTTTTCCCTCTCTTTTTCCCCCTTTTTTTAAGTGATATGGTTTCGAATTCCAAGACGCTAACGACTCTTCCCATTTTTCCCTTTTTTAGCGCGGACACCTTTTTCTTTCCTCCTTCTTTGAGACAGCGCGAACTCAAGTTTTACAAAGACGGTAAAAACCCCTCTTTCCCCTTCTTTTTCCGAGACTTTCTTCCCTTCCCCCCCCCCCCTTCCCTTCTTTCTCTCCATGTGATACGGAACGCAGTCCCCCTTGATGAGGAGAACGCACGGTTTGTGTTTCCCTTTCTTCACCTCCCCTTCTTTCTTTTTTCCCTCCTTTCCGCCACATCAGTGACCATGAGCGTTCGAGCAATCGCAAAGGCCCGGCCGGATTCCTTCCCCCTCTTTCCCCCCTGCTCCCTTCCCTCAAAGTTTTTCCCCCGCTTCCTTTTTTTCCTCTGTTTTTTTTTTGGGGGCGCAGTATGAAACCTCTTTCCCCCCTTTCGCGTTTTTTTTTTTTCCCGTTTCTCTGTAGGCCTCGGTTTCGACAATCCGGCACAAGGTTGGTTCATCCGGATGCTTTCGAGATCAAATACTTTTCCTCTCCCCCTTTTTTTTTAAATGAACTTTATTCAGTTCTTTCCCCCCCTCTTTTTTCTTTTTTCCCCTACGACGTAATGTTTACGAACAGCAAACGATTGAAGTTGCACAACAGTGCACTCGCACATCTTTTAATCCCTCCCTCCCTCTTTCCTTCCCGCAGGCCCACGCCTGCCTTCTTTTCCTCTTTTTTTTTTTTTTTTTTTCTCCTTCCTATGATCTACGGTTTTCACTAAATGCTAAATATTGTGACGAACGGCCTCTTTTTCCTTCTCCCCCCGTTTGTTCCGTTCCGTCCTGCCCTCTTCTCTTCTTTTTTTTCCCCTGGCAAGGCTATGCCGGGCATTTGACGATTGATCGAAAAGATCAATGTCCCTTCTTTTTGCCTCCCTTTTCTGACCCCCGCTTCCTCCTTCTTTCTCTTCTTTTCCCCTTCCTTCCAAGGGGAATGAGTTCGTATCCAAAATGAGAAGCAGGGATCCAAATCTTTTTTCCCCCCCTTTTTGCTGACTTTCTCCTCCCCCCTCTTCTTTCTCCTTTTCCCCTTTTTCCCTCTTTCGCGCGGTCTCTCACCGAGGAGTGGGAGCAAAATAAACATTACTACCCCGACCTTTTTCCCTGTCTTTCCTTTTCCAGACAGAGTCGTGAGTCTTCGTTTTTTTTTTTTTCCCTCCTCCGTTTGCGCGCTATAAGAAGGATTCAAGATCCCCCCCACTTTCCCTTGTGAATCGGCCCTCTCTTCCCTTCTCCTCTTTTTTTCCTTCCTTCCCAGAACGAGGATAGAATGGTTAGAAAATATGATTGACCTCCTTTTGCGCAAGCCCTTCCCCCCAAAAAGGGTTAGAGAAGCAAGCACTTCTCCCTTCGTCCGCTTTCTTTCTTGTTATCCTCTTCCTTCTCCTCTTTCCTCCCTCCTGGCGAGACCGTCGACGGGATCGGTATGGAGCCCGCGATGTGGCGACGCCATCCCCTCCTTTCTTTCCCAAATATTCTTCTCCTCCCTTCTTCCCTCTTCCCTTTCCGGCAAAGGCGGGTTCTGAAGCCAGGAAGGGGTACACCAGAATATTCAACGGTTTTTTCCCTCTTCTTCTTTTCGGTTTTGCCGTTATACTCCCCTTTTTTTTTTTTTCTTTCTTTTTCCTTTAGCTCTAATGTGTAGACATAGGGGTATTGGTGAATGCCACGTGCTCGTGGCTCGTGCTCTTCAATCTCTTTCCCCCTTTTTTTTTTTCCTTTCTTTCCCCCTGTGCCATTTCTTTGACGTGGAAAGGCCCCGGTTTAGATCAAGGACAAACCAGGATATTCCCCTCAGTTGCCTTCTTCGTAGACTTTGGTCTCCCTTCCCCCCCCCTTCCTTTCTTTCCTTCTTTTCCTTCGTGTGACGAATGCGAAAGAGTAATATCGAAGCGGGTCTTTAGCGTCATTTAGGTCCCCCATCCTTTTTTTTCCCGAGATCTTGTCTCCTGCTCCCCTTCGCTTTTTCTTCTTTTCTTTTCTTCTTCAGTCAGGACTACCGCCAATGTGGATGGGCACAGTTCCAAAATTGCCCACCCTCGCCTGTTTTCCTCCATTCCTTTTTTCCCCTTTCCGCCTTCATGCAATGGGCATGAGACCGATCCGGCGGAAAAAGCGGATTTTCTGCCCGTTTCCCCTTTTTTTCCCCCCCTTTTCCAGGTCTCTCTCTTCCCCCCTCTCTTCTTCCCCTTTCTTTTCTCTTCCTGAAGTCGGACGATTCATTCGAAGGACCAAATTCGTTCCTTTCTCTTTCTTCCCTAGGACCATCCTCCCTCCCTCTCTTTCCCTTCCCTCTCATACAAATGGATCGGACGGCTGAGCCAGGGGCTTCGGCCCGCTTTTCCCCCCTCTTGCTTTTTTCTCCCCCCCCCTTTCTTCTTTCTTTCTCCTGGCCCGCTTACGCGTCCGAAGAAAGAATGCGCTGTTGCTTTCTTTTCTCTTTTCCCCCTGACAATAGTTCTTCTTTTTGCTGTTTCTCTTTTCCTTTCCCTTTTCTCTTTTCTTCGTCGATCGATCTCCAGGGGCTTTTGGTAAGAAATACTTGAAAGAGTGCGTGGCACGCGATCGAGTTTTTTATTTTTCCTCTCCCTTCCCCTCCTTCTTTTTCCCATTTCGAGAGCCCGGACAAGTTTGTTTCAAAAATGGAGAACGCTTCTCTTGCCCTTTCCTCTCTTTAAGGCGAGTTCAGGTTCCCCCGCCCCTGTTTCACCTTCCCTCTTTTATCCCGTCCGCAGCTCAGTCAAGAAGGAGGAAAAGCGGCCGTCTAACCAATCCCCGCGTCCATTTGCTCTCCCTCCTCCCCTTTTTTTTTTTTCTCTCGGTCTTTTCTTTTGTGGGTGAAGAGGCCACGCGTGGACGAAGGCGGACTTTCTCTGTGGCTCTGCCTTGTAAGTCCGCTTGCTGTCCCTTTTTTTTTACTCTTTTCCGGCAGCACGGCAACGCACAGGGCATAGAGCGTTCGCCCTTGGTGCCTTTTTCCCTTCTTCCCTTTCTTTTTTCGGTACATGGGCGGTAATCTATGTGTTGCGCCGAGACGCAATCGATCAGGCTCCCCCTTCTCCTCCTCTATCCCCTTCAAAGCCTTTCTATCTCATCTTTTCCTTTTTTTTTCTTTTTCTCTTCGACACCCACTACAGCAAATCCAACGAGCAGCCAATGTCCCCTTCTCTTCACCCCCTTCGAAAGCCCCACGCTCTTCCTCTTTTTCTCTGTTCATGCGCGATCCAACCCATCCGAAAAAGATAATGAGATATTGGTTGGTGTCGAGCGCAAGTTCGAAACTCCCTGAAAGACCTGCTCCCGCCTCTCCCCCTTTTTCTTTCCCTCTACAAAACGCCACTGAGAGGCCCCCCTAAACCTGTCCTTCTCTCCCTTTTTCTTCTTCTTCTTTCCTGAATGAAGCGCGACTCAGGAAGAGAGAAATACTCGATCCGCTCTTTCTCCAACCCTAGGTAATCCCCCTCCCCTCCTCCCCCCTCTTTTCCCTCCTCTTCAAGCAGGATACGGTCTCTGAAATTGATATTATGATATAAAATTTTCACTTACCACCTAAGCTTCCCCCCCCTCTGGATATTTTTTACTTTTCCGCCTCTTTCCCTTTTTCTCCTCTTTCCGGTTAGTCCTGATCTGCATAATCGAAGAATTTGATGGTCGACATTTTCCCTCCCCCCCATACCCTTCTTTACCCTTCTTTCTTCCCTTACTATCCTTTTTTCCCCTCTCTTTTCTCCCTCCCCTTCCTTCGATATTACCTTCGCATAGGCAAAGGAGTGATCTAGTGAGCGACCTCGACGGGGATCGATTTACACCCTCCTTCTTTTTTTTTTTTTCGGAGTATTTTCCCCTGCCTGCGTCCTCCTCTCTTGATAGAACCGGGGGCTGGCCCCTCCCATCCCTTTCCCCTTTCTTCTTTGAAAGACTTCTTTTCCGTTCCCCTACCTGTGGCCCGGCAGCCAAGATTCACGTGGCATTATCCCCCCCTACCCTCTTTTTCGACGATCCCTCCTTGCTCCCTCTTCTTTCTTTTTGTTCCGATACAGCCGGCTCTATTCTTCCAGATCGCGAGCTGCAACGCGGCTCGGGCCCCCCCTTTTCTCTTCAGTTCTCTTCCCCCGGCCTCTTTTTTCTTTATAGGGCGAAAGTCGATAAATAGTTTGGCCGCTTTTCCTCTTTTCCCCCGATCTTTCCTCCATCCCCCCCCCCCCCCCTTCTCCTTGCTATTAATCAGGTGAGGAAATTTTCTTTCCCCCCTCTCATTCATATTCTCCAGAAAACGAGGAGCTGCGTACTCTTCCCTTTTTCTTGACCTCCACCCTTTTCTTCCTTTTCCCAGCGATCATAGTTCTGGGTATAGGAAAAAACATCCGGCCCTTCCTCTCTTTCTTGGCCGTCGCGCTTCCCCCCTTTTTTTTCTTTTGGTAACAAGCAAAGTATCGTCTACAATCCGTCCCCCTCCCCCTTTCTTTTCCCGGACGACTTTAGGGCTTTTCTCCCCCCCTCTTTTTTTCTCCCCGCCGCTCACGACGCGGCCGATACGTTCCCCCTTTCTTTTCTTCCGGAACGTCGGTTTTCGTACCTTCTTTTTTTCTCTTTCCTCAGTTTCCACAGGACGTGTAAAAAAAAACGAAATCTTCCTTCTTTTTTGCGCCTCTCCGAGACCTGTCCCCTTCCCCCCCCCCCTTTCTTTTTCTTTCCCCCCCCCATCTTGTCTCCGCGGAATTAATAATTTTGATACGAACTCATTCCATTGCTGGGCGGGCCCCTCCCCTTTGTTTTGGTCCTCCCTTTTCCTTTTCTTTCCCTCCTTTCCTTGCATTGAGCGTTCGATCAATCGGCAAAGGCCCGGGCCGAGCTTGCCGGGCCCCCTCTCATCAATTTCGCCCCCTCCCACTGTTCCTTTTTCTTTTTTTCTTTCACAATATTGAGCATGTAGTGAGAAAAACGTAGATAATAAACGTCTGCCTTCCCCTCCTTTTTCCGCGCCTCCGTCCTTCTTTTGTCTGCTTTCTTGTTTTTCCTCCCCCTTCCCACGGGTTGTTCCAATAAGGAGGAATTAGAGCAAATTATTTGCCGCGCCCGTGTGCACCCCCTTTTTTCCCCTCCCCCCGAGTCTCCCTTTTCCTCTTCCCTTTCCTTTTTTCTTTTTTTTTTCCCCCTCCCTCCGTTCATTTTACGAACGCCAACGATTGGAAGTGGAACAACAGTTGCTCGGCAATATTTGCTCGGCCTGCCTCCGTGCTTCCCCCCTCCGAAGGCAATGCCTTCCTTTCTCTCATTTTTCTTTTTCTTTCTTCCTCTTTTTTTCTATGATCGACGGTTCACTACATGATAAATATTGTGAAGAAGCGGGCCGATTTCTGCGTCCCCCTTGGTTTCTCCCTTTCTTCCCATCCTCTTTTTTTTTCGGTCCGGCAAGATATGAAGAGGAATTTGAGATTGATCGAAGCTCCAGGCAATTCTTTTCTCTTCGAGAAGTGTTTCTCCTTTTCTGCCCCCCCCCTTTTTTTTTTTTTTCTTTCCCCCCCCCCCACAACCGTGGCGTTTCTAATAAAGGGACATGAGTTCGGATCAAAATGATAAGTCCGCGGATACACCTCTTTCTTTCTGACTTTTACGTTGTCCTCTCCCCCCTTTTCTTTTTTTTCCTTTTCTTTGAAAACTGGTGAGAGAGGTCGATAACGAGGCGTTGAGGCAAAATACCCATTTCCCTCAGTTTAGACTGTGGATTTCCTCTTTTTCCTTTTTCTCCTCTGGGAATTCGAAATTTCAATTCGCCGTTTTTCCGCTCTTTTCTTCCCTCCTTTTTTCCCCCCCCCTCTCCTGTGATTGTTTTTGACAGCCTATAAAACACAAGAGGGTGAAGCGCGACGAGTGTCCCCCCCCTGCGGCTTACCTCCCCCCGCACTTTCTTTTTCTCCCTTTTTTTTCTCCCTCAGGGAATTAATGCAAGTGTAGAGAAGAAAGAAATTGCCATCGTCATGCGTGGCCTCCTTTTTCTTGGGAGCCTTTCCTTCTCCCCCCCTCTCTCGAAGCAAGGCGCGACCGTCGACTGGATAGGTATGTAGCCGCGATTCGTTTTGCTCTTTTCTCGGACCCTCTTTTCTCCTCTTTCCCCCCCCCTTCTTTTCCAAAGAGGCAGGGAGAGCAAAGGGCGGGTCTGGAAGCCGGAATGGTCCTTTTTTCCCCGCCGCCGAGAAGCTGTCTCTCTTTTCCACGTTGCCCGTGTAGAATGAAAAAGGGCTCCCCTTCCCTCCTCTCCTTTTTTTTGTGGCGTTCGGTGAGATATAATGTGTAGCCATCGGTTTCCCCTTCCGGCCCCCCGGTTCTTTGCTTCTCCTCCTTCTTTTCAACTTGTAGATATCTGAAACATACAAGGAGACATGGCCAGTACCAGGGCGATTTCTTTTCCGTGGCATTTCCCCCCATTCCTTTCATCCTTCCCCCCCTTTTCTTCTTTTTTCCTCAGGGTTAGGTATAGACGAGGGATATACATGCCAAGACGGCGGTTTTTTTCCCCTTGCCGATTCTCCATTTACTCTCCTCTCTCTTCCCTCTCTCGGCTCATGGGCCAAACTGATCTCAGGTCATGCCTAAGGGTCAAGAATCGCGCGTCTCTTCCCAGCAAATCTCTGCTATTTCTTCCTCTTCTTTCCCCCTTTGCCCAACCTAGACTGTTAAGCGCTGAAAAATTCGAAAAATCCCCCCCCCTTTTAGTAGTTTCCCCTTTTATGGTCTCCTCCTCTTTTTTTCTTCTCTTTCACATTGATACAAAACGGACAAATTTGTGTCGTACGATGGTGATGAATACAGGGCTAGATAGCGGCACCATTCCTGGAGTTTCCTTGACTTTTCCTCCCTTTTTTTTCTGGACCCTTAGGACAGTGATTGAGCGAATGCAAGTTGTAGAAAGACGCGTATACTTTTCTCCTCTCCTCCTTTTCCTTTCTCTCTTCCTGCGTCCGGCAGTTGCTTTAGAATTGCGCGTTCGAACAACCAAGAGTCTCTAAGCTCGCCTCACCCCTCTTTTTCCCCCTTCCCTTCTCCTCAAGCCCAACGTCGGCCGTTAGTGGAGTGGAAATTTGACTAGGCGGCTCGTTGGGCTTGTCTTGCTTTTCAAAAGGATGTTCGCTTCTTCTCCGTTCTTTTGTTCCGCCTCCCCTTCTTTTTTTTTTTCTTTTCTCGGGGTCGCCGGATCGGAGGGCGGCTAGGAGAAAAAAGAGATTACAGCCAATGACCTCTTTTTCTTTCTAGTCTCCCTTCCATGTGTTTTGTTTTCCCCCTTTTTTCTTTTTTTTTTTCTACACTAGAGAACCATGATTTAATTAGATTTTGTTCAGGTCCGACAATCGTCTTCCTTTTTCTCATGAGTAGCCGCGGCATGTTAGTCTCCCTTCCCCTTCTCATTTGAGGACGCCTCAGAAAAGGCTATTGGTTGGTGCATCTCTCTCTTTTTCCTTCCCAACCTCTTCCCTTTCTGCTTTTTTTCTTTCGGGGATGGCTGTGCTGGCGATGAAGAATGATATTTTGGTCTCACCATCTTGGACTCTGCACCCCACTCCTCCTTTTTCCCCCTCGGCAAACGAACGGCAATAGAAGTTACTCCATTTTTTTTCCCCCACTCCCGCTTTTGCGGTTTTTTTTCCTTCCCCCCTCCCGAGCCGCCACTCCGATCCGGCGACCACTGATACTCGCTCTTCGGTGCCCCCGCCAGCGGGTCCCCTTTTTTTTTCCCTGGGTGTCCCTGACCTTCCGTTCTCCCCGCTCCTCCCCTCCCCCATCCAACGAGCCGCCTATGTCAAATGGTAAAATCCAAGAACGGCAACGTTTTGGCTTTCTTTGAATCTGTCTTCTTCCTTTCTTCTCCTTTTTTTCCTTCTTTTTTTCCTGAAAGCGCAAGTCGAAAAGCAAATGCCGGGAAGCGGCCGACGCCTGGTTCCCTTCCGTCTTTCCCTTTTCTTTCTAAAACGGCAATGGACTCAAGCACTGTCCTACATCCTCCTCCTCCCTCTTCCCTGGGAAGGATCACTCCTTCGCTCCTCTTCTTTCTTTTTTCCTTTTCTTTCCTCTATCTAACCTGGAGTTATAAAAAAGCGACGACGACAACCCTTTTCCTTTTTCCCAGGCTCCTTTTTTTTCTCTTTTTTTTTTTCCCCCCCTCCTGCCCCCCGAGGATGGCACAGCGGGAGGGTTATGGATCTTTTTTGTCTCCTTGGTCATGGGCCCCCTCCCTTTTTTTTTTTTTGTTCAGCCATCTCGGAAACAAAGAAAGCAGAAAGAGAAGGCGAGGATACCACAGCATCTCTCGCTTCCTTGCCTTTTTTTGATTGGTATAACTCCCTTCTCCTTCCCCCCTCCCCTCTTTTCCCCTCTTCTCTGTGAGCGACCCGGACCGGAGCAGCGATTTTACACCCCGCCTTCTTGGCATGTCTTCTCCCCCTTTTTGGTTACGTCATGAGGGCTTCTCTCTTTTTACCTCCCTTTTTTTCCCTTCAAAGAAAAGAAAGGCGACATGGTATGCCTGTAGCCTTGTCTGTTTGATATCTTCCCTTCGCACTCTCCCCTTCCTCCTCCATCTTCTCCCCCCTCTCTCACCGAACGCCAATCCAAAAGTGGGCCGCCGCCTAGATCCTACTCCACAGGTCCCCCTCTCCCTCCTCTTCCTTTTTCCTTTCGGAAAAAAATTTGAGATAGTAGGTTCTCCAAGTCCTTTTGGCCGACGATCTTTTTCCTTTTTTCCTTTTCCCCCCTTTGGCACGCGTTCAGATGGGGGTGCTCGGTTTCCTCCTTTCCGGGATACCGTTGTTCCCCCCTCTCTTCTTTCTTATTTTATGGTGAGGACGGTAAAAGTACGGCAAACGATGCAGTTTTTCTCCTCTCTGCCGAATGGCCCTTCTTTTTTTCCTTTTTCTCCTTTCTTCTCGAACATGAGGGTTAAAGAAGTAGGGGAGAAACAGCGATACTCGTTGGTTCTTCGGTCCCCTATAGAGATTGGGCAGCTTTTTTTTGGTGTTGCTACAATCAAATTTATCTTTTTCCTCTTTTTTTTCTCGGCGGCAAACGGCGAATTGTAGGAGTGATAAACCCCATCTTTGGCATTTCGGTTCTCCCTCCCCCCATCGGAGGAGAAGTTAAGGTCTTCCGTCCACATTCATACGGGACTTCTTCTTTTAAAGGGTATTTTGCCTCCCCCCTTTCCTTCCTTTTTTGTAAAAACGAAAGTACTTATTTTTTCGCGCCATCGATCAACTGAGCGTGCGTCGTCCCTTTCCTTTTCTGAAGAGCCTCTGGTTGTCACCTTTCTTTTTCTCCCTTCTTCCCTTCTCTTTAGGAAACGCAGGTTGTGATTTCCAATGGACCGTTCCTCTTTGTTTTTTTTCCTCCCCTTTCTCTCAAGAACTTGCCGCACACATCATTGCCATGAGAGTTCGATCAATCGCACACGGCTCCGTCTCTTCTGTCGACGGGCTGCCTTCACTTTCTCCCCCCCTTCTTTTCCCCCCCCCACTCGGCCGCTTCGGTCACAATATGAGCATGATAGTGAAAACGTAGTAGATCATATCCCCCTCTCTGAAGCTTGTTGCTCGGTTTTTCTCCCTCTCTCTTTTTTTTTTCCGCAAATACGGCCACGTTGTTTCCATCGGATGGCTTTCGGATAAATATTGCCGAGCAACTGTTTTAGTGTCTTACCCCTATCTCTTCCTTCCCCTCTTTTTTTTTTTTTTTTTTTTTTTTTCTTTCTTGGGTGCCTTCATCATTGAAACTACGCCGTTATTTAAGAAAAAAGCCACCGATTGAAGTTGTCCCCTTTCTCCACAGTGTGTCGGATTGTCGTAACCGCGTCTCCCTTTTTCCTTTTCTTTTTTCCCCCCCCTCGCACGGAGATAAGGTTGGGCGGGCGGGGAATGAATGAAGTGTATATGAGTCTACGTTTTCCTCCTCTCCCATCTTTTTACTTTGCATTTCCTTTTTCTTTTTTTCTTTTTTGAGGCCAGAAGCAGACGGAGCGGTGCGCCTGTCCTCGCTCTCCCCTCTGCTCCCCTTCCCTTTTTCCTTTTTCTGCCGGCGCCGAAGGGTATGAACAAAAACGCGGATACGGAGTAGATTCCGCGGGCCTTTTTTTTGTATAACCTGATAAGTCCGCTATCCCCCTCTTTTTTTTTTTTTCGTATGCAGTCTCTGATGATAAGTGAAGAGAAAAGATTACAGTTGATAGATGCGCGAAACAGAGGCCAGTTTCCCTTTTCCCCCGCGGGTTTTGCTGGCACCATCCCCCTTTCCTCCCCCCTTTTCTCATGTGGAGCGGAGAAGAACGGAAGTAAGACGACGTCGTTGTCTTCCCCAAATTGTGTTTTTCTCCCGCCTTTTCCTTTTCTTCCCTTCCCTCCCCAGATCCCAAAGGTTATTGGACTGATTTAGTAGATAATTTGAAATTGTTACCGCCTACCCTTATTTCCCAGATTTGCTTCATCCCGTCTTTTTCCTTTTCCCTTCTTCTCTGCGGTTCGCAAATAGGAGTTAAATAATGGCGAGAAGAAAGGCATGGACTTCCCTTTTTTTTTTCGAATGGGGCGTGTCTCTTTCCTTTCTCCTCTTTTCTCTCTGACAGGCAGATAGTGGAATACTGGTACCGGCCCACCTGCCAATGCCTCCTGGATCCCGCGATCGTGGGTCCTTTTTTCCCTCCCGCGGCAAAACTATTATCGATGCGCCCTATCCGACCGAGGCAAAATCTCTTTTCCCCCCCCAGTTTCTGACTCCTTTTTCTCCCTTTTCCAAAGTGTTTAAGAGCAGAGGGCAGATCGCCGAGAAGTGGGAAGAATCTTTCCTCTCTCCGTGAATGACACACCGTCTTTTCCTTTGGAGTGGCGTTCGGTGAGATCGAATGGGTAGCCATCGGGTTTGCGTTCGCTTGCTTTTCCTTTTCCCTTTTTCTAGCACTGGTAGATATTGAAAAAGACAAGGCGAAATGGCCTCCCCTGTTGCCCCCCTATACCCCCTTCCACCACCCTTCTTCCTTTCTTTTTCCCGACACGTCCTTTTTATCAGGTTAGGTCGTATAAGAGGATATCCATGCCAAGAAGGCGGGTGTAAAAATTCCTCCTTTATGAGAAGTCTTTTTTTTTTTCCTCTCATTCCGTTACCCTTTAAAATCAAGATAGGTAATGGAGCCAAAAATTATCTCAGTTCTTCTACCATTTCCCCCTTCTTTTGTTTCTTGTCTGCCCCTGCCCTTCCTTTCTTTTCCCTTTCCCTTGGCCCAACCTCGACTGTTAATAGTATGAACCAAATCCGTCCACCGATCCTCCCCTTCCTTACGGTGGACGGGCCCGTTTCTTCTCCTTTCCTCGACGTATCCGCTGAAAAGCGGATGTTACCCGTTCAATTGTCTCTTCCCCCCCGGTTAGTTGAGGGGGGCACTCCCCTTTTCTTTTTCTTCTTTCTCCTTCCTGAAGTCGGAAGATTGCATTCGAAAGGATCCAATTCTTTCCTCTGCGAGGGAGTACCTTCTTTGCGTGTTTTCGGCACCGTCCATCTCCCCCTTTTTTTTCATGTGCTTGTCGACTTGCGCTTTCGACCAACCAAGAGCGGCATTCGCTTTGTGTGCTTTGGTTTTCTGCTTTTTTCTCCCCCTTTCCTCCAAGAAACAGTCGGCGTTCGTGGGGACTTTCTTCCTCCCAAAGACTAAGAGCTTTCTCGCGGCTATCTCTCTTTTCCCTTTTCTCTCCCGACCCCCTCCCTTGCACGGTGAGGTGGAAAAGAGAGAGAGTAGCAGGGTCGCCTGCTCTTTTTTTCTTTACCAGGGCGCTTGTCCCTTTCTCACCGGACAAGTTTTGTTTCACAACTGGAGAAGCTAGATGGGCCACGAGTGCGGTTCCGTGCGCCTTCAAGTAGTCTTTTTGTTAAGTTCCGCCAATCTTTTCTCCTCTTTCCCCCCAGATAATGCTTAATAGAAAGAGAAGCTCAGTCCGCCGGTTTCCTTGAGGAGGCCTCAGCCCCTTCTCTCCCTGGACATTTCTGAGGCCTTCTCTCCCTTTCTTTTTTCACGCTTGTAAGCAGGAGGGGACTGAGCTGCTGCTGTCTATCCTTTTGAAGACTCTGCGGGCCCGACCACCTCTTTTTCTTCCTTCTTCTCCGGCAAACAACGGGAAATAGAGAGTTCGCCCGTGGTGTATCGACTTTGGAGTTCTCCGTCCCCTCCCCTTCTCTCCTTTTTTCCCTTCCCCCCTTTCCCCTGTACTAGATCTACGGTGACAAAGAAAGCGGTCAAGTGAGGTTCTTTTCGGTTCGAAACTTCGCTCGTCCTCTTTACTCTTTTTTTTCTTTCCCTCTTCCCCTCATTCAAATTTCAAACAACGAACGGAGAAGTTGGATTGGACGTTATTATAAATGTTGGACTCTCCCCTCGGGTTGCCCCCCCCATCGACAAAGATAATGAGAATTGGTTGGTTCGAAGAAATCTCCCGATTCCGAATCCTGTGTCCTTCCCTTTTTCCTTTTCGAATACAAAACGCAACCTGATCAGTGAGTCTGTATAAAAGGGGCATTCGCTCAAGCCTTTTTTTTTGTTCCTCCTTCTGAATGCCTTTTCCCTTTTTCTTTCCTCCTCGAACAGAGTGGGATGTGCCTCTATCTAACTGGAGTCATCACAGCGGTCCCTCCCCCGTTTCCGGCGTACACTCGTCTTTCTTTTTTTTTTTTCTTCTTGCTTAAAAACTTGTCAGAAGAAACCGAGCTGCCCCCAGCGACCTTGGTGTTCCTTTCCTTTCTTTTTTTTTCCTTGGAAAATGGGGCAAAGAAAAATGGCCGGGTAGTCCTGATCTGCTTTTTTTTCTTTTTTTTCAAATATAAACGGGTCTCCTTTTTTCTTTCCCACCTTTTTTGGCGCATTGAGCCGAGCGATGATGTAAGGGGAAAAAAGAGAGGCGAAAAGACCGTCGTCCCTTCTCTGTGAGACCTCCCCTTACCTGCTGCCTCTCTTTTTCTCCCCTCTTCTTCTCCCCCCGGAAAGTGTCGGCTATGTCGGGTTAAGGAAATGAGGATGAAATATCCGGGGTTGCTTGATTGGTCACGGGTTCTTTTTTCCCTGTAAGTTGTATTGTTTTCACGATATTCCCCATTTTTCCTTTCCCCCCCTTTTTTTCCCTTACCCTATACCCGCAGAAGAACAGGACGGCAGCCACGATCCCCCTTTTAGAAGTCTCCGCCCGCCTCCCCCCCCCTTTCCTTTCTTTTTTTTCGATCCCTGTTTCATTCTAAAAGTGGGAAAAAAGGTCCCGATCAGCCTGGCATCTTCCCAACGGTTGAGATAGTCTTGGTTTTTTTCTTCCTCTTTGGACGAAGATCTTTTGCATTGTAGGATAGGGCGAAACTTTGGTCCTTTGCCTCTTTTCTCATTCCCCCCTTTCTCAAATACAGATCCCAGTCGACGGGAGCGAATGAAGTCTTCATCAGGTGAGGGCCTTCCTTTTGTTCCACTATTCCTCTCCCTCTTTCTTTTTCCTTTCCCTGAATTCATGAATGTCTTCTAGCCCATGAGGGTACTAAATCTCCTTGGTAGCCCCCCTTCCCCCCCCCCCTTTTTCCTCTCTCTTTTTGCCGCTCGTTCGCGCTTCAACCCTCGTCTGGTATAGGCGGTGCTTCGGTTAACAAATCAAATTATCGTATATACCACTCCCCCTTCCCTGTAGCGTTACTAATCCCTTATTTTCCCTTTTTGCAAGTGATAGTTGCGAATTAAACGAAGCTCACGGACTTTCGAACCCACATTCATCGCTTTTTTTTCTTCCCTTTTTCTTCTATAGTAAATGGGGATGGTGGGAAGAAAAAGAAGCGGTGAGAGTCCCGCTCTACTACCTTAGTTCTCGCGCCCTCCTCTCCCTTTCCTTTTTCCCCTTTTTCCTTTCCCCCCAGCGACAAAAAGGATAGAAGAAAATGATAGCCCTAGTGTTTGGAACCATCCTCCCTATGACTTGAGGAGGAACGCCCTTTTCATTTCTATACGCCGATCCGCGGGGTGGTAATGGTAAAATTAGGAGAAGGATCGCAATGACGCAACCCCCCTCCTTTGCCATTGAGCGTTTCGATCCCACCTTTCTTTTTTTTTTTCTTCTTTTCCTTAGCCTGCGAAGCCAGAGAAGGAGTCGGACTTCGTGGATGCATAACTGGAGACCTCCCTCCGTCTTGAGTTTACAATATTGAGATGTATGTGTCCCCCCTTTTTTTCTTCTCCGGAACATATCTAAGGGCGAGGGGTAGAACCGCGCGACGCATGTGCAGGCTTTGTTCCTTTCGGTTTCATCCGGATGCTTTCGGGCTCCCCTTTTTTCCTTTTCCTCCCTCTTAGTGTTCAAGGCTGAAACGATCTATATCTGTAAGAATAATCCGTTGTTGTGTTGAGAGAGATCGGTTCCTCCTTGACCCTCCCTTTTCCCCCAACATTTGAATCCGCCCTCCCTCTTTTTTTTTTCCTCAGGACAAAGCCTGCCTGCGTCGAGAGGGAGAAAAACGCGCACGGAGATCATGTTCTTTTTTTTTTCGAGGGTTTCCACTACTTGCCAATATTTTCTCTTTTTTTTCTCTGATTCGCGCGGTGGAAAAAGTGGAGGGTCTACCGTTGATGCGTCCAGTAAGGCATCCTTCTCTTTTTTCCCGGAACTCCGCGTGCCTTTTTCTTCTTCCCCTTTTTCTTCTTTCTTTGACGTCATGGAGAGAAGGAGAAGAAGGTTATGACCACCCCTTCTTTCCGTGGGTTTCCTCCTCACGGGGCCTGCTTTCTCCCTCTCCTCCCTTTTATAGGGATATTCATGCTGCGACATTTTTGTCGCTGTTAGTAATGCCGTCTCTTGCTGGCCCCTCCGGTCTTTACCACGTCTGTGGAATTCGTTTTTTTTTTTTCCCCCCCTTTTACTAAAAACCGAAAGTTGTAGCTGGAAAAAGGAAAAAATCCTCAGTCGTATGAATTTTGTATTTTTCTTTTGAGCGTCCTTTGAATTCGCAACCCCATTTTCCCCCCCTTCTTTTTTTTTTTTCATTCCCGAAGGATTCAAAAGATCCCAAAGGTCTGGGCCGGCTTTTTTGAACGACGAGCGCCCCCCTCCTCTTTTTCTTTCTTCAGGGCGGATGGTACTAGAAAAGAACGAGGATCGCTGGTTCGCCCATCCTCCTCATGCCCTCTTTAGCGAAGCAGCCCCTTTTTTCTTTTTTCTGCCGTCCTCGGGGCGGGAGAATAATGACCTGCATGTCTCATTGAAAGAGCACTTCGTCCTCCTTTTTTTCTTTTTTTCCCTCGCATCCCATCAGGCGTCGTAAACAGAGGCACCCCATCTGACGCGGCCCACCCAAGGAACCCACACGACTTTTTCTCTTCAGGGTACCGGCCTATCTCGCCAAAGGTTTGAAGAGCACGCGTGCAGCTCTCCGAGAGTGGAAGAATCCTTTTTAGAATTCACGGGCTCCCGTTCTCTCTCGCCCCTTTTTTTTTTTTTTTTTTTTTGTCTTGGATGAAGGAAAAGTGATCGTGGCTGCCGGGCCGGCTCGGTTTTTAAATTAGCACTTGTAGCTATTTCCCCCCTTTTCCTTTTTCTTTTTTTTTCCGTGCCCCCGGTTGAGATCAATTCCAACCCCGGATCCTTTTTTTGCCGTCCACGCATCTCCTTCTCCCTCTCATGCCAAGAAGGCGGTGTAAAATCGCTGTCCGCCGCCTTTCTAGAGTGGCTCTGTTATGATATCTGGCTCGGCCTACTCCTCTAACCAGCTTAAGATCATATTTTTTTTTATGCCCCCCCCCTCCCATCCTAGGGCCCGTTACAATCACCTGTGTTTTTTCCCCTCGCCGCCCGTTAAGCATCTTTTTGGTCCTTCATTGTGTCTGTGCCCCACATTCCTGAATGAAT
>Ga0179593_1715887_pt1 | contig 24120 bp, 22 predicted proteins | sample CZODoug2_1_08_16_FD_185931 | JGI IMG/M metagenome (GOLD analysis project Ga0179593, IMG submission 185931) | Vadose zone soil fungal communities from Angelo Coast Range Reserve, California, USA - CZODoug2_1_08_16fungal (PacBio error correction) | ecosystem: Environmental > Terrestrial > Soil >... | reverse complement strand
TTAGGGTACCCCCCTTTGTCTTTTTTTTAGTCGGTATCAGATTGCAGAACTTTATTTACCTCCCGCACTCCCTCAAATGGTTACCAGGAGAGGGGAGGGCCGTCAACTTTCCGGGATTCTCTCCCAGGAGAGGACCGTCCGGTTGCCCAGGGTTCCCCTTGACCTTCTTTTTCCTCAGGTCAAGGGCAGACGCCCAGGAGGTGTGTTTCCCAGTGCGGCGGGGCTAGGGGACACGGTACTCTAGGCCAACGAGGACCTGAGTTGACCTGTCTTTTGTCACCCGATACATGACCCGCCAGCCGCCCCTTCATCTTGCATGACAAATAACCCCAAGTTGTAATCCGCAGTCTCTCTCGGAAACGTCACGCAAGAGGGAAAATGGAGTTATCCAGGCGTTAGATGGCAAGGTTGGACTTTACACTTCCTAATTGATACGACGGGGCCTGGGCTTTGTTTTTCCCCCCCCCCCTTTGTACCAAGACCGGCGGTGGCGAACAGGTCCCCGATTTCCCCCCCCCCTTATGATGAAGGTTTAGTCGGAAAAACCTGTTCCTGTGAAAATATACCGGAAACTCTTTGTAGTCGCACCTGAGGAATGGTTGAGATTTTCTTTTGCCTCTTGATTTCTCCCCAGGTCTGCTAGGGATATAGTAACCCCGAAGAGGGCTCTTATAAATTAACGGGCTGGGTCCGCCTCCAATTCAAGTGATACGGATGATTACCGGTCAAACGGGCAGGATTATCCCGTTAACGACTGAAAGTCGTCGACTGACGAGGGTTCGGGTTTTTTGGTGCCGCAGCCCCATACCGGCCCCATTGTAACCACTTTTTCTCTTGTCAGCACCAGCGTTGTTCGGCGCTGGTTTTTCGCTTCATACGAATTCCCTCCGGGGACCCCAAGGGAACCCCCCGTCACTGGAAGGCCAGACGTCGCAGAAGGCAGAAGTTTTGTACTGTTTGTTTATCATTAGTTTCCCCTTCCCAGCTTTTATGTTGGGTTTTCTTTTCCTGAGGTCTACCCCGGCAAGGGCAGGGGCCGCCTTTTGTGCTTATTTTCTCCCACACAGGTTCTCGTTTCCTCGGCTTGCTCGGCCCCCCGCCCCCGCCAGGCGATGCCCCAGCGCCTCCCTTAGTCGTTTCACCCCGAGAACGGGATCGGGCACTGGACGCTTTTCCTCCCTTCCCGAAGCCGGTCTCCTCGGACTCTTTTCCTTTCCCATGCCTCCCCCAATCACCTGGCAGCTCCCCCGACCATCGCAGGTACCAGCCCTGCCTCTTCATCGAAGAGGGTTGCGCAAAACCCTCGGGGAAGTGCCGAGGCATCTTCAGCGGATGAGGTTCATGGTTCGGTCTTCGAAGGTCCCATCCCCCGCCCCCCCCCTAGTCGGCTTGGCCCCAATTTGTCCCTCTCATAATACCGTGGTTTGAGTAGCCTTAAAACATGGGCACCAGGGTTGCTCCCCCCCCCTGGTCAGCTGCCGGCATAGCCAACCTGAAACTCCCCTTGAACTTTTTTTTTTTTTCACCCTATACTGCCCCAGTGGCATGCCTTTTTTCCCCCCCCGTTCTCTTTTTTTTTTTGCCGTGCGCGAGGGCGTGGCTGTCCTTGTTTTCAAAGTGCCATGAGTGTTGGCGAAGTGATCTCTTTTTTGATGAAGGATATCTCCCCCGTACCCGGCAGTCGAGAACCAGCCTCAGTGGCCAGGCATGGGTTTTTGACCTGGGTCACCAAGGGCTTTTACATTTCGTGAGGAACCAATCTCAGGTGGGTTCCCCGGTCCGTCAACCTGGTCTGAAGCCAAGCCAGTACAACAAGCGTCCGTGGCGGGATCCAGTAGGTCACCCAAGAAAGCCTTAATCACCGACTGAATGAGAGTAAAATGCCCCCTTCAGTTGATGATGGGCGCGGCGGACGACTTCCCTCCGCTTTTTGCTATTTCCTAAAAGGGAGGTTATTTTCTCGAGTAGCAAGCGAGAAGTCTGCCGAAACACGCTGTTTTTTCTCCAATCCTTTGTTCAGGCGGTGCTGCCGGGTCACGGTCACCGCCCCCCACAACAGATCAAGTTACCTTTTCTTTCCTAAGTCGCGAACTCGGGAACGTAGTCCTGCATGGTCCCGAGTCTTAAACGTTTGCTATTCTGCGGTTTCCGGGCCCCGAGTTTCTTAGGTCCCCCGCCTCTTCGAGAGGCTCTGCTTTTTGGACATCCACCGGTCTTTTCGGGAAACTGTCCCTCCGCTCAGAGATCGGGTACCTGCTTAGGAAGATGGTAGGCAGTTTTTTACATCGGACCCTGCTTTTCTAATGGCTGTTCGCAACCCGCGGCCGGTACGTGTTCCCCCCCCGAGGTCAACCCCACAAGAGTTAAGCGGTTCTCGTCTCAAGCGGCGGCCTTGGCTTCTCCGTTGAAGTCTCAGGGTTTTGGGCTTCCTGAGTAGGCACTTGCGATGATGTGATTTTTTCATCAGGGACATGGCATTTGCTGATTAGATAGTTAAACTTTTCCAACGAGCCCCTTTGGCCTTACCTAGGAGGGGTCATCGGCGTGCCTTCTACTCTCTATGACCCGGGACTTGCCTGCCCCTGAATAGATGAAGGTAAACTCTGGTTCTCGGGACGGATACTTCGTCACCTTACCGTCCCGGTTTTCCTGCCTTCCGAAGAGCTTTTGCCCTGGGTTGACCTTTTCGATGCTCGTCTTGAGCCTTTTTTCCTCGGATCCGCTACTTCCCCCCCAAAGTGAGCGTATTGTGGGTCGGGGAATTTGTGGTCCACGCTCTGGAGTAAACGGTAGTCGTCCCTGATGGTAGGAGAACGGTCCTGTCAGGACTGTTGCCCGTGCTATTTCAGGTGAAGGGATTGCCCCGGCCACATGCACTTTTGTGAATTAGAGAAGATTTGGTCCATTAGTGAATTGGAGGCGGCGTGTCGTAAGTCAAGAGTTTCCTTCTGCTTCTCTTTTTGAGGGTTGCGTCCCGTGATGAGGATCCTGCGCCTGTTTCCCGGACCCGATCGCCTTGTTTATTTACGTATTGTTTAGTCGATTCTTTTTTTTGTGTTTTTTCTTCTACCCCCACAGTTTCCCCCCCGTTTTTCTGTTGGGACTCTTTTTCGCTTTAGGTCCCCTTCCTTGGAAGGTTTTTTTCGGATTTAAGCCCCTTGGGGTCTCGGTTCGAGGGCTTGATGAACCAGCTCTTCAACGCGAAGGTGGAAGGACGCGTACACGACTTTTCTTGTCGCTTTTTTTAAAGGGTCAGGGGACCTTATTTTGGTCACCGCCTTATTCACGATGGCCGGTGAAAGGCACCTTGGTTCAGGCAACCGATTTTCTCTACTATGCCGTAACATCGTTTGAAAAGGATGGGTGATCTCGTCACCCAACATGTCAATGGCGTTGGCCTGGTGCTTCTGCCCCCCTCAGACCCAGAAGTGGGCTGTTTGAGTTGACTTTTGTTCCTGCCGGATTTTCATTTTCCTTTCCACCCCCGCGAAACGCAGAGTTCCTTTTTTAAAAGATCGTCTTGGCACCCGCCCTGCCGGGCTCAATGGTGGGAACATTTACCTTCGTTTTCGCTTCAAATGCGATGCTGATGGTGAACTTCTGCGTCGTGACCCCCCACCGAGCTCTAAAGACCAGGACCGTACCTTACCCCCCTATTTACGGGACACCAGATAGGTTCCACAGGACGAGGTCCCACTTACCCCAAGGCGGTCCCCCCAGAGTCTGACAGTAATTTCCTCTTTTTCATAACAGGGAACGGACCGGGGATTTAAACCGTCAGGACTCTTGGGGCCTTATGTGAGTCGGATTTGGAACGAAGAACGCTTTTGGTGGAGGGAGGTGAGTTTGGCCGAACCATCCAACCTTGTAGGCATTGGTTTTTTTCCTCCCCTCAGTTTCCGTGGCCCAGAAAGATGCTACATTGAGACCGTTGATGATGCGTTTCCCTGGTTCTTTTCCCCCTTCCAACCAGGCCCGGGCCCCCTCGACGTGTACTCGAGACCCCCCCCTTCGATGCCGGACTGTTCCCCCAAGGTCGATGGTTTTTTCACACAGTACACAACCTGCGTTCGACTCCCGTCTGTGACCTGGACCCCTCCTGCAAGAAGCAGCACGCTCTTGTGGCAACCTTTTTCTTCGCAGCCTCCCTATGCGAGGGGGCCCCGAGCTAGACGTTTTTTCAGTTGTAGGCAACCTTCGGTTTCTTTTCTTTGAACAGTAGGTTGGTACATACTTTCCGTTGAGGAGACGCCTGATTTGGTACCAACAAAGTCTGATAGTCATGGACTCCCCTCCTTCTTTTCCTCATCATCGTTGTTTTTTAGGTTTCGCCCTAGGAGTTTTTATGATGAGGTCCTTGAGGGAGTGTTTCTTGTGTAGTCAAGTAACTTTGGTTGTTGGACCCCTTTTCAGATTTCCCTCAATCCCCCTTCAATGAGGGCTGATACGGAAAGGCAACGTTCAGGCTCTCAGTCTAATCAAGGTTCTTACTACGGGGTCTGGGAAACGAACCCAGGAGTGAAGAAATAGGACCCCATTTTCTCAGAGAACGACTGGAGGAAAGCCCGGTGGAAAGGAGGGGCCGTGGTTTTTGCGGACCCCTTTGCGGTAGAAATGGCACCTCTTTGTTGTCAAGGGTCCCCTTTTTCTTCCCGTCGATCAGCATGTTCTCCTTGAAAAGTCACCCATTTCTGGCGAGTCCGCTTTCCCCAGGGGGGGCTTCCCGTGCTTGAGAACTTTTTTTTCTTTTTTTTGAACCTCGCGGCTCCTTCCCTTTTTCACACCAGGCGGGGTCCCCAGTCTTAGCAGAATTTTTAGCCTTCCCTTTGAGCATCGGTCCCACGCACTGGCGACCGCGACCAGTGTTGTTTGGTTTTTAGAACACGTCACTTTGACCCCCCCCAATGTTATTTCCCCCGGGTTCCCGCATTCCCCTCGCTTTGCCTGTCACATTGTTCCCCCTCCTGGGGGGTTCCTGGACCCCCCCCCCCCCTTTTTCAGTCATGCCCTGTATTTGAAGAGACCTTTACTGCGCTCGACAAAGAGATTGATGATGAAATTGACTTATGTCCACCGGTCTGCAGTTACCTTAAGGCAGGCCGATCTTTCATTTTACTGGACGAGCTTGGATTACCATTGTAAACACAGCTCTGGGCCTTTTTTTCCCCTCGTCAGGTAGGAAGCGGTTTAGCGAGGCAGTTTCCCAAAAAATTTCTAATCCTTTCGTAAGGTTGAGCATAAAGAACCCTTGCTTCAAGGGCCTTTCTCTTTTCTGTTTCTTTTTTTCTTATTTTTTTTTCGGGTGTGGGTTGTTAAAAGCATCACCTATCTGATCAGTCAAAGAGCTAGGGGGCCCCAACAGCGATGTTTTTTACTGGCTGACCCTGGCTTTTTTCCGCCCCTTTGGACCTGTTTGGTCGTTAAACCCCCGCGTCCGTCGTGCATTTCTTGTTGCGTTCCCTTTAGTCGTTTCCCCTGGCCCGTTTCCGGTTGGACCCGGGTTCTCCTGCTTTCCCCCCCCCACTTGCACGGACTCCCCTTTGTAAAATGAAGTCACGATCGGTTCTTTTTTTTGTCCGTCTTTTTTTCCCCCCCCTTTAGATGACGTAGGACCCAGCAGACTCACAATGGGAGACTCTTGGCTTCCTTTTTTTTACAGCTTCACGATCCCCGGCCTTTTTTCCTTCGATCACGAGAAGTAGCCCCGATTACTCCCGGACTGTTTCCGGTCGCGACTATACTTTAAGGAGAGACTCCGCTGCCTTGGGCCGTCCCATCTGATCAGAAGGCCAGCGCCGCATTCAGCGGCCGTCTTTGTCAAAACATCTGGTCCCCCCCCACGCGTGGGGACGGACCCCAGGCGAGTCCCACACGGTCGCTGTTCGAATCGGCCCGTTTCTGTAGCGTTTTTTTTTGGCAGCGCGTTTCTCCCTTCCGTCGCAGCCGGTCCCCCCCCGATCCCCCGGCAACCACCCCTGACGTTAGAAGGACACCCCATTGCTCGTTCAAGAGATTTAAACGGGTAAAGAGAGTTCGGGGTTATCTCTTTTTTAGCAGTTGGGCTAATATCCCCAGGTAGTTTACCCTCACACTCGAACCTGTAGGCCCCCAAGGGGACGGAGAGATTCCAGAAGTAACCCGTGTCGACGGTCCCCGTAGCTTTTTTACCCGAAATACTCCAATCCCCCAACGGGATCTGGTCACCTTTTCGTCTGGGTACTTCTCCTTTCCCCATGCCCGAATCGAGAAGGAGGGTTGTGCAATTAGCGGCGTGGTGGAGAAAGGAACCGCGTGTCGATTTTAACCGAAGACCTGGAAACGGTACATGTTTTTCATGTTTGTTTTTTTTTTTTTTTTTTATTGTTTTTTTTTGCCCTTCTCTTATGTATCAGCTTTTCCCCTTTTTTTCATGGGGGAGGTGTGATGTGGCATGTTTACATTTTCTTACCCTTTGTTTGTGTGTGCAGTTTTGTTCCAGTTTGTTTTTCTTTAGATCCAACAGGAAAGAGGTCCAGGTCCCTTTGTCTAGAGGTCTCGGATTTATGTTAGTAGCATTCTTTGACAATCGTGTTTTTTTTTCAATAGTTGGACGTTTCCGATTTGGGAGAAAGTTAGATTATATTAAGGTCTTCTTCGCCACCCAGTGGCTGTCCCCCCACTGGTGACCGCGGAGGGATTATTGATTTCGAGGAGAAGTTTTTTTGTGGTGAACGGTTTGCCAAACCGGCGGTGGGCTCCCAAGTCAGAAAGGAGACAAGTCGGATGACGTCAAGGTTCGCACAGAGACCCCCGGTTTCCCTACGGAAAACCCAAGCGATTTAGTTTTTTCGATTCACCGCCTCCGATACCTTCCCAAAAGAAGGCCCCCTTCAGACGTTTATTTCTTTAGAACAGTCTGCTCTCCTGACATCTCCTTTAGTTCTGCCTCCCTGCGCCAGCTTGAACTTTCAGTTTTTTAGGGAGTGGACGACCCCCCCTTGCTTCGGGTTATGGATCCCGACTTGAAGTCTCTCGAGAGCTATTTTAAAGTTCCCCCCCGAATTTATCAACAACCCTTGCCTTCCCACTTCAGGCCACACGGGCCACTGGCGCCTCTTGTGCTGAGGGTCAGCTTTCTGCCATCTCCGTCTTGGCCCCTCCCTTTTTCCGGTCGCTGCCTCAACTGAGGCCGGGCCACATCCTCATCTGTTGTATTTTTTGTTTTTTCTTCGCCTCTTCTTATACAGGTCGTACTGGAAAGGGGTCTGTCTCGGGTTTTGCCGATAGGGCAAATCCCCTCCCTTTAGTTAAAAAAAAGCGGGAGACACCAGCCCCCACACATGAATTACGTTTCCTGCTATTATCCTAAAAGAAGACGATCTTGTTCACACCAGATTTTTTTTTGTTTACTCCCACTGGATTCACTTCCCCTTTTCCCTCTTCCCTTTCCCACCGAAGGTACGCAAACCTAAATTCCCTTTCTTTTTTGATGGGTTGAGGGCCCCCCCCTTGGCTCTGATTGGTATCCAAAAATAGCTTCGTTACGTTTTAAGGTCTTGTCTCGGTCAGTCAAGGGGCTCCAAGATCCCCCGTTTGGGATTGGGTGCCCAGGGGATCTCTTCCTGTCTCTTTTCCCCCTTTTGTTTTGTTGAGAGTTTCCCCCTTTGGCAACAGGGCTGAAATTTGTTTTTTCTTCCCGGATCTGAAACCCTGTTCCCCCCCCATCCCCCCTCCCCTTTCCCCCCCGAGGGGATGGAAACTCCCCCTGTGCTGCCCCCCAATTTTTCCGTCCCTTTTTTTTCCCTCCTATTCAAATGGCTTGGTCTTTTCCCCCTTTCTTCATGGTCAAGTGAAGCTGCGTCTCTATTGTTTTCAATCCGGTGGAGGCAGAGAGCTTTTGGCCCCTCACATGATAGGACGTTTTACAGAAGATGCTACCCATGTTGTATGTGGGCTTCTGGTTTCAGATGAGGAGCGTTTTTTTCCAAGTGAAGTCCGTTCTGCACGTTGGGCCCCATTTTCTGATCCGCAGCTTTCAAAGACGGCCAGTTGGGCTTCTGACGTGGGAGGGACTCCACCAGACTTTTGCACAACCTATTTTTCACTCCAGTTAGGAGGACTCACCCCCCCCCCACGCATCGGCCTTTGTCTGGTCTTTTTCTTGCTGGACGGTTGCCTTTTGTGTTTTATTGCTCCTCCTTTACTCGCTGTGTCTCTTTTCTTTGGTCCCCGTGGGTGACATTTTTTTTTGGTGTATGCGGCTTTGCAACCTTCGGGGTCACTTGTTCTCGAGGGCCAGGGTTTTTCCCCTGACCTTTTCCTTTCTTATACGCTTTACTTTTCTCTCCCCCCTATTAAAATTTCCCCTCAGATGCTGCTTTTTCGTTTTTCGGTTTCCTAGTTTCAGGAGGCTCCAGTTCTTCGTAAGGAACACGGCTTTTGCCGTTCTAGGCGCAGAGCCTTTCTTACTGTCTCTCCCCGGTTTTGCTCTTCCCCAAGCGGACGGGTTTTTCCCCCGAGACTGCGCGTATAGTTTTCCTCCCCTGAGTTTTCGTGGGACTCTGCTTTTTGGTCGAAGCCACTTTTTTTTTCTTTGGTGAATGATACTTTTCCTTTTTTTTTTTCCCCCCTTTTTCCCGCCACAGCCCTGCCCCTCACCCCCCCGTGGTCAACGTTGTTTTTTTTTTTTTGAGGGTCAACCACCGAGCCCTCTTCCTTTTCCTGGGAGTTTTCCAGGCGGCCCCCCCTCTCTCGACCGTTCCTGGTTTTGGCTCTTCCCTAAGGAGTCTCCTCCCAGGGTAGGATACCGGGAATGTTGTTGCCGGCGGTTATTTTTTTCTCTTTTTACAGCAACTTTTCCCCATGGGGGAATTCTGTTTTTTAATCGAAGAGTCTTTTTGTTTGACGCTTTTTTTTCGCAAGCCATGCCCCCCCGGACGCTTTGCTTCGGCCCCTGGCGTCTTTTTTTTCACGGACGGACCCTTTTTCGGTTTTGATTTTTTTTTTTTATCCGGCGACAGCCTTGCTAGGCGTTGGGTTCCTTCGGTGCCCTAACCCCTTTTTTCGTCTTTTCTTCGCCTTTCCGCAGCGTCCTTCCTGTCTCAGCGGACCCCCCCACCCCAATCGGCTAAACGAGTTTTTTTTTTTCACGCTTTTTTAAACCCTCTTTTCGGTTCCCGGTAGCTACTTTTTTTGGCGTGTCGGAGTTTTCTTTTGTTTTTCTTTCCCCTCCCCGACCCGGCCCGTTTTTCACCAAAGCTTTTCCTTTTGGAAAATTTCATCCCGCCTGCGTGACGGCTTTTGAACTGGAGATTTTAGCCCCCCCCCTCAGGTTTCTTTGAAGGGCCTCTTTTCCGAGAGGGCCTTTCTGGAGGAAGGTGTGATCGCCTGTACTTTGTCCACGGGCGCCTTCAGAGGACGCTTTCTTTTTTTCTATGGCCCGGCCACGCTTCCCCTTTCAGGTGGGTCGACTGTATTCCACTCCGAGTCCTTCTTCTCTTTTTGGTGTATCCCTGTTTTTCCCTCCGGCGTATACTTTTTTTGGGGGTGTTTTTTGCTGACCAGTCTTTCTTTACATTTTCTTCCCAGGTGGAATCCAAATGTCCCACCTCGGTCAATATGAGATTTCCCCCTGCCTTTAAGTTTGTTTTTGCCCTTTTTTGTTGGCAAAGCCGATCCCGTCCTTTGGCAGGGAACATGGCGAAACCATTTCTCCTCCCCCTCAAAGTACCCTTCCTTTGTTTCTTCAGTTCTTAATGTCGCACAAATGGTAAGGTTGACGCTTCTGGGACACTTCCTTCTTTTTCCAAACTCCCTTTTCTTTTTGCACTGGGGGACTCGGCGGCTTTGTTTTTCCGAGAAGGTTATTTTCCTTTACCCCCTTTCTTGAACGCTCCCCCCCCTTCCCCTACGATTCCTTCCTTTTTTGTCCTGGATTTTTGCAGTTCACGCTGGAGCTTTTTTTTGCCTTTTGGGGCAGACCGCTTGCTTTTTTTTTCCTATCTTTCCCTTTGTTCCCGGTGTCCAAGGCTCTTTCCGTAAAGATTTTTTTAATTTTGCCTTTTTGTTTCTGCGGAGACCCTCTCAACCTCCCGTTGTTGGAACTTTCCATGTATCGCGTTCCCATCACCTTTTTTCGGCTTTTTTTTTTGGAGCCAGTTACTGGCTCTTCCCCCGTTCTTTCCGCGGGCGGTCCTTTTTTTTTTTTCTGTTGTTTTTTGAAATGTTTCCCTGACCGGTTTCTCTGTTTGTCCCTGTGCTGAGCTTCCACAGAGAACGCTGGTTTTTTTTTTTTTTTTCGAAGTTGTCTTTTTTTCTTCGCCCACCTTCTTTTCCGGGGGCGCCTGCGTTGGGACGCCTTCTTGTTGCTTCGCTTTTACTGAACTCTTCTCCCTGACAGTTTTGGAAAACAACTTTACAGTCACCCTCTTCAATCGATTTTTTCAAACCCAAGAGGAATTGGTCCACAGAGGCGATGTTTTTCACTTTTTTTCGGGGCCGTTATCTTTCCTGCCACTTACCCCAAAACTTTTTTTTCCCGGAGCCGGTGTCCCCTTTTTTTTTTCCACCTTTTTTTCCCCTTCGCCCTTGAGGAAGGTTTGTTTTTTTTTTAACGGCGTTCTGTCAATTTTTCCTCCTTTTTTTTTTTTTTTTGGCTTAGTTTCTGACCGAAGGGAGTAGACTTGTGGTTATAGTTACGGTTCCCCCCACTCTCTGCCCTTTTCTAGGCGACTGCGTCCACCCCCCGCTTTTAAGGAGGAAAGGATCTTTTTTCCATTCAACCACCCCAAAAGGTGACCCCGCCCCCACCACTACCCATCTCCATTTTCCCATCTCTCCTTTTCCTCTGTGTTTCGAGGGGAGCCGTTTTTTTAAGTTTCGTGTTTTTGCCTCTCAAGTTTTTTGTCCCTTAGATTGTTTCCAGACCTTATGTTGTTTTTTATCAGGTACTTTTTCCCCCCCTCAGCGGGGGTTTTTTTGCGAGAAGTCCTGAGTTCCGTCTTCCACCTAGCACCCTGCTCCCCTGGTTTAACATTTCCCGACCCCTCACCCCCCCTTTGGGCTTCTCCAACAGATATTTGGAGCCCTAAGAATTAACTTGACTCCAGGACCGGTTTTGTAGAGGGACCGCCCCCCGCCTGACGGAACACCCCCGAAGTCGGCTCTAAATTCTCCAAACTTCCGGTTTTGACAGACCATCCTCCTCTTTTTACTCTGTATTTTTGAAAAGGACAAAGTTGTTTCATGTAAAATCCTGGTTCCTTTGGCCCTCTCACTGCTGATTTTGGGGTTGGGAAAGTTCTTTTTTTCTTTTCGGGTGAAAAAAACTACTTCTGGTAGCGGGTCCTTACAAGATTCGCTTGGGGAAAATGTGTTTTGTCCCCCCACCACTCCCTTCTATTTATTTGTTTGAAGTTTTTTTTTTTTTAGGTTCCTTTTTGTTTTTGTGGTGTTTGTTTTTTTGGCTGGACCTTTTTGTCATTTAGTGAACCAATGGGAATGCCCCCTATGACTGAAAAATGGCTGCTGGCTTGTTCGAATGCAGGCCCCAAGTACCTTACTGTACACAAAACAAGATCTATGTTGCCACCGAGATAATGCCGACAGGACCCCCCTTTTCGTTTTCCCTCTTTCCAGTAAGGTCCGTCCCAACATAAGCCCCATAGGCCGGTGCTTTGCATTTCAGTCCCCCAGTATAGATCCCTTGGGAAGAGTAGGGGGTCCCATAGTAGGGGGTACCGTTTTTTTTTTTTTGTTTTTGTTTTCCCTGGTTTAGCTTTTTTTTCGAGCCCTGGTTTGGTTTGCCCGGGAGGGAGAAAACTCGTTGTTCCCCCCCTTAAATCTTTTCCTTCGGGAAACACTTCCGGGCACCTCCCCCCCCAGCACTTTGCCTTTTTTTTTTTCCCGAGCTTTCGTTTTTTTTCTTCCCCCAGTGAGCTTCAGGGCGCAGCGTGTTTTCGAAGCCACCCACTTTTAATGGCTTCCCTTTTTTTTTTTTTAGATTCCTTTAAAGGTAAATAACCCGTTTGCCTCCCCCCCCCCCCCCCCGATTTTTTTTTCCCCAGCCCCCCTTTACGGAAATTTCTTTTCGTGTTTGGCCAGTTGCCCCTTGTCTTTCCCAGCGACCCCCTTGAACAGGTTGAGGTTTTCGTTGACCCTGTGTTGACCCTTAAGTAGCACCTGATCCCCCGGGGAGGTTTTGGTTTTTTTTTTGTCGGTGCCGTTAGCTTGTTTCGAGCAACAGTGGTCTTTTTTTGTTTCCCCCCCCACGCTTTTTTTTTTCCCCCCGAGTCCTTTGTGTGACTGCGCCCTTCCTAAACCCTTTCCCCTTTTTTCAAATCGCAGGTTTTATACGCTCTGGTGCAGCGTTCTTTTTCCCCCTTTTTTCCTGTCAGGTTTTAGTAACTGGTTGCCCTTTTTCCCTGGGAGACGCCTTCTTTGGACCCAGGCTCCCCCCCAAGCTCGATCCTCCGTTCTCCCCAGAGTTTGAATATTTTTGAACCAAAGCTTCCGAGCAGTCGATATCCGCCTTCAGGAACTCTAGCCCAACGTTTTCCTCTACGGTTTTTGAGTTTTTTTTTCATCGATCTTAACTGAACCCTTTTTTTAGAAAAATTTACATGATTGGACCGCGTTTCCTGAAAAGCATGTCCCCCGTTTGCTTCTACGATCCAAGGACCACAGCCCACGGAGGCCTCATTTTTTTTCATCGGCTGTTTTTTTTGGGTGCTCAGTTGAAGCCCTTTGCCCTCGGGGACTCCCCCCCCGCAGGCGTTCTCAGAAGTGGCTCAACCTTTTCCTTTTCTACCCTGATATTCACCTCCCTTCTCACGTAAACCCTGGTACAGCCTCTTTTTTTGAAAGGCCCCCAGTCCGGCCCCGGCGAACAAGCCTTTGATCCGTTGCGGTTGGGCACCCTGGTGAGTTCAGCCACAGTAACAGTTTTTTATTCCTTGAATCTCGTTGGTTCTACTTTAAATCCATCGAATGTAGTTTTTGGGAAGCCTTCGGGTATCCGCCCCGGCCTTTTTTCAAGGTGAGACAACCCCTTCCTCGGAGACAGTCCCAATTGCCCGCGAAGGAGACCCCCCCTGAGGTACAACATTACCTCCCCTTGGACCCCGGGAGGACAGTCATAACTTTCCGCGTCCGCTTTTCCGGGGTTGTGGCCGTGGCTTGGTGGACGCCCTTTGTTTTTTTCGCTCGAGAGGGTTATCCATTTTTCCCCCCCATTCCTTCTTTTTGCTTTCCCATGTTTCCCCGGGTAGCTCCCGTTGTGCAAGGTCAGCTTCCCTCAATATCATTCCACCCCTGTCTTTTCTGGGTTCGCGGCTCCCCTCAATTCCCCTGACACGCTTTCTCCTGTCAATTTGACCAGGACTCAGATCGTCCCCTGTAGCATAGAACTTCTCACGCTGCCCCGGGATTTTGATACCCCCCTCCCGCATTTTGGCTGGAGGAGTGCGTCCACTCTTCTGACCTTTCGCGTGGGGTAAAGATTGGGAAGCCAGTTTTTGGACACCCAGACCAGATCTCCCCCCGGGGAGAAGGCGAGCTCCCCTGAATTTGCAGGACGCGTTGGGAGGGCACCCAAACCAGTACCCTTTCAATCTTTCTCGGGATTCCGTTGACTCCCTTGGAATTCGTTTTTCTTTTTTTGCACGAGCGGTTTTGTTGCCCCACCTCTCTTTTCTTTTGACCCTAATTTAGGGTCTCTCCCCCCTAGAGTTTCCGTCGATTTTTTTACGCATGGGAGTTGTTCTCTTCCCCCCAGACCCGATTCGGACCGGCCTTCTCTTCGAAGCCCGTCCCCCTTAATCCCCCTTACCCACTCCCCCGCCACCTCCCCTCTTCTCCGTCCTCCCCTGTCACCTTCCCTCCCGGCGGAACCCGTTGATCGTGTCACCGAAGACTCCACATCCTCCCCGGGGTTTCCCCACAGGACTAAGCTGTCCCGGACTTTTAGCTTCAGGGCCCGGGATGGCTGTACCACCTTCAATTCCCGCGACCGCCCTTCTTCCCTCCGTTTTCCGCCCACCACCCCCCCACCTTGGTTCCAGGCCAGGGCACAGGCAACAAGGTCTTCCCCAACTTTCTTTGTGACAAAGGCCCTCTGCTAGCCCGGTGATCATTCCCGGAGACAAATCGCCCCTTTTTTCTGGGGAATTATGACTCTACAGGTTGGAGCGCTTGATACTCATGTTGTAATATTTTTTTTTTTTTTCCCGCTCCTCCCCCTTTTTCCTCTTCCGGCACCCCTCCCTGTAAACCCCCCCATCCCGCGCAGTGCCGCTGCCCCGGGCTTTGTTTCGCCCCCTTTTTTTCCCTCGTTTATCCTTTTCCTCACTTGACGTCTTTTTGTTAGTTTTACCCCCTTTCCGCAGTGCCGGCCTTGTTTTTCCGCTGCGGTGCTTTGCTTTTGCTTCAACCATTACTTACCCTTTGTGACCCCTATTTCCCCCTGGTTTTGCCGTCTTCCCTTTATTTTCGTTCACCCCAGTTTTCGTTCCGACAGCCCCCAGGTGCACCTTTTCTCAGTTTTCTACGTCCCCTGCAGGCCTGGCCCCTTCCATCTTTCTTCGACCCAGTTTCACACCTGCCCCCTTTCACGCAGCATTTCCTTCAGCCCCTTGTCCAGCACTTTTTCTGTTTTTTTTCCTACCGGGTTGCTTTGGTTTTGTTTTGCAGGCACGATTTCACTCGGGGGCCCCACTCTGTCCTGCCCTTTTTCGTGTACAGTCTTGTTAGTTCTTCCTTCTTTTCTCTTCCCTTGGTTGTCAGTCCCTTGACTTTCTCTTATTTATCTCGGTTTTTGGGGAATGAGATTTACCCTTATCGGTATCAAACGTGCCTTTGGCCCCTTATCCCCATGATCCCCCCACTCCCCCCAGCTTACCCTTTTGGTTCCTGCAACTTAGGGGCATGATCAATCTTCTTCCGTTGCGCTTTTTACTTCCTGACCCTTGTCTTTCCTGTTGGTTGCCCCTTTGGTTTTGTATTCCTTTGAGAAGTAGGCATCCGCCATCTTCGTCTGTCCGATTGCCTCATCCCCTACTTAAGACTGGACTTGTTGGTGTTCGTTAATGGTTCACAACAATTTTCCGAGGTTCCTAGTGGATGCCCAGCTTTCAGTTTCTTGCCAAGGAGTTACTTATCGTTTTTCCGTCTGAAGTTTTTTGCTCCCACCCTTCTTTTCTGTTGATGGGCGTGGATATTATCCTTTCCCCCTTAACGCAAAGTCACACTTTTTTTCCATGGAGGAAAACTTGTTCTATGATGCTTGCCGTTGGGCCCCCCTTTGACGTCCCCGGTCTTTTGGGATTCTTCCCTGTTTTTTTCATATAGAGACGGGAGTGTTTTTTTCCCTATGAAGTAACACCCCGATGTTCCCACTTAGGTTATTTTGATGGCAAGTTTCGGATGGTCAAGCCGAACCCCTTTCTCCTTCTTTTTCCCTTACGCTTCCAAGCCCTTTTTTGATCGAGACGTTCTTTGGGAGTCTTTTTGGGTTTATACCCGTGCCTTTCCTTGGCACCCAGAGGTTGTAATTTTTCCCTTGATCGACTTCTTAGAGGGCTTGGTCTTGTCCTTTTAACCCAGAGGAACCCTTTTCCACAAGCCGAATTTTTGAGTTCCAGTTTCAGGATTTTATTGGGGAAGGGGTCGTTGTGGTCGGCAGCCCAATCTTCCCCGGTAATATTCCCGGTTCCTAGACCTGTATTTCCCTGGGAGTTTTTCGGAGGCACGTTCACCGCTTTTTCAACACCCCCCAGAGTTTCAAGATGTGAAAAGACGATGAAACAAGGTCCCCCTCCTCTTAAAAGGAGCTTTCTTTTTTTTTTACTTTTTTGTAGAGGGTATTGAGCGTAAGAAAGTATTCCGATAAGGGTCTGCCTCCGAGTCCTCCGGTCCCATTTTATTGAATCCCACGGATCTGTCCCCCCGGGTGGCTTTGATTCTTTTTTTTTTTTTGTTCACGTAGGAATGTTCGACCTTCCCCCCCCCCCCCCCCACAAACCTGTGCCTGCGTTCGGTTCCCCCCTTATTTTTGAAGTCCTGCTTTGCATTTTTTTTCCTCCTGGTTTTGAAGAATTTTGTCTTTTTTTTCTTTCTTATAATGGGCTCGCAGTTCATAAGCTTGTTCTTCCCCCCCCCTTTGGATCCTTTGGTACCAGGTAGAGTTTCGACCTTTTTGTCGTGAGAACCCCTTCCCCCCTAGGCCGAAAAAGATTTTGGATGGCCCCAGTCGGGTCCCCTCCATTTTTCACCGCCTGACCCCTTTCTCCACCCTTTTAGTGGTTTCGGCTTGTTCGTGGTAGGCGCCTTTTAATTTTTTTTGTTTCCGGCTGCCTCCCTCCCCCTTCCCCAATGATTGGATCGCCGATTTTTCTCGGGGGTCCTGGGATGCGTCCCCCCGTGGTCGTTCGGGCACGATTTTTTGGTTTTTTCCCTGTCTTCTTCTCTGTGCGTCCCCCGCGTTTTCTGAACACGCCTTGGGGCGCGTCCCCCCCCTCCTTTTCCACGCTTTTTTTTTTTCGATTCTGCGCGGGAATCTTGTCGTTCGTTCTTTTTTTGGTTTTTTTTTTTTTTCATTGTGCCTGGCCTTCCCCCTTCTTAGTTTTTCTAGTTGCTGCTGACAAATTTCTCACCGCTGTGTTCCGGGACCTTTTTTGAGTCCGCCTTTCTGTATCTGAGAGTTTTTTCCCCGGGGCCTCCCCCCCCTTTTGGGTGCGCCCCGCCTGACGCTGGTCGTTGAACCGCCAGCCCTTTTTTTTCTCGAACCCTGACTCCCCCGCACATGCAACGACCCGCTGGCGGTCCTTCGTCTCCTGTCCCCTCTACAACATTTTCCGTTTGACCCAGTGTTGCATGGCCCCGCTGGTTGCGAGTCCCCTTTCCTTTTCTTGCATTAGGTGTCTCCGTTCCTTCGGCAACTCTCCCCCTGAGCTTGTTTTGTCAAGCCTTTCCGGTCGAACGCGGTTTTGTGTTTTCCTTTCACTTCTCTCTGCTCGTGTATCCGTCCTTTTTTTTGTCTGTTTGTTTTGACCCCTTGATTCCCTGCTCCCGATTTCCGGCCCTTACTTTTGAGTCCCTTGCGAGGACCTTCGGCAACTCAGACGGTGGACCCACCCTTTTCCGTTTCGACCCTCGGTCATTTGCATTCCATTTCTCCTCCACGTTTTCCATGCTTCGCCGTGAGCGGACCCCTTGGAGACCCCTTGGGTTTCCCATTCCCCCACCTCGAGGTTGCTTTTATAACGTGGGGATGCTCCCCCCCCAGAAGACCCTCTAGTGGTGGAGATGACCCCAATCGTTGCGTGAAAAGACCACACTTTTGGAATTGAGACAGGTCTTACTGTTATGTAACTTAATCTTTTCCCCCCTTTTAGTGTAGGGTTTAGCCTTTTTATTTCTGAGACCGGCCCCAACCTTCCGGCCGTCCCCGAGGGTCAACTACGTGTGCGACCTCCGCGGCTGGCCAGTGGGCTTGTTAGGTCGGGTGTTTTGTTCACCTAAGGGCCCCCCCCCCACCTTTCGCGGTTTAATCAGGCAGTTATCCACGAAGCCTTTCCGCCGTGCCCCGCGTCCCGCCTTTAGCAACCGGTTTTTTTTTTTGTATCTCCCTCAGCTTCGTTTTTACCCCCGTTTTTCGCTATTGATGAGTTCTTCCCCCGTTTGTGCCCCGCCAATTCCCTTTTCTTTTACTTTCTGCCTGCTCCTTGTCCGACCCCCAGCCTCCTGGCCCCCTGATCTATTCCAACCCAAAAGTTCTTTGATATTCCCGCAAAATCACAGAGGTTCTTCTCCCTTTTTCCCAGCCCCCCCGGGTGTTTTTTTTCTTCACCTCTTTATTGAAGATTTCTTTGGTTGGAATATTCCCTTTTTTTTTTTATTTTTTTGGACCCGTCTTCCATAAGATGGTCGTTTTTGATGGTTTGATGACGGTTACAGTCCCCCGTGGATCACGCCTGTCCAAGATTTTTCCGAGTGCTCTTCGTCTTTTCTGGGAATCGATTTTTTTACCCAGGGTCATCGACCCCCCCCATACTATTCCCTACCCCCCCCCCACCCCCCCTCCCCCCCCCCCCCCCACCCAACACCCCCCCCCCACCCCCTCCCCCCCCCCCCCCCCCCCCACTCCCCCCCCCCCGCCCCCCCCCCCCCCCGGGGAAGTGAGGCCGCTGTCCGACGTCGACCCACCGGCCGCCCTACCGCTTCTCCCTCCGTCACGGCCTTCTGTAGTGGGAGACATCGAATCACTTCGGTGCTCATCTCCTCCCTTCGCCGGTCACACTTCCCCCCACCCCACGCCCACCCCCCGTCCGCACCGACCCCCTCCGCCCCCTTCCCAGTAGCCCCCCCAGACTATCTGCCCCACCGTCCGCATTCTTTGGATTATTTTTGCCGCCTAGACCCCTGTGAGGCGGACCCACCCCTTTATCATCCCTCTTTTGGTCTGCTGACAACGGTGACCTCTCCAACTCCTCCCCCTGATTAAGGAAGAGTTTGAAACGTTCATCCTGCGTTTCTCCGGTGGTTTGCCGGGACCCCTCCCCAGGAGGGACCTTTTCCCTTGGGTTAATTTTCACTTTTTTTTAGGGTTTGGTTTAATCGACTCCACGGGCCGTAAGCTCTTTCTTATTTTTTTGGAAAAAGACTTGACCGGCACCTCAAGCGGATGATTTTTTTCAAAGCTACTTCCGCGGCCCCCGCGTTATGTTTTGACCCCGAGATAACTCATTGAGGTTTCAGAAGATTTTTGCCATTTTTAACTAACGATCAGATGGTCCTGTGTGGATTTTCCCTTCTGTCCCTTTTGCCCCCTCGATGTGACAGGACTTTTTGCTGGTTTAGATGTTCATTTTTTTTTTGTTTGTGCGTCCCTCTGTGCAGTTTTACCTTCCCCGACTCCGCCCCCTTGCAGTGATAGTGTCACAAGGTGAGTAACCCCCTTCTTGAGAAATTGTTACCCCCTCCAACATTACAGAGAATCGTTGAGGACACTTTCGTTACCTTTCCTTTGTACCGCGGCAAACACAAAAACTTTTTCCGCGCTTCACAGGCGGTATCCCCAATCTTTTTATGAGGCAGAATAGCTCACAGAATAGGCCACTTTTTTTTCCGACGTTGACCTCGTTCTTACAATTCAATATTCATTTGGCCCCCTCTGTCCTGTGCATTGAGTGGCGTCGTTCTCCTGCAAATTGTCCGAAGCCGGCCGTTTTTACCCGGGTGTAGTGCGGTTTTCGTCAGAGATTCCTCCAGCCGTCAGTTTACGTGCATTTTCGACCCCCCCACAGTCGAGTGAAGTCTTCGGATATGTTATGAGCAACACCCGTGGATTTGATTTTGGACTAACATGGACCGGTCCGCCCGCCCCCCCGTGCGTTGGCCTGCACCCCCCCCCGAACCGGCTCCCTTGTTTACAAAGAGTATTTCTTCCGCTCGGTCTTTTTTTGCTGCCGGCCGGCCCCCCCAACTTTTGCCTTTCCTTTCAAATGGCGTAGAAAACCCCCTGGTCCCTTCTTTTCCCTTATAGAAAACTTTTTTTTTCGAACTCCCATAGGGCTGCCCATGCTTCCCATCGATTCAGTTTCCCATTCTCTGAAGAAAGTTGAACCCCCCTTTTCGTGCGACTTAGTTTGCTCCAAGCGTAGTAAGGGTGAAACGATAGGTCACCGCCCGGCGATATACGTGTTGAGGACCTGTTTTTTCTCTGGACTGTCATTGAACGAGGTCCAGACCCTTTTCCCAATGGCCCCGCCGATTTCAAACCTTATTTTCCTTTCCAGACGGTTTTTTCCGCAGCCATTTTGCCGAGTTCCCAGCCCCCAAGGCTCTCGTTTCCCAGTGTTCCCCTCGAGGTTTTACGTAACCTCCCTTTTTTTTGTTGTCATCCGAGGTATCAGTCCCACTTTACATACCTGCAGTTTCCAACAGATAAGGCACCCTTTTTCCCCGTAGAAGACGTCGACATCCCCCGTACCTTATAGACACTTCACAGCGGCTATTTGTTGTTTTGGTGAGGATCAGGGGCTAAAGGGCGACTAGCCCCCCTCATTGTGGGAAAGTATTTGGGGCTGGGAGAGCATCCTGAGGAAAGGAGAAGGCCGACGCCAGGAAGATCACTGGGGAAACTTCAGCCCAAGGTTCTTCACCTTGTCCCGGGGAACCTGCGGTTCCTTGCCATCCGTCATATCGCGATCCGTGGGCAAGAGAGGGGGCCAGTTTTTTCTTTCGGCCCATGATTCAGGCAGGTCCAGCTCGTTCTTCATTTGACCGGGTGGCTTCCTTACCTTTCGTCCCGGCCAGGCACGTTATTCGCCCACTATCTTTACCCCGGATCCCCTTTCCCGCTGTTCCGCCTTAGGGCGAAAGTCCCTTACGCTTTGTTTTTTCGGCCATTCCCCCATTCCCTTCCGTGAGCCTTTTACGGGGGCGGCGGGGTGGGACCTCTTCCCCACGTCTCAGGGCGATTCCGTAAAGTCGATTCCTTAGACCCCTGTGGTTCCTCGAAAACAAGGCAGGACCCCCCTCCCTTTTCCTATCTCTGTGGTTTCGTGTGGATCGGAGGCTGCTTCCTTCCCCTAGTTTTGAGACCGCCAAGCCTCGGGTCCCTCAGACGAGCCGCTTTTCCCGAGGACCGTCCAGCTATGGTTCCCCTCGCCAGGAGGGATATCGACAGCCCCCCCCGCGATGGGCAGGTAATTCCTCGAACAAGGGTCGCTGAAAGGAAGGCCCGGAGTGTTTGCCCCCTTCTTTTCGACGTAGTCGTCGTTACAGGATTCCCCTGTGTCGTTGCATACAGCGTGGACCAGTTCCTTTCCCCCCCATTGTTCCACGTACCAACGGTGCTGAAGGGCTCACCCCCACCTCAGACCACTCCCGCCCCGCCGGGGATTGAGTACGAACGACAGTTTGAGCATAGAGTTGGACTGCAAGGGGATGGATGCCCCCGGAAAAAACGGAAGGTGAAAGAAGGGCGCGCAAAGAAGCAGCCCCTAGGGGTGTCTAGCGGCGAGTCGAGTCCGCTTTCAGTTGACGGTAGGTTTTCGATTACTGAGCCCCAGCCAGTCCAGTCCGCCTCGGGGTGCTTGTTAGCGCTTTTTTGGAGATCATCCCACCGGTTTCTCCCGGTCCGCGGCGCCCAGGCCCGTTCCGTGCACATCCTACGTCGTTCCCCAGTTTCGGCCGCAAGGCCCCTTTTCGGACAGATCCTCTCTATACACAGGGGCCGTCCTTTCCCCACGTCGCTTCCTTCTTCCCATTTCTCACTCGACCATTAAGAGCTTCCACTTCCCCCGTCGGTCCAAGCACGCTTTAGCGTCCCCTCCTTTCGCGCGGAGTTCTGAATTCACTCCTTTTGCCTGTGATCGGTTTCTCCCCCTCGTTTTGGCTGTTGTTTCAGGGTATCCGCCTCCCCCTGTGCAGCGCAGGTGAGCCCGCTTGGTTGCCCCAAGGTGTATCTTCTTTCACCGGGTGGGGTTGTTTTGAGAGATTTCCCCCATTGGGCACAAGGTCTTTGGCTCCCTGTGCCTTTTTTTTGGCTTGAGCCGCCCATGACCCCGCCCGCTGACGTTGTTGTGTCAGGATCTCCTGCCCCGATTCCCCCCCGGCGGTCTAGGACATTTCGGGCCCCGCCGTCTTTTTTTCCTGCGGTCGGTAGTAAGTGAAAGTCTTTGACTGGTTTTAGTCTGTTTTTTTGGAGTTAAAGAGTACCTCTTGCACCGGCGGGCGGAGACCTCGAGACGGTGCCTTGTTGGCTAATGGTTGTTGGCGGCCGTTCCCTGTTTGGAGTGAAACGGAGCCCGGAGGCCCTTTTCTGGTTTTGCCGAGCCTACCTTTACGTTTGACTTTGAATGATAACAAGTCCAGCAGATTTCCCCGCCTGCTGGCACGGGCTCTTTGGCCCCTCGAACCCCCCCCGAAAGTCAATAAGACTGGTCTTTTTTACCCTCTCCTTTCAAAAAAGATGTGATACGGATGGTTCCTTCCCTTCCTTCTTGCTGTGAATGAGTTTTCCTTCTGTTTTTGGTGCTCCAGTAGGGAATTCGTTCTCGCTTCTTCTTAGCAAGTTTTCTGCCCCTACCCCCCTTCCTTGTGAAAAGAATTGTCCTGTTTTGCCCTGTTTCCCAGAGGGTTCCTCTTCCTGAGGTTCCAAGTACGTCAACTTCCCAGTCTTCTAAGCACCTCTTTCTGTACCTAGTTCCAAACTCTTTTAGGCTCGTGGTTGCTGGATGTTCTTTTTGTACGGAGGTGCTCTCCTTTTTTTTTTTTGTCGTAACCGACTCTTTCTCGCGGTTTCTCCGAGGATCTGTGCGGACTGGCTCTCCCAACCCTTTTTGGCCCCCACAGTCCTAGCGACCGTACCGTCCCCCGAGTCTGAAAGCGGTTTGGTCGGAACTAGGCCCCCTCCTCCATTTTTCCATTTTTAGCACCCACGCGGGGCCGCTACCCTTCACCGCGTTTTTTCACCCCCGGGCTTTTTACCCCATTGCGGGTGAACCGGCGTAGACGCCTTTCTTCCCCTTTTCATCCTCTGATTCACTTCCCCTTCCTGTTTTTTGATTCTCTTTGATAGTTTGTTTTCTCGTACTGGGCCCATTTTTCTGCTTTTTTATTTTTTTTGGGAAAGCTTTTCCCCCGCAAGCTCCTGGCAGGGCGGTCCATTTTCGATTTTTTTGTTTTTTCCCCCTCTGAACTTTGCCCCCCGATTGTTCTAGAGGTTCCCCCCCAGTTCTTCTTTTCCTAGCATTAACGGTGCATCTTTGTACTCCGGTTTTCCTCCTTATTTCTGCAGAACGGTTCTTTTGGCTTGGATAGGGGCCTTTCTAGGCAGCTCTGCTTCCTGTTAAAAGGTTTCTTTTTTAAAAATGATCTCTCGCAGTTTTCCGCCCCCCACATTTTCTTTCGTTTGTAACCCCCCGAGAGCTTGTAAAAGGATGGCCTGTCTTTTCAAAAGATCTTTCTTCCCTTTCTCCCTGGCGTGAAACTTCCGTTTGTCATGCTTCCCCTGATGTTATTTTTTAGAAAGTGTGATTGGGGCTTCAAAGTTCTGACTACACACCCCCTTTCTTCCAAACGGACCTCGAGTCATTTTTTTAATCCTGTTTTTTTTTCAGCTGTTTTAACCGTCGTCTTCTTCCCGACGCAGGTTACTGAGGCCTTCTTTCATTCTGACTACTCGGAATTTCCGAACCCTGAGCAAACCCTTGTCGGCTTTATTTTTTTAAGCTGCCGATTCTGTCACTTACCGGACGTTGGGCTTCCTTACTGAGGCTGGGCGAATCCCATTTCCTTTTTTTTTTTACGATGTACACCTTCTGGCGTCTCATGTTCCGTCGGACTTTTTACCAGTTCCTACTTCTTCCTTTCCCCCCCTCCCTGGGACGCCAGTCTCTTCCCCCCCCGCTTGCATGCTTTTTCAAAGGTCAAGAACTGTTTTCCTGATTTGCGAAGGCCCTTACGAGACTCTAATTTTTCGGTTACACTTTTTCCTGCCACGCTGAGTGCTTCAGCCTTCACCCCCTGCAATGTCCCCGAACTTGACCCGGCCTTACTTCCTTTTTCCCCCTCGTAAAAATGGTCACAGTGAGTCCTTTCCCTAGGCGGGCACTCCCGGGAGCGCACGGGGGTTGGGAATGCCGCACTGGTTGCATTTTTCCGTTGAACGCCGGACAGCCGAACCCCCTTCGTGGTTCAGCCCCTTACTTCTTTCACTTCGGCCGCCGGGCTCCTGGGTGGGAGATCTTCTGCTGCCCGACAATGCCGCTGGCTTTCATTTTTGGTCACCCTTTTTTCAGCAGTTCATTACGTACCCGGGTGCCTTACGGGGGCTGCCCTACCGGTACGCACCCAGAGCCGTTTGGACCGCCCGGTCATCGGGACAAACCCACAGCGGTCCAGCGGGAGGTAAGTTGGGCGCTTTCTACAACCGGCCGATTCAGGCTGGGACTGTTGCACCCGGCGACTGCGGCGAGGTTCCGCTGAGTTGGACACCCCGAAAGAAAGACTGCGTCTTTTTTCCGGAGATGGCATAGACCCCCCCTCGTGGACGTGCCGGCTGGTCGAGAAGATGATCAGTTTCCCAGGCTGTCTGCTGTCCTGGTCACTCGTTCCACGTCCCCAAAACAGGAGAGC
>Ga0179593_1651722_pt1 | contig 24120 bp, 30 predicted proteins | sample CZODoug2_1_08_16_FD_185931 | JGI IMG/M metagenome (GOLD analysis project Ga0179593, IMG submission 185931) | Vadose zone soil fungal communities from Angelo Coast Range Reserve, California, USA - CZODoug2_1_08_16fungal (PacBio error correction) | ecosystem: Environmental > Terrestrial > Soil >... | reverse complement strand
GCACTGCAACTCCTCCGGCGCTCTGTTCGCAATGGCCCCGGATAAGTCGTCCTTTTCCTCCGGCTCTCCCCTCCGAAGGTCATTCGTTTTTTCAAAATTGGTTTTACCACCACGTACTGCAGGACCCAGATCGGCCCTTTTTCCTCCCCTTCTCGGATACGAGTTGCAGGCCTTGTTTCCTCGTCTGCCCCCTTTCCAGCCTTCCTCCAGGTATCCCCCATGTCCCCCTTATCCCGGGCCATGGCCTAGAAGATGTTCCTTTCTTTCCTAATTAGACAAACCGTATCTTCTTTTTTTTCCTCTGCGAAGACCACGCTGGGCTTTCACTTACAAAACGGTTTTGGCCTCCCCCGAGCGCACCCGTTTTCCCCATTTCTTTGCATTAGGTTGGGCATCCCTATATTTTCCCTGAGCAACGACTGGATCCCCGAGTCTTGCCGTCTTCTTTTCTTTCCTCGATTTCTTGTTCCTTTGTGGAGTTTACGCCGTCTGAATGACGTTTTCCAGGTGGACAGTTTCCAACCAAGTGTCCTCTCTTCCCCCTACGCGTCCCCCTCCTCATGAAGGCTTCACCCATTAGTGTCCCGCCTTTTTTCGAAACAATTGGCTGCCTCCCCTCTCCTCAGAATTCCTAGAACGGGCCTGTAAATCCCGGGTCCTTCTCCTCCCCCCCGGCTCTAAGCGTCCCCCAAACGACGAACGTTTCCCGAGTCTGGCTTCCTCCTTCCTCTTACGGAACCCGTCTGGCACAAAGCAGTTGTTTTGTTTTGGTTCCCTTCTCCTATTTTTCGAAGGACCGGACAGTTTCTTCTTTCGACGCGATACGGTTTTTTCTCCCCAGGGCTGATGTCGTACCGCCACTCCCCCCCCCCTCGTCGTTCTCTTCTCGAACCTCCCCCAGCTCTTCCCCGTCTCTGCGGCAAGCTGCCTCTTTAAACTCGAGCACTCCCCGTTTCTCGGCCCCTTTGTTTTTTCCACTTCTCGGTTCCCTTGGTTTGCCTTCTTCAATAAGGTGTTGTGTGTCTTTTCCAATGAACCCCAACCGAACACGATCTTCTTCTTTTCTCCGAATCCCCTATGAGACGATTTTCACTTAGCTTTACTTAGCTTTGGTGTCATTCTAAACCCGTATACACCTTCGCGAACACCTGATATTTCTTCTGATACCGGTCGTCGAGACGTTTTTGCCCAGTTCCGTTGTCAAGCGATCGTCTTTTCCCAGCTTCGACCTGGCATTCCAACTTTCGCGCATTTTGGGGTTTGCAGGAGGCTGCTCCTCCCTTTTCGTTAGGGAGTGCAGGGCGGTTTGCCTTCGCGCGGGGATCTACTTGGAGTGCGCAGGTCCCGTTTTTTTGTACTCGATTTGTTCGGGCGTTCGACGCAATTTGCCGCTTAACCAGGCGTAGAATCCTTTCTTTTTTTTATGGATCTGAAGCTTTTTCTACTTTCTTTTCCTCTCCTCGTTTTGACCCAATGGGGTCGCCTTCCCTGGAGAGATGTTTCGTCCCAGGGCTTTCCTCCCCCCACAGTGAACGAGCCCCCTCCCCCTCGATTCAGCTCAAGCCTCTTTTCGCGCTAAGATCCCCCCTTGCGCATTTTCCGGAAGCGAAGCAAGACTTTTATAACGGTGCGCGCTGTCTTTTCTTCCCCCCCAAAACCATCCCGCTCAATGCATAGTCTCCGCGGAATACCTTTGTAACGCTGCCCTTTTCCATCGAGAGGCTTTTCCCCCCCCCTTTGAACGCTTCATGGCCCTTTTTTTTCGTACGCGGCGATGAAGTTTTTTCCGGACGCCAGGACCCTTCTTCCCTCTTCCCTGAAGATGATTTTTCGTTCCTTGGCTTCCCTTCGTGGTGGTTCGGTCACTATGACCTGCGCGTTCCCGGCCTCCGGACACTTTTAATTCGGGCCATTCCGTTTGCAACCCTGACCTGAACTTGGTCAGTCGCTTTGGGAACGGGCAATTCCGATAATGACCCACACGTGATGCATTTCCTGGATACCGTCCGCGGCGCCCTGCGTCTTTCTGGATGAGCATCACTCCTTTTGCATTAGGTTCCCCCTCCCCCTCCACTCCGCCCTCCTCATGTCGGATTTTTTTTTTTTCCAAAGAAGGCGCTGAGCGATCTGCTCCCTTTTTTCCGGATGCTGAAGATCGGCCCTTCCTTTTTTTTTCCGCAAAGCTTTTTTTTCTCCGTTCCTACTCTGCAGAAGTTTTTTCTAAGAGCGTCGATTTCCCCCCCGAGCCACGGATTCGCTCACTTCTTTTTTCTTTGGTGCGCAGCTCGTCCTTATCGAATTCTCATTTCGGCCTCGACGCTTTTAAGCTTATAGTAACGAATGTTTCCCTGAGGGGTCCTTCTTTCCGGGCGACGTCTAAAAGCCCGCTTCTCTGAGTTGCTGCCCCCTTCTTTTAGGTCAATTCCTTCTCTATGGAGATCTTATAGGAGAAGAGACCGCTGGTCCTTCCCCACGGACTTTGGATCGCGATTTCTTCTCCTCCTTCCTTGATGGTCGCGAACGACCTTTTTTTTTAAGGGAGCCTCCCCCCCCGGAAAAATGCTGAAGTCCCTTCCTTCACGGTCTGCCTCGAGGCCTTTTTTACTGCCATTGGAGTTTAATGCCAGAGTTCCCTCCCCCAGAGCTGTTGTCTTCAACGAAACCTCCCTCCCTGAATCCCTTTAGGCTTTGTTTTCGTTTACTTGTAAGCCGCTTTCAGTGTTTTTCCTTTGGCCTTGTCTTCCCCGCTCTGTCCTTTCTTTCAGTCTGCGCTCCTTTGTGCTCGAATTTCCCTAGCCCGCGTCCGTCAAGCGTAAGCTCCCCCCCGGCCGGTCAATCTTCTCGATCCTTGCCGGTCTCAGACCCGTTTGATGACAAGGCTCCTCCCACAAGTCCTTGCCAGCTTCACGCGCCAGATGCGTCGGCGCAATTCCCCCTTTCTGCTCGACCTGCTTTTTCCTCAGCACACACCGCCTGGTCGCCTCCGTATTTCGACCTGCCATCTGACTTGTGAGTCAGCGCGATCTTGAGACGAGCGGCCCCCCTCCTCCGCCCGGTTCCCTCCCCCTTCAGCTTCTTTCTTTGCTGGTAGTCGAATGTTCCTAGCGCGGCCGGTTGTTCTTCCCAGGTCCAGCACGTAGGCCCTCTCCTTTCCTTTGTACAGAGTGCTTCTATTTCCCCCCCACCCCTTCCCCTGAAGGGTGCGGTTGTCTTGACGGGCAAGCTGTCGTCCTCTGGGTCGCGCGGCTTCCCTCTTCCTCCTTTTTGAGCATTCTCTCGAATGAGCACATTTCTTTTCTCACCAGATTTTCCCCTTTTTTCCTCATCTGGTTTTCTAGTTTCTTGGTGCTTCTCCCAGTCCCTACCTCTTTTGGCCAAGACGTTGCCGAAGACAGGATTTCTCTTTTTTTTTCTTGCTCCCCAGTCGGTTTCCTTCCTGCTGAACGCTTCCCCCCGTCAAAAGGACCTGCCCCTGCCGTCCCCTTTCGATTTCTTCATCTCCCCCCCCCCCCCCTGTCCCTTTAAAGCGCCCTGTCATTCTTTGTAATACGTGCTGACTTCTCTCGCCACCTTCCATAGAGAGCCGCTGCAGGTTCCACCCTAAGATTTTTTTCTGGACGCGGTCCGCGCCTGTCGCTGGAGGGTTCCCTGAGTGAAGGCGGAGATGCGGTTTTCCCTGTCCCCTTGTTCCTTTTTTGATAGACTATTGACATAATCAGCTCCTCCCTATTACATCGCATTCCTCGGATAATTTTTCCAGAGAAGGAGGGGTTTTTTTCTTTGGATTCCCTGCAGCAGTCGAGAGTTCTGTGAGCGCCCTCTCCCAAGAGCTCCCTTTAGAGCGACCCCATTTACCAGCACGGTCGCCCGTCAGTACCCCCCGTAGGGCTCATTGTGCCTTTCTCAGCAGGGAAGACATCTATGAAGCTCAGATTGACCCGGCGAGCCTTTTTTTCGTCCGTATGTTCTTTTGCGCCTTGAAGTTTCGCTGCCTTCGGCCCTTTCCCGCCTGCCTGGATCCTGCCTCCTTGCGTGCTCAGTTGATTTGTGCTGGCTACCCCCTGAGGTTTCCAAATAACAGAATCACTTGAAACGGAATCGGACTCGTCAGAAAATCTAAAAGATTTGCTTCCCCCGGCGAGAACCGGCAAGGTTGCGAGGTGTTTAGGGTTCACAAAAGCTTTCAAGAGGAAGCTGCTTTCCCTGCAACTTTGAGGTGTGGTCCCCTACCTCTTTTCCCCCCCCCCCGAGATGGGGCTTCCCGGCAGACGTTGCTCCGTTATTCCTGTGTCCGACGCTGCGGTCTCTGCTCTCGATCTACTCCTCTCGAGAACAGTTATAAGCTTTCCCCCTTAAGTGTGATCTTTTCTCCCCTTCGATACAAATCTTTTCATGAAGAAAGCTCTCTTTCTATAACGAGTCCCCCCGTCCAATCGAAGGACGGCGAAAGGACCACGTGAAAAGCTGCCATAATTAGTCTTCCAACCATGCGCTACTTTAACTTTTCCCCAAAACACTTCCTCCTTGCTCCTTCTTTTCTTAGACGATACCCGCATCATAAAAGTGGCCCCCGCAGCATGCGAATGCCCCCTCGTTTTTCCGAGATGTAAATCGCTGTATCGAATCGAGCCTCCTCTCTCGGATTGCTGAAGTTCTCCCGCGGAATCCATTTGAAAGCGTCAACGTAAGAAGATTTTCTCCCTTGACATTCCTCTTCAGAATCTTCACGCTCAGTTTTAATTCTCCTCTTCTATAATGCAGGACTTCTTTTTTCGGTTGCGCCCCCTTTACATCTTCTGGTCTTTTTGACTTCATTTCATTACGAGAAGCCTTAGTGACTCTGAACATAATTTTCTCCAGCGTGGAAGTCTACCGCCTCCCAGGTCTACCCCTTGTTCTCTTTACGTGGTTTTAGTAACTTTCCATCCCGCACCGGAACCTTTCCGGAAACTCGATCCTGGCTGGCGATGCCTGGCGATTGAAGTCGGACTCAGGTGTCCGGTCTCTCCCCTTCCCCGCGCATCCCCCGGTCACCCCGCTGACCCCCACGTACTGCCACGTCCCGAGGCACCGATTCGGCCCTTGGTGCCTTGGTCCGATAGAGCGGGTTCTTCACAGGACGTCGATTCCACTAAATCTTACCCCGCTTGTTCGCACATTGAACCCGAACGTCGCTTCCATTCACCTTCCCCCGATGTTAGTTACCTGCAGCCCCCACAGTTCCGCATTGATGCTCGAGCCCCCTCCTCTTCTTTGTCAAAGAGGTGGCCAGAAAGTAGTTCTTAGGAGATCTTTCTCCGGACGACCGCGGAATCCTGAGAAACTTGTATTCCCAACGGTCGGGTCGATGCTTCTTTTTTCCCTCCCCCTTGTCAGATGGGCTGGCGGTCCACGATCTTTTCCTCTCTTTTTCCAGGGAAGCTTGTAGACCCCCACTTCGGTAGCAAGATTTCCCCCTCCTTATAGATTCTTTTTCTTAAGATCCATCGCCCCCCTGGGGAGTTTACACCCCCCCATTCTTGCTGATTTCGCCCTGCCAAGAGCCAGCTCCTTTCCGTTTCCTGAGACGAAGCCTTTCCCCCTTAGATACAACGGAGATCCGTTTTCTTAAGGAAAAGACCCCCTTTTTTAGGGATCACCTCCTGCCAGTACACACCTGTTCGCGTATCACACAGTGATTCCTCCTTTTCGTTTAACTTTTTTATATTCTTCTTTCGCTTGCACAGGACTTTTCCTTTTCCCCTGGGCCGCAGGTCGCGACCTTATTCTGGATTTCGCATGTTTTCGCGAAGCCTTGGAGCTGTAGAAGTGTTTCTTGCTCGAAAGCCTGCCGGCCCGTTCCCACTAGTCCTTTTTCTCTTCCCAGGTCCATAGGCCGTGTCCCAGCCCCTCCCGCCTTCGGGTGTTTTCCCTCTTCCGTTTTGTTGTTGTTGATCCCCACCAACCGAACCCTCTTTTTGCGGGACGCGCGCCTATGTTTTCCCCCTCGATGGCGCGATTTTCCCCTCCGGAAGACGAGTCGTGGCTGTTCTGTAAATGGGATTTTTTTCTTCTCTCGTAAAACCTGTCTTCTTTTTGATACCTTCTTTTTACCGATCGCGCGGCCAGGTCTTTTCCCCTCCGATAGTATACCTTTATTGCCCAGTTTGTCGAGAGTATCCCCTTGTACGGCCTGATCGCGGATGTAGCTCTGGAGTCTTTTATGCCGTACGGGACGGAGGCGGAGCCTCCCTTCCTTTGCTGGCTCTCGGAGAATCAGCATTCCTTGAGTGCCATTCCCTCCTGGCGATGGATTCTCCGAGAATTGCGGTTCCTGCTTCTTTTTCATTTGGCTACACTTGGGCTCCTTCCCCCCTTGGTAGTTCTCTTCTTTCCGACGGCTCCAAGTGACTAGTAACCCCCTCGACCAGAAAGGGCCTCCAGGCAAGAAGCGTTTCGTTGCGCAGTCCGGTTATTCCCTCCCTCCTCCCGAAGCCGATTCGGAACAACAACCTCTTCACAAGACCTTGTATGTTACCTTTTCAATCATGCTGCATAATTCTCCCGTATGACCGACCCCTCTTCGGATTAGGCCATTTCCCCCCCTCCCTCCTTTCCCCGGTCATGGGCCTTAAGCTTCGCTGTCCACCCCTTCGTTTAACCTTCCTTCTTAACCAGAACGGCAACACCTCAAATCGGTGTCCCCTCCCTGGACTTCCAGTGGTTTCCTCGCAGTTTCAACCTTTTCTCCTCCTTTCTGAGAAGGACACCTTGACATTTTCCTCCCCATGACTCCCCCCACTATCTATTTTGGTGTTCCTGGCGGCTGTACTCTCTAAGTTAATTCCCCCACCAACAGGAACCTTTAGACCTTTCCCCCCCCCCACCCCCCCCCACCAAAAAAAACCCCCCACCCCCCCCCCCCCCAAAAAAACCCCCCCCCACCCCCACAACCCCACCCCCCAAAATCCCCAACAAAAACAACCCCCCCAAAAAAAAAACCCCCCCCCCCCCCCCCCCCCACCACAAAACCCCCCAACCCAACAACCCCACTCCCCAAACCAAAAACCCAAAAACCCCCCACCCCACCCAAAACCACCCCCCCCCCCCCCTCAACAAAACCCCCCCCCCCCATGCCACCCTGGCCGCGGGATTTCTTAGCAGGGAGAGTTGGTCCAAACCTAAACAAAACAAAAAACCACACAAACCAATGTGCCCAAAGAGCTGCGCGAATTCGTCTCCTTTTCCTCAGGCGACCAAGGAGGTTTCTCCAACAGAAGCCCTTTTCGAGATTTTTTCTAGTCCCCTTTTTTGGAACACCTTTTTGCGCAGTTTTTTTTTTTTTCACCATAATGCCTTTCCGAAGCATACCTTACGGATATCTTTTCTTGCGCGAGTCGATTCGCTCCCCCCTTTTCCGATTTCCCCGAAGCTCGTAACCTTTTGGAGGCTCACGTAGGCAGCCTGTTTTCTGCTCTGAAGGAGCCCGGCGGTCCGGGTTTTTTGGTAAGGGATTGCCTACCGGTCCCTTCCGCACGACGTTTCACTGAAACTTTTTCTTCCAAAGAGTGTCCCTTGTTTTATAAGTCTTGCCCCCCCAGGATCCCCTTGTGATTCTCTACTCCAGATCGAATGAGAGTTCCCCTTTTCTTTTCTCGCGGAATGCCTTTTTTAAGGGAGAGAACGAGTCCCCTTCCCCGAGCTCATTTTTCCTTTCGGAGGACCTTCTATGTATTCGGACATTAGAATTTGAGCGCATGCTTCTGAATTTCTTAATCCCCTCCCTCCGAACTTTATTTTTTTGTCTGTTAGTTTCCGGTGATGTTCCCCTCCCCCAGCTCTTGGTACAGGTTGGCATTTCCCCGCCCACGTTAGAGTTTTTTCTCCTTAGGAGGAGCGTACCTTCCTCCTTGCGCCTTCCGGAGTTTTTATGTGCCTTAGTCCGTCGGCAAATCTGCCGGCAGTTCTTCTATCGAGCACGCCTTCCTCAACTCCCTATTTTCTGATTTCCAGGAACCCCCGTGGTAGTTCCTCTGCTGCTGCGAAGTCTTTTTTGGGCTCTGGGTTTCTGCGAGCGCTCCCCGCAAGTCCCCCCCCGAACGTCTCGGTTAGCTTCTTGAACCTCCTTATATCTCTCAGCTGCTGCATTTCTGCTTCCCGCGACGACGCGCCCTCGCCCGTTGCCCCTCATCTCTTTCCAAGTCTTCTTCTTTTAGTAGACCGAGCGCTTCCCCGATTTGCGACGGTGGCGCCTTTCATCCTTGGTACCTTGCGCTTCCTGAATTTGTTCAAATCTCCTTCCAGGCTTTTTTCCGAATGCGGACGGTCCCTTTTCTCACGGGACTCTCTTTCCACATGCGGCCAATGGTTGCATGAGCTATACTCCATGACCCTCTCATCCATTTCCCAGAGTAGGGTCTTTTGCATGAAGCACCATCCTACTACCTTTTGGCGGGGTGTGATTTTTTTTTAGAGGGAGGTGGACGGACAGTCTCCTCTACGACCCCCCTGGAAGACGGGGGCTTTTGTGTGAGGAATGGTTTGAAGGCCCAGGAGGATCTTGAAGGAAGGAGGCGACCCAAGTGGCCTCCTGTATTTTTGCGAGCCCTGAACAGACCCCTTCCCCCTGTAGTTACCCTTTTCCCCTTTTGTCTTCCCCGTTCCTCCTGAAAATTGGTCAGACTTTGTGTTCACCCCCGTCGAAACCGGGAGAGCCTTCTGTCAGAGATAGCCTCTTGGGAGCCCCGTGAACATGGAAGAGTTTGTGGTAGCTTCTCGGTCCAAGGGGTTCCAGGAGGAACAGCTTTCCCTTCAAGGAATTGAAAATTTTTTCCCCGAGCGCAGAGGATCCCGCCGCCCAGGACCGTCGATCAGGACCCAGAGATCCCTCGAAGGAGTCTGGCAAGGGTTTCAAGTGCTGGTAAGAGCCTCCATTCGAGCCCTCCAAGCTCGCTGTTTTTAAGATGAGAATTCCTTTGCGAGGACTCGCGGGGACGACGTTCGGCAGGCGCCTGTCAGAAACCACGGGTGCCCGCCAGGACTTTTATTCTTTCGACTCTTTTGGACGATGTTTTTTTGACGCTGACTTCGGTTCTCTTCAGAAGTTTTCTTGCATCTTTTCTATCAGAATACGAACGTTGGTTCCCCCCCCCCAAACCTGCCCCCTCCAATGCTTTCCCCCTTGAACCGAATTTTGCGCGCGGCCTCCTCCTTTCTGAAAGTTTTTTGGACGGGTCCAGATCTTCCCTCTTTCCAGCTCCCCGAAACATTCTCTGCTTTGTTAGCACGAGGCCTTCTCTTACCGTCCTTGATGAAGGCTCTCTTTGGCATATTGCGCATCAAGCGATCTTTTTGCGAACCTTAGCGCGACGAATCATTCCCTTCTTCGAATTGATTCTAGTCTTTGTTTTGGGCGATGGCGCTTCCTCCCCGAGCGCCAGGAACTGCAGACGCCTTCCCCCCAGGTGGCCTTCCCCCCTCTACGGAGGAGCTTTAGCAAGAGACCCCCCTCCGTTCGCCTTTTGGGCAGGCCGCCTCCCCTCCCTCGCAGGACATAACTTTTCCTTTTCCTGAGCCTTCCTCACCTTCCCTCGGACCGCTTGTTGGAGCTCCTCTTCTCGCGCGACTAGCGCTTTCTTTTTTTTCCTTTCTGCGCGAAGACCCCCTTCTTTATTGGCCAGGTCCTTTCCTCTTCTAGTCAGCATCCTTCCCTCTCTGATATCCTCTTCGTAGGGTTTTTTCCAAAAAGATGTTGTCTTCCCTTCTTGAGTTTAGTTCGCCTTTTTCCTTTTTTCCTTTCGTGAATGCGGCCTCCTGCCCGGACGCGAATGCCTTTTCCTCCTTCCCTGCGGAAGAGTCAAACGTACGGTTGTGATAGAAGGTCTCCTTCCCTGGAAGTCTCGGACATCCACTTCCCATTCGATTTCTATGCCTCTCAAGTCACAGGCGACTTTGGGAAGACGAAATAGCGAATCTCCCCTCGTTTTTCCACCGAGGGGTGACTCCACACGAGGAGGGCCCCCCCCCTTTGTGGGAATGCCTTTTGGATAGAGCGGGTAAGTTCCTTGGAAGATTTTCCCTGAAGAGAAGCGTTTCTTTTTACCTTTCTCTCCAACTGACCTTTTTCCGGGGCCATGGCACTAATCTCCCCTCCTTCGCACGATGTGGGCAGAGGGAATCCCCACAATACCTTTCCTCAGAAGCTTCCTCCGGGGTGTTTTTGGCACGATCACGTCCGATCAATTTCGGTGTCTGCTTTTTTAAGATGGGATTCTTTTTTGAGGAGACAATTTCGGTCGGGTCCCCGCATTCTTTTTCTCGTGAATCTCTTTCGGCAAGAACGGATGCCTACGTCCCCAGTTTGCCCCCCCTCTGGTAGCCCTCTTCTCCCTGACCTATTCATTGGCTTCAGATCCATTCTCTTTCCCCTTCGCCAGGCACCCATGTCCTTGTTTTTCTCCCCTCTTTCTCATTGTCCCGCCCCCTCCTAACGGGCCTTCCCCAGTACGGACGTTCCTCTCGCTCCGCGCACGCGCCGCCCTTCTCCAAAGAGTCTGGTCCCTCGATACGGCAACCGCTACCTCGCCCCGTGTTTCTCCAGCGTGTATGACCTTTTCGCTTGAACCGGACCGTGGTAGGTGACCTTTTTCTGATCCTCTTTGCGCTCATTTGTTCGTCCAGATTGTAGTTTTTTTGCTCGACCCTCCCCCCCTTTTTTTTCCGTATCCTTTTCCCGCTGCCTTCTGCGCATCGAGTGCAGGTATGGATTCCTTCCTTTCTTCCATAGGACTTTTTCCCCGGTTAGGTTGGGTCTCTCGATTTTAATCTAGTTTTCTATACATGCACCCCTTTTGTCTGATGGGAGCGCGCCTCCTTGGCACGCGATTGCGCGATTTACATTCTTTTTTTCCAGAGAGGTCCCGACGAGCTTTTTCGGTCAGAGCCCGAAACCTTTCCTGGCGGCCGGTCAATCTTCTTCCCCTCCGATACCTTTTTTTTTTTACCGATAGACTGGCGGAGGCCCCCTTCCCTTTAGGGTCCAACCCTTTAAATGAGACGGCTTGGACCTCTGCCAAATGTGTTCCCTCTATTCATTCGGTGCCCTTATTCTCTTAGGAGTGCATTTCTTTCGCATGTGCGAGGAGAGCAGTTTCTCCCCCTCCGGGGATTCCGTTAGTAGGTATGGCCCCCACTGAGTGTGTGCTAATTTGCAATGGTTCTCCACGGGTCTTCCTGAATTGTGGAGATGTTCTTCCTTCTTTCGGCATATTTCTTCTTGCGTCCCAGAGATTTTCCCCGGATAGCTACGACGTCTTTTTCCCCCAAGGTTTTTTTCTCAAACCGTGACTGAACCAGAAATCTTCCCCTCCCTTTTTAACTATCAAAGCTTGGATGATACCGCTTTCCCTGGAGTCCTCTTCCGAGCCCGATTTTTCCTTTTTTTCTCGGAACAAACCTTTTACGCCCCCTCCGCGCGCTGATTTCCCCTTCATACTGTGTTCCTTTTCCAGCCACCTCTTTTTTCTTCATTTAACTCCTTCATGGTCAGGGAGACTTCCGCGGACGATGACCGTTCCTTTTCCCCTTCTTCCAACAGGACCCGCTCGCTTACGTTGCCCCCTTTTTGTTTTGAACGTCCTTTTTCATAGGTCTTCCTCGGTGGTAAACCCCCAGAGTATGGAGGCTACATTCCCTTTGTAATACCTTCCCCCATTCTCCCTTCATAGAACTCCTTTTTCTTGATGCGTGCCGGGACAGCGGGCGGCTGGACCTTCCCTCCCCTTTCCCTGATAGCCCCCTTTATGAATTCACCCCATTTTGTTTTTCTAAAGTTTTTGCAAGGAGCGTCTTTACGATTATGCGCATTCACCCTTTCTTGGCTCATTAGGAGAACGCCCCTCCTTGTCAGTCCCTATCGGTATTTTTTGCGAAAACTACTTAGATACATGAAGGTTTTCCCCCTTTCTCGATCTTTTTACGGATGATGAACCTCCATTGAGACAATCCAATGACTTTTTTAGTAAGTGCCTCCTCCCCTTTCAGGATATAAGAGAGAGCTTCTTCCTCCGAGATTCGAAGGATGACCTTTTCCCGGACAAGCCGTCCCTCTTTTTTAAGGCGGAAGCGGGCCACGGTTCTTCTAGGCGCAAGGCGGCTTCGCTCCCACAGTTTCTGGGGGTCCGAAGGGCTTTTTTCTGGTAAAGCCCGCGGCGCTTTTCTCAATTGCGTCCGGCCCTTTGTATTCGATAGGTATCGTCCTTGCCTCCTCTTTGGCAGTTTGACGTCACACGCGGTTGGTTCGATATCCTCATGAGTTTCTGCCGGTTGAGTAGAGTCTGTCAATCATCGGCGACTGATGCCTTTCCCTTCAAATTACATGAATACCCTCTCCCGGTCCTTCGGAAGCCATGCATTCGTATTCCTTTCCAAAGAGCTCCTCTTGGCCTCCTTAAATATTGTTGCAGTCAGCCCCCCTACGCCCTTTTCAGCAGGTACGTTTTGGAGCTGTTCCGGTTTGTCATGGAAGATGCGTAAGTGGGCATTTTCCCCCGGGGGGCTCCTCTCTTCACACAACACCCCCAACACACCTTCCCAAGGTTTTTCTCTCCTCCGTGATGCAGAGGGCAGGATCCCCTTGCCCCAGAGAATTCCGGAAGAGCAAGTGCTCCTTTCCATGCAGCAATTCCAGGAAGCGGAAGATTCCCACTGCAGGAAGTCCCACTCTTTAGGCTTAGATCTCAAGAAGGGGCAATCGTTCAGAGCTCTCTGATTCCCCCCCCCCTTGATTCGCCAACACAGGGTATTTTTACAAAGCTTTGAGACCTTCTTCGCAATTTTGGGTTCTTCTCCCCTTTCTTAGTGCCTCCTCCAAGCCCGGACACCCCTCAGGCGCGGTATCTTTTTTTTTTTTTTTACCGCTCTGATAGCGAGAGTCCCCTGAATCACTCCTTCTTTGACAGCTCTTTTTTCAGAAGAAGTACACCCCTCGCCAGCGAAAAGTCCCAGCTCGTAGTTTAATGCGCGGCGTTCTTTTTGAAGTGGTCGCTCCCGCTTTTCTCCTAACTTGGCGATGTACCAGTGAACGTTTCCCCTCCTTCAAAACATGATGAAGATGCCCTTTTTTTCTGGCTTGTATTTGTGGGGAGTTTTGGGCGGGGGGGTGCAGAGTTCTTTCTTTTTCCTGAGGCCCTGGGTTCTCGCCGTCCCAATTCTCTTTGGCTGCCCCTCCGAGCATTCTCCCTTTCGGACTGTAGTCAGACCCGCACATTTCTCATCCCTCTTTAGTTCTTTTAGTTCTCTCGACGACATTCGATGGAGCCCCCTTTGCGGATTTTTTGAGCTGGACAAATGTCTTCCTCTTTCGTATCAGTTCCGACGGACACGTGGGAAGAAATTTTTTATAGGAGCCCTTTCCTCTGAAAGTAACCGACCCGAAGACATTCTTCTAGTTTGAAGGTTAGTTCCCTCCCCTATTCTGCGCCAAGTGTCCTTCCTTTACTTTTTGGCCCTTGCACACAAACGTCCCCCCCGATCGTTTCAGCTTCTCTTCTTTTTTGTAGAATAAACCTCCGAGCTGGAAGAGGCGTTTCGGGAAAGGTGAAGTTTCCTTTCGCGTCCTCTTTCCTTTTCCTATTTTTCTCAGAAGAAGCTTAAGATAAGAGAGGCCTCCCCCCCCCTGAGTAAGAGCTTCCCCCGGGAGGGTGGCCCTCTGAGTCATCTTTTACGAATTTTTAAGAAAGTCTCAAGAATGGCCTCATCCTGATGGAGAATTCCCAAGTTTCCGTTGATTTTTCGGACTTCTCGCCGTAAGCCTCTGGGGAGCTCCCAAGAAGGTTCTAGTGGCGATATAGGAATCGACGATGAACGTCTCCGAGCGCTCCAGCCCGCTCGAAGAAGAGTTCCTGATAATCCCATCTACACCATCGAGCCGCTCTTGGGATCGAAACCTTCTGTTCGTCACCTTCTTTGACTTCCCCCCTCCCCCGAAGGAGAAGAATCAGGTCTCCCCCGTATGGAGCGTTTTTTTTCTTGTGTCCGAAAATTAGTCTCAATGTCACTGGATCTAAATGATAGGCCCATTTTTAAGCGGCTGGATGCACCTTCCTACAAGTGCTTTTTTTTTGACTTTTCTTCCAAACCGGTTTCCTTTCCGCTACTTTCAAGCTTCCTTTTTGATCTTCCACATTAGCCTTGCGACGCTATTCCCTCCTGATGGAAAACGCTTGCTTCTGAGACAAGCTTTCTCTAAAAGATACCATGCATCCTCCCCTTGGACCGGAAAAATTTTTTTCCCATCTGATTTCCGATGAAGGACTGTTGTCCTTCGAGCCCTCATGAAAAACCCCCTATTTGGCTTGAAGGTCCGCCCTTAGTTTTGAATTTCCCGTGCTTTGCGCCTGCAGATCCCCCCTAGTTTATTTAGCTGCTTTTTCAGGAAGCTTCTGTTCCCTTCCTTCCCCTAGCGTAGTTATATCCGGAAGGTCTCTGCCCGTATAGAACCGTTTACTTGGCGTTCAACGGTACTGTTTTTCTAAGGACTCCTCCTGGCGCAGATCGCGTTCCTGATTTCTCTTTGTTACGACCTCCCTGGTAATTCCTTGCTGAGTTTTTTTCGCGACAGAAGCTTGCTTCATGCGCATAATTTCTTCCTCTTTCGATACAGCTTTTCCTGTAACTTGTTTTTTTTGACTCGGTGGGTGTTGAAGGATAGGAAGGGTTTTTCGCCTTTTTTCGGAACACCACACCGACCTCTTTCGGGCGATTCTTGCGAATGGGCCCGGTTCCATTCAGGTCGTGGCAGGCGCCCCTTCGTTTCCTAGTCCCCTTTCCCCCACCCCTCTTTGTGAGGGCCAACGATTTGAAAGGTTTCCTCTTTTTTTCCCCCTTCTTAGAGAGGGGAAGGCTCCCTTTCCCCCAGCCAAGTAGAGAATTTTTTCTTTCCCAAGAGCCCTTACCCTCTTCTTTGGTTCAATGGACCTCCTTATAGAAGCCCCTTGCAGATTCCCCTTTCGTATGAGATTTGACCAGCTCTGATTTTTCTTTCGCAACTCTGTTGTTGGTTCCTATTCCTCATAAAAGTAGGTGATTCTTTATCATGGATGCGAGCTTTTGAAACGATAGGGATCCCTCTTCTTTCCACTTTGATATTTTACGTTGGGTTTTTCTTTTTTTCACTATGGGCGGCCAGACGGTTCCTCCTTTTTGGAAGTTCGACACCAATCTCCCCTTTGTTAAACCCCTTTACCGCCCTTTCCCTCCTTTCAAAATGGCTTCAGCCCCCCGCCAAATTAATGGAGACGCTTTTCAGCGGACATTTGCTGATTCGCACGCCCTTCTCTTTAATCCCGATCCCCCTTTTTTCTGCCGCCGCTTTTTCCGGCGGCTCCTCACGCGCACGGAAGGTTTTCTTTCCCCATTTCTTCAGCGCTGGATAACTTTTTTTTTCAAACCCCTTGTAGAGCTACTTCCCCGCCTGCGCCTTTTTTTGTTAGTGGCTGACCCGGAAAGTTTTTTCTGGCCGCCCTTTTTTACGAAAGGTTCTGGACTCTTAAGTTTTCCTGCCGCAAAGGTCCCCTCCCCCCTAGGAAGGGTTCGGTGCCTCCACCCCAAGAAAAAAGATAGTATTCCTTTCCTGCAGATTTTTCCCCTCGCGTGCCAGGTTTTCTTCCGAAAGTCTCCCTTTTTTGTTTCCCTTTTTCCCTTCTTCTCTTTAATCTTTTGAGATACAAATGCACCACCCCCCCTCTGTTTTTGACGCGGCCCTTCCCCCCTTTCCCCTCCCTCGAGATTTCCTTTTTCCCTTTCCGGACGAAGAGCTAGGGTCTTCGCACGGAACCAGGCTACACGATGGGGCTTTTTTTTTTTTTCCCCCCCTGATCGAGCCCTTCCCTTTTCCTGTAGTCGCGACCCCCTCCTCTCCGTCACCTACCACGGCTTTCCCCCTCTTCCTTCTACACGCTTTCTATTGGAATCACGGTGCTTTTTCGATCGCCGTGATTCCCCTGCGTGCTGGCGGTCCTTTTTTGCAGAAGGGGATATACGTTCCTCTCCGGCGGCGGCGCAGGACCGTTCTTTCTTTTTCGCGCTTTTTAATGGGTGAAGATAACCCTCCCGAATTTGGCTTTTCTTCTTTTCCCTTTCGGAATCGATCCTTTTAAGAAGGATCTTGTTTTTTCCCTGTTCCTAAACCCTGTGGAGCGAGGCAGAGGGTCTTTCTTTAAGCCCCACCTTGACTTTTCCCAATCGACACGACCGTTCTTCAGGGCGCCGGAAATCTTTTCTCTCGTACCTCCTCTCCAGATTCAGAAGCCCCTCTACGTTTGGTTTAGCTTTTCTCCTTCCCCCCAACAAGGCCTTTTTCTCCGCGATTGAATGCCGTTTCGAGCAGAAGCTGCCCTTTTTTCTTCGAGGATTCGCTTGGCGAGGTCTTAATTCCTCATTTTTATGGGTCTCCTTTTGAGCTTGAAAGTTCTGTCTCCCCTGAAGACAGGACTTTGCGGACGATCCCCGAATAGGTGGCCGCTTTTCTTGGTTAACCTTTTCTGGATCTTCCTCCTATCGGAGGAGAAGGACACGAATGAATAAGGGCCCTTTTTTTTATCGACGCCCCCACTATTGGGCCTTCGTTCCCGATTCCCTTTTTTTGAAATGACGATCTAGACAAACCCCCTTTCCTTTGAAACTGGCTCTTTCTTTCGGATGTCACCTCCCCTTGCGCTTCCTTTTCTTATGAGAATCCAATCTGCTGAGAGAATCTCCCCCCTCTCCACGTCCCCCCCCCTTTCAGAGAGGGCTTTTTGATGTGACTTTTCCCCCCGTCTCTTCTAATTGAAGGTTCCGCGATATGAATCCCCTTCTCCAGTTCTTTCAGATAGTCCCCCTTCCCTGCGATACCCTTCCTCCCCTTTGCCGACGAAGACTTGATCTAAGAGATTTTTTTTTTTTTTCGAGAATCCTCTCCCTAGGCCTGGAAGATTCCGAGATATCCCCCCCAGACCAGCTCCTCTACTCCCTTTGCGTCTTCCCACCCCTGACCCCCTCAAGAATCAGTTTTCTTTCTTAAGGGACTTGACGACTCGGTAGAAGCCTCCAGTATGCAACAGTGTTCCCCAGGCGTAGTATGTTAATTCTTTTAAGAGCAGCTACTGGCATCCCCTTTTCCCCCCGCCATGGCTAGCCCTCTCGAATGAGAGTATTTTTTGTCGCGCCTCCCTCCTCGTACTGAGAAGGTTTTTCTCCTTTATCGCAACCCTTCTCCCCCCCGCGCCTTTCCTTTTTCAGGGAGGAAGCCTGTGCCTAGTAGGCGGCCCTTCTCCCGTTTTTGGCCGCTGCCCTTTTAAACCTCCCCTCCTCAAGCCCTCCTCAGGTATAGGCTATCTCCTTGTCTGATGGCAGTACATCTTTTGGTTACTCCTTGACCTCCTTCGCGAGTCCTGATTCGCTTCGTTTCAAGGGATGTTCTCCAGAGCGGCAGAGTCATCTTCCCCTCGGCCGCTCGGACCTTAGTAGAGAAACACTTCTCTCCCATCGTTATCTCTATGGAGGACCTCCGAGAAGCACCCTAAACTTTTTTTCGGCATGCTCCTCTTTTGGCTCATCCTATTATGTTATTCTTTGATGAATAAGCAATTCTTGACCACCCCGCCGGATTCCTTCTGCTTACTCTTTCCTGAAGGTCGATTCTTTAGCATATTGCTTTCTCTTCTTCTCGTCCTCATATTTTTCCTTTTCAGAGAAGCAAAGCGCCTCACCACGTTTCGCCAGTTTTTTTTTCTGTGGGGTTAAACCCCTTCAGCCCCTTCGACTTTTCCCCTGGATCCTCCTTGCGGTTGGCGCCGAAAAGGTCCAGAACGTCTTCCGACTACAGAGTGAACTTTTTCCCAGCTACCCTTTTTGGCCCTTTTTTTTCAGAAGAGGGGTCGGTTTATGAAGGGTTTTTCTGCTCGCTTCCTCCCCCCATGGGTTCTTTATGCCCCGATAATTCTTTTTCTAAAAGAGTCACCCAATGCGCAAAGAGTAGGGCTTTCCCTACGAAAATATATAGTGGGAATCCCACTGTCTACTTCGATGATGGTTCTTGGGAATGTCGGGAGAAGATTGCCCTCTGTTATCGAGGGGGAAGGCAGCAGCTCCTATAGGACAGGTCTTGAGAAACGGTTGAGAGATTAAGATCCCTTCAATCCGAAAAAGGCCTGCTTCCGTGCATCGGCCCCTGGCCCCCCTTTAGATTCCTTCACATTAACTTCCCCCCCCCCCGGTCAAGTTTCCCCCTTCTGAGAAATGTTCCCGCCAACCGGGAGATCTGTCCCTTCCTCGCATCCCTAACTACGAGGAGTCTTTGCTCCTTGTCGTGATTTCCCCTGATGCGATTCCCCTTCCTCTTGATGGAAAAGCAATCGGCGCAGCAAGATGATTTTCCCGGACTGTCCTCCTTAGCGCGACGCTTTGGCTTTTGGCCCCCTTTTAAGAGATCCGGTAGATAATTCTCCGCTTCGAATTTATGTCCGGCCCCTCCCCAAAAGCTGCTCCTTGGGGGTTTTAGGCTTGTCTCCCCCCGATCCTACTGTCCTTCCCTTCTGAATCCTTGGGATACGTCTCTCGAAGCGCTGTCTCTTGAGATTGGAACCCACCTCTTTTCATGTGCTTCCGATCCGAAGCGCTTTATAGCGCCGATTCGACTTTCGAAGTTCCGTGGTTTTTTGGCAACGCCAAAATCGAAAATTTTTTTTCCAGCACTGGTCCCGTGAGTCTCCCTACCTCCTTGCACGGTTTCCTCGGGGATCTTGGACGCCCCCGTATTGTTTATGAATCGCAAAGGTCCCTTGGGGGTAAGCATCCTCCGGTCTTGCCCCCCCCCCTTCAGACTTTTTTCCGTTAGAGAAGCATTTCTAAGCGTTGAGCGCCCTCTTTCCTTTAGTAGAGTTCCCTTGAATCCCCTTCCCTTTCGCTCTTCCTCTTTAGAGACCAACTCTGAAGGTTCTAGACAGCTTTTCCCCTTCTCGCCCTTCACAGAAGGACGCTTTACTTACCAAAGGTCTCGCATGTTCCTTCCGGGATGGTAGATAGTCCCCTCCCTAAAAAAAAGCTTTCGGGCTCGGGTTGCCTTCTATCTACAGTCTGCCCGTGGCAACCTCTGAGCAAGTGTCGTTTTCCCTCCGAGAAAAAGGGAGGGCTTTTCTGTTCTTTTAATCCCTCCTTTTAGAATAGACTCTCATTCCTCCGGAAGGTCCCTTCCTCTCAGGAAAAGGCCTCCTTGTTCATTTCTTGCCCTGCATCCGGGACGCCTTCCTTGATCGCTCCTACCCTGCTCTTCTTTTTTCCTTTCCGCAAAGTAAGAAAATCCTCTCCCCTCGGTGGATTGTTTCGCAGAATTCGAGTAGCTTGATTCTTCCCGGAAGAGCCATTTCTCCTTTCTAATGTGTGCGTCCAGGTGGTGTTTCCCCCTCTTTCGGCAGGACGGTCCCAGTCCCCCCCCGCAGGAAATTCCCCCCCCCCCTCTACGGTTTCTTTCTCTGTTTCCGGTCAGTAGGAGAAGTGTCATTTACGCCATTCGCAGAAGTTCTTCCCCGGAGTGTGAACAACACTCCAGTGGATTTTACCTCTGTTTTCCAGGTGTGGCCCCTTTCTTCGAGAGTCCTGTTTTTCCGTGGCAATTGCCGGGAAGAGCTTCCTTTTTCCTCCTAACATGACCTCATTTAGTTCCTCCCACTAGACTGCTTCTTCTGAATAATAGAACAACGCCTATGCTCGAGGAAGAAGATCTCCCATATGGGGGGTGTCCCCCTATCCCAAAGGCTAGGGATAATTTTCTTCGAGCCTTTCTTTTCCACGTAGGGATCATATTTCTTGCCCGGCGAAATTGATATTTCCTTTTTCGATTGTTTCCCCAGGTGTAATTGTCCCCCGTCCCTGGTCTGAAGACTCTTTCAATTTCTCCAAAAGTGTAGCCAAATCCCCTTTCGGCAAATACCCCCTGATTGAGGACCTTAATTTCCCATAGCCCCCCCTTTTTCTTTGGAAGGGGTAGCTTCAACATTGCTGATTTTTACAGAATTTTTTAATTATTGGACAAGCCTTTTCCCCTCACCACGTTAAGGACACTTCTTCCTGAGATAAGGGCGCTCTCCTGAAACCACGGATCCTTTTTTTATAAAAGGCCCCTTCCCCGGCACCACCCGTGCAACTTTTTTCTTCCCCAGGAGAAATGAGAGACTTTTCCTCCGCTGACTTTCCCCCAGGGCTTTCCGCATCCCCCCCGTAATTGGTTCGCGACCCTTGATCGAGCCTTTCTTAAGGGTTTTTCGTCTTGCAAGTCCCTGCCAGCCGGTAGACGGTGCTGACCCCTGCTCGTCGTTCTTAGGCCCGAGGCAGTCCTTTTCATAGCGCAGGTTTGTCGCGGCCCTCCAGGAGAGGTCTTTGGGTGCATTGGATTTCCCCTCAGGATGTTTTCGAGATCCAATGGTCCCCCCAGACCCGTAGCCTTTCCTTTGATTTTACCGAACCCGTCACAGGCAATGGATCGAGAGACTTCCTGTGCAAGCGGGACGCCCACGACCAAGCAAGCTTCAGGCGGCGAAGGAGGGCTGCTGACACCCAATCCCCTCGAAACCCCCGCTTTTTGACAGCCTCATGGCTTCCTCGGCCCCCCTCGTTCTCCTTCCCCCTGCTCCTGCGACACCTCCCATGGATACCCACCCTGCCCGAGAAAGGGCACCGCTTCGTTTTTCAAGAGAGCCCTTTGCCCATTCCTGCCGCTAAAAATACCAAACCTTTTTCCTTAGATCTTCCCCCCTTTTCCGAAAATGAGGCCTTCTTTTTTCGGGTGAGACGAACTTTTTTTTCAGGATAGTCTTTGGGTTAACCGGTATTCTCCTTTTAGTGTTCCTTCTTTCAGAAGTGCCTTTCAGAGACTGGTTCCCTCTTTCCCTGTTCCCCCCTGCTTTAGGCCGCCGGCCCCGTTAGTCTCGATAGCTCGCTGTTTAAGTTCGAAGCAATGGGTGAAGCTACCCCCCGTCGCCATAATTTGGCGATTTCTTCCGGCCCTCTTTCCTTTTTTTTGCTTCTTGCGCCAGACAGATTTGTACCTTGCTGAACCCTTCGTCCTCTCTTTCCGACGTTTCGGCCGCCCCACACCTTTTTTTCTATAACCCCCCTGAGCCCCTACCTTTCCCTTTAAAGGGCGCCGGGCACCTGACCTCTGATACCGATCAGTTCTCTTTTTACGGAGCGAAGACCCCTCCCCGATTTCTTTTTTTGTGAGCGCGGGCTCCTTCTCATGTACAACACCACTCGATCCTCTCATTTCTTTGGTGGGTGTTGAAGGAAATCGCCCTCCTCGTTTCTCCTTGAGCCTCTTCCGATGTAAGAGGCGCTGCCCTTCGAAGTCGGCACTCCCCCTATCGATTCTTTCCCCCCACTGGAACGAATCCCCCTTTCTGACGCCTTTTTTCCGGAGGACTGGCTCCGGCGCCGGACAACTTCGCACTCCTCCTTGCCTTTCCCCCCCCCCTCGTTTTTGATTCGATTTCCTTCTTTGCCGATTTAGCCAACACCCACCGGATTTCTGAATACAACTGTCTTCTTCAAAAGATTTCCCATTTGGTTCACTTTTTGTATCGCAACTTTCGCGTCCGGGCGCCGATTATCGCTGATGTAGGGAGCAAGTTCTTCCCCCCCCCTTCTTCTTTTTTTAATGGGCCCCCCTACGATAATGCAGTGATTTTTTTCTCCCCCGGAAGGGTTTTACGATCTTCTTCCCAAGAGAGAACCATTTCCTTTCTAGTGTCCGACATCATATCATCTTCCTACTCGCGAGATTTATTCTCTCCCGCGGCCTGCGGGAAGTTTTTTTGAGCAAGCTCGTTCCCCCCCCCCTTTTCCCTCCAGGCGCGGGCAAAGTTTATTCCTCCTCCGAAGGCGACATGAACTCCATATCCCTCCTCAAGAGGGGGGGTAGGTCCCCCCTCCGATTTTTTCCAAGCTTTCTTCCTGTAATGCAACATTGGGTCTTAGGGCCTTCCTTTTTCCGTGATCGATCCCCCTAGCTGGATCAGAAACCCTCCCAAATGAGTTTTTTAATGGAGATCTCCTTTACTTATTGTTTTCGAGAACTCCCCCTCCCCTTCCTGATTGAAGGGGCTCTCTCGTAGGCCAACATGCTCCCCTCTTCTACTGCCTTTCTTTTTCCTCGGAATCGTAGTCCTTGCACTGAATTCTCTCCCCTTTTTCCGCTCCTCTTGTTGAGTTCATCCCCACGCCTCCAGACGTCTTGGTAGGTCTCTCTCCGGTGCTGGCCTCCCCGTGTACTTTTCTTCCGCCAATTTTTTTTTTCCACTGATTGAATCCAGCGGAGGCGAGAAGGATCAGTTTCCCCAGCGCATCCCGTAAGAGGCAAATAGTCCCCTTTCCCTCCCACCGACTCGTCGAGACTCCCTGTCAAATATTCCGGCCCTCTTTTTCCTGGAGCGAGCCCCCATGTCTTCCAGCTTGGTGGTAGCGCCTCCCGTTTTTCCGGGCGCCCAGGTCTTCCTCAGTGCTGCATCTTCCAAACCGGGACACCCCCGGCGCGTCCTGGTAGCTTTTTTTTGATGTCGAAAGGCCTCCTTTGCTGAGTTTCTGCGAAAGCGTGCGAATCCTTCCTCACAACTCCCCAGTCGCCTCGTTTCTGGTAGTCGAACTGCGCGTGCTTTCTTTCCCGATTGCGCGCCGTGAGCTCCCCTTTATCCACGCTGTACTTAACGGGGGAAAGCTATGGCCACCTTCATTCTTCCTCGGCTTTTTCGTTTTATGACGGGGCCGCGCCTTTCCGCGTCGACCTCGGCCACTGGGGAGATCCTCCCCCCTTTTTGAGACCCCCCCCAGGAGAAAAGTTTTCCTTTGTTCGACAACCCGACTCTTTTTTTTTTCTCTCGATTTTTTGCGCTCGACGACAGTCCGACGATTCTCCCTCTCCGCTGGTCAGGCGGTTTTTCTCTCAGGACGGCTCTCCCTTTTTTTTTCATGCGAGCCTGAAAGAGGAACCTTCTCAAAGGCCAACTCTATTCTGTTCCGGTGGACATATCTTTTCCCTGTACAGCGCCAAGGTTCAGAGTGTCCTCTGGACCTGTTCGGCGCAAACAGGCGTCTCCGCGCCCCCCCCCTCCGACTTGCTCCTCCCTTAATTGGCCTTTCCTTATGGCGAGAGGAGCGGCTCGAGAAGATGCCGCTTGACGCCTTTCTCCTGAAGTTAGGACCCTCTTTTTTCTCGACGGAGGGTTTTTCCCTTTGTCAGCTTTTATTTCGCCCCGGTGAAGCCCTCTTTCCTTCGAACGCATCTTGCCTGACAACCCTTTCCTAGCGAAGGTAAGCAAATTTCCTTTTATGGACCCCGGCACGGCTTCCTCTCTTGAGCCTGACCCCTTGCGATTTGTTTTTTTGCAGAGGCCTTCCTTTTTTTCCCCGCAGAATGTTTCTCCCATTCCCCATCCGCTTTAGGCCAGCGCGATTTGCAATTTCCAACCCTTCAAACTTTCCTTTCTCCGTCCACAGAAGGAGATAGCTTCCCTGCTGAATTTGAGCGTCGGGCGTTTCCCTCTCTTTCTTTTGCACAGGCGCCCCCCTCCTTCCCCGTCCAAAAGATTTTTCGCAGCCCCTTTCTTCTGAAGCAGGTGGCCGACGCCCCCTCTCGCCCTGTAAGAAGGACCGTCGGCCCTTTCCCTGACGCTAAGACGTCTTAGCAATTTTTTTGCCGGTTTTTAGCTGGCGCTGTCCTTCTACCGAGAGACAGGAACGTGCCTCTTAATAACAGGGGCAGGTCCCCCCCTCATAACCTCTCGGCGACCCTCCCTTCCCCTAATGGAGGGATCTTTTTGTCCGGCACGCCATTCCCTACAGCATTTTCCGGGAACGTCCCCCCGATCGGTCTTTCCCCGTCTCTGCGCCATTTCCAGGACGCGTGTCTTTAATAAGAGCTCTACCCCAGCAATCCCAAACATCCAGAGGTATAGAAGGAATTCACGATAGCTTCTCCCTTGGAGGGAGAGCTGGGCTCCCTTCATAAGAATACGTTTTTGCCGGCATGTCCCCCCTCGCATCCTCTTAGTACGAGGGTTAGCCCCTTTTCCCCACCCTAAGCTATGAGTAGAAGGTTTGATGAGTTAGCGA
>Ga0179593_1327661_pt1 | contig 24121 bp, 19 predicted proteins | sample CZODoug2_1_08_16_FD_185931 | JGI IMG/M metagenome (GOLD analysis project Ga0179593, IMG submission 185931) | Vadose zone soil fungal communities from Angelo Coast Range Reserve, California, USA - CZODoug2_1_08_16fungal (PacBio error correction) | ecosystem: Environmental > Terrestrial > Soil >... | reverse complement strand
GTTATAGCAGGACTTTCTCACTCCTGGGCGCTCCAATCTTCCCTATCCCGCCCTTTGTAACTCTCGCCTAGACGCCCTGCTAGAAGGTATCAAGTTGAACACACGGATCTTTTCGTTTTTTTTTCTTTCTCAATGAATGAGGCGGAATTTATTCACCCTTTTCCCCCCCCTCTAACCTCAGATTGAGGGGTCCGCTCTTACGTGCTCTTGAGGAATCCCAGGACTATTTTACATGCCACCCCCTCTTTTTTTTTGCCCTGCCCTTTTTCCCCCACTAGCCAGGGCGTGGAGGCAGGTCCGCTCCTTCTATCCGCCTCCCAATATTTTAGAGGAAACGTCAATTACGTCAGTCCGCTTCTACCAGACTGCTTTCTGACAGAAGGCTTTTTCCCTTCCCACGCGTCTCGTTCGTTTACCCGGACCACTCCCCCCCCCGCCTTCAGGTTTCACCTTCTACAACGAAGATATCCCTGACTCAGACCGATCACATTGCGGACATCTTCCGTCCGATCGCCTTTGCCCAGTCATTTCGTGACCTCTTTTTTGATCTGGTTTGCCTCTTTTTCCCCGTCCCCCCCAGTAACGAAGGGCTAATTCAGATCCCTGCAATTCACCCCCCATGACGACATAATGCATTGTTTTTCAGGCGAGCTCGTGTTTGTTTTGCTAGTCCTTTCTCTGATTGGAAAAGTTTCATTCCTCCCCCCATTTCACGCCCTTATTCGACCTGGTCGCGCCGGATGATCATTTCCTTTTCCTCGAGGTTTCTCCTCGAAATGGCCTTTTCCCCCTACAATCCTCCTGATATTGTCCCCCCCCATTCAGGTTCGCACCAAGTACCGGTTATTTTTCCCCGGCGTCGACCTTCCCCCCTTTCCAAAAGACCTCCCTCTCCACCGTTTATTCAGTCTTGAAGAGATCGTGACACCCTGTCCCCCCCTCCTCAAAGAGCCGCCCCCCTTGCCAACTTCTCCCCCTCCGCGCGACCAATCGACCTCTCCCTTTGACAACTTCAGAAAATCTTTTTTTTTTTTTTTTTTTCTTTTCTCTTTTTTTTTCAACCGGCCAACCAGCTCTCGGCTTTATGCGATTCCTCCTTCCCCCCTCAGCCGTTTTTGGACCCGACGCCGACGATCGCTCATACTCTCCTGTGTCGCGGTGCCTACTCCGCTTCCGATGTGGCGGGCATTGTTCCTCTTTTACTTCGTCTCGCTTGCACGTCGTCTTCGGGTACTGCTCGATTTAATACGACGCAGTCCGTCTGTGCCCTCACTATCTCCTTCCAGGCGGTCGCCCTAGATCCGTGTGCTTGTCCGCCGCCACTGTTTTTCGAAGCCTCCGGACTTTCCCCCCTTTTTCAAAATATCTCAAGACCACCTACTTCGCCTCCCCCCTTCTCCTTTTTTCTTCCTGTCGAGCTTCCCCGCGATGCGCGGCGGCCATATTCCCTAGGAGACCTCGTTCTGGACTTCAACAAGGGGTGGAGCAATATTTTTCCCTTCCCTTCTCCTAGATCCTTCATTCATGTCCACCTGTCGACCCCTCCCCTCGTGTGACCTCTTCAACATGGTGATTCCCCTCGTGATTTTCACTTTCTCTTTTTTCATGACGGTGATTCATTTTACCTCGCTCGAGGACTATCCTGAGGAGCGCGAATCCAACTTCCCGCTTCCTTCACACGATCCATGTTTTCCACAGGTGCAGACCTTTGTTTTTTTCTCCCCCTCTAAAGGTAAGTGGAGTTTCTAAGCTGCCTTTTCGCGAGTTCTTCCTCCAACATGTCGACTTGCGCTGAAAGCCTAGTTAGTTCCCCTTCTCTGGATTTTCTTGCTAGGGCGCCCCCCCCCTCCCCTATTCCCCCGTTCCGATTCCAAGGATCTGGCGCAATGGCGCATCCTGATCTCGACTTGGGCCTACAAATTCCCTTGTTGACGGTCATCCCCTCCCCCATAGTTTCTTCTTAAGGCTCCCAACCTAAAAATTCCTTGATTCACGATTTCGATTCTGAAGCTCTCTCCCACAATCCTTTTATTTTACGTGCAGGATCATGGATACCCTTTCTTCCTTCCCCCTTCGCGGCTGGCCAACCTTCTCCGCAGTGAGGCAGCGCTATTGAGGGGCTTTCTTCCTCCAAGAGTCTCGATGGTTTTTGCAGTGTTTTTTTCCTCTCTCTAAAACTTTTTTTTTTTTGAGTCTCTCTTTCCTCGACAAGTTGGAGCGGCGCGGTCCTCAAGAGTTCGATACACTTCGCCGCCTCCCTTCCTGACCTTGCTTCTGGCCCCTTCTCTCTGGGGCGCGAACTCGCCCCATGAACTGGCAGTCTTCTTTCAGGCTTTTCCCCTTCCTCGGGAGCGAGGTTTTTTTTCCTTGGCCTCATGACCACCGGATTTTGTTTTTTTTATAGGCCTGGGCTGATATGTTCTTTGGGCTTAACGTCACCTACTAGCTGCTGTGAACTTTCGTGATCTTTTAGTACTCTTTTCCTTTTTTCCCAGATTGTCCCTCTTTAGCACTCCCGCAGCCGCACCCGGGACCAGGAATGAATTTTTCTTACCGCCCTTTTCTTCTGGGTTTTTCAGAACTCGCCAAACTTTTTTTTTTTTCGCGAGATGTCCTTTTGATTGTGGTTCGTTACCCAACAAAGTTATGACGCCAGCCTTTGTCTTCCCTTCCCCGTCGTAGAAGTAATCGGCCTTGATTCTTTCTCTTCTCTCCTTTTTAGCTCGATCGATCTATTTTTCCAGCGCGGTCTCGGTTTCCTCCGCTTTCCCTTGAAATAGGAAAAACAGTCACTCTTCTTTTTCTTCCTCCCTTTTTGACTCCTCTGTTTTTAGCGTCGATCACCTCTTTTATGCAAATCTTCCATAGGGATTGCATCCTTTTGGTCCACTAAGTCGATTCTTTTTTTCTGAAAGATTTAAGAGAATGTCTCTCCGGCCTTCTATTTTTTCGAAGCCTTCTCGGCCGCAAGACCAGATTTTTTTCTGCGAGAGTATCGTTGGCCTATCACCAGTTACTGGGACTTTTCTCTAGCGTATCCCCCACTTTGAGGCCGCCGCCTTCTTTTTCTTCCTCCCGGATAGGTGCTAAAACATTTTGGAGGTGGCGTCGTTTTTGTCCCATCAGCGAGTTACGACGCCGAACCCTTTGCGACTCTGTTTAAGACGCTTCCACTAGTCCTTCCCTTTCTTCTGCCAGGACCCCCACCGCCTGAGATCTCCTGCCTTTTCCTTTTTCGTAGAGTTGGTCCCCAATATTGTCCTCACTTTTTTTTTAGCGCAAAGCATCCGCAGGTCGCTTCTTTTCCCCCCGTTTCCTTTGGTTCAATGGAGGGCGTTTACGGCATTCCCCTCGATCTCGGTTTGAGGTTTTTTTTTTTTTTTTTGATATTTCGGGGCTTGTTTGGTATTTTTTTTCTTTTTTGAAGCCGTGGCTTTTTTTTCTTTTCTTTGGAGCGAGCACCGCCCTGGTCGTTTTACATTGCCTTCTTTTCCACTACTTTGGTGCGAACCATTTCTGTCGGCGTTTTCTTTTCCCCCCCATTGCTTCCTCTTGAGTCGTCCGCGAGAAGCTTGGTACCACCGATATGGGCCTTGATGATGAGAATGACAATTGGACGCCACCCACTGAGAAGTTTTTTTTAAGAAGCGCACACGAGTCTTCCGCCCCCCCCTTTCATGATTCTTTAAGCTGGCATGAGGCCACGGGATGGCGGAGTGCCGGTCCCCTCTTCCCCCAACAAGCGATTAACCCCTCGACCTTCTTCTGGTAAATCGAGGCTGTGCCCCCTGTTCCCTCAATTGGTAGTCCTTCATGCGTGTGGTTAGACGGGTTCGCCCTTTATTTTTGGTTGGAGTTCCCTTTTTTTCGGCTTTTCAGAAGAAACCCGCGCAGGTTCTTCTCCTCCCCTTTTTCCCCTTTTCGGGACACTGAAATTTCGGAATGATGATTACTCGTCTTCTTCTCTGTTCGTTTTTTTTTCTCGCGGCTGCTGAGTTTCCCCCCTGTTTGGGCCGGCATCTCTTTTCCGCGTAAATGGACTTGCTTGGATTAGTCCCTGAGGCCCTCTTCTTCCCTCCCCGATGGATCGACTGCAGTCCCGGAGTATTAAGACGTCTGGTCACCTTGTTGCCCCATTACCTACGGCAGTAAGTGCCTTTCCCTGCCGGTCCCGTCCAAGCTCCCCCGTAAAATTTCGATCATGCTTCTCCTTCGTCTCTCGGCCGTAGGATTAGTCTGAATGAGATTTTACGGCGAAGCCTGGGCTTATCTTCCTTATTTTACTAATCTTGTTTTTTTTTTTGACTCTTTCTTTTCCTAAGGCGCCTCCGTTCGAGAAACTAGCTTTGACGCCGACCTCCCCTTCCCTCTCTCGATCCTCTCATTCGATGGCGAAGGGTAGTTTCGTGGTTTCGGGCCCGCCTGTCTTTTAAGCTGAAGGCCTATTCGACTCAACCCTCCGTTTTTTTTTTTCTCCTCCCTATCAGCCTGTTGATCTCCTTACGCGGGAGGATCGCCGAGACAAGCGAGGCCTTTCCGTTGACCAGCCTTAACGCGGAGGGCCCTTCCTTTGATCTTGTCTGTAGGCGATCAGAAGGAATGAAGCCTCTTCCCCTTAAGACTTCCGTCCTCTTGACCAAGTCGATTTGACCGAAGCGGCCTTCCCCCTGGGGAGGGTTCCTTTCCCTCCCAACCTTAACGAAAAGCCCGAACAGTCTACCGCCTCGCGATAAGGACTCTGGCCGATCACCTTTTGGCCCTTTTTCCCTCCGGCAATACCGTCGAGTGCAATTTCTCGTTTTTCCCCCTTACTGGCTTCCGGGCGATGTGCCTCTGAGCTCCCTGACAATTCCCACAGGGACGACATCATGCATGCGGAGCGGCTCTTTTCTTTGTTGTCGCTTAATGTGTGGGCGGGTCCCCTGGGTAGCTCCCCTCCCTCCCTTTTTTTGAGCACAAGGTGCCAGTGCGGCGCCCTTTCCTCCCGAAATAGATTTTTGCCACGCGCCTTCCTCAATAGTTTCCCCCCCCCCCCATCGAGCAGTCTATGGCCCCTTTCCCCTTGCTGTTCAGCAGTCGGTGCAGTTGTAGGACGCGCCCGGAACCCTGACCCCCTCCGATCTTCTCTAATCCCTCAGTCGGTTTTCTTCCCCCCCTACCCCTGCTTTTGATCTTCAACCCATGGCCCGCCGCGAACAGCGCCCGCCAACACGCAAACGATCGCGAGTTTTCTCGTCCGCGCTATCTGAGTGTCGACAAACAGACCCCTTTCACCCCTCTTCTCCCTTTCTGTTCGAGGCCAGCAGTACGGTCCTATTTTGGCGCCAGTTTCTCCGAAGTTAGCAGAGTTTCTTAGGGAAGGGCAAGGGCCGAATATTTTCTTATTGCCCCTTTTCTACCGGCTTTTGCGGCCTTGGTAGTTTGCTTCCTGTTTGGGACCTCTCCCCCACGAAGAGTTTGTCAGCAAATTTTCTTAACGAGCGTGTCGGCTTTATGCCTTTACTCTCAACGCGGTCGCCACATGTGTAACAGCTACCAAATTTCAGGACCTTTTTTTCTCCCTTTTCTCACTCACTTTATCAGCACAGTCGTTCTGTCGAGTTCCTCCCCCTCTCATGCCGTCCGGCCGGAGCCGCGTTTCGTCGTCAAACGCATTTCAGAGGAAGTTCGGTTCCAGAACTCGGTGATCTCGAGCTCCTTTGGGAGCACTGAATTTATCCCCCCCTTCCTCGTCCCATGCGCGCCGGTGAGACATGATGTGCTGCGAGATTTTCCCCCCCCTTTTTCGGTACGCTACGAGATCTTTCCTCTTACCCCCCGCTTAGAGCATTGAGATGTTCACCTTCGACGACTTTCCCGGCTCGCCACCGCTTCCCTGTCTCCTTGCTGACTCCCCCTCCCAGGACAGCTCGCCTGTCTTTTTTTTCTCTCGTTTTTTTTGTTCTCCCATGTCGCGGCCAAGATGCTGGTCGGTACATGTTTTGCCTTGTTCCCTCCCTGCGTTGTTCTTTTCCTGAGGCACCCCCCCCTGGTTTTTCAGCGTCAATTCTGGCCCTGATGTTTTCGGCCGCCCTTGTCCGACTACTTTCATCTCGAAGTTGCCCAATTGACCTCTTCGTTGACTATGTAGTCCGCCAGTAACAAGAGAGCGGGTCTCCGTCCATCTTCCCCCCCCACCCAATTTCTTTACTCTCCCTCCTTCCTCCTGCGTTCATCTCTTCCACCCCCATCATCGCTAGGTGAACGAGGCGGAGAAGGTACGCGGATGCGTCGCTCCAGGAGAGTCTTAGACGCCAGCCCCTTCGCTGTCCGGGAGCCTCCAGACTCATCTTGCGTACTCGCACTCTTCTCTCTGCGCTCGACGTCCCCTCGGATCTCTTTAACCCTCGTTGGTTTTGAGAGAGTGTTTTCCCAAACAGTTAGTTTTTTCGCCCTCCTTTCCTTCCCGGCTCCCCCTCTCCAAGAGGCTTTAGGCTTCCCCTCCTTCCTTTTTCCTTTGTTTTGCGAAACGCCTTTTGAGACGTTCCTACTTCCCCTTAGGTCCGGCTACGCTCCTTGGGCTTCCGATTTTTTCCTCGGCTTCTCCCCCGCCACTCGTGATAACAGTACTTTCTTGTTTTGGCGTCCTTTTTGCGCCTATTGATTTCGGGATTTTTTTTTTTCAATAGATAACTCTCCCCTTTTTCCTTCCCGATCCCCTTTCCGAATGTGTTCATATAATTTCGGATTGCGAGTATGAGAAGACCATAGTAGAATCAAGTCCCTCCGTTTCAACCCCTGGCCCCTCATTAATGTCCCTTGAACCCCTCCTATTTTTTCCCTTGCGGGCTAATGTAGGAATTGAAGCCATCGGCTAGCCCCCTTTTAGAGAACCCGGCGAGATTTTTCACTGCGATTTGGTTAATTTTGGCTCGAGGCCGTGTCGAGCCGTTCCCTTGTAGTAGAAGTACATCAGCGCCCTTTTGCTTAGTGACTTCCTTTTTTAGTTTGAGCCGTTCATTTCCCCCTCGTATGTTAATCTAAATGTTGTTACCTTGGAACAATATAGGAAACCTTTCCTTGGGAGTCGACGCTCTTTTTCTATTCTTTTCCCTGTGTTTCCTTTAGTATATCGCGCGTCACTCACCCTCTTCTTGCTATTACATCTTGAGTCCTTTTTCCCGTCGATGCCTCCTCGCTACGGCTGAGGCCCTTGCGTCTCCTTCTCTGGTATACAGCCGTCGGCGGACCCAGTGCTAGATAGTTGCGGCAAAATAAGGAATTTAGAGCATCCACTGTTTTTTCACAAGTTCCCCCTGCTTTACCTGACTTCCCTCCTCCCCTCCTTTCTTTCGATTAGGCGTACAGAGTTATCGCGCGCCCGAAACTAACATGAGAGAGTCAGTAATTACTCTTCTCCTTCCAGTAGTCATATCAAAGTTCCAAGGAGACCTTATATCTCTCCCCGTCGCACTAGAGAGCTGTTCTAATATGCAACCAGCATCCTGTGTCCTCTCTCCCCTCCCAGAATCCCCGCTCCTTTCTTTGTTAAAATTTGCGAATGGTCTTATAGGCTGGCATAGCGAGGCCATCACCGCTCGACCTCCCGGGTTTGAGGATTTTTCTGTTGGACGGTTCTCAATTTGTTCCGATTCACATCTTTATTTGACCTATGGGATGTGGCGATAGGAGCGGGGGTATTCTTCTCGCTACTCCTTTTGACCCTTTTTTAAAAGTACAATGGCCTTTCTTTTTCCCTCTAATGGGTTTTCTATGGGCACTAATTGATGTAGGCTTCGATTTTCAACCTCTCGGCGTTCTCCTCTCCCCTCCCCGACCCTGTCCGATTTGGCGTGATGACGATGAACGTTCCCCCCCCTCCATTTTTCTTTTTTTTACCGACCCTCTGATACATCACAGTATCCTCCCATGCATGACTTGTGAATTGCAGGTTCTGTCTATTCCTCTCTTATCCCTGGATCGACGGTACCCGTGCAAACCCTCCTCCCCTTGAGTCCCGTCCCAGCGCTTCTGTCAAATTAACCGAGGAGTCGCACCAGGGCACCACAGTCCTTTCAGAGTCGGTAGATTATCATTTCTGTTGTAGTTTGCCGTTCGGACAGCACACGTCCAAACGAGACGCGTTCCCCCGAGGAAGCATACGTTCACTCTGTTTATGGTCCTCTCTTCCATCTTTTCACATTCTTTCTTTCTTTTTCTTGCCTCTTGCAGCCGGCGGCGTTCGCCCAGGGCCGCCGGGGAAGTTTTGCCCCGGTCAAATGATTTTTTTTGCTTCGGGCGACCCTCGTTCTTCTCCCGCGTACTCGACGCGCCCTCTTGGCTCGTATTTCTCCTGGTTAAACCTTGTTGATTTCCAATCGGCCCGGCAGCTGACCGGGATTTTTTCACCTAAACCGTTAACATCCTTTTTCCTTTTTCTGCCGTTTTTCTTAGTTCCGTCGTTTCGGCGTTCGACCCTATATGTTCCCCCTGCGCGCAGGGTCCAGGTTCTCTCTCTATATTACTTCTTTGTTTGTTTTCTCTCTCTTCTTCTCTTTTTCGCCATCACCGAGATTGGGACCCGGCAGATCGCAGAGAAAGAGTCCCCCGCCTGAGCCTTTCCCCCCTCACTTCTCTTTTCGTCTGTTTTTTGGTCATTCCGGTTGCTGATCCGTCCTCTCTTTCCCTTCACACCACATGACCACATCCTTTCTCGAATACCAGATGGGAGGGTTCCTGCTTTCTAGCCCCCGCTCGCGTCTTCCATCATATCCCTCGTTCCTTTGACTCAAGCAAGGCCAGGGAACGTTGCCAGAGCCTTTGTGGGCCCGGATTGACCGGCCGAATTCCCGCCGATCATCTCCCCCCTGGAACCGAGTTCCTTCCAATCTCTGTGCCCTTTCCCCCCTTACACGGTGACCTTTGAAGGCGCGATATTGAACCGTTAGTATCTGGGCTTTTTTCTTTACGACGGCCTAAACCCCACTGTCCCTCCCCTGGCGTGAACTCCTCGCTCGCCCGAGAGCATTCACAACTGAGGAAATGGTGATTTTTCCTCATCGGATTTTACCGAATGTTCTCCCCCTAGATGGTTGTTACTTTTTTTTTTCCCCCCCTTCCTTCGCCTCCCTCCCGAGCAGACTAAGCCATGAGCTCCTGCATTAACCCGACTACAGCATGAATTGGGGCCTGTGAAGAATCTTCTTATGTTGTTCTTGGCTCGGCCTTTATCTTCTTTTTTTGCTCCCTAAGGCGCATCATCACTCACGATCTCTGGTGGAGGAGAACCTAGGCGCGCTCTCCCCCCGGCTCCTACGCTTCCTCTATGGTGCCCCCCTCCGTCCCCCCGACCCCATCCGGCCCAGATGCCAGCACCTCATGTCGCTTTGGCCTTTCATCCCCCCCCCCGGTTTCACCCCGTTTGAGGGGCGCGCTCTCCCCTACACTTCCCCACGAGCACTTTCTTCTTCATCGAGGAGACACAGACCAGCTTGTCTTCACCCCTTGGACCTCCCATAACCCCCGATTCCTGCCCCCCCCAAGCCTGCACCCCCGAAGATCTAGACCCGTTATATAGTCGCAGCCGAATACCCACGCCCGCAATTGTACCTTCCCCCCTATGGGCGGCGGGTCTTCCTCTTGGCGCGGCCAGCCAGGTCCTGGCCATCTTTTCTCCCAGCTAGTTTAATTTTGAGCTGGCGCGCTCCTCGATGTTCATGTCGACGATGGGGCCAGATTTTAGTCCCCCCTCAATGTTCCCCCGACTTCTATAGATTTTCGCATGGTAGGGGACAGCTTTATTTGTTCCCCCCCCCCTCCTCCCCCTCACTTATGAAATATTTCAGCCCCTGCTTTCTTCCCCTTTTCCCCTCAAGATGGCCCGTCGACCATGTGGTGAGAAGCTTCCCCCCCCAAACGTACTTCCGGGTGTTCTCCACTCTTTCCCAGTCCTCTAATGCCACATCGCGGTAGTGGGGTGGTCTTCGATTCTTTTTCCCCCCCCCCCCCCCCTTCCCTTTGAGCTCGGTAGAGAGTGAGCTCGGATCTCCGTCGTCAACCCCGCATGCTTTTCCAGATGGAATCGTTTAAGAGGTATCGCGCTCTTCTCTAGTGTCCTCACCCGAATTCATGTCACCTTGTAGCCTTCCCCCTTCCTCTCCGTCCGCCCCCTGTCTGGCAGGTTCCAACCCTCTTGATCGTGACCCGGAGACGAGATTCCGAACTCGGTCGAGTCCCCTTCCAACGTCTATCTCGCTCGAACTCATCCTTTTCTCCCCTTTACCCTCACACCTTTTCGGACTTTGATTGCAAAATGACCAAGACAAGCCTTTGTGCTCCCTTTGGTCTGGCCCTCTCCCCTTGTTTCGAGTTATTTCAAACAGGCCCCTCTTTCCTTTTTGCTCCGGTTGCGCCTTGGGGAAATGTTAGGATGCGGGTCGACGATGTTCAACCCTTCGAGACTTTACACCTTTTTTACGGTTTCCTTTCCCCCCTTCGAGTCAGTAAGGGCGGCAGCGAGTTGTACCCTGAGGTCAAGCCAGAACAATAGACTTCTCGCAAGGCTGTCTTTCCCCAAAAACTCCCTAGTTTGAACAGACTTCGGAGGACTCTCTCTTCTCCCAACCCTATTCCGGCAGTGCCTGACTTTCGGTACGCGGCTCGTAAGGCCGGAGAGGATTCGTGACGCAGACACCCAGTTGAGGTACTTTTTTCCTAACTCTGCCGGAACCAGCTTCCCTCGTTGTTCGAACCGATGTCCGCAGCGCCGTCACGTGGTGCGCGCCACCTCTATATGTCTCCTCCTCCCCTTTTGTTTTTTTGATATTTCTATAGCCAAAGTCTGCCTCTCCTCCCCGCGGCGACTAGTCGGTTAGAGCGCCGCCCGCGCGCTGCTAGGATTCTATTCAGTCCCTCTTCCTTTTGCCAAGCTTCGCGTCTGCCAGGAAGGCCTCCTCCTTTTCCCGCCGGGCCCTGAGGCGGGCCTGTGTGATCTGGCGGCCGCCGAGAACTTGATCCTCACAGGACTTTTTTTTTGGCATCTGGACGGTCCCGAGTTTTTCGGGCGGGCCTAAATATCTCCAATTTTTTTCCGGCTGCCTCTTCCCTCTTATTACCTTTTGCAGCTTTTTTTCCCGTTTGTCTCGCGATTCGTCGACCTACGGCCCAGACTAACTTGCCCCATGTCTTTTCATGTCGCTCCCCCCCATCTTGTTTTTTTGCGTGTCGACTTTTTCCCCTCGCTCACCGTTCGCCCGCCCCCTTGGGCGAACGGCGCGATTGGCCTTGTAGATGTGGCGTCATGTCTTCGCCTCTTTTTCGATCCCATTAGGTCGCGAAGTGTTTCCGCAGCGCCGGTCTATCCTCGTTTGTCGTCGTAGAGAATGTATGCAGCTCTTTTTCCCTTGTTATCGATCTCCCTTTTACGCAAATATCGGCCCCCTCATTTCTGGTTTTCTTCCTTCGTCTTCGACAGTTTGGGCCTCCGTTGAGATTCTGATAGAGCGATATCTCAACTCATTTATGAACTCCTTACCCCTCTTCTCTTTTGTTTCTTTCAGTCGAGAGGCATCCCCTGTTCCCCCCCCTTCGTTCCGCCAAGGTCAGAGGAAGTTCGACAACGACAGCGATGGCGTCTAGTATTGAGATCGTTTTTCCCCCCTGATCCCCTGGTTCAGTTTTTCCTAGCTTCTCCCCATTTGCGTCCTCGGTCAACGTTCTCGTATTTCCCCCGCAGAGTCGGGCGGACGATATTGCTTTCAACAGGCGTTCTTCTCTGTAGGTTGACCAGGCGCTTCCTGCGTGTTACTAGGAAGAATTCGAGTAGGCCATTCGACCTCTTCTGCATCGCTCCCACCTAGTAGACCTTGAGTATCTATACTCTCCCCTGATATTCGTAGTAATATCCAAATATTGGCAAAGTACTTCTTTTGAATGCTGATTCGACACTTTGCCCGCTTCTCGGGGTCCAAATTGATCCTTTTTTTGGAATGGAATGAGGATTCCGGAGCTGCGGCTGATCACTCTCTCGTTTTAGTCTTTTTTTGGATTTTGGGGGGGGTGGAAAGTTTGGTCTATTCAAGATTTTTTTAAAGGATTTCTGGAGTCTGTCCGTTCGGGTTTAGCAGTGCCTGACGCCCGAACCCCGACTGGCTTTCGGCCCCTTTGGAAACAACGATATTCTTTTTCTTTTTCGCGTTTCTTTGCACAGAATCTGTCGGCTTCCTCCTTTTCCCCGCGGATGCGGAAGAGAGTTCTCGCGAGAGCCTCCCCCGCGTTTTTCCTCCCCCCGTTCTGGCATTATTCTTTCTGTATGCTGGGCCGACCCCCCATCAGGGAGACTGAGCAAGATCAGCACCCCCTAAAAGCTCTTTTCCTACCACCTTTTTTTTTACTGCGGCCTTTTCTAATGCTTGTATGGCCCGAGCGACGGCAACTAGACCACACGATCTTCAACCCCTCGACCTTTTCCCTTCTCTTTTCTACAATTCCTGTTCTTCACGATCCCAGTGCATACTTCCGTCCTAGCGTGGATGAGTAGCGGTTTCATTGTCTAGGTTTTCTTCTTTCGCCGCCCCCACCGACGCTCGTTTCATCTTTCTTTCCCATTTGAGCGGTGCCGTAGAATTGAGCTTTCTAGGTATTATTATTGGACGCGTGTCCTTTCCTGCCTTTTTTTGCCTGGGATCTCTGTTTACTTTTTGGTCGTTCCCAGGAGGATTCCTCCCGCGTGCAGAAAGCTTCCGCCCACTTCCTTTTTTTCTTTCTTTACTTCCTTTTGCACCCTGATCGAAATAGCTTCCCCTTCCCCTTGCATGACGGGCCTCCACCTCCCCTCCGATACCTTCCGAGCGTTAAGGCGCGCTCGTAGGAGATTTTTTTGTCGTCCTTTCTCTCGAGTAATCTTCGATTAGGCGAGCATTTCTCTCCACTCTCCTTTTTGATGAGATGCTCCCGAACGCAGATGCCCGAAAATAGCTGTGAGAACTCTGACTACCCTGCAGATCTCTCCTGCCCCATCGCCTTTCCGACAGCGAGCTTTCCGTTTTCTTCTGGTTCGGGCCCGGCCATATGTGCCTGACGAGGCTCTTTTCCTTAAAATGTTGCTTTGCTCAAATACGATCACGCGTTTCTTTTTCTGCTTTTTTTCGCGCCTATAATAGTACTCCCTGACCGACCCTCCCGGTCCCCTTGCCCCCCCCCTCGAACTTGGCTTTTTCCGCTCCCTCCTCCGCTAGCCGCTCAGTTGAAGGACCTGAGGAAGGACCATAGGAAATTTCCCGAACTTTCCCTCTTCTCCCCTCCGTGACTGACTTTGCGGGCCTCTTGACACGTTTCTCTGGGGTTCCATGGTGTTTCTACTTCCAACCCCTTGAATCCCCCCCCCCCGTTTAGAACACTTCCCTTTCTCGCCGCTAAGGCCTGGCTCCTTATCAAATTGCGGGGGCCCCCCTGTTTTCCCCCCCCCCTCTCTCTTTGTCCCCCTACGCGGTCATTTCGAGGTTTTTCACTTTTCTTTCTTTTGGTCTTTGATTCGAAGCCCCCTTGCAAAGGGAAATCCTTCCTCCTTACCATCCACAGCGACATTTCCCTTTTTTTCCTCTCTTTTGGTGATGACCACGGCAGTTAGTTCGGTTGGGGACTGAACGTGTCGAGAATCATCCAAGTACCCGAGTCTTTTTTTTCTTTCCTTGTGGGGGTTTGGCCCCGCAACAGCTCAGCCCGTAGTGAGGAGAAAGGCGCCAGAAAGAAGATTTGTTTTCCATCCGCTCCGACACCACTTCTGGTGCCCATCCCCCCCCTCCAAGAATCCTCTTGTTGTAAATTTCTGTTCAAGAGCTTTCGGTGCTCTTATTAGAGCCCTTTCCGCATACCACTACCGAAGAATTCGCAGATGTGCAATTGGTGACACTAACACAATCTACCGGACCACCCGACAAAAGAATCACCGATCCCGCCCCCTCACCACCTATCCCGTTCGCTTGTCGCTCGCCGCCAGGGAGAAAATATGAACCCCGTCCCTCCCATTTCCCCGTCCCCGACTCGTCCGTTTTCCTGCTTTGCGCCGTCCAGCCGGGGCCAAGGCTTTTCTCCAGATGAAGAGAAGATCTGCGCTCGCTTTTCGATTCGTTCCGATGGTTCATCTCTTTTCTTTTTTTCGCCTTTGTTCTACCTGCATCTTTTCGTCCGTCGTCCTACCGGAGTTCGGGAGTTGCTGATGGTCCCTACCTCGCCCCCTCCTCGTTTTACCTCATAGCTGTCCGAACCCGATCGTTGTTCCCCTTCTCCTTTCTAGTCTCTTGCCGGCCGCATGTTTGGAGAAGATTATACACCTTCCGGGAAGGGGGTTCTCTCCCCAATATCTCCTGTACCGACCCCCTTTTTAATAGTCGGTACTGCTGTCAGCTTTCCCCTGATCCTCGTTTGCTCTTTTCCCTATTTGCGAGGTATTTGACGTCCAACGCCTGAAATCAAATGCTTCAAGCTTTGTGCAGACCTATTTACGCTGATGCGTTCACTTCATTTCACCCTGTCTTCCTTTTCTTCTTCCGGCACGCGCCGAGATTTGTCCAATTTCGATGGCATCCGAAGGACGTAGATTCCAGGACCTCGTCGATTTACCTTCCAGTCTCGCCGGCACGCCCAACTCGTCTGTTATATTCCCTTTTTTTCCCAGTTCGATTTATGTCCTACCACTGACAAGGACGCTAGAAGGGGACGTCCCGGTTTTGTCGAGGCCGTTGCGCCCGAGTGTCACACGTTTTTTTTTTTACCCCCTCGCCTGACTGCTTTTGTGCCATGTCAGCCTTTTTCCAAGTTTCGGATGCGGATAACTAGGTCTTTTCGTCAGCTTTCGTCAACCTGCCACTTTGCCGGGCCCTCTTGCTCCCCCTCGGGCACGCATGATTTTGAGATTTCTTCCCGCCCGCCCAATAGAAGGGTGATTGCAATTTTGAGCCCCCCCCACAATTCATTGATTAGCGCACGCTCCTTCTACAAACACGATCAAAGAGAGCCCTTTCACGTTTCAGGTCTTCCTCATTTTCTCTTCTGTCGTTAGCGTTTTTGTTGCCCCCATCCAATTTTTTTCTTCCTTTCTACTTCGCAGGCGTGCGGCGCCTCAACGCCATCTCGTCGCTCGAAGACCCATGAAATATATTTTCCTCCTCCTACTCGTTGGTGTTTTGATATCTCTTCCCCCCAAGTTTTCCCGAGCGCGGAGGATCCGCTTTCCTCTCGCCGCCGTGAGCGAATTCCTTATTTGAAGTCAGAGTGCTTGGCGGGCAGTCTTTAGCGACCTTAGCTGCAAGCTCCTTCCATTTCTGGGTCCTCCTCGTCCCTTATAGACTTTTTTATCCAGGGCTTGCCTTATCCCGGCTTCGCCTCGTTCTCGAACAGATTTGGATGTGTGTCCCTCCCTTGCTCCCGCGCTCTTTTTGTGGTCTCTTTTGACTTTGCCCCTCCCCTCGATCACCCTGTTTTTTTCTGCTTCACTGCGTCCCGCCGGTGCGGCAGTCTGGAAAAGTTGCCGGTCGCTCCCCTGTTTCTCGTCACCCCTCCCGCAGCCGAATGCTTCCTTTTTCCATGCTTTTTTCCTGTAGAAAGGGGGGATTAAGACCCCTTCCCTCCTGGCCTCTAGAGCCCCCTTCTCTTTTTGTTTAGATTTTGGCGCATGTTTTTCCGTCTCCTTTGTCTCGGACCGTCGCAGTTGAATCGCCTGCGTTCATCTCCTCTCGCTGTTTGTCCGTCCTCAGGCTTCATCCTGCGTGTTCGGTCTGCAGACTTCGAACCCTTTTTGTAAACCTCCCTGGTTGTTTCGACGCCGTCTGCACCGGTTGGATCAGTAGGTTCAAGGTTTTCTCGCGACCTACATTTCACCTTTTCCTTTTCCCCTTCTCATGTCCGACTTGACGATTTTTTTTGCTATGTTAAGAGAACGACGAGTCTCATTCTTTTCACGTTTTTTACCTCCCTGATGGTTCTGGTTTTTTCCTTCGTTATTTCAGACGTTGGCGATCACCCCTTTCCTGGGACGTTCGTCTCATCCACAGTTGGCCGTAACTTTCCCGGTAGAGGAATGAGACTCCGACCACGCTTCCTGTCCCGGCAGCTATTGCTTGCCACCTTTCGGTGGTCGTTCACTTGCGCGCCCGACTACATGCGCGAGCGGACTCCTCGTAGCATTCCTTCGCCCTATTCTGGCTCTACCTTTGCCCAGTCAATGCATCGAGCAGACTCGCCGACAGCTCGGTCTTTCTGTCACCCATTTTAGTAATTCTGCGAGACCAGCCTCAGCAAGGCCGCTTCTGGCCGTCAATTGGCTAATGATTTTTTTTCTTTGGTACGCCGCGGCCTTTCCGCGCCCAGAGGCCAAGCCTCGTCCCCTTTCCTTGTTTCGGTTTTTTTCTTTCCTCGTTTCGTTTTGTTCCCTGGTTTTCGAAACGCGTGTTCGTGCAGCCATTCTTTCTGTTGCGGCCTCCCCCTGTTCTTGGAGGCTGACTTCCCAACATATCACCAAGAACATGGCGTGAACCTTTTTGCTCCCATTGCCTTCTTCGTTTGTTGTTCACTTATTGCTGTCGTCGGCGCTTAAAAGAGACTTTCTTCTGGGTCGCGCCCTCGCTCTACCCCTCCGTTGTGAGTAGTTGCTTTCTTTGCCCGCCGCCCAGGGGCCTCCCCCCCCATTTCAGTACTCTGGCGCCTGCAAACCTCCCTCTTCTTCCCATTTGCATGATGTAGTTATTTTTTTAATTGCGGGATGTCTTAGTCCCCGTTGCTCCTTTATGTGCCCCATGCCGTCCCATCTGCCAAACGCCAATTGCCACCTCCGTTTCTTGGTAAATCCTCTTCTTTTCGAACCAGGCGCAATTGCCGCTCTTTCGCCCCTTTTTTCTTCCTTGCGGTTTGGGCCTGCCGCCCTTGGTTGGGTTTTTTCCCTTAGAAACGCACAGAGACTAGGTTATATTAGAATGACGGGCACCTCGTCTCTTTTCTTCGCGGACCTTTTCATTTAAGAATTCCCCCTCGGTATTCTTGATCCTTAGGTCTGAAGATGCTTCGGCGTCACTTACCCTCAATTTTTTTTTTTTTTGAGTTTTTAAGTACTGGGCCGGGCTTTCTTCGGCCGAGGGCCGTTGGTATTCTGTGGTTGCTTCCAGCGGACCTTACTGGGATCTTTCTCCGACTTTTTTGTTTTTTCTCTTTGTTGCACCCAGGGACTGGTCTTTCCGTACCACCTGTATCAACTATCTCCTGCTCGATTGATCTTGTAGATCCTCCCCCTTTGGTCGCCTTCGCGCCGCCATTCCCTTCTCATGCGGTTTCGGATGATAGCATCTCTCTTTAACCCCTTTGTTGTGTTGATCGCGATGCTCTCTACGGGCGTCCCCGCTTTGCCTAAAAATCGTCTCCAAGAACTCTTCCGCCGCAGCGTTTTTCCTTCTCTTTGCCTTCTGCCTATCGTTTCTTATTTTTTGTCGTGGGACAGTCCCTGGCCGGGTGCAGTTAAGGAAGATTTCCCCCCAACACGTTTACCCCTCCTTTTTTTTATCTCCTTGAGTTTCTGCGGTCGACTCCTTTGGAGTACCCTCCGGCTCTTCCTTTCCCTCCAGCAAGGACGGTTCCCCTTGCCCGACCTAATTTGCGGCCGCAGGACGCCGCAGAAGGAGGACTCCGACCTCTTAACGCCTTCCTCGCAATGACATTATTTTCCCTTCTCTCGCCCGCGGTTGACCGTTTCAAGGAAAGATTGAACCGTTTAGTACGTGTTTTCTTTGATGTACTGAACTACCCCCCCCCCGACCCCGGGCAAACCCCCGTCTACCCCGCCGGTTTCTGATCTCTCCACTTGGGCCTTGTGAGCTCACTAGGAGTTCCCTTTTGACGTCTCTTCTCCTCTTTTGGTTCGCTTTTGCTACTGTTGCGTTTCCGGCCCTTTCCGACGTTCCCCTCATAGCTACATTCCCCAAGACGACATCCTGCATTGGGTAGGTACGAGCTCTTTTATTGGTGATGAGCTAGGAGTTATAAGGATTTTGCGGCCCTTGTCAGGCTCATTCCTCCCACTGCAATTTGTGCTCGCCACTTTTGCTCCTTCGCTTTTACCCCGTCTTTCCTCTTTGAGCCGCCTAATTCTTTTGGGCCCAGACCCAAAAGACAAGATGTTCGAGGGGACAAAATGCCCCCCCATGTCACGCCCATTCGTTCCCTTTCAGTCTCTTCCATAGACCCCCTACATCCGCCCTAATATGTCTGGCTGAAGAACAAGTTTTTTCGCGACACCCTTAGCCCCCGCCACCCCGTCTCCTCAACCCCCACGAAGTTTTCCACCCTTTTCTCTTTTTTCCCTTGCTCCTCTCGCTGCTCAGTTTTGAGCCTGCCAAATTCGCAAATTACCTCCCCTACTCGTGTCTTTTCATGCTGTCCCGCTCGGCAGCAGTACTTTTTCTTTCCATCTCGCGTTTTTCCGAGATGCTCAGAGAGTCTGATGTTGTCTCCGGCATCTGCCGATGGTAGTTGGCCTGTTCTCTCATTCGTCTAGCGTCTTCTTCGGCTCGGTTTTTTTTTTTTCCCCGACGCACCGGTCTGATTTGCATCATATCTGCCTCCCGAGCTGGTCGGCCGGTTTGACGAGATTGGGTCCCTTTTTCCGGCCGTCCTTTCTGTCCACGTCCAGTCAGGGGTGCAACTCAAGAATATCAGAAGGAACATCCTCGGTGTCGTTCTCACTGTTCTCCCCGAGTCCTTCTCGTGCTTTTTATCTCCCTAGTTTTTCTCCCTGATTTTTCGATTAATTTTGACGCGGTGCTAGGTGTCGCTCGCGTTCGAGTCAACTCTTCTCCCTCCATTAACGGCCACCTTTCTTTTTTCCTTCTGCCCTGGCGCCCCCAGAGGGATGTCTGAAGTTCAAACTTTCATCAGAAGAAAGAGGACTGCCGTTCATTCCCTCGCGCGGGACCCACCCTCGAGTTAGACGCGGACCCTTCTTTCACTTCTTTTTTTTTTTGTTCACCTTCCGTACGACCTGGACGGCTTTGCACCATGATCGGGAAGAAGTTTCTCCGCCCACATCGACATTCCCCCTCGGTTTTTTGTGAGTTCCGGGTTGGGGAAGCGGTGCAGCGCTTTCTCAGGTCCACCATGGCGACCCTCCTCTGCGGGTCTTTCCCTAATGTCTGCCTGGGCCTTTTCGCTGGGATTTCTAATAGTGGCCAGCGACAGTTCCTCCCTGTGCCGGATATGCAGGGGAGAGTATGATCTCGACGGGGCGCCATGCGAAGTGATCTATTCGGTCCCGCCACTTTCGCGCGTTCTGCATTTTTTGTGCCACCCCGCATCTTTGATGAGTCTCATTCGCGGCTTCCTCCCCTGATCCACCTACCCTCTACGTGCACGAGGCCGGCCTTTTTTTTGCTTTTGTCGGTCCCGTGCTGGTCGAAGCGCCAAATTTTCATGGCCGAAGCCGGCAGAGAGGATCGCGCTCTTTGACACTCGTAGCTTGGCCCCGATCAGGTGGTGAGCGGCCATCTCTTTTCCTTGTTGATCTTATGTACGTCGAAACACGTACTAGAGCAACGGCGACGCGGTCGAGTCTGCCCGTCGGCTGGTCTTTCTTCTGACGATGGCCTTGTTTCTTTTGTCCTCTTTTTCTTTTTTTTTCCCTTTTTTCTCTCGAAGAGCCGGACTTTGTCCAAGGAGAGCTGGGCTATTTTATCTTTCCTGGCCCTCCGATCACTTGTTCCATTGCGTTTCGGCAGGACTGGGACTACCGGCGCTATTGGTTTTCCGTCTCCCAACATCTCCCCCCCTTCCTCAATGCGGCCCGATCTTTTCCTCCCTGCTCTCTTGCGTGAGATAATGGAAAGGTTTGACGATTGCTCCTGTTGTCCCGTGCCCTGTTCACCCTGTTTACACTTCTTTCTGTGTAGACACAAGCATATTGGAAGGAGTGGCTCAAGGTTTTCTGAGAACTCGACGCCTTCTTTTCGCCCCTTAGCTCCCTTCTGCTGTCTTGTCTCTTTTGGGCATCCCAAGTATGACACTCAGGGGTGTCGCTCATTTCCAGTCGACCGGGTGAACATCAAGTCTTGATCCTTTTTCCCGCTTGTGTTCGTCATCGCTCGGGACGATTCATGAATTTTAGAGTTCGGTGTTTCGACCGATTTTCTCAATGTTGAAATTGAAAATCGCCCCTATTCTTGCTTCGTGCCCGCTGCGAACGGTTGCCCCTGAAATCTGGTGCGCTTATGGCGCTCGCTCCTCTCCCCCTATTTCTGCACAGCCCAGAGGGAAGCATTCCGGTTTTGACGACTTTCGAGTCTTCTGCTCCTCTGGGCAATATCGCGCAACGCCGTTTATGCTCGTTTTTGCGACCGCTCGACAGCCCCGACAGATGGTATTTTGAGATTAGTCTTTGAGGTTCGCGCCTTCCTGTCCGTTTTCCCGAGTTCTCCCAGTGCGGTTGGACGGCCTTTTTTGGCTCCCATGACGAGCGACCTCTCGGTCGGCAGATAGTGTGCCCCGTTGCGTTGAGGTGGCGTTCGTTGCCCATAGCCTTTCCCCTCCCGCCTCGCCCTATTATTTCAGTCCTCGACTGACCTTCCTCGCTTTGCCCGCTCGAAATTGAGATCCTGATCTTTGCCCCCGATCGTTTTGTGTCGCTTTCCCCCCCCGGGTGCCCCGTACTTTTTCGTTCACGAATTCAGCACGTACGAATTCTTCTTTTGCCGGGAAAGTGGAGGACGTGGCATGGTCTCTTTCGGCTGGGAGCTTGGATAGCTCCCCTCTTCTCGTTTTGTGGCTTGTGGGGAGAGTTTGGCTGTGGGGGAAATTTTTTTAGTAAAGCGTTTTCGTGCCCTTCCCCAGCTGCGGATGATGGAGACTGTGTTTAGGTGGTGCTGATGCTCTTCTCCTTTTACCCTATTTGGGCGGTTTTTAAGGGTCGTTAAATTGCCACCTCGATTCCTTTTGGAATGGTTTCTTGCGCGGCCTATTTCATGTACGGGGCCTCGGCACCTCGATGTGAGTCAGAGCGGGTTTGAAGAGCGCGTCCCCTAGTTTGTCGACTCCACCCCCCTAGCTATGATGCGCCTGCCCACCCGTTCCCCTACACCCCCTCTGAGAACTAAGGGCTGAGCAGAACAACTTTTATCGCACCACACCTTGCTTTTCCCGCCCCCTTTAGCTGTCGTCCTTGAATTGCATCGTTCTCATGCCCTCTTCGGCGGGATTGCGGCGCGGCCCAAATATCCCCCCCAGATTTTCCACCATCGACTGGTCCCCGCCTCTTCTTCTTGTTCCAAACTCGATAGCTGAGCGCACCGGTCCCAATGTTTCCTCTTAGTACTTTAAGAGAGGATGGTAGACTGTTCGCTTGTCCCTTTTGGTTGTGTCCCCCGTTCCCCGCACGACACCCGAGACGCGTTAGGCTCTTCCCTGTCCCCCTTTTAGAGCGGTACCTTTAGTAATGAAGATTGACTAGTTTCTTTCTTGCTTGATCCTTCTATTCGGGCGCTCCTTCGGTTCCCCTCCAGGTGACGATTACTTCTGGACCCGTTTTCACCTGGAACTTGCTTGTGAGGCCGGGCAGGAGGATCCGTTCTTTGATCGACCGCAGGACCCGCCCCTGCTCTCTTTCGTGGTTCCCCCCTTTTTTTCTGTGCAATAGGACGTTCAGATGACCTTCCTTGCCGTTTCCCACCGACCGCCGAAACTCAAGTAGAACTTATACGGCGATTTTGAGGATAGGAGGCGCCTGCCGGTCGCTTTTTTTCCCTCGCGCGTTGTTTTTGCCTTTTCTTCTCTACTTTGAAGCCCTTCCCTTTGTTGTGTGTCTCTAGATGCTCGCCGACTGTTTCCCCTTTGAAAGATCTCGACCCGCGGAAGGAAGATAGCTCCGAGCCGTCTCCTTCCGCGAGTTTCAGGTCTCCTGGATCGTCGTGTTTTGGTTCCTTCCCCATGCCTGTGAAGTGGTGACGTACGATTTTTCGCCTTCCCCCCCCCCTGTTTAAACCTTTTTTACGTCGGCTTTTTAATACCCCCAGGGGCGGGTACTGAGGTCTCCAGACGAGGAGGAATCTCGGCTTGCCCCCTCCCCCCCCCCCATTGCAAGTGGGGCAGTCGTGCCCCCCGTCCCTGGCGGGCCCGCGCTGGTCAGACGACCCTGAGACGAGATAAGATGACCCCTCCTCGACGGCGTTTGGAACTCGTCCAATTAGTCCCCCATTTTTCCCCCTCCTCCCCATCTATGTGACCGAATCCCTTTTCCCGCGTTCGGTTTGGTTGGTATAAACAACCAGAAGAGGTGACCCTGACCCTCTACCCTCCCGCTCCCGACTTTTTTTTTTACGAGACCTATCACAGAGGTTTTTCTTCCTCCTCGTTCGATTGACCAGCCCCGCCTCGTCCGTCCATTTCGCGTGGTGAATCTGTTTTGCAGAGGTCGGCCGCCAGCCCTTGCGATAGGCTATGCTGCCCTTCACCAACCGACCCGACTCTGCCTGGGTCCTTTTTTTTGGCACTATCTCTGTTGGTCCGGGACGGTGTTTCTTTCCAGGATGTTTTGTTTGGGTTTCCTTGTCGCATCCAATAAAGAACGAATTCCTGTGGAGGCGACCCCCACGCTTTTTTCGGCCCGTTTTGGACCATCTTGCCGCCAGGTCCCCAGCGGCCCTCCTCCTCCAGCCTTTTCCAACGCACAGAAAAGATGATCCCTTTGGTCCCCATTTAACATGTCCCCCAGTTTCATTTGTGCAGTCCTTCTTGAGATACGCAGACCCGACCCTCCCTTCCCATCGCCCTCACTCATGATGGTTAGGCCCCTCACAAAGCTTGATTCGGACAAAATGGCCACCAGCCCCCTTCCCCCAGAGCCGCAAAAACTCGTCCCCTTTTCCGCTTTTTTCCTGATCGCCTTCTTCTCATTTGCAGGGCGTAGCTTGACCCCCTTCTATCCTTCCCTCTTTCTTGTGTAGATAGTAAATGCGTAAGGGGAAAATATGAGCAGTCGACCGTCTTGACGCTCTTTATTCGTCGCTCTCGATTCTTCTTCCCCCTCTTGTCCTATCGAGTTGCCGCATCGGTCGAGTGAATTCCCCGACATTCTATCTCGTCTGTCGGCTTATGGCGCTCGGGTTGAAACACTGATGGCCACCCTGAACGCATTTTCCTCCCCCATATAGCTATCGGGGGATGATTCAGGCAGTTCGTAGACTCCGGGGACCTGTTCCTTCATTGGAGACTCTTCTCCCCCCCCTCCCTTGAGGGGTGTCGCTATCTCCTGAAGCCTACCCGCAGTCCCCCTCCCTTGTCGTGATCAACCCAAAGGCATAGAGAGACGTGCCCCGTCCTATGCCCGAGGAGCTCGTGCTTCGGACTTAGTCAACCGCATGGCTAGAATTTGCAGTTTATCGTTTCTCTAGGGTAGAGACAGCTGCTACCCCCCCCCCAACTACTTCATTTCCCCCGCTTCCTTCCTTTCCTAGACGCCCCCTCTGATTTCCCTATATTTTACAACATTTAGAGAGGAAGACTGAGTTGAGAGCTTCATGACCTCGATCCTTTGCCTTGACACCAGAGCGATGTCCCGCATCCAGTTCATTTTCGCCCTTTTTCTTCTCTCCAACTTTTCCCGCCTACTTTGTTACCCATCGAAAAGCCCCACGATGAAGTGGAGTTTCCCGTGGGGCGGGTTTTACTCCGTTGTCCGCTATTTTCTTCATGTCCCAAATGTCGACCCTCGGCCCCCTCTTCCTTTACGGACATGCCCCCCTTCCCTTTTGTTAAGAGGATGAGGGCGGTAGTCAGGCACCTTTTAGCCGCCCCGTACCTGGCCACTTTTATCTGGAAGTCCCCAAGTGAGAGTAATGATATCGTCATTTCACCAGTTTGCGTTTCTTATTTTGTCCGCCAGCACCCACTCTTTCTCCCCAGGCCCTTCTTTCCCCCACACAGCCACGTTCTATATAGGAGGACTTTATTCAAACCTCGCTTTCGCCGTGCATTCCTCCCTTATGTGTAATTTATTCTTTGCACCCGCTGTTGTCCCCTCGCCCCCGGGCGCTTTCTCCGAAGACGAGCAGCGTCCTGGGACTCGCTAGAAAGAGTAGCCCTGACTTTTCGCGTAGTGGTGCTTGGGGCCATTTCT
>Ga0179593_1342311_pt1 | contig 24122 bp, 31 predicted proteins | sample CZODoug2_1_08_16_FD_185931 | JGI IMG/M metagenome (GOLD analysis project Ga0179593, IMG submission 185931) | Vadose zone soil fungal communities from Angelo Coast Range Reserve, California, USA - CZODoug2_1_08_16fungal (PacBio error correction) | ecosystem: Environmental > Terrestrial > Soil >... | reverse complement strand
CTCCCACCTTTTCTTTTTGACTTTGAAACTTTTTGACTCCAACCAACCGGCGCGCCCCCTTTTTTTCCCCCTCGTGGACCCCGAACATTTATTTAGAATGCGCGCAGAGGGATTTCTTCCCTTTGCTTTCTAAATTCATGAGGTCATCCCGCAACGCTCGTTTTCAACTTTTCGGTTTGTGGCACTGCACCGAGGTGGGCTCGGTCCCATATTGCCCGGCGACCAGTAGTGTAAAATTTCTCCCTGGGCAGCCGAGTTCACCCTTTCCGTCCCTCATTAGGTATTTTTTAGATGAGTTCTTCCCTTTTTTCTTAACAAGTTATGTTCGTACGTCTTTGCTCTTAAGGAATGACGCACGTAATGGCCCCGTCCGAAGTGTGCCCTCTCCATTTACGTATATTTTCCCCCCTCCTCCTCTCATATCAGTTTGACCCTTTTTTTTTCTTCCCCCCCCTAATTAGTCCGTTGATCAGCTGGTAACTTCTTGGTTGGTTTTTTCGATCGATTCGACGGACGCGTGAAGATTTCGTCGTCTCCCGGTTACGGTTTGCTTTTCGCCCTCCTGAGTTGAGTTTATTCCCTCTTTTTTTTTACCCGTTGCCGCCGGGCTTCTCCCCCGTCTTTTTGCCCGCATGAATCTGAGGGTCATCTGTGGCCTTTGTGCCACAGAAACCCTTTTTTCAGCCCGGTATTAAGATATCTCTCCTTTCTTCTTAACACTTGGATCCATCTTTCCTTCCTTTGCTAGGAAACGTTGCTCTCGCATTTCATCTTTTTGTTCGCATTGTTTTTTATTGCTTTTCTTTTTCCCCCCCCTTTCCTCTGCCCGTTGCGCCTTTTTTTTGATTTTGCTTGCCATATCCCACACTCTGACTCTCATGACTTCCCTTATTCCTCCCCAGGCGCTGGATTCCTTCCTGTCCCCTCGATTCAAGATCAGTTTTCGTCCTCTTTTCCACTCGCGCTAGTCTCGAACTTCTCCCCCAGTTGTTTGTCTCGCGTCCGGCGCGGTTTGCCGACACCTGCCCCCTGGTGTATGTCTCCAGCTGTGGCAACTGAACTCGTGAGCCTCTTTCTGTTCACTGATCAATGGGTGAATTTTCGCCATGCCGCCATGGCTAAAATTCCTCGAGACTCCTTTTTTTTTATCTTTGCTGGTCTAGACTTGACGGGCCGGAACCCCCTTTGCCCTTCAAATGGGCGAATCTGTGGCCCCAACCATGCCCCCCTTTCTTTTGGTGGTTGCAATTATTTCATTTTCTTATTCCAGGCGTTTTCTCGCAGTGGGTCTTAGAATTTTCTTTTCCGAAATTCCTGTATTCGGGCCAACCGCCCGCCGTTCTCCTTTTGCGGTTGATCTTGCCGCCTCATTCGCGTGAAGTTATTTTGTCCTTTCTTTTCTCCTTTTTCCCCGGTCCCTGTTAGCAGGGGGCGGTTGGTTTTCCTTTTTTTTCCCCCCCTTATCTTTTCCGACCAGTGTTTTTTTTTTTTTTTCTTTTTTTTTTTTTTTTCTTTTTTTTTTTCCATTGCCCGCCATTAGTGCGAGCTGAAGTTCTTTTTTTCTTCTGTGGCCGGGGACTTCCGTGCTATTTTTCCTCTTTGTCTTTTTGAACCATTGAGGGCATCGCTCCGCCTTGATTACCTGCCGGGCGTGCTGATCCTTTGAACTTTAATTCCCCCCGACCTTTTCTTTCTTTCTTCCTCTTTTGATTTTTTCCATTTATTAATTTGCGTTCCGCCCATGCTCACAGATCTTTTCATTTACCTCTTGTCTCTTTTCTTTCCCGTCCCTGAGAGAAGAAGTCAACCTCTCCCGCCGTCAAGTGACACTGACCCTCCCCCTTCTTTCCTTGTTTGATTTTGTGGGGACGGCGGTCTGATCATCGCCGTTCGTTCCTTTCCGACACACGGTCCCTCTAATCCCCAGCTTAAGAACCGTCCTTTTTCTTCCTCCTTCTTGTCGGTAGTTCTGCTCGAGGTTCTGTCTGCTCTTTGATTGACCAGGTCGTGTAGGTCCGTCGTCCTTCCCAATTTCCGTGCGTCGGTTGTTTTTTTCGTCCTTTAACGCCGCCCCTTCTTCTTACGTGGACAGGCGGGGCCTCATTTTTCGCTTTCGCCCCGTTGCTCGTTGTCCTTCAGTCCTTATAGCTGTTGGATCACGGCTACGCTTGACAGTCCTTGGCTTCCCAACTCGGCTGGGAGTGCATCCCGACCCCCCCCTTGACCACCCAATCTAGTTTACGTTTTCCTTGGTCCCTTTATCGGCTTTGGGGGGGTGGCGGTTTGGGATTGGGTGGGTTGTTCTTCGGCAGGGCCCCGGTACGGCTGATGTTGGTGGCGTCGGAGGGGGGGGGGCCGGGTTGTGGGTTCCGTTGGTGCGAGACGCGGGGTTTGGTGGGGTTGGGGGGGTGTTGGTGGGTCGGGTGCATCTAGGGGCAGCGGGGTGGGGTGTCGGTGTTACGTGGGGGGGGGGCCGCGGCTAGGCCGGGCCGGGGCCTCGCGTTTGTGGCTGTGGGTTGGGCAGGGTGAGTCCGCGCGTGTGTTTCTGAGGGGCAGAGGCGGGCGGGGGGGGGTTGGGCGGGTGGGGTGGTGTGTGTGGGTCAGGTCGGGGGGTACGGTGGGGTGGGGGTTGTTGGGGGGGCGGGGGGCGTTGGGGCGGGGGTGGGGACTGCCGAGGTGGGTTGTTGGGGGCGTGTTGGCGGTCGCGGTCGTGGGCTGGGGAGCGCGGCGGGTGGGGGGGGGGTCGTTGTTGGTTTGCTGGTGGTGGGGGTGGTGGCGCTGGGGGGGGGGGTGAGGATGGGGTGGGGTGGGCTGGGGTGGGGGCGGGCGGTGGTCCTTGGCGGGGGGGGGCGACGCTCGGGGTTTGGGGGGTGTTAGCGTGGGGGTTTTGGGGAGGAGAGTGAGGACGTGCGGCGAGTGGTTTGGGGGGGTGGGGGGGGGGCGCGGGGCGGCCCCGACCCACCCACATCCCCAAAACACACCTCCACCCATAACAACCAAACCACCACAGACCATCTAACCCCCCTCACCCAAAACCCAAACAAACCCATACATCCCCCCCCACCCCCAAATACACCACACGCCCAACCAACCATTAAACCCCCACACACACACACCCACCAAAAACAAAACCCCCCCCCACCCCCCCCCCCACACCCACCCCCGTTGTCTTTGATTTGGTGCGTGTCCTTCTTACCCCCCCCACTGTTATTACGCGGTCGGTAAACGGTTTGGCTTGCGGACGACACGTTATGTCGAAAATCGTTTTATCACATGAGGATGCGCCGACTCCATCATTTTTTTTGCAATCTGGTATTTTTTGTCGACAATCCGGTGCGGCCCCGACCTTTTTGAACCCTTTTTATTTCAGTCCACACCGTCTGTGCTTGTTTTCGAATTTCGCAACCGCCCCTCAGGTCGATACATTAAAAGGATTTTATTCGGTTTCGCCCACCTTTCGATGCCCCTGAGTCCTCCTTAATTTCCGCGGAGTGGCGAAACCTTGATTTCCGTGCAGGACGGACGTTACATGCTGACCCATGGCTTGTTTTTTTGAAAGTCTGTTTTTTTTTTTACATGTACACCCACATATTCCTTCGGCCCCTTTCCCCGTCTTAGTTTAGAAGTTTTTCTGGGGACAGTAAACATTACATAAAGTAACACCTTTCACGTCCTCGCCTTATCTATTTTTCTTCTCCTTTCCCAACAACCAGTCACGTCCCCAATTCTTTGGCAGTGATAGTTTCCCATGGCTGTTTAAGGGTTACGGTTTCATTTTGCCAGTGTACGTCTGATCCCTGAACTTCTTGGAATCCGGATGAGCCACCCCCTGATAACAAGCGTTTCGATCTTTTTATTTTTCCTTGTTTGCTGTTAACGGTCCCTGCTTTTTTTCCCCATATCAATCGCCCGAGTTGTCCCAGGCAACCCCTACCATGGTCCTTTTTCGCGCCCTTAATTTGCTGGATGTTCTCCGGGTTTATCTCCTCCCCCCGATTTCCCAGGTTTACGGCCCTCGTCTTTTTTTGCTCCCCGGTCAGGCTGGCTGGACCCGTCTTTCGCCGGTTTTAAGGATAATTCAAGGTAGCTGCTTTGCTTCTTCCAGTCAAGGAGCCCAAACCTAACGTTTCCGATAGGCTAATTTTTTTTTTACCCATATTCTGTCCTTTTTCCGTTTCTACAGGTTTTCTTTGTGACACTGCGAGCCTGACTGCTGCTGTTGTGGTTGACTATATAGTGTTCTTCTTTCGGCCTTTTCGTTCACTTATGCCCACTTTCGGGCTGCAGCCGCTTTGCCCCTGAACCCCTCGTCCAGTTTTGTTTTATGGTCCTTTGGCCAGGAGTTTCCGGCTTTTTGTTCCCCCCTTCACTGAAATTGTGGGCGCGGTAAGGCACACCCTGCTTCGGTCCCAAGGAGATCTATTTCGTGTAACAAACCAATTGCAGCTTTTTCAGATTGCTTCCGAGTGGGGATCCTTTTTTTTTCCCCCCACTTTTTTATAGCCGGCCCGTTGGCCGCCCCTTTTTTTTTCTGAGACGCTTGTCTGTTGGCGTTGCCCCTGATGTCAAACTTTCCTTTTTTTCGGTTCCTCTCTATTTTTCTTTTTTCTTCCCCCCCCCCCCCCCCTTAGGTCTTTTTTTTTGAGAGATGCAGCTCTGTTTTCTCCCTTTTGGCACATGATTTTTTGGTCTTTTTGGACCCTTTTTTCTCTCTCTCACAACGGAGTGTGGGACCTTCCTCTCCCACACATTGTTTGACCACCCCACAGGCGTAATCCCATTCCCCCCTTGTGGAAACTGGCTTCGTTGGATTGAGTGCAAACCACTCACATGGGCCCGATTTTCCCCCAGCCCGCCTCGGGGCCATTGTGTTCCTTGGGACGTCCTGAGCTGCCTTTTTTTTTGATTTATGTTTCCCTCTTTAAGTTCCGACCAAGGCCCCATCAGTCTTTTGCTTCGCAAACATTCCTGACCAACCAGTTCGCAGGCATCCTTACCCTTACCACTTCGCGCGATGCCCCACGCTCTTCGACTTGCCCCTCCACCCAGTTAATCCCCCCCTTACCCACCGGTCAGGTCCATCTTGACGATTGCCTGATCATTGGACTCGAACACGGATTTTATTTTCTTACACTTTTGATATTCCTCATTCCCCCTGGCGCTCATATTGAACAATTCTCCCAGCGGAGCGCCACCCAGGCAACCCGGTCCTGACCGGCTTTTAGCAACCTAATTTGGTTTTTTAAAGTTTAGCCGTCTCTGGGAATTCTTCGCGGAGTGAAACAGGCTCCCTTCCCATTTCCCGGCAACCTGCGTATACCTTGCTTGGGTCATTCCCAAACCACAACACCACCGTAAAACACCACCAACTCGGTTTTTTTGGACGGATTTGACGTGACCATCTTTGCCATGTTTTCCACTCTCTTGTTGGTACTAGCCCGACGTTCTCTTGCCACCTCCCTTTTTTCTATTGATAAAGGACTTCACTGTATTGAGCTTGATAGCTTCCCCGGGCCCCCATTCCTTCCCCATTTAACCTCATGACCTGATGCCACAACTTCCCCCTCGCCTGCTAATTGACTTGGTTTGTCCTTTTCTGCCAGCAGTTGCTCGATGCCTTTTTTTTTTCAGTGGTTTCTTCTGATGTAATGGCTCTTTCCCCTTCCCCAAGGAACCTCTTCCCCCCCGTCCCTAAGTCCGCGTTCGTCCTCTTTGTGGGAAACTTCAAATCCATTCCTTTTTCCTGGAGGTTGATTGTGAGTCCCATTTATAGCCAAGGGTAGACCCTTTCCCCTCGTGATCGGTCCATACGCGTCATCGACCGTGTTTTTCATTTCCACTGCTGCCACCCGAGCTTTTCTATTTGCGCCCTTCATGATTTTCCTAAAATTATTCACGTCCCACTAGTTGCTTTCCCATACCATCTTTTGTTGACCCCATCGAGTTTCTGGGCCACTTTCGTGATCAACCCCCAATCTTCCTTAAGCTTACGTTTCTTTCTAGTTGATGCTCGATCTTGCCGCGACCACAAAAACCCTTGGCAATGTCACGATGATGTTTCACCCTCTTCAGGTTTCCGCAATCCGACCGCCGGCTGGCCCGAGCCTTTCTGTTCCGATTTGGTTTATTGGGGACGATCCGATTCTTGTGGCTCGTTTAAACTGTCCCCTAAATAGCCTTTCTCAAACGTACCTTATTTTGGACTAGTGGTTACGCGGTTCCCCTTCCCCTCCCCTTTCTGGAGGCCCATATTTGCCGGCATTCCATAGATTCTCCCCCTGCTTTCCATTCAAACGGCATCGGTTCCCTAAACCGTCTGCACTTTCTTGCCTGCAAGTCTTTCCTTTCGTTGCCTTCCTCTGTTACACTGCCTTTCGCACAAGTCCCTTTCTTCCCCGGAAAAATGGAATTACGTGAGTCATTACTTATCCCGTTGGTCAATGCCCCTATTTCTTTCCCCTTCCTCTCGTTTCTTACCCCATTCGCCGAGACTTTTAGTCCCTTGATTAGGAAATGCGTCTATCCCCCTGAGGAATTCGGTACTTCTTACTTCACACTCCTCAAGGTTATTTCCCCCGTCTTCGGCCCTCTTTTTTTTTTTTTTTTTTTTGTTCTTTTTTTTTGCGTTCCAACCGCCGCCGAAAACAAAGCCTGTGCTGGTCGTTGTCAAATTGGTCCCCTGTTTTTTTCCTGTGTTTGCTTCGTTGAACTCGTTGCTTCTTTTCCTTTTAGGGGATGGTCCAGCACCGCGTGAGCCACTTAAGTTCCCCCTTTTTTGTGTGTGACATCTCCTACAAGTGCGAAACCCCACAAGGCTGTCATTATCCTAGTTGGCTGCATTTTTTTTTTTCGGATTTACCCCAGACCCCCTTCTACTGTTTTCTCCCCTCCCCTCCGTCCCTGGCTTTATCACAGTGTTTTTTTTTCATATTTCCAGTTCTCCAACTTACTTTTTTCACAAACTTTTCAAGAACGGGGTTCGGCTCGCTCCGCCAGCCCGATTCCTGGCGGGCTTCTGTGCGTTCTGGACCGGAGTCGTTTCTTCCTTTTGCGTTGCCACGAAACCGGACCTTCTTTCCCTCCACTACCTGTTAATGTTTTCGACCAACCCTCCGTAAATACTTTTTCGCAGGGTTCCGTGTCTTCTCTCTTCGGCGCGCGCATTCGCCCGGCCACGGTTTTTTTTTCCTCTCGACCAAGGATCCTTCCCTTCTTGGAAACACCATCCTTCTTGCCTGCTTCGCCCTCGGCTCTGCCATCCTTTTTCCGTCCCGGGACATAAGGAGTTCTTGACGAACATGCCCTCCCATGGTGGCGCCCATTTTTTTTTCCTCCCCGTGTTACGAGTCTTGAGGTTTCTCGATTCTACAGGCCTTTCTGCCATGGTCTGAACATTCAGTTTCTTACCATTCCCCTTTTTCTACATCTGTAGCTGCAAGTGTCGGTCCATCCTTCCCTGTATAAGTTTTTGCCGTCTTGGGTATTCTCCGTCCCCGTATGGCAATGAGCCCGTCCTTCCGGACAGCGTCTCTTGTTCCCTTCCCCACCCCTTTTTTTGACAGGGATTCTCGCTCGCTCGATGGACCCCTTTCCCGACCCATCTTGACGTGTTTGCTCTACCTTTAGTCGTTTTTGTTAAGGGCTTCCATCCTCTGCGCGATTTTTGGGGGCGGTTTCTGTTGTTATCTTCCTTCCCTGCGCTCTGACTGAGCCCAAGCCGATTCCTTTGAGTTTCCCTTTTCAAAGACCAGTTGACGTTTTTTTAATGGGTCACAACATGTGTCTCAATTTTTTTCTTTTGATTGAGAGTAAGCGTTTTTTCTTCCCCCTCCCCTGAAGCCCTAATTGGGATTACCGTTTCCGAAACTGCGATAGAGGCTACTCTTCTCGGTGCTTTAGGTATCGTTTTTTGGCTTGTGCACGCGTGTTTCCCCCGATTCCTTCACATTCCGCATTCCCCGTTTCAAGCATTTTGGCCGGTTTACCCCTCTCTCTGGGACGAGAAGCAAGCCCCTTTTCTCTTCCTCCCATTACCGCTCATAGTGGTCAGTCAGTCCTTTACCTTGATTGACCCCGGGCGTCTTTTTTCACCTCGTAAGATCTTCTCCTATTTTATGTACTTACCGCGGGGCCTTTCGGATGTCCATCGTACCGCGCCATTTCCCGAACTCCCAGAGTCGTACGTCCGCCGTCGTGTTTTTCTCGGTGCTTTACTGGCAGTTCTGTGGCTTCTCCCCCCTGAATTAATGGTTTTCCTTGGAAGGCAGGGCCTCGTGAAAAATTGTTGACACAGATTTACGGTTTTGTCGTCATCGGAAGCTTTCAGCATCCCCTTTCATTCCAATCGTCGACTCTGTTTTTCCCCCCTCCCGAAACTCGCGCCTATCCGAGGATTTCCCCAGTTTCTTTTCATTTCTGGCTGGTCCTTGTTCCTTTCCCCATTTTGGTTTCCCCTTTAGGTAGAGGTCTTGCAGTCCCCACCTTTCCCATAAATCGACCCCGGGTGGTTTGCCAGCCTGTGCATTGGGCCCCGCCGTCCGTTCCCTCCCTTTCGTTCTTGTCTCCCCCTCAACAAACAAAATTCTTTTCCTCCTGCGTCACCTGACTTCCCCCTATCTGCTTGGTGCATGTATTTCTCCCTGTTTTCGGTTTCGCTTCCCCCTTTGGAGGACCAAAAAGTTGATGATGCGCGTTTTTTCCTTCTTTTCATTTGCCAATTCCAAAACGATCGTGGGCGCTTTCTTTCTTTCCCAAGGGTTTTGACGTGAGGATCCGGGCCCATTCGTTTTTTGATTTTTTTTCCCAAGTCGAGTGAAACGCCGCCTGTTTTCCGGCGGGTAGATCGTTCCCCTCCCCTGAGATTGTCCGGGAGCATGCGGCTGTATTTCTCCTCGGTCAGGTTCCTGTCCTGCCTCCTTTCGGTCATCGCCGGGTAACTCTTCCCTCTTCCGTCAGTTCACTGCCGGCGGCCACCGCTTTTCGCCGCGAGTTTTTTTTACTGCGTCCAGACCAGTCGGGCCCCTTTTGGACGAAAGCTCTTTTTCTTCCCCCCCGATTCTTGGGATTCTTCTGTTTGCGGTGATGACGTTTTCTTTCCCTCGGACGAGGAATCGCTGTGGTACGCTCTTTTTGCTTCCCCTTTCAATCGCGTCGATCCTTCCCTTACCTGGACTTTTTTTTCCTCGCCATACCGTCGCGTTCGGGTCCCGGCCCCGCCCCCCTATCTTTTTTGTTTTTAGCACCCGCGATGATTGGAACCGTCATTGGTGCTTGGTCCTCCACGATTTCTACTCTTGACGCTCGGTTTGTCTTTTTTTACTTTCCCTGGTAGATTTACCAAGACCCCCGACGGAGTCCCCGCTTAGGTTCTTCGTTCGGCTCCCTCCTCCCTTTCTCACTTCGGCTCCCGTGCATTCTCGGCAATCGTTTTGGTTCCTTTGCTGAACTGGCTTAAACCGCGTTGCCTAGCCTGTACGGTGCCCTTGACCAGCTCCGATCGTTTTGGAGGTCCGGTACGGCGTATTCCTTTTCCCCAGAAAACGTTTTGCATCAGCCGTGCTGCGACCTACCGTTTTCTTTTCTTTTTGCAAATCGTTTGCGCCTCTCGGTGATTGCCCATGCTTCCAACTCGACTCCCGCTTCTTCTTTTCCTCCCACCCCCAATCCGTCTGGATGTCATATTCGGCACCACCCTCTCCCCCATCTGAGCCCAATTCCTTCATCTTTTCACTTTCGGGAATAGCGGCTGCGAGAATCGGTTCTTCCAAAATTTCGTTTTCCTACCTTCTTTTCCCCTCGGTGGGGGATTCCACTGGGCGGGAGTAAAACCCCCCCTTCCCCCCCCCCAGCTTACGGCCCCTGTTTTTTTTTGATATCGATGCCTAATGGGGGCCGTCTGCAACTGTTTTCCTTTTTCACTTCTTTTTGGTCCTGGCCAATTGAAAGTCTCTTTATCTCTGAGTACCATCACGCCGATTTCCCTACCCCGTCCGTCTGGACACTCGTGCGTTTGTGCGCACAACTGGAGGCACTCCTCCCCAACACTTTTGTCTTCCCTTGTCTGGGCGTCTGCGGTTTTGATATTCGAGGGTCCTGTCTGCTTTGTCTTATTCCTGTTTTTTCGATGTGCCTTGCCGCCACGGAACTATCTCCTTCGTCTTCCCCCCCCCCTTTTTTTTTCCGAACTGCGTCTCGCCCTGGCGCTATCGATTTTACTAACATTTTCCTGCTTCGGTGGCAACGGTGGTCGGGAGATTGCCCCCCCCTTTTTACCGGTTGGGCTCTCTTTTGTCGTCGGGCCAGCGCTATACCTTTCAGTTTCCCCTGCCTCCTCCACCTCCATGGACGATTTTTCCTTTGGGGCGAGGGTTGGCCCGGCCTTCTCCCCCCTTGTCTTTTTAGTTGACCCGCATTATAGCCGCCCGCCTTTATGCCCCCGGCTCCTCTTTTTTCTTTCTTCCCCCGTTAACTTATTACTCCGGCACTTTCCAGCTCTATCGCCCAATCTCGATTGTATGCCCAGACGTTCTTTTTCGCCTTTGTAGGAAGACCCAGATTTTCATTCTTTCCTTTTTGTCTTGCGCCAGCGCGAGCCGGGTCCCAACTTTTTTTCCCCCTCCCTTTTAGTCTCCACCTTCACTTTTTTCTCTTTTTTGGAGTCCATTCCTTGTCTCCGTTCTGTAATCCATCAACCCTTTTTAGGGCCTGATCTTCCCTCCTTTCCGCAATCCTCAGCTGCTTAAGTTTTTCTTTTCACTCCTCTTCCCGAGGGCTGATAAAGGCATTGCCGGTCGTGGTTTCTGTCCGCACTGGACTTTCCCTTAATTTTTTTTCGCCCATGTTGATGCCTTTGCAGTCTCTCCGGGAATTTTCACTGACTGATCGGTCGGGTTGCTCGTGCGTTTGCTGCCCCCCCCCCCCCCCCCCAATTACGACTGGATTGGAAGGCCTCTTTTTATTTGAGTTTTTCCTGGCGGCACGACTTTGGTTGTGCCCTTTCCCCCCCCCTCGTCGTTTAATTTGTCCTTGAAATTTTCGCCATCGGGCTGGCGGCCTTGCCTTCTGGCTTTTACCTTTCTTTTCAGCGGCGGTCTGGGTCTATAATTTCATGTCTAAACGGTCCCCCTTGCTGCTGGCGCCCTCTTTTCCTTGAGGATTATCCGCTAGTGAGTGATCCCCCTCGTTTGTCTGACCCCTCCCGCTTGTGGTATGCGGACCCACACAGTTTTTTTGCTTTGAAAGCAATTCTCCACCTGATATTTTCCTTTTCTATCGTAAAGCATCTTGCAGATTTGGCAGTCTCCCCTTCGTTTTTGTGGGACCTGCGATGTTTCTTTTTCTGCCCCGGGGCAAAATTTTGTTTTTTCTGAAAATTTCTTTTCTCCATGTCCTTCTCCTTAGCGGTGCACATTTTTGAGGGCCAGACGTCCGGTTGTTTCCTTTTTTTCCCCCGGACGGCGAACCCTTGTGGCGACTCTTTTCGGTGTCCTGGAGGTCTTGGCCTGAACCATTACATCCGCTCCCCCCAGACCATATGCATCGCTTATTTTTTTCCCCTATTTGTCTCAATTTTTCCCCCCCCCCCACAACATTAGGCCGATGTTCCCTGATTCAGTCCCCTCCGGTCGGTGCTGTTCCTCTGCAAAGTTTTTTACGTTTGGACGTCGCGCAACTTACAACTTTTCCATCCCTTGATGATGTTCAACAGTCAACCTAGGTTCGTTGAAGACTGTGCTGTTCTCTGAGGTCGGCCCCATTTCCTGATGGTCCTATACACTTTCTATCCCTTTTTCCGGCCACCCCTTCCAGCACGTGCGTTTTTTTTTTTTTGCCGTCGAAATTTGTTATGGCCTCGTTCTTCCTCCCTGCCCTCTTATTTCGTGCGGCGGGGGGTGGGGGGGTGGGGGGGGGGCTGGTTGGGGTGGCCCGCGTCGCGTGGGCGGGGGGGGAGGTATGGTTCGGGGAGGATGTGCCTGGCCGGCCCGGCTGGTCGGGGTGGTAGGGCTCGGGGGCCGGGGGGGGGGGTGGGGTCGGGCTTGGGATTGGTGCGGGTGTGGGGGGGGTGGTACGGGGTGCGCCCCGAGGGGTGGGCTTGCGGGGCCTGGGGGTGGGGGGCGGTTGTTGGCGCGTCTCTTGGAGCGGGGGGGCGGGTGGGGGGGGTGGTTGTGGTGGGGGTGGTGGAACACCACCCCACACACATACCCCCAAACCCCCCAAACCACCCCCACACACCAACCCCCCACCCCACCCCACCAAACCCAACCCCCCCAACACCACACAAACCCCCCCCAAACACCCCACCACCACACCCCCACGATCCTGGGGCCTGGCCCCGGACCTCACCCTGCTCTCCTTTTGGTAAGTTTTTTATCCTCCGGGGGGCCGATTCCCCTTCTCGCCTTTGGGCTGCTTTCTTCCTATCAATTGAATGCCAAAAACAATTACGTGGGCGCCTTTTTCTGCCACTGTTTGCCCATGTCGCTTCCATGTACCGTTTTCCCCTTTTTCTTGATGGTAACGTGGTGGTTCCCCCTTCGGTTCTGTTATGACGATCCGCTCGTCTTCACCGAGTTGATTTCTTCTGCGGAGCCTCGGATTTTTTTCCTTTCCCGCTTTTCCAACGTAGTCTCCCCCATTTTCCTGCCTGTCTTCAGTCCATCCACCACCTGCGACTTTTTTGAAAGGCCCTTAGTTCCACGGCTTCTTCTAATTTTCGGCCCCCCTTTTTCAGTCGGGGAAGCAGGGCTTCGGTTGGATTTGTCACAGTTATTGGGGCGTTGCCCTCGTTTTTTTGACGACAGTTCCCTTTTCCCAGTGCAAACCCTTGCTGCCACATTGCGGGAATTTTCTCAGTTTTTTTTTTTTTTTTTCCTTTTTCCTCTTACTTTTACTCTCCTCCGTGTGATATCGTATTGACTTCGTCTCGTCGCCTTGCGCCAAAGCTCTTGCTCCCCCTGGAACGATTTATCCCGTTCTTTCCCCCCTGTTGAAGGCGGCACCAGTCTCTTTTTTTTTCTCCCTCCCCTTTTGAACAATCCCTTTTCTTTACCGCATAGTTTTCGTTTGGTGTTGTAACGGGTCGTCGTTCACATTTCTCTTCCCCTCCCCCTTTCCACGCCGGCGTGGGACCCCCCCTCCTCAGGCCCTTTTCTCGTTCAGCTCTTCCGTTGATCCCGGGGAATTCTTGCCCGGGTAATTTTTCCACCTCGTTCGGCCCCCCCCAAAAGGGTCGTGGGGGGGTGCCTTTGGTCCCCCTGTCCTTCCTTTTTTCCATGAACACGTCCGCCTCGCGCCCTTGGCTTCTTGACCACCCCTCGCGGCCGTGTCCCCCCCGTTCCCGACAGCTTTACCCACCGCACCGGTGGATTCAGATCTTGACCGCGTTGACCCCCACGAGGTTTGGTGTGCCATCGCCAATTGCTGTTTTTTTTTCATTTCCTGTTGCCGCTCTTTGGATTATGTTTCGTTTTTCCCCAGGAAAACAAAGGTCACCACACCTGGTTCGCCCTTTTGACGTTTGATATGGTGAAACCCAAGCTTCCTTGCGCCTTCGCGCGCATTTTAGGCTTTCTTTCTCCCCAGAGTAAACAGCTGTTTTCTTAATCCATGGCGGCGCAGGTACCGACTTTATTCATGGAGTTCTTGTGCCCTCTGATGAACCCAAACCCCCACCCCCTAAATCGGTTCACCACCCTTTCTTCGTGACCAGAACCAAAACCCCCCCTTTTTATCGGTCGCTCGTCTTCGTTTTTTGGAGTCTCCGTCCCCCGGTTGATATTTCTAATTCCTTACTTTCATGAAGTTTTCCTTTTTTTCTTCACTTTTTCCCCTTTTCCCCCCAAACAAAACTCAACCGCCTCCACTACTTTGGTAAATTCTTCCCCAGTCCCTTGTCTCCTAATGGGTTTGCGTTTCTTCCCCCCTTTTGCAAGCAACATCTTTTAGCACTCTCCTTTTCCCCGCTCGTTTGGGGCGGCTGTGCCTGGTTCGGCCCCCCTTCCTCCTCAACCCGCCATCCGTCCGCGTTTCTCTTTCCCCCCTGAATCGGTGAAATTTCCCCCCCCCTTCCTTATCTTCTCTGTCCGGCATTGACGTTTTATCAATTTCTCTCAACTTCTTTCACGGACAACTCACCGATTCCTTTTTTTACTTCATCTTTCATCGTCACTGAATTTTTTAAGGCATGTGACGGCAATAGAGCCTCGCATATTGAGACAATATGGGGTCCTTGGTGAAACATTTTCTTTCACCGGCAACACTTGTTCTTTCCCCACCCCAAGTTTTTTGCAGGCATGACATCCCCAGTTTTGGAGCGGGGTCCTAAAACAGGATTCTCCCACTCGCCCAATAATACCCAGTTGTTGCTAATCTCTTGAAGTTGAGACACAGCCCTCTTCTACTGTTCACTTCCCATGACTTGGCGCTTTTCTGCACCCCGCAAAGCCTTACCCGATTTTGCCCTGCCCGCCGTTACCCGGATCGCTGTCCCGTTTTTTTGTTTTGTTTGGCGTCTCGTTTTCCCTATTTGCTCCCTCCTTTCCCATGCGCCGTATTAGCTCCTGACTACCTGGTACGTGGTGTCCGTACTGCTCGTGCGTTGGATTCCCACTGATCGTCCTGTAATCCCCCAGTGCTATCGGAATCATTCGCACCATGAGAACATTGGGGCCACCCCCCCCCCCCCCCCCTCAAGCTCTCATTCGTGGGGTCCTTTTCCTTCTCTTCTTCCTTTTATGTTGCGTCCATCTTTGGCCCTTGTCCACAATGTAGGCACGGCCGGGCGGGATCCGCCCCTTTGAGGTACCCAAACTTTTTTCTTTGGCAATTGCTTTCGCTACATTCGCGTTCTAAGAGTGGTGATTTTCTTTTATCCCGCTGTGTTTCTTCATTTTCCTGCGTCCGGTATTTTCTCCAAGACCAACCCCCCCCACTTTTCCCGGCCCCCCTGCTTCGCAAGGTCCAACCGCACGAAAACCCTCAGGTGGTCTTTGTGCATATCCGGGCCAGGAGGAACCCACGCTCTTTCTTTTCTTCCTGTCTCGCGGTACTGTGTCCGGCACCTTGCTGGTCTTCCAGAAGACCCCTGTCTCGTATTTTTACTTTTTTGCTGGACCCCCTTTCCTGGCTGTCCTCATCGAGTATTGGCACAACTGAGCAGCCTGGGGACGTGAGTTATTTTCCTGATTTCAGTAACTTGGCTCCTGCCCATCGAGTGGTGTCTCAATTGGCTTTTTTCATCATATGTTACTTTTTTTTTCCTCCCTCGACATTTTATTCTTTTGCGGCTTCCCTCTTAAAAGTCAGGCCGTGGAAGGACCCTTTGCTTCTTTCTCTCGCCCCTACCTACCCTTAATGCCTTTCTTTTCTTTCTTTTCTGCTTCGACTGTGACCTTTTTTTGTCCTTCCCCCGGTTGCCTTTTTTACCCCTTTATTTCCTTGACGTCGTCTGCTTCCCCCCCGAGCTACCTTCAGTTGCTCGTGCTCTCCAAATTTTCGCCGGCTCCCTTTTTTTTCGGTCCTCCCTTTTTTTTCGTTCTACCCCCCGGATGACAAGTGTGCGGGATTGAACATCGCCCCCCAACCCCAACATTTTTTTGGCTCTGCCCGGCTCCCTTCGGCTTCAGATTCTTTCCCCCTTTGCCACTTCCTCCGTGCCCCTGCGCAATCCCTCCCTTTTTCCCGAAGACCGTGTCCGTTCCGTCACGGCTCTTCGCCTGGACCACGTGTTACTCGCGATCTCAAGTTCTTTTCCCAATTTGAGGCACCTGGGCGGAATTTTCCCCCGCCATTAATTTGGTTCGCGTTTTTGTGTTGCTCGGCCTTAAGGCAGCCCTTCCTGTTGCTCTCTGTGGGGTTTATCCCCTCCCCTAGGTATCACCAACCTTGTCGGGCGGGCCTGAACCGTAGGGCATGCCCACAACACCCATTTTAAGGTTGACCGAACTCTCCATTTTCGCCGGTCATCTGATCTCCTTCTTTTCTTCTATTGCGGAGTTTTTAAGTTCGAACGCCTAATCCACTGTCGTCCTTGCGGCTTTTTGCCTTTCTTTTTTCTAGTCTTTACTCATCACAGTACGGGCAGATTTTACTTAGTTGGTCCCGTCAAGCCTATACGCCCCAACGAAGGGAAGGCCCACGAATATTTCTTGTCCTTTTTCCGGGCCCTTTAGTCCCCCATGACCTAGCCTTATGCGAACGATTAGTTTTCTTTTTCTTTCCCCACTCACTTTATTTCTACCTCTGCAGCTACCGGGAAAACCGGATCGCCATTAGGGGTTTCAAGATCCGGTCTTGATTCCGGTTCACGCGGTTTTGTTTGCTGGTCTCCTTTTTCTGTTCCTGATGCACCACAACGCAAGCATTGTTGTTTTCCCGTCTTCCCTTTAGGTATGCAATACGCGACCCCCGTCTGGTCCTTATATTCGGTTGGTTCAGTCGCCCTTACCCCTTCGACTTCCCTATTACTTCCCCCCCCACAGGTCCCGATTCGTGATCGCAGGACCGGCCTTTCTTTTGGGTAAGACCCTACTCTTTCCTCCCCGATCGTCAGTTTTCCTCGGCAACTGACCCGGGTAGGCCGCTAACGTTTTTAATTCAATCTTCCTTTTTTCTTTGGTCCCGCGCCTCTGAAGCGTTGGACACACGTTATTACGCTTCCCAACGAGCGTTGAATCTACCCTCGTCTCACTACATGGCCCTCACCGTCCTTCCTCCCCTTCGCGCTATTCCAGATCCGTTTAAGCATAATGGTCCCACGGTGTGGGACTTTTTGGCCGCACTCCTTTTTAGTGGTCCTGCCCTTCCGTCCAACCAACGTCCCATCGTTGTACGCACCTGTTGAAGTTGACAGGTGATGGCGCTACTTTCCCCGTTTTCTCGCCTCGCCTCTCCCCTACAATAAGATTTTCAAAACGCACGTTCATGAAATCCCTCTTACCACTCTTTTCCCCATTGACCTCTTTTTTTTCACTGCAATTCTTGCGACATCTTTATGTTTCGTTTACTGTTCTATCCCGTTTCTTCAAACCGGCAGCTCGTTTTTTCTTCTTCTTGGTCCCTTTTACCCCCTGGATTCTCTTTCCTTCTTTCTTCCGTTGTGTTGTGAGAGTTCCCCTCCCACTTGGGTGAATGGTTACCCCCAAGTTTGACGGACGTCCAAACAAACCGCATTTGCGGCCGTGTTACCGTTTATCGCCGGTTAAGAGTCTGAACGTAACTTGAATTTTGTTACTTGGAGTCTTCTCTCTTTTTGTAATAGGTCGTCAGTTATGACGGGCTTTCGCCCTTTTTTGTCCATCGCCCTCATAGTCCGAGACAACAGCGTATTTTCTTCGCCCTACCTTTGGAGCACACTTGCCCGTTTTGAGAACGACTTCTCAGGTCTTTTTTGCTACTTGACCCATCGTACCGGGAGTCGTCCCTGGTGCCTGCCCGTCCCCCCATGGAAGTTGATTCACTCTCCGGCTTCGCGCTCATGCGTACTGATGCCACTTCTAGGCCAATTTTCCTTTTCGACAGGCCTCGCGGCGCTCATTGATGCACGTTTCCCTTTTCCCCTTTTAAAACCTTACCTGCGTCTTCCCAATCTCCATTACGATATTGTGACTTTGATGCCCATTTTCTTTGCCCCATTTTAAACCTGTTTGTAAACGCCTCTCTTTGTCTCCTCCATTCAGTTTATGACCGGAAGTCCCCAAGGGTTTTCCTTGGTTCGTCTCCACTTCTGCGGGACGATTCCCCTGCCGCTCTTTCGGTTAACGGCTCTTACCTTTCCAGGCGACCGTCGCGCGGTATTCGGCGCTCAACGGCCGGTCGCTGTCCCGGGTTCATCCTTATGACCGACTTTTCCCGGTTGTTTTTACTCCCATTGCGATCTTTTTTCCCCCCTTCCGAATCGGGTTTTCCTTCCATTGATACCATAAGGTTTTATGTATTTCGGTTTGCGCGTGTGTTTGAACCATTTTTTCTCCCTGATGTCCTTTTCTACCCTGTAGCAAGGTCACCGCTCGTTCTTCACCCCTTCCTTGGAGAATCTAGTCTTTTCAGTGACTCTTTATTCTTTTCCATCGACAACCGCGCTCGTGATTAATACCACCCTTCACCTGCGCCACTTTTGGTTTGCAGCCACCTTTCTTTTTTCGCCCCCCGTGCAACTCGTTTCCCATCCCCTCTCCCAACAAACCCTCTCTAGTGTCGCTGATTTCAATCCCTTTTGGAGCGAGACACATCGTTTATACGTGGTTTTTTTTTTTCCTATACGGTGCCCCCGCTGTTTACCTCTTGAACCCCAAAGAAAACTGCGACATCTTTCCCCAATGTGACCCCTTTATGCACGCCGCTCTTTTCAATGACCTGTGCCTTTTTTAACTAATCGCCATTGGCCCGTTTACTTTGATCCCCCCCTCTTCTAGATTTTCTCCCAAGAGCGATCCCCATCGCATTCTCGTTTCCCCCACCTTCTTCCCCCTTCCCCCAGTCCCGGGCAGCGGTTTTCCACACCATTTTCTTGCAACCAAATTCGCAAACAAGCCCCCCCTGCTTCCCCGTGCGAGACGCTCCTTTGTGAACGATCATTCCCTCGGAACCAACCACCTGCCAACACACTACCTCAAACCACCCTCCCACAAAAACCCTAAGGTGCGCTGAAAATTTGTGGTCGCGATGGCCTGCGAACGTTCCCTTCGAGATCTCGACCCACGACGGTTCACGCTCCCAGATCGAACCGTTTCTGATAGATACAAGCCCCTCACGACATTAGCGTGTTCCACGGTCTGGCCCTTCCTCTTGCCAAAGCTGTTATTCCGCACTTGTAGACACTCATAGGAATTCTTCCTCCTCCCTCGATCTTCGGTCCGAAAGTACTTTTTGTCTCCCCTCCCATGATTCCGCTTTGCGAGAGTAGTCCACTCCCTCCGAGTCAAGCCCTTTTCCCTCTTGACTAGTGTCCTCATTCGGGAAAAACACTTTGTGCACTACTGAATCCTTTGTTCACCGCTCCGATGTTTTGTTTTTTTTTCCGTCCCTGACCACTCTTTTTCCTGTGTCCAGATAATTTTTGGCTGGACACCTTCTGCTGATGCCAGTCTTAGGCTTTTTTTCTTTACTTCCCCCCTGTTTCGGAATTTCACGATCGTGGTTCCTTCTTCGCTTTTGTTCGACACACAGTTTCCCGTCCCCTCTAAGAAGACCCCCGCCGCCTGGCCATTGATTCACCCTAACAGAACCCGACGCTTTCCTTGCGACGCGGCGATCCCTCTTCCCGCCTGTTAGTGTGCTTTTTTTTTCCCTCCCACCCAAGACCGGCGCTATATCCAGCTTTCTCAATCAGTTTTTACCGATCGCTTGCATTTATCGGACCCGCATCTTGAAGCGACGATTAACTTCCTTCACCCACCACTTACGTGAAGGGCACTTCTACACCTATTTCCCTTCCATTTCCCCCTCTTGCCCTGTGCACTACACGAGCAGCAAGCCTTTTGTCCCCTTTTTGTCAAAGTACTTTCATGCGCTTCTTACACGTGACCTCCTTCGGCCTCATTTTCCCGACTTTCTTTATGTTCCCGTCTTTTTTCCTTTTCTTTTTGAACTGGCGGCAACGCGCTTTTCTTTGACGCTACAGCCCGTTCTAATTCGAGTTTTCTTTTCGCCGTTCTTAGCACCATCTGCCGGCGATCTTGGGTTCCTTTTTCCCCTTAGCCCGTTTTACGGGTCCGCGTGACCCTTTGGTTTTCCTTCTCCCCACTTCCAAGCGACCTTCTCCGGGCCGCGGATGCGCCCCCGATCCGGCCCCCCGTTGCTGGTACTTTTTTCTTGCGTGGCTTCCCCGGTGTCTGGTCCCGACCGCCCCTTCTGTGACCTAAAACTCACCCTTTTTTGCCGCTTTCACCTCATTTTTCTCCCTCCAAAACCGGCCTCGGGCCTTTGCTACCCCCCCCGATGGTTCCCTTTTGTGGCGAACCCTTTTTTCAAGCCCTTGCTCGTACCGGCGGGCGGTGTCTCAAACCCTTGCTCTCATGGCCGTCCGTACGATTTTTCCCTCCAAATTTTTTCTTCCCGATCGGGTGTAATTTTCCACCGATCTCTAGAGACTCAGTTGCCTTATTTCTTGTCCCCACACCTTTGCGGTCTGTGTGCCAGAAACCCTTCATCCCTTCCCATTCCCTGTTCCAGTACCTTTCTACCTTGGACCCAACAGTCCAATTTCTCGTTGTTTTTTTTGTCCTGGACTTCAGTCAATTCGGCTACGGTCTTAAGGTTCGACAATGGTCCCAGGGTTACCTTCGAGCCCCGCCTCTTACCATTTGATCAAGCAACAGAGAAATTTAGTTCTACCTGTAGACGGCTGTATAAGGTATCTTTCTTGCGTGGTACAATCGAGGTTAACCCCCGAGTACAAATCGCACCTCCGCACCACGGCACATTTTTTTGCTTACGGTTCGCTCCTTTTAATCTGATTTCAGCCATTTATCTGGCTTTTTCCTCGACCGATTCCTGGCCGAAGGATTTTCCTGTTTGATCACCGGTCATCGGAGACCTTTTTTCTGCGAACGTTTCCTGATCCCCTTGAGCTCCAATGGTCTGTGAGCTAACTCTCCCCCCTTCTTTGTGAATGGGCCCACACCGTTTTTTCGCTGAGCAATTGAATTCAGGTGCAATCGTCGAAACTTCCTGGTGATTGGCTCGCTCTTTGTCCTTTTCCTTCTAGTCGGCTTTTTCCTCGATCGCGCTCGGTTTGCTTTTGTGGTACTATTGCACTCCTTTGATGTTTCTTGGAGGCTTTTAGCCCGCAGGTCTAAGGCTCCTTCCCTTTCATCCCACTTCTCAGGCGGGGCCCGGCACCCCTGCCTTTAGCCCTTTTTCACTTTTTTTTTTGGTCGGTTACCCAAGGGATTTGGATTCTTCCTTGGTCCCCCCTTTTCGCGCTTAGAGGGATTAAGGCCGTGGGGTCTTGGGCACTTTTTTTCTGGGCTCGCCCCCCAGTCCCCCCTCAGTGCTCACTGATGGACGCTCTTTTTCAACCTTGCTTCCAATTGGCGGCCTATCTCCTGCTCCTTCTTTCCCTTGTTGTGTTGTTCTCATCGTTTTTTTTAAACATTTTTTTACCGGAGCATGCTTTGCAAATTGTTTGTCTCCACTGCAAGCTTTCTTCTGCCAGCTTTTCGTTTGCTTTTTTCCTAAAGTTGGGACCAAATCCCCCCCCGCTTTCAAGTTTTCCTGAGCTGCACGGGGTGTGACGGAGTCTCCCCACTCCTTGGGGCCCCCGCCGCCGGCCACGTAACGGGGGGGTGTTCTGTTTTCTTTTTTTAGGTTTTTTCGCGTGAAGCCCTTGGCGCCTTCTTGTTCTTTCTCGATTTCCCCCCTAGTCCTGTTTCAAAGCGGCGCGCCCTATTTTCCTTTAGACGACACTTACCACGTGTTCGCTGCGATGTCTTTCAAAACCCGGGCAGAAAGGCAGTCCCCCTCTTTTTTTTCCCCCATGGCCTTCCGGAACATTTTTTTTCAACCCGCTACCAGTCGCTGCCTCCTTTCACCCCTTTTTTCATTTTTCCCTCTAGTCACAGTTCTTTTTTCTTTTCCTTTTCCACCATATGCTTTCGCTTCATGCATGTCCCGACCTTTTTTTGCAGGACCGTGCTGCAAAACTGCCCCTTTAGCACATGCTTTCCGGTGTGAGCACCCACGTATCCAGGGGCCCTTATGACGTGGATCAGTCGATGTATGCCCCCCTGACTCCATACTCCATCCCCCCCATTCGCCTCCTACCGCAGTACTTATGCTCACGTTTTCCCTTCCAACCCCCCCTTGGGCGATTATTTTTTCACCCCATAGCGCACCATTTTGTTTTTCACTCCCGATGCTCTGCTCCACCCATTTACCTCGCTTCATCGAACCTCTTTGTTTTTTTGTCAATTAAGGTCTTTTCATGAGTTTCATTGCTTTTTTCCCCCCAGTAACTTGCCATCACCATGAACCTTTTCCCCCTTCAATTCCAGACTTCCTTCCCTCTACTTGCCCCTTCCTACTTATTAATGCCTTTTTTTGTTTCAAGGAAGATGATAGCTTTCTCGAGTGTGGTTTTTTCGAGCTTTTTGATTGTTGCCTTGTTTACTGTAAAAGATTTGTTTATAATGGTCGTCCCAGTTTTGCAAATTTTTTGCTCCTTTCTCCCCTCTTCCTCGTCCTTCTCGGTTTGGAACCCCCCCCCTTTTCCCGTCAACTTTTAACTTGTTCTCACCTTTCGCTCTGCCATTTCGTCATTTTTTTCGACACCTCCCATCTGCGTCTAATAGCACAATCGGACGGCAGACGGGGTTTTTTCCGCTCCTTGATCAAGAGCTTCTACTCCCATTTTTTTTTTTTTCCTGCTGTTTGGCCGCAACTTTCTTCCATATTCCAACACCACGGTGGCTTTCTTCCACACCCAACATACCCTCTCTCTTTTGGCAAGGCGGTTTTTTGGTGACCCTCAAACCTTATCTCCAACACCCCTTTCTTACCTCTTTTTATTAAGCTCCCTCTGATGTGTTGGACACCGATCGGTTGCGACCACATATCCCGCCCTGCCCACGAGTCTTTTTTTTTTTTGAACTGAAAGTTGGTCTTCCATTTTCACACGCACCGACATGGGTTCATTTATTTCCATTTTCACAGGCCCTGGTTCGCCAGTTTGACGCCTCGTCCCCACGTCCCCTGATGGGGTTGCCTCCCCTTTTACCACGTCCCTGAAGCCAGTTTATACCACCCTCACCAAACTTATTCTACCTTTTTCCGTCATAGATATTCGGTCTCTCTTTTAGCTGCCCTCCCGGATCGTTTTGTACGCTAGTTTTGATTCAAATCTCCCTCCCTTCATAATCTATACGGAACCTTTTCGTGGACATACCCGAAAGTCTAAGGAGGCCGAAAGTTTATGTTCTTTTTTTTCCAGCATTCTTTCTTCTTTTTTTTTTTTTATTTTTGAAAACTTGCACTTTTTGGTTTCATTCCCCCTTAGGTCTTTAACAAAATGACTAGTTTCGAGCTTCCTCCCCCCGTTCTTGTTTCCCACTTCTGGCCTCCTTTCCCCCCCCTTTCTTCTCGTCTACCTTTCAAAGCGACGCCTGTTTTTCCTTGAAATTGGCGCGTCACAACACGGGCTTGGGTCCTCTCCACGCCTTTTCTTTTCATGGTTTTTTTCGAACAACCACCTTCTCTTGCGGTTCACACAATTTTACTACGTGGAGTCCCACACGCAAGGCGTACCAAAATTGCCGGTTGTTGTTTGTTTTCATCCCCTGGGGCAGGGCTGAGCCAACAAACTTTAGAGTTACCTGCTGTAGGCGTTGGCGCCCCCTTTTCTGAATTCCTAATGTAGTCCACGAGGTAAGGGTGTCCCCCCCCCCCCTGATCACTGGATTTCGACCCAAATACCGGTGCCGTGCCCCCCCACTCACACCAATGTACGTCTATCCTCTATCTTGTGCCCGCCCCCGATTTAATTGGCAGTAGTTCTTTACTTTTTCGCCAGTTGACTTTTTTCTTCCAATCCTCTATCACCACACTCTGGTTTACTCCCCAACGGAGATTGTGGTTCCTTTTCTTTTTTTTTGTCAAACGGTTCCAACATTACTGTCACATTCCTCGTCCTTTATATTAAGCACCACCCGGGACCACGGTTTATTCTTCTATCTTCGCCAGGTAACTCGATCATTGGCGTTTTCTTTTTCTTGCGGGTGTTCCCGCCCGTGAGTCTTTCCATACACCCTGGTTCTCTTCCTGAGCACCGCTAAGTGTGCCTTTACCTACCTTTTCCCATATCGCCCACCTAAATTCACGTTCCCATCTCCGGTATTGCCTAGAGTTCTACTATAAGGCTTCCCTTTGATCGGCCTTGCGGTAAACTGCCGTCTTTCGACCGTCTCTGTTCTTTCTAATTTTCATCGCGAACCCCATTTTTAGTCTTTTTCGGCATCCGGTTCCCCGTGCCGTTATCCCTTCAATTAACTTCATGCTAGTTTTGTGCGGTTTTCCTCATTCTCCTCCCATTTGGTATGGACGAACCGCAGTTCCCGTTTTTACATTTTCACTTCATTTTACAGAGACACGCCTTTTTTTATCCAAGGGACTCCCTGCTTCTTTAACAT
>Ga0179593_1460170_pt1 | contig 24126 bp, 26 predicted proteins | sample CZODoug2_1_08_16_FD_185931 | JGI IMG/M metagenome (GOLD analysis project Ga0179593, IMG submission 185931) | Vadose zone soil fungal communities from Angelo Coast Range Reserve, California, USA - CZODoug2_1_08_16fungal (PacBio error correction) | ecosystem: Environmental > Terrestrial > Soil >... | reverse complement strand
CCCTTGGGGTGGTTCCCCATTTCTCCTCGAAGTGCCTCAAGGATGGTTCTTGTTGCCCAACCTTTTTTCCTTCCCCCGGATGGGTGTTTTCGCTTGTCCCTATAACTTGCTCCCTCCTTGACTTGTAAGTCAACCAGCACTTCTTTTTCTTTAGACTTTCCCATCCCTACCTTTACAGTTCGTAGCCTCCCCCTCCCTGCAGTTTTCGAGGCCCTCGTTTTCTTCTTCTAAGAAGTTCCCAAGTTTATCTTTTTCCTCTCCTCGGCCCTTCCTGCTTTTCCCCGAAATCCCCTCTTCCCCCGAGCGATTCCCACTGGGGGTACCAGGCGTGTCCTTTTTTCTTCCCTTCGGATTTTCCCCATGAAGTTCGGGCTCCACTGTCCCACAATCCTGTTCATGCTTCATCATATGTTCTGGCCCTTTCCCCTTTGTTGCCGATGTATTCTTTTTTTTAGTTCCTTAGGGGACTCATCTTTCCCTCTTTTCTCGAGCCTTCTGTTTTTTCCTTGCGTGAGGGGTTCTTGACCCTCCCTTTTTACGAGTTTTGGATCCCTTAAACCCCCCCTTTTTCTCTTCACGGTTCTTTCCTTCCTCTGGAGTCTTTTCCTCAGTTTGATTTCTTTTCCCTTTACGAAATTTGTGAGTGAGGTTGGGTTTCTTCATCGGCTATTCCACGCCTTTCATGGTAAACCCCCCGTTCAGTTTTCTGCTGCTCCCTTCCCGTTAGTCACTCTGTCCTTTATTGATTTCTGCCCCCGGTATACTGTATTTTCTGGGGAAATCAGGATTTCCTACGTTTGTCTATGGCCCCCTTTCTTCACCGGGCTGTCGGGGTTTCACAATCGCTTCCCCGGTAAAGTTAACCCTGTACCTTTACTTATCCTTTGTGTCTTGTACTGTGCCGACTTTTCTTCAGGAACGAGGCTGCTCCCTCTTTGACACCACTTAGTTTCGTTGGAGCATGCTCCCTGTTGAGCCTCCTTCTTTCTTGCTCCCCGATTTTTGACGGGTTGACTTCCCCTAATTGTCAATTTTCTCCGGTACCCCTTCCCCCCACGGGATTTCTTTTCCTCGCTCTGATGCTGTCGTTTGCCGTTCTTTCCCGATTACCCCGCTTCTGCATTCCTTTAAATGTTTGGTTAGGCAAAGGTTTTTTTTTTCTATTTTGGACCCCAGCGCTGTGTCCCCCCCAGCTTTTTATTTTCTTTAAAGTTTCACCATTAGGCCTCGATTGACTCTTTGTAGTTTTCCCTATATTAATCTCTCGAAACGTGCGTCTTCCTGCCCCAGACCTCATATTCCTGATTCTTTCTCCCCCACCCCAAGGGAATACCCGTCCATTTTCAGCAAACAACGCGCCCCCTTTCGGTCGCCTCTCGGCCTTTTTTTTTTCGACCCAGTCGGGCATTTCCCCTTCCCCCGACCTTTTGAGGCGCCGGCAATCCACTTCTTCCCCGTTTGACCAACTCCCCCCCAGGAAACCCCCTTTCTGTGCGTTCCAGCGTGATTTGGAGGTTTGCATTTCCTTGTTCTGCCCTTGATACCCATCTCGTTTTGTACTGCTGATTCTGGAGGCTTTTTTGCTCCCCTTCACAATCTTCTTTACGCGCGCTGTTCTCGAGTCTTGACCACACCCCCCTTTCCAGAGCAGTCAATGCCCAGTGCCCCCGCCCATGTTGGCTGGGCTGTTCCCCCCTTCAATTGTATGCGATTGGTCAACTTACTGACTCTGGAGCGCTTCGCCGAGTCCACTCGAACTTTTTCTTTACCCCGGTTTGCCGTCAGTCCTCTGCCCATCAGTGGCTTTCTTCCCGTGCCTAGCGTAGCTTGCGTAAACCCTTCCTTGTTTTTCGGTCTGACCGCCCTCTTCCTTCTTTGGGCTTAATTGTTTCAGTTGTTTTTTTCCATAAGATTTCCGTCCCCATCGCCCCCAGTCGTGATTGATTCCCCACAAATCTGAATCCACTTTTTCGTCCTCCCGGTTCTTTTAATTCCTTTCCTCCGTCTGCTCGGTATTGGTCTGCCTATAGGCCCCCTTCCTCTCACGATTCGATTTCCACCCCATGATGTTGCTACGAACTCCCCGACCAGGGAACAATTCCCCCTTTTTAGCGCCGTCCCCCGATTGCAGCCCCCCATTCCTGGTTACACCCCCCCGCGGCCTGATGTCCTAGATCTGGCCCCGACACTGAGTTTTCACAAGTGGGACCTTAATGAAGAAGTGACTGCTGTGGGCTCCCTCGACTTGTCAGTATACTCAGTTTTTGTTTTGTTCCCTTATTTTTCAGAAGAAAGATTAACAAGGCTTTCCCCCACTTTCTCCCTCCAAAAGATATGGCAAAACTTTCGTTTCCAGCACTTCTCCGATCGGCGCTTTTTTCGTTTTTCTTGCTCTTTTTTGAATTCCGCTCGGGTATGTGCCATGGCCTGGTTCTTCGCTAATCGGTTTGTTCCTTCCATCGTGTTAGTCCCAGGTTGTCCCAATGAGGCTAAATACGCCTGCCATATCTCTGTCTTCTCTTCCGTCCTCCCCTGGTTGTTCCACCCCACTCCCTCTATGACTGTTTTTGCAGTCAACCACCCATCTCTTGTCCGAGTGCTATCCGGATTCACTGAACCCCAATTCTTGTGACGGAACGCTTCATTGTGCCTAACCTCCCCATTTCCCCCCCCCCCCGGAGTTGACTGTCCTAGAATCCTCTCTCTCTATACTAGTGTCCCTGATGCCCCCTCCGCTTTCCTTAATCCCCCTTCGTTTCCCCTACCAACGGATTAGTTGGCTAGTCGCCCCTCCTTCTTTAGTGGCATCGTTGTGACCCCCATTCCTCATACCTTTTACGTCAATCCTGGCCTTCCAAACTCCTTCGGTTTGTACTTGGATTCCCTACGTCCCGCTTTTTTTTATTGTAACTTGGCCTGCACCTTTTCTCGAATTCCCCCTTTATGTTCCAGTCTCCTTCCGGAACGCGGAGGCTGTCTATTGATCCATTGAATGACCCCACGCCCCAAGCCCCCCACGCCCCCCGGAATAGATGACCACCGATCCGTCTTTTGTCCTTTTGTTGCCCTTTTTTCAAATGGTCCCTTCTGGGATTTGTCCAGCCTGTTTGGGGGGGGCCTTCATTCTTGCATCCTTCTTTCCAAACGCTCTTTCTCCCGCCGCTTTGGTGGCCATCTGAGGGGTGCTTGACCCCCTTTTCCCTGGTCACCTTTTTTCCAAGACTCCTTGAAATAGTTGTCCTCCGTCCGCCCTTTTTTATCGATTACGCGCACTTACCATCCTCTTTCCCCAACTTTTTTTGAACCCCTGGCTTTTAGGCGACACAGACTGCTCCCAATTCACCTGGCCCCCACCTTCTTTCTGTGCCACGAGTCCAAACACTCACATTTCCTGCAGACCCTCATTTCTTGTGCTCCCGCGGTTTCCTTTTCCAGCGGCAACCTCCCGATTACCTCCGGGGCCGTGGGAGGGGCCCTCCTGTGTCCAGGGGGTCTTCGTAGAATTTGACTTCCCCTTCCCCGGAACGTCCCCGCTCTGGGCGTCTCCTATTCCTTGGTTCTTTCAAATTCTCTTCTCCCCCCACCTCGTTTTTCGAGGGTTTTCCAGGGCCGGCTGTCCGCCCCTTTAGACCTGGATTCTTTGAAATCACTGGTGGTCACGGTCCCCAGATCCCCCCTATTCCGTGATCTTGTTTGACCCTGATGTTTTTCCAGCACCAGACCCCAGCCAGCGACGGTTGTATCCGTTTTCCGTGCTTGACCTTTAAGTCGAGAGTAGTGCGCAGTTTTTTTACAGAGCCGATCAGGTTGACTGGTCAGTCCCTCATTGACCTGTCCTAGCAGGCTCGTTTTTAAGGCAATGCCTCCGACACTTTCCGCTGTTTTCGATCCTTCCTTCTTGCATCTCCTGAGATTTCCGCCCACCAACCATTAACTTCCTCGGTCCGACACTACCGTTCTCTTTTTTCCCCCTCCTCCCGATTTAGTCAATCAATCACCGATTGATCTTCCTCTCGTTTTTTACCTTTGATCCAAACCCCCTCCTACAACACAACGTCCCTGTTCTGCTGGACATGTCTCCTCCCCTCGTTGTTTCCCTTCTTCCGCGATGCCACTGATTCCTCCCACAGACCATCCTCTACCGCACTTTGCACTTTATATCGCGATAGGCCCCATCAAGAGGAAGTCAACGGCGGTTAGTGGGTACAATTCTGTGACCCCGTAGTTTGTCTCTCCAACGGTGGCGTTTGGCTCCCCTCGATTTTTGAAGGCCCTCACATTTTTACCGCCTGAGTCAATGTCGCTCTAGGCTGAGCCGGCTGCTTTTGCGTCCCAAATCGTAGGGACTTAGTAGAGGACAATCTCCCCAATTGAATGTCCCCGTTTCTCGAGATCCGACTCTACCAGTTCCTAGGCAAGTGCTGTTCCCAAAGGCCCTTCTGCAACGTGTTATTCTGTAAGTTCTCCCCTTCAACCCTTCCAATACCCGGGACTTTTTAGTTTTTTCCGACCTTCATGATTGTCTTCATTTCTGAGGGTTCCTAAGTCCTGATCCCTTTCGTGGACCAAAAGGACGCTTTCTCATTCTCCTTTTTAAGTACATCTTCACCACACCCCATTCATTCTCTCCCTCCTCCCTCCTTTAAGTTTTTTTGCGTACGCTGAGTGGTGGGTTTTTCGACCCGTTCTTTTACCCGTGCTCCAGTTTTTCCCCCCCTCCATTCCATGTATTTGGCGGGCTGCTGACCCCCCTCAATTGCTTCACCCCTTCTGTCGTAAACTCAAGTCCAGTTTTGCCCGTGATAATCTAACCCCCTCCCACTCCCCTTTTCCTTTAGCGCGCTTGGTCTTCTTTCTCTTTCTTTTCCCTCTTTTCTCTCGAGCTACGGCGTCTCCCATGGTTTATCCTCTCATCCGTCCCGATTGTCCAGCCTCCTCCCGTTCCTAGAGCTCCTGATCACCTTGTTTTTTGATTTTTTGGAATGGCGCCCTCTGCTGGTCCCCCATCGCCCCCTTTCTCTCCCCGATCTACAATTCCTGGTACCCTGTTTTTCGGGCACTGTTTTTTTTGCAGCGCCCCCCTTCGCGGCCTATTTTTTTTTTTCCTGATTTCTTCGGTATGTTGCTCCCGGGAATACGCGGGACTTTCTGGACGCTCATTTTTTTTCCTGGCGTTGACCGGCCCTTTTATTGCCATTTGAAGGTTTTGTACTTCACCCCCCCTCATGTTCTTTTCAATAGGGTGTTCTGTTCCTTCCCCTCTCTGTTCCTGAGCTCCTCTTTCTCATTATGCTTCTTCTCCCTTCCCTTTTTTCTTTTTCCCTCATCAATTCGTTCCTTGTTTTTTGCATCTTCCTTTTGCACATGCTGTCATGTCGCACCCATCTTTCATCGGCTGCTTGCCTCCCAGATTGCTCGTCGCCCCCTTCTGCTTCTTTGCGCATTCCTTCTCATTTAAACGCTGGGCACACTGAAGGGGATCTTCTGACCCCTCATCGGCAATGTGCTTTCCTCTTTCTGCCCTTGGGTGTGCACGTATCCATTGATTTTTTTGAAAGGAATGGGGACAGCGTTTCCCTTTACTCACTCTTTTACGCTCTCCCCGTAGACTCGGGTTACCTAACGCTTGGCATCAACTATCCGGTGGTTTACTGTCGTGAACGATCGTTCCTTCCATCGAGATTTTTTTTCTGTTTCGCGCACTCCTTTTTTGGACCCCTCGAGGCCACTTCTGGCGACGTAACGGTCCCCAACCGTTCGTCTGCCTTTTTTCTTAGTGCCTGCCTGAGCCTTCCCGCCCTGGACAACAGCGTTTATGAGTGCTATGATGCGGTCTTTCGTACACAAGGTTAGTTGTTTTGGCTCGTTTTCCCTCGCCCCCGGAGAGCCAGTTTTTTCTCCGTTCTAGTCCGTGGGCCCCATCCTTCCCATCTCCGCTCTTGACGACTCTCTTTCACTCCCAAGTTGACTTCTCTCCCCAGCTCATTCCTGCTTGGCGGGCAACTGGTGTACACGGCCCCTTGGCACCCCCCTTTTTTTTTCACTGTCGTTCTCCGCTTTATTCCTTTTCTTCCTTTATGCCTGGCACTCCCGCGGGTCGACATAGTCCCAACCCCTGCCCTCCCCTGGAACCCTCCAACCTTTCAAAAATTTTGTCTGTTCCCCCCGACTTACGTTTTCTTTATTTGGTCAGGCTTTTTCATGTTGACCCTCTCCCATTCCCCTTCCCGGCCCCATGATGTCGGGCTCACAAATAACATCGTCTCTTTTAGGCTCATCCGAACCCTACCCTGCCCTGCCTGCGGTCACTACCCCCTGTCCCCGGGCCTTTTTTGTGCTTTGTTCAGTGTAAAAGGTATGCGAGTAGACTCCTGGGCCCCTCGCGACGCTCCACCTCAAGCCTTTTGGGACCCAGTCGATGTTCATTCGTATGCATAGACAATCCGGGATCTTTTTTTCGGAACGTCGTTTTCGTATTTCACGATTTTTGGGCTTTAGGCCCTGCAGGCTTTCTTCGTTTCTTTCCGGGGTTCAGTGAACACGCTTCGTGGATTCTCTCCTCGATGTTTTGGAGTGCCCAAAACTTTTTTTCTCACCCCCCCTCGTTATTCCCCTAATTAGGGGCTCTTTCCCCTTTCATCCGCGTCTCATCTTCCAGAGTAGTGTGAGCTGTGCGTCTAGGGCCAAACGCTCCCTCTTTTTTTTCCTCCTCACAAGGATGAGTTGCTCAGACCAGTAGCCCGACCAGTTCCCACTTCAAATTTGTCGTTGGGGGTTGCTGTCCCCCTTCCCCGATTGACAGCCCCCTCTATCCCCCCCCCTTACGAGGCGTTATGTGACTCCGCTGGGAACACCCTCTCTTTTTTTTTCGACATGGGAAATATCTGTTAATCATTTTCCGAAATCCTTTAGACTTTTCCAGAATACTACCGGGTTTTGATTTTAGAGAGCGCATTCACCTGTCCCCCCTACTTGATTTCCCCCTTTAAAACACTCTTTTCTGGGTTAGCCTTTCCGCTCCCAAAGGATTTTTTTTTTTTTGGGCCCTATCTGGGCCCGGCAGCTAACCCCTTGGTTGCTTGTTTTTTTTGCTCCTGTCGCCCTTCTCATTTTTCCTCTTTCCCATCGTCGTTCGTGCCTGGGTTCCTCTATCCCAAGCGGTCCAGCCCAGGGGCGGCTTTCCCCCCTTCCCCCCCCCCCCTTTCCTGGCGGGAACTCCTGGGTTTTGCATGGGCCCTTGGTTTTCCCCCCCCCAGCGCGGTTCGCGTGCTTATCTTTATTTCTCACCCCCCTGTATCTTTCCCCCGTCCCGGCCGCCCCTTTTTAGGTTTTCCCCCTAAGATTCCACCCCATCGTGCTTGCCCCCCCCGCGTTTCTCCTATCCTATTGTTTCCCCTTTTTCCGACCCTGCACTCATCCGGCTTTTCGCCCATTACATGAGTGTCTCGTCCGTCCCGCCTTTCCAGTGCTTACCTCGTTGCAACTCTGCATTAACCTCCATGCCGGTCCCTACCTCACGTTTTTGCCTTTTTTGTCCTGCCGTTGCGCTGTCCGCTTTTCCCTTCTTGCCTGCCTATGAGCTTTTTTTTTTTACCTCCCCGTTGAGGCCCCCTGACCATTGGTAAGGCCTTTTTCCTTATTTTGAGAGCTCAGCAGTAAGCTCAGTCCTCCCCCCAATGAACAAAAATCCCAGTTGAACTATCCTGGAACCGAGAAAGATTTTTTTTCTGGTCTCAATTGCCTCCCCTGAGTGGCGGCGCCCACTTTCCCGTTCCCCTTCTGTTCCTGTTTTGGACGAAGCAGCCGACACCGCCTATAGAGACTACCTTTTTGAGACGCTGATCCCCTGTCTGCTCCTCAGTCGTACTCGTGCACGACGTCCTTCCCCCTTTTCGTTAAGATGCCGCAGCATTAGTCTCGAGCAATGGTGGCGTGGATGTTTGCCCCCTCCCCACTTCATACACTTAAATATTGGTTCCATTCGAGTGAGGGCCACGAGTCCCCCCCCCACACGCCCAGGGCGTTCTCATCCTTTCCGCCTCGCGCGGTTTTTTTCCTTGCGTTCTTTTCCCAACAAACTGCCGTAAGCACCCGGTCTTTGGCCGAAACTTCCCGGGGGCCGGTCCTGCTCCTGAAGCATTGTCCAAAGTCGAACTCCCCGTCCTGGGTTTTTCTCCGGCGTGGATTCCCAGTGCGCGTTCACTCCACCTAACACCTTGATCTGATAAAACAGGGCTGGGTCTCCCGTTCTTTCGAATTTCTTCATGCGTGCTTCACATTCTTAACGCCCAGATGCCCCCTCCACTGATTGTCTTCCGTCTTCCTTGTTCTACCTGTCCCCGACATGAAGATGAGCCCTGTCCCTGATGCCTTTCCCCCCATCTACTGTCCGAAGGCTTCCAGCCGCTTTTTGAAACTTTTAACCCGCGGTCCCAGTCTTCCTGCGCAGAAAGCTTTTTCATTACCCCGCAGCTCTTTCGGTCTCGTGGCGAAGTGCCTGGATCCCCACTGCATCCCCATGCCCGTCCTGTGGTTTTTCCTTTGCATGTTCTCGAGTCCCCCTCCACAACCCCATAATCACCCTAGGCTATGAATTCCAAGAAAAATCCTTGAATCTTTCCGGGCCCCAGTCCTGTCCGGAATCATACACCGAGTGCCCCCTAATGAGGGTGTGTATTGTTTTTTTTCCCAACCCCCCCTCCCACTGGCCCCTACCTTTTGGTTCCGGTCTTTGAAGGTCTGTCCCCTGAGCTTCTCCTTCTTGCCCATAAGCACCCGACCCGCCTCCCCGCATTTTTCGTTTTTCAACGTGCCCGGCGAGATGTCCTAGCAGGCTTCTCTCCCCTCTTTTCAGGTGATTTTCTTCGGCCTGTTGAATCCCGTACCAGTTGGTGCGAGGCTCCCATCCCCCCTCGTGTTGCAGCCATATTACCACTCCTGGTATTGATACAGTTCTTCCGTCTAGGTCTTCTCCCCCCCAATAGTATTTTTGCTTGTGAGCTGTGTACATTGTCTGAATGCGTTTCTGTCCTTTGCCCATCAAGTTCCTCCCTCGTCCCCCCTTTTTTCCCGTGCGTCGCCCCCCCTTCTTATCTTCAGGTGAGTCCTTCCTAAATTTGTCTTGGTCCTTTCTCATGAATGAAAGTGAGGGTTAGGCACCGAACAAACCCTCTGATCTGTGGCACCAAGACCGAATTGAGTCCATTCTATATAAAACCCGTCAGCTCCCCCCCCCCCACCCCAACTCTCTTCCTCTGTTTTTGTTTATAGCATTTGAATTTTTTTTTTTTTCCTTGATCTGTCGGCTATATCGCCATGTCACGGCTGTTTTTCAAGCTCTCCTTCTTTTCTGGTTGTTAACCTCTCCCTTCTACCATTGAGGGGATGCCCCCAAAGACCAATTCCTGTTTGTTGGGTCCCTTCTTCCCCCTCCAATTCCTTCCAAGTTGTAGCTTGCACCTGTCTCTGTCCGTTTACCCTGATGATTCCTCTTTTAAGGTTGTCTAAATTGGAGCCCCCACTCGCCCTACTCTTTTTTCTCCCAGTCCCCCTTCCCTTTCAGATGCTGATCCATTGGTTCCCAGGTCTCTTGAATGGCTTCCCTTTGTTAGTACCCTTGCTTTTCCGCCCGTCTCCCCCCTCTTGGACCCTTCTTCTTTTAACATTTTTGTTTCGCTCGCGCACGTTTTTTACGCGGCCCGAATTTGAAGGATCTTTTTTTTTTGATCCGTGGTTTCCAAATCACGCTCCTTTTTATCAGGCCTCTGTCTTGAATGATTTATGGTCCTCCCTTTGTCTGTAAGGGTGTCTCCATTCCCCCCTTGCCTGGTTTCCCTCTTTTCTTTTTCAAGGCCCTCTTTGCCTTGCCTTCCCTTGACTTGCCCCACGCATTCTTTTTGGTTGTCTTTCCGGTGTGTTTATGGCCCAAGCCCTTCTTTTCTGACCCCGAGCTGTTTTTGTCCTCGCCTTCTGCCGACCCGTTTAATGTCGATTTCTTATCAGGATCGGTCTGGATTCCTCCTGTCTGCTCCTGGATCTGACTTTCTATGTCGTCTCTGTCCCATTTGAGGTGCTCCGGTGGTGCTGTCTCCTCCAAGACCTTCCCAGGAAATTTCTTCCATCGTTCTTTCCTCCCTTTTCTGATTGAACGGTTCCCCCTTCTCTTTCAGATTCCCGTCTCATTGGCTCCACCTATCCCTAGGGGTTTGCGGCCGTTTTTTCCTGATAATTTACAGCCTGTCGTGCAACCGCCCTTCCCGTGGTCATTTTTTTCCCCCTTAATTGTCAATTTCCCTCGCTTCACCCTCTTTTGAGTCTTTCCCAGTACGGATGGCTTCTAGTTTGCCCTCTAACATGCAGGAACCTCGGCTTAGGTCTAACAGGTCTGTGCCGTCCCCCCCCTGTAGGGTTCTTTTTGCCATCGTCATCTTGGGGCTCTGTCTTCGTGCTTCATTTCCGTTATCCCCCTTTCCCGGCCCAGATAATTTTTCGGCCGGTAATGGGCCCTTCTAAGTTTAAACTTTGCAGTGAAGGCCCCCCTCTCAGAATGACTCTTTAGCAATGGGATACCCGAATTCCTAACCCCCCTGACCCACCTGTATTTTGTCCCCCTCTTCCCGCTCTTATTCATTAACCTCCCCTCTCCGGAGATGATCAGGAAACTCCGTTGATTGTTTTCCCAAGACAAAGGACCACCCCTTTCCCCGGGACCCATGTTGTGTTCTTTTTTTTTAATTGGCATGCCTTGCTATTTATACATTCCGACATTTCCTCCACGACCCTTCCCCCATGCGGCTTGCTTGAGCCACTTCACCCTTCTTGCCCTCGGTGCAGGTTTAGTTTTGACACCCTCACGCACCTTCTTAATTCCCCCATCCCCCCCCCCTGTTCTGTGATTGAGATGGTGACGGAATGTATGTCTTTTTAACACACGTTTTTTCTTGATTTCGGCGTCTTCCGATCAACCACCCTCAAGAATTTCGTGCCCCCTCTTATGCGTAGCGTAGGATTCTCCCCCCTGTCTATGAGTCTTTTTATTTGTCTCCACGTCACCAGATTTGCTTGAGGGTCTTTTTCATGAGGAGTCCGGTTCGCTGCCTGTGTAGTTCCATACCGAGTCCGTGAGCCCCTTTTTTGATAACACTTGAATCCCAGTCGGTCGCATTTCGTGGTCTGACGGTCCTCGCGCGGTACCCAATGTTCTGTACCGCTTTAATTGCCTCCTTATCTTACCAGGACTTTCACTCCTTCGCCCAGGAGTTTCCGAAGGCAGTAGCGACCCGGGTCAACTCTTGGTCTCTCCTTCAAGCAGACAGCAACTCCGTCCCCCCTCCGACTCTCTGTCGTCCCCTGTCACACGGGCCCAGACGTACAATGGTGCCAACCTCCTTGATCGTCCCCCCCTTCTTTTTTTACTTTTCCCGTCTTTTTTTGTTCTAGATATAGTAATCGCCCGACACTACAACTTGGAAACTCTGTTTGGTTTCAGATCGTTTTCAGCCCTCTCTCCAAGGTGATGTTCTTCTGGTTTGAGTTTTCCCCCCCCCCGGCTCTCCCTTGTGGAATTGCATGGTCTTGAGTCATGTTTCTCCCACTCATCCTTGTCTCCTCGGTTTTTTTTCTTTGTTCCTATTCTGCGCTCCCCCTTTTCTCAAGAAGCGTTCTCCTCTTCGATTTCCCTCCCTACACGAATTGCGGTACGTTCCCACGCTTTGTCTTCTCTTCCCCACAATTCTGCGAATGTTTCTGCTCTTTTTTTTTTCCCCTTCCCCCTCTTGCCCTTCTGCGTGAACGCGGCGTCCTACCGGTGAAACACCTTTTTTCCTGTCTCTCCTACTCTATTCATTATATTCCCTTCTTTGTTTTTTTTGATTTCGGCCCTGTTTTCAGAACCATTAGGCTAGTGTTTCGCCTTCTTCCCAGTATTGACATCTTGACCAAGAGTTCAATTTTTTCCTTTAACTTACCCTAAAACCGCAATTTGCCTTGGTCAGTTGTCAACCTTTTCATCTTCTGTTGTTGGTGTCCCGTGCAGTCGTAGAGCTCCCTACCTCTTGTCTTTCAGAAGAACGTTCTCCTTTTTTATTACCCGGGGCTGCTCCCCCTCTCCACTTTCCCAAATCCCCCTTTACAAAAAATCCACACCGTGCCATTTCCCCTTCTTGCACCCATAAAGATTGTTCAGGTTCCCCCCCCCCGGTGTCACGTTTTTCCCTGGGCAGCTTCTCCTTTTCTTTTTCCCTTTCATGCTGACGCCCGAACCTCGATCTAGAGAATGGTTTGTTTAGGGTGTCTTCCATTTTACCCCCTTTCCAGAAGCATGTCCCTTCTGTTTTTGACAGCCGTCCTCCCAGATTGATATCTCCGCGAACTCACCATTGTGGGAAATTTTTTTTTTATGTTTTGGGCGTGACGACGCCCCTTTCATCCTCATACTTCAGAGGTTACTTGGTCCCCCCGCAGACCCCCCAAACAATGCTCTCCCATGACCTAATTAGGTACATCATCCTTTTTTCTTCTTGAGGACACCGCCGCAGATTCTGGTTTTGGGGTTTGTTCGGGGCAGGGCTCACCTTCTTTGGAGTTTCCTGCGCGACCATTACCTTATACCCTGTCCCGTCCTGGTCGTTGGCTCTGAGCCCCCCCAGGCCGTGTCTACAGCTCTCTTCGACCCTCCCCCCCTCGCTCTTTTTTTCCCTTCGGCCGTTCCAGACTCTTTCTGGAGACCCTTTTTCGCTACCCCACCCTTTTTCTGGCGGAATCCCTCCCCTCTTTTTCCAGCATTCCTGTCTCCTTTCCTTCTTTTAGGATGCCAGCCCAGACCTGCATATCCCCCGGTTCTCCTTGCCTGTCCCCATAGTTCGATTTTTGCATGATTTCTTTTCCCTTTCTCGACCAGGATGCCTTCGAACCTTCCATCTTTTCGTTATAGATATTAGTTTTTTGCCTAAGGACACCGAATCTTGAATATTTTTTTTTGATCATTCTTGAATCGCAAGCTGACCCGCCCCCCCCCTGGTACACCGCCTGGCTGTTTTCATTGACCCACAATCCTACATGATCCTGCGAAAAGAGGACCTAAGACAGCAATCAACCGATTGACCCGATAAATCATGATGTTGATTTTCTTACCCCATTTCCCGACAAGTTTTTATAAGTTAGAAAGATTTTGACATTGGAAGTTTCTCCTCCTCCTGAACCATTTCGCCAACTACACCTCCAACACTGTTATACAAATGTGGCCCTTTTTCCAGTCTTGTGTGAGACCTATTTTTCCCATACTAGCGTACTTCATTGTCTCCCCTTTTTTTTTCGCGACCAAGTTGGCGATACGCCCCACCCAGATTCTCCATTCCTCCTTGCCCCCGACCGATTATAGTGATTCTTTTGTTCCCAACGTAGTTAGTCTCTTCACATCCCCCCCAATTTGCTGTATTGCGTCCTAGATCCGCCGACACCATTCCCCGACGTACTCCGGGTTAGTGCCCGTGTATTCGGGGTGGAACTTCCATCCCCACTTCCCCCCCTTGTCGGGTTTTGCGGACAATTTTCATGATGTTTTAGTACAGTATTTTTTCAGCCAATACGTTTCGTCGTGGCCCCCAAGAAGAGCACGTCTAGTCTAGAGAAGCTCTCAATGCCCCCCCCCCCCCCCGAACATCTTTATGTTTCCCCTCATCGTTTCTCAGCGATGTGAATTGGGTCCGGCCCTTCTAGGGCTCCGGTTCTTTGTTGCTCTCCTCCCATTTTGGGTGCTTGTCTGGACCCTTCCTAATTTCTCACTTTGTTTCCCCGCCCAAAGGACCGTTTTTCTTTTCGAGGACCCTAAGCTACCTACTGGCCTCATTTTTCCGCCTTTATTCTTGTGTTACCGATGTCTCTCGAGCTAGTTCTTTTCCCCCCATGGCTTTTTATCTCAGGCCGATCCCCCCGCTCCTCGGCGGATCTACACTGGAGGGTACCCTTTTTTTTACTTTAGGACTCTGCGGGCTTCATTTTCCCGGTCGTCTCTTTTCTACAATTCCTTTTCTTTTCTCTTATTTTACAATGCATCTTGTTGGCCTTGATAGACCTTTTAACCCCGTCCCCGGAGGATGCACGGTAGGGTGTTGTCTCTTTTTGAAATATAGGGGAGGCTCCTTTTTTTTTTGAATTTCCATCTGGCGGACTTTCTTTTAAAGCTTGTCGAAGTTTGGCGCCCCCCCAAAGAATCGGCAAGGGAAACGAATTGTTTCCTTACAATCTTCTTCTATTCACCCCTGTACTAGGAGGTCATTTTTGAACTCTTCCTTTATCCACCCTGACTTTTCGCACCTCGTCCAGATTCTGTTTTATTGCTGCCCCCCTTGAAGGCTGGGGACTGTCCTTAGCTGGTACGAGTAGTACCTTTATCGTATTTTTTCCCCTTTGCTTTTTCCCCAGTATAGTACTCCCCTCCTTATAATGTTTCCCCTGGGTTTGACACTCCCTCCGCCCCCGGTGAGTCAAGCATGGCTTTCCCTCTTTTTCTAACTCATTTCCTTTTGTCTTAACGACTGAATAACTTTTAAGAACCCCTCTTTTCCCTCGAATTTCATTCCCCCCCTACGGTTTTTGTGTTTTTCTTTCACTTGATTCGACTCTAACCGACTGGATATTCGCACCAGGGGCTTCCTCAGGCACCAATTGCGCCCTTTCAAAATGAACCAGTGCGTTCTAACTTTTCCCTAAGCTCGCAGTTTTTTTCGACACTCCAAGCAAAAGCGGCTTCTGCTTAACGGAGGTTACGTGACCCGGTTTTTTTTGGTCTGTGGCCCCACTTATTTATAGTGGATTTCTCCTGGACCCCTGGTCCATTCCTCAAGGTGCGGGTTCCCCTCACTGCGTCACGACTCCTCTGGCTGTCCGCCTACCAGCTCTCATTCTTGCATTTTTTTAACTAACCACTGTGAAAACTTTGACTAAACCCTTCTCCCAATGTCGCCCCGTCTCCGGTTGGGAACCCTTCGTCGGCATGCCTTTAAAACCCCTCTCTCGTGCACGCTTTAGTCATCCCAAGGTGCGAACGCCCCCCCACGGGAACCCCCGCGTGCTTTGTGGCATTCTTTTTTTTTTTTGCTGTGTCCTTTTCTTTGCCGCGGGGCCTGCAAGGAATCTCCATGAGGTTTGCTGTTGAGATCAATTTCCCAATCCGGATTTAGCTAGACCTGCCGGCCGCCCCCGCTCACGACCCCGCGCCTTTTTTCACCCAAAGCACCCCCTTCCTGGATTTTGCGCGACGTTACCATTCGACTATTGGTCCGATGCAGCCTTCTCGGTTTTTTTAGTACCACTTCCAGCCCTTTTTGAGTGGCTGAAAGTTTCCGTCATTCTTCTCTCACCGGGGCTCTATCTATATCGAGTTTTTTATCCACCATCTTTTGCGGAGGGAGGCTGTTGCCGGTTTGTGGCTCTTTTTTAATTGTAAATCCCTGACGGGTGGCCAATCTTCAGATATGTTTTTTGCCAATTTACCCAATCCAGCTTGGGGATCTTTCTGGTATTGCCCTTTCCGCATCCGATGGTTACCGCGTAGTGGAGCGTCATTCTATTGGGTCTCCCCTTTCCGATCCGACCTAAAACAGTTGTTTTCCCCCACCCGAGATCCCTGCCCTCCAGGTTCCCCTCCCCCCGTGTAGGCTCAGGTCCCCTATCTTCCCGCGTTTTCTTTTTCCATCTTTTATAGCCGGAGGGTCCCTTGTTATGGCCAACCCCCTTCCCAATTTCTCCCATGAACACATTGGCTCCCCTTTGCTGTCCTACTTTCCTCCTTTTTTTTTTTGCTCGCTATCTAGATAGCCATTACTCTCCGTATTGATTTATTGTGCTGACCAATCTTTTTTTCCATTTTATCAGTCTCCCATCAGCCTGATGTGCTTTCCTTCGGCCTGAGTGCCTTTCCCCCGGTTTCTGTTAATTTGCCCCTGTTCTTTCTTTCCTTTTTTTTCTTTTCCCCCCCCTTTTTTGGTTATCCCCCCGGGTTCTTTTTACCCTTCATTCCTCCCCCCACTTCCTCCGAGTTTTCTCTCGCCCCCGTCAGCCCCCACATCCGGCCTCAAGCTTTTATTGCCGAGTTTGCAAACATCGCTTTCTATGCCTTTCATTAGTATAGAAGCCGCCGGCCCGTGAAACGACATTTGATCCTACCCTTAGCAACCCCCCCCTTTTTTTACTGCGCTAAACTTGGGATACCTTTTTTATGATAAGTCCTTCTTTCCCCGGAATCGGTGTTTCCCGACCACACTTGTGTCTTTCTGTCGCACATTGACTTGTTCTTTCTTGACAACTCGTGTCCTTACCTTTTTTCTAAAAGGCATTCCCTCAAATTCCTGATTGGCCTGGGCAGTGACGGCCCTTGTTCGTGTTATTGAATGCAGCCGGCCAACCCTTTCCCCCCTCTTGTTTGGCTCCCTTCCCACTCATGCTATGCCGGTCTGGTTTTTTGGCGATTTTTCCTCCTTAGACCAGAAAACCCACCCCCTGCCCCCTTTCCGCTGCCCCGCTCACGATTGTTCTGGTTTCCGTCGCATGTGGTCCAGCCTGGACGGCTCTTTGTTTTTTCGCAGAAACGACGTCCGACAAACGCCGCCTCCGCTTCTCTTTGGGTTTCGGCCGGGTTCTTGCATTTGTATTTCCAGTTTCATTTCAAGCCGGACTTGATCAGTGGGGCATAGCTTCGTTGGTTCAGATGATCCCTCCCACCGTCGTACTTCGCTCCAAATCATTTTCTCTTCTTTTTCGCCCTTACTGCCCCACCCTTACCCCCTTAAAACTGTTACAAAGACGATGGCCAGAGACCCCCCCCCCAGCCGGTTATCTTCCCATCATTATGATGCCTAATCCGCGGTTTCCGGTTTTATTTTGCACCCCGCAAGTCAGGATTTGGCGGGAGAATTCCTTTGGTGTGATTCCCCCCCGAATGACCACCCCAGAACGTTCCCCTTTCAGGGGAGCCTCGAACCGGAGTGAGCATTTTTTTCAAAACCCCCCCCCCACCTCGATATTGTTTTTTTGCAAGGCCGATTTCTCCCGACTTTCTGCAATTTGGATTTAAGTTTACCCCGCTGTCCCTAATGGAATCCATGTTCATTAGACTGGTCCTCAGATCGGAGCCTTCTTTCTGAGCTTCACGGTTGCACGATTATGGAACTTCCTTCCTCGAGGACGTTTGAAGCTTTTTTTTTTTCGTGTTCACTGAGCCTCTCAGGTGCCTGCCATATTTCTCATGGGTTCTCGTCAGTTCGTCCTTCCCTCCGAAAGGAGCTTCCCCCCCGGGTTCGAAGTACTGCTTTCATTCCTCCCTGTTTTCACCAACCAGGGCTCTTTTAGCATGACCAAGAAAACAGACTTCGTTTCCCCCTCGCCCCTCCCTCCGGGACAGACAACCTGTGGTCTGAAGTACTTGATTTTTGTTTTGGGTTTCCACCCCTTTTGTCAGCTTCCCAGGCCTGGTCGCAAACATGTCGCGTCCCTGCAGATTTATGTGTTTGTCACACTTAGCACACTTTCCCCCCGCCCTCTCGATTAGCAAAGCCCCGACCGTTTGGCGAGGTCTGCCAGAACCCCACCCTCCAAACTTTACGACCGGGTCTTTAAAACTGTCGCTCCAATTTTGAGGTGATAGCCTCAGCGTTTTTTATAAAGTCCCCCTCCCTTGAACGCCATTGATCCCTCCTCTGTTCCTTGCGCGAGGCTTTTGCGTCCCCATGTAGTCTTCTGCTTGGTGTATCCAATTTGGACTTTCCCTTTCAGTATTTCGCGTCTCCGCCCTCCCCCCCTTTAACAGCATTCTCGGCGGGCCCCTTCAAAACGTTAGGATTTTGGCGGTGGAGATCATTCTCTTCCCTTCCAACGTTTCTGTGTTCTGACAATCTTTGAGGCAATGTTCTGCGGGTCTGACCGGCCCGCCAACCTTGTTCCCACAATCCCTTAATTCTTCGGATAGACCCGGCTCGTCAAAACCAAATCCCTCTCTCTTTTTTTTTTTTCTCTTACTACTTTGTTGTGTTTTTTGCGGCGAGAGATGCTTTTGGTTTTTTTTTGGAGGCTATCGCACGTTTTTTCGGGAAGCATTTGGAGGGTTTTCTCCCCTTCCTTTCATTCACCCCTTGTTTCCACCCCCCTCCCAAGGCAACGTTGTCTTTATGGAATACCCCGCCCATTACCCAGTCACCCCCCCATGCTGCCTGTGCAACTGCTGTCCCTGGCTACAGATGATGATCTCGTTACGGCCCATTCTCCATGGATCTCCGTCCAAGTTTATGCCGCCCTGAATAGATACGTCGACGACTGTCGTTCCCCGGTTTGATCTAAACCCCCCTGCTTTCCTTATTACAATCGCAATTTTCGCTTCTAAAGAAGCCCCTCTTGTTTATCGGTCAATTGTTAGGACGCTCCCCTAAAGATTTCCTCACTATTCCCTTCTGTTTGATCATTGGACATCCTCTTTTCCGTTTCTTTGATTCTCATTAATTTTGATTACATCTTGGCGTCGAAGGCCCGTAAACCCCCCCCCCATTATGCTTATCCAGGCATCTGTTTTCTTATGTCCGGCACCGAGGCGCTGAAGTCAGAATTTGAGTTTTTTTTTTGCACTGCGGTTGGTTTTGTTCCTCTCCCACCTTAAAGCCTTCCGGTCAACCTCGTTTTGTACGTGCTGCTTGTCCAGCCAGCCTACCGGGATCCAGGATTCTCTTCTACCTTCATCCGTCACCTTGATCCTTTATCTGTAGGGCTTGGTTGGCTATCACCCTTCCACATGTTTTTCGAATCTGGGTCTTCGGTTGGGGATCCTCCCTCGCTCGGCAGGAATATCTTGTAAGCCAGCCGTTTGACCTTAATCCCTTTCTCCTAAGCGGCTGCCCTGCAGCATTTTTTTATTCCCCATCGATGTGTGAGCCGCGAGCAATGTTTACCCCCGTGTTTTTTCCCATCGCCCGTTAAAGCTGTTTCCTTGACAAGGGTTTCAATTTTGCCGTTTTTGCCCCCCCCCAGTTTGTTGGCGGGGCGAAAGGAATTCGATTGTTTTTTAGTTACTTTGTGGTACCATCATTTACACCCAGGATAGGCTCTAACCTGATTTCTGGAATTTTTAAGTGTTTTGGTTAATGTATCTTCCCTTTTTTTGGCGTTGAGTTATGACCTTTGTCCAGTCCTTCTTTCAGCCAACAATCAGGCAATTCAGAGTTATGGGGGAACCAAAGGACTTCCCCTGCCCTAGAATACGTGGTGTGGAGCCAGACCACGGCCCCCCCCTTTTCCTTTGAAACAACTGCGCAAGACGTTCTCCCCTACGGCTTTTTTGGTTGCTTCGTTCTCATGACCAAGCCCGAGCGGCTCTTCGCTTTTCCTGGTTGCCTGCCCAGGCAAAGGATCGGTGCCCGTTTTAGTGTGGGTGGTCTTGTTCCTGGCGGTTCCTCGCCGGTTTTTTGGCGTCACCTTTATACAGGTACTGCTTTGACCCATCACCCTTTTTAGGTTTTTTTACGCGCGCCGGTAATTCCGCTGCATACTATTCGACGTCCACCCTTAAAAACGACGCCTCTTTCTGTGAGGTATCTGGACCGTGACCCTGGATTCCCTCTTGGTCCCCCACATCTCCTGGCTTTGCTCGGAATCACGCCTTTTCTAAAAACCCATTTTCCTGCATGTTTGCTGTCTCTTGCCCTCATAAGGTTTCGACTTAGTCTTTTCTGCCTGAGAGCGTCCCCCCCCAATGATTCTTTCGGTCGGATTTTCTTTTCTGCTTTTTTTCGTGGTTGTTCAGTACTCTCCTTGGCACATTCCTGTGGGCAACTTCTTACATCACTGAGTCCCCTTAATCTTGGATTTTACGGCTTCCGCGGCCGCCCTCTGACGGTTTTTTTCTTCTTTGCATAGGCCCCCAAGGAGCGACCGTTTCCCCCAGTACCAAGGCTTAGTTTAAGACAGTCTGCCGCCCCCGGGCCCCTTCCACCGTTTTTTATTTTTCCGATCGCCCCGCCAGCGTTTTTTTGACAACAGAAGTTCGGTCGTCTGCCGTATTCTTTGCACCACTCCCGCTTGGTTACGAAATGGGAAACTCCCAGGTTTTCGGGACTTATATTGACTGTTAAGCCTCCCTTTTTTGGTGATCGCATTCAACTCTTTCTTCCCATGTTTCCCCTTCAAAAGATGTTTAAGATCTCCCCTTTTTTGCTCTGCGTACTTTATTTGTTGTCCCTCTGTCTCGGCGATCGGGCCCTTGATTTACCATGGTGGCGGTCGGGAGGATGGTTCCCCTCCTTTTTTCCCTAGTTCTTTTGCGTCATCCCTACATGTTACGGTTTCCCGAAAGGCGCCCCCGCCTGTCTTTGCTTTTCAGCGGAAAATTCTGTTAGTCCCTGCTTTTTCCTCACATCGTGGCCCCCTGATGATCTGACCCCCACCTTGAACCTGCCCGAAAGGCCCCCTCTGCCTGTACCCTCCCCCCCTCCCATTTGACTGCGAGCGCCTCTATTACCCTATGTGGCTTTGAATTCCGATCTTTTCCCTGGTCCCCCCTGTACAACCTTTTTCTTTTTGGTTCGTGCCCCGCCGCCCTGATTCCTTGGGCAATAGATTTCAGTACCAAATCACTCACCCTCTGATGGTTGGGGATTTACGTTTGTCTTTGGATGCCTTTCGGCCTGAAACCTTTGCCCCATCCGCTTTTTTTTACCAGTCATCAGGTATATTCCGTGTATGGAGTTGCTTTTTACGTCTTTGATGCAGTCCCCAAACTGGACCCCCAACGACCTGAATAGCATTTCCCTATGGTTGTTAATGGTCTTTACTTGCTCCTTGTCTCCGAGCGCCGCTCGTGGTCTTCATTTCTTTTTTCCTAAACACGCCACTCCGTTCGGCCGACATTGGGTTCTAAGTTGTTGGATTTCTTGTCCTTTTTAAACGGTACAATTAGAAGTATACTGGGCTAATCAAGTGAAAGTGGCGTATCTGCTTCCGCAGCGGAAGATGCTTCAATCTGTTGTCAAGTGATGGGCCTATTTCTTTTTTTGAGTCTCCAAGACCGATTTAACAAGAGTATTTCCACTGTTCCAACCCCAAAGAAACCCCCTCTCTTACAGGACCCTTAGAGATACGAGGGTCCTGGACCCTCCGCAATCGGGTTTGCCGACATTTTTGTTCCGAAACCCAATCTCCCTTCTTTTTTGTTGGCGTTTGACGAGACCCCCTGATTTCGTAACCATTCGGCGTCCCTTCCCCTCAACCGACCGTGTTATTTTTTTCGTTCTTTCTTGAGTGCTTTTTTTTTTTCTTTCCCCCCTGGCTTTTCTTATTAAGAGGCCCACTCCCTTCCTTTTGTCCTTGTCCGATGTCTGAATCCCTCAGCCCTATGTCCATTTTTCCTTGCTTTCAATCCTTCAGTCGATTTGTTGAAGAACGCTGCCCCCGCTACCAGTGCTGACTGCTGCAGTGCCTTTCTCAGGCGCCAGCGTCATGCTCCTCAGGGAGCGCTGGATGGTTCCAGACTGACGCTTTCCTTCTCAGTCGATGCCCCCCCAAACCCCCACACCCCAATCCGTCCTTGTAGTCACAAAAATATGAGTCCCGCCGAACCTCCGTCAGGACCCTCTCACCCCTAGTGAAGATCCCTATGAGTTTTTGGGTTCAGTTCTCAAACCCCTTTTCGAACCGGCATAAGCCTTTTCGCGGGTTCTCCCTTGCGTTCCCCGCCTCATTCCCGCTTTTGCCCACACACAGACAAGGAACTCTTCTCCCCCTTCTTCCCAGACGTGCGGCCCCTTGGCCTAAATATACAGTAACAAATACGATGGGGGGTCCATGAATTGCACGGCGTTTTGCCGTCCGGTTCTGAGGTGCCCCCGCAGATTGGAATAATCCCCCTCTTGTACCCCATATCGAGGGCTCCTCATCTTTTGTCCCCCCCTTGTCGGGCCAGGATCTCCCACTTGTTAGCCATTAAGATTCTCCGGTTTTAGCCCTTCCTCCCCGTCCGCGCGTCACAGGCGTAAACGTCTTTTCGGTGAGCCCCCCCCTCCAATTTCCTTTTGCCCCCGTACCCCTATGTGGCATTAGTGTCCTCCGTCCCTGCCCAAAATACTTTATGTTTTTATCCATTCGCCCTTTACCTGACTTGCGCCCCCCCCCCAATTTTATATCTATTTCATACTATCCCTTTTTTTTTTGCGAGCGCGGAATTGGTTTTTTGCGCTCGTCTATATCCTTATGTTTTTCCCCAACGAGATCTTCTTTTGGCTTTGACCAATATCTGGTACTTTTTCATGTCTTTCGTAAACCCCCTGAAAAAGTCCCCTTTTGGTACTTTTATGTGCTTTCACTCACGTTTGCGTCTTTTATCCTTTTTCTTGTTACTCTTGATCTCTCTGTCCGTCTTTTTCCCAAATTGTGAGATCTTTTCTTCGTGCGTCAGCCTCCCAGATGCTTATTGAGATCCATCGGTTACCAGAGTGGGTCATTTTCTCCCCCCCCATATGATTGATCCAGCCACCTTTTTTTCTCTTTTTCAAAGACTCTACAATCTTACCCCCCCCTTTATTATTTTTTTCACCCCTCATCCATAGCGCCCTTCGAGGTATCCTATTCTGTGTTCTTCCGGGAACCCCCGTTCTTAGGCACGCCCCTTTTTTCCCCTTCTTTCGGCTTGTTCACTTGAATTCCAAAAAACCCATTGGAATGAACTATGGTTATCGTCCGTTCCTCTTTTTCAGAACCTAATTTACCTTTGACACCCCAGAGATTTTTCTGTGGCCCTGCGTCATTCAATTCTCCCACTTCCTTTTGTGTCTCCCCTCTCAGCCGACTGCTCGCTCCTTTCCTTCTTATACTCCGCGTCCCCCTGAATAGCTGTTTCAACTGGTTGGAACTTTCTTGCTTTTGTTCCTTATTATCTGCCCCATTCCTTCCCCGGGTATTTTTTGGCTGTCTTTTTGGCTGTGTCGAGCCACGATCTTTTCTTGTCCCTTTGCCTTCCCCTAGTTTGTTCGTTTCCACCGCTTCCCCCGTTATAGAACGAGCTTTGGACTTGGAATAATTGAGTTTTTATCGAATTTTTCTCCACTGATCCGTTCCTCTCCAAGAAGGACGGGACGTTGTTTTTTTAATTGGCTTGGTCAGGAAACGTTCCCCAACAGGGGAGTTTAGCAGGACGCGATGGCCGTCTTTTTTCCTCGGAAATTTAGGGCCCAGTGTCTTTATTCTGTTATGGAGGAACCCTGGTGTGGTTTTGGTCCTTTTCACCGCTAGTTTTTTTTCTACTTTGGCGGCCTGTCTTTTTGCCCAACAGCCCGGACTAATCTTATGGATACTGCGGAGCCCTTCCGACCCCTGTCGGAAGCTTCCTACTTACCTGTGATACCCGGACATACACATTTGCAGCAAACCCCACCATTTCCCCCCCTCCCTGCCCCCTGGCTTTTTCGACTCTTTGGTCAGAGTCCTTCCTGCGCCCGGAATAAAAGGACCATTTCTCCCCCCAGTTTGAATGAATCCGTGTCCCTCCCCCTTTTGCTTGGTTTCCTTCTTGTCCTGCGTTTGCTGGCTCAATCTCCTTTTCTTTCCCCCCTCTTGCCTTCAAACTGACCATAACATTTTCGGCTTGTGCCTCGTGCCCAACTCCAGACAGGTCCCCTTCCCCAAGGCCAATCTTCGGTTAGTTTGCTTCCCCTTGAGGATGTTTCGTTCCCAAATTCCCCCACCCTTGTCGGCGGAATTTGCCTTTTCACCCAACTATCCTTTTTTTTTCCTTGTAAACCCTGCCGATCTTCGGTTGTATAGAAAAATGAATGGGACATGAATGCCTTGCAGTCACATTTTTTTTTACTGGGTACATGCGGCTTCGCTTGGTCAGGGTTATGAACTACGATTACGGCAACCATCCATCCTCTCTTTTGAGTCCCAAACCTTTCCCGATCGTTGTTGATCCGTCATCGATGCTGTAGGAGTCTCCTCATAGGCCCATTTTACGCTTTTTTCCGATTCACCCTGCGGTCCTAAAATCCCTTGCAAATATTGGTTTTTCTGCGTCACGACCGCAACTCCCTTACCCATCGATTCTCCTGTAGGCCGCCGATATGGAACCGTAAGATTCCCCCGGTTAACCTCACTCAA
>Ga0179593_1380900_pt1 | contig 24128 bp, 27 predicted proteins | sample CZODoug2_1_08_16_FD_185931 | JGI IMG/M metagenome (GOLD analysis project Ga0179593, IMG submission 185931) | Vadose zone soil fungal communities from Angelo Coast Range Reserve, California, USA - CZODoug2_1_08_16fungal (PacBio error correction) | ecosystem: Environmental > Terrestrial > Soil >... | reverse complement strand
GGATAGAAGCCTGCGCCGGAATTTCACGCTGGACGTGTATGTGAACTTCATTCTCTGGAATGTTTTTTACAGCCGGCTCCGTCCTGCTCCTGATTTTCTTTTTCTTTCCCTGGTCCCCATGCAATCTTTCTCGGACCGCAAACCACTCCCCCCCCCGGGTCTCTTGGGCGCGGCCTTGGAATGCTCTTCTCCAGCAAAGCCTACAAACGATGGGGACCACACCTTATTCCTTTTTCCGGTCGCAAGAAAGCGTCCTCTCTGGGTACCCCGAAGGGGACGTCCCGACCAATTGTACATATTCTACCCTTTGTACTTTTTTTTTTTCTTCGAGTTGCTTTTGGATTACTCTTACTGGATAAGGTCAGTCAGTGGAGTCTTGGATACGACTTTTTGCCCCCCTCCATTTCAACTTGCGTTTGTTTTCCAGAGCGTGTTGCTTCGCCACGAACAGGATCGACTCATCCCATGGCGGCTTGCCGCCTGACGACGAAGAGTTGTTTCAGGCATCCGCACCTTGTTTTCCGCAGTTTCTCCGTGGCACATTCGTTCCCTTTGCTTTCGTTTCTTACTGACCACTCCCGTTGCGATTGTGGTCCACCCCCAGCCACCCTTCACCTCTGGCGTATTTAGCTCGTTTTGAAGACGTCCCTCCTGGTGAGTGAGGCGTCATGAACCCTTCCAGGATTGCCTCTCTCTTGACTTTTTTTTAGGGTACATTGTCCCCCCTTCCAGACTTCTTAGGCTCTCGTACGTTTGCGACAGCGCGTGTTAGGTGGGGGTTTTCCGGCCTGGGGAGTAAGTTGCGTTGCTCATGCTTGCCTTTTGTTGCGTTGCTGCGAAAGTTCCTTGCTCCGGTCCGCTTTTTCATCTTGTAATCTCTTTTTCCCCTGGTTATCGTTCCGATCCGTGTACCCCATGCCGTTCGCGTCCGGAGTTTGCCCTTTTTGATGCTCCTGCAGATTTGAGATGCGGTTTGCTTCCGTTGGGGCCCGGGGAGCGCTTTCTAGCGCTTGTCTGGGGGAGGTGCCTTTCGCCGGCAATAGGCTGGCTGTTTTCGTTTTTACGCGGAACCATAATTTTTCTGTTCCTTCTCGGGACATAGCCTTGAGCTTTGCGGCCTAGTCCATTTAGACGGCAGTGAGTTTTGGATTTTATGATTCTCCAGCGTGTCCACATTTCCCTTCTTCGCGAGGGATTAGGAAGGTATTCTATATTTACGGAACGAGGATCTTTTCCTTGCCTTTTACCGCATTAATCCACTCTCCTCTGACTTTGCTTCTTTTGAAAAAGTCTCTTTTTTATTTTGCCCCCGCCGTTTTGTAGTTTACGTTAACCAACGTTTTCCCATCGTGACAGGCCTTTAGTCTACCGCGGACTTATGCCAGTCTGCTTTTGTTTTCCCTTCCTTCTGAGGGATTTTTGGGGTTGTTTTTCGGAGCGGCCCACTTCTTTTTCTTTTTGCCCTTCAGTTTCCTCTGATACCCGTTCCCCAGGACCAATCGAACTTCCCTCCAGCTCCTTTCACCACCACATTCGGCTGTCTCCCGCGTTTTTCTCTGCCCTTCAACTTTCCTTTTTATGATTAGAAGAACCTGCGTCTTGCACACGGAGGTTTCGACAAAGTTTCAAGCACTCCGCCTTTTTAACCCCAAGGTCCGCTCGCGGCGCCTTGATGAACTCCGTTTTCCTTCTGGATTCCCGGACCCTTTCGTCCAAGCTAAAGCACCTCGCATTCTTCATTTAGTGAGATTGTTTCTGCCCCGGAATTGCACTCCTCGGGGTTCTTATATCTATTTTTTTGTTGTTTTCAGAGGCTGTCCAAGGCCCCCTACTTCTTGACTCCTCCCCTCATCGGAAAGTATATCTCCTTCTTCTGCTGAACCCCAATTTCCCTTCTGCTCTTCTTTTCTTTCCGTCGGAGCTCCCAACGTTTTTAAAGTTACTCCAATGTTGTCGCCTCCCGTCCAAGTGGCCGGCCTTTTTTCTTCCCCTCCTCCTACTGCTCTTCACCCAAATCCTTTGTTTTTGCGCCATTTCGGCCGCGTCACCATTCCCGCCCCGTTTATTTCTACGGCATTTTTTTGGTGAGACTACATCAGTAGGGGTGTCCGTCTGGCCCCCTCGATTTAGCTGTTGCGTGTCCCCATGTTGACGTCCCTCTCTCGTCGTAGTGAGGCACAGGTTCGAGAAAACGGTACGGCAGTCCCATCTAGCTCTTCCCAACTACTCCCCCCGAAGTTTTTTTCAGCCTCATTGGTGATCTTTTCTCAGCCTTTTTTTTTGTTCCTCTAAAATTCTGTTTGCTTTGGTAAACCCCTTTTTGGGGATCCCCCTACAATCTAGGACGCCGTCCCCTTCCCCTTTCACGGCTCCTCCCCCCCTCCCCCCACCCGAGCTCCCTCCGTTTTGTACCTTGTTGGACATCCAGACATTCCCAGTATCTTCACCCTATGAGAATCAGTCCCCTTTACATTGGTTTTTTATCCGAGCAGTCGCTCTTACGTTCCATTTCTTTAGTCCCCATAATTATTAAAGTCGCCCCCTGAGACTTTTCTCCCCTTTCCCTCAACTAGACTTTCCGCTCAGTCGTAGTGTTCAGAGTATCTTGCTCCGATATTCCGTACCTACCCGCGCTCCAAGAACTACTGTAGCGGCTCCTCCCCCACCCCATAGCCCAGCAAAAGGCTTAAGCACCACAACTCCAATTCCGCTCCCCAATAGACTCCCCTGGAGCACCAACTGTCCTCCCTTCCACCCAATCAGCGTCCTGCCTTCTATTTCGGAAACCCTTCCTTATGTCGCTTGTCCGCGACTATGCCCCCCGCTTTCAGCGACCCCCCTGTGAAACGCTTGGTCACCGCACATCTTCACGCAAGTTAGAAACGTCAGCTGCTTAGAAACCCAACCCCACCCAGGTCCCCCGTGCCGCGGAGAAAAGTTCTTCAGCTACCCTCACGGCTTAAGCAGGCGCTCGAATGTTCCCAAGGAACGACCCCCGCGCCTCCATCTCAATTCTAGTTCTTCGAATAGCTCAGTAGATGTTCTCCCACTTCACCATGAGCCGCTCCAGTTTTTTTTTTCCTGATGTTTGAGATCTTGCGTTGTTTTTTTTCCCAAACCCGGCCTCGTCCAGCCGGGACAGAGCCCCACAGGCCACCTCTAATTTTCCATTTCTCTTTTTTTGTTCTTCTTCAAAGACTTTGCGTCCGTGCATTTCCCGAATCTCTGCGTAGTAGCTCTCTTCTCCTCAAATTTTTCGTCCTTCAGTGACAAGTGTTTTGATTTTTTAGGTCTTTTCCATCAACGATGTCCCCTCTCATGACCGGGCCCTTTTTCCATTCCTTTTAGCAACATCCCTTGCCATGATCATTTCCTCGAACTACAGACATTTCCAAGTCCCTCATGTTTGAAATGGAGATGTTTGCCCCCCGTCGGCGTCCCCCCGGAGAGACTCTCTTGGCGTTTCTTTCGTTCAGAGAAATTCCTTTTGCCTTGTTCCTGACCGGCTCAGGTGAACCCTTGTTTGGTTTTTCAAATAATGAGCCCAATTCGAGACCAGGGCCCTTGCGACGAGCGCCTTAAGTGTTTTTTTCTTCGCAGCGTCCTGTTTAATAACATCGTTTGCTCCATTTCTGTCAAGTCGGACGACATTTTAGTTTTTGTCCCCCCTTGCGAAACCTCACGAGCTGGACCCGTTCTTTTCCGGCGGTTGTATTATTATCGTCCTACCCTTTTTAGTAAATTTTGCTGCTATCTACATGGCCGGTGGGTCCCAGAGTGTTCAGGCTTTTTAGCGACTGACTTCCCCCTTTGAGGCTCCGCGGCTCTTGAATAGAGAAGAGCCCTTTGAGACCCCTCCTCCTCACTCCTGCGAGATAACGTCCCCATTAGCACAACTTTTTCTTGCGCTCTCCCCCCCGAATTCCTCCCCGTTTATTCGGCACTAGGTTTTAGGGAATACCTTTATTTGCTCCTTCTCGAGTTTTAACCTCCTTTACGATATTTTTTCCTATTTAATCCGCCCAACGAGGCACCATTAGTAAGGAACCCTTCCCGCATTGGCGCGTCCGCTTTATTATTAGTAACCCTTTCTTCCTCCCCTTCAAATTTCATACCTTGGCTTTTTTCCTTTAAGAAATTCCAATTTTCCCCAAACCCTGTACGATGAGCCCACCCCAAGACCTCACCTTTTTCGGTACCCTGAGTCGTGCAGCGTGTGCGACCAGAATCCCATTGACTTTCCCCGCGCTCTCTTCCCCTACTTCTTCCCCCAACTCATCGGGCCACCCCGCCGATGTTCCTCCAAATCTCATAATCCATTCCAAATTTTGCGCGTGTTTTTTTTTTATGGCTTGTTTTTTCCCTTTAAATCCAGTTTTTGTCTATTTTGCCATATATCGATTTTTCCCCTCTCTTTTTGTTGCTCCTTTCTTTCGCGACCCCCCCACAGTGTGGGGTAAGTCCGCGCCCCATCGTGGCCATACAACAGCTCTTTTGACCTTTTATTATGGCGTAGTTTTGCAAATCTCTTTCTCCTTCCGCGGGTAAAACCTGGTATTTTCCTTTTTGCTATAAATGGAATTCTTTCTCCCCCTTCCGACGGACCTCAAGTGACTTTTTTCGACTCCGAAGATTGCTCTTTTCGTTCCCCTTTTTCAGAGCTCTTGTCCTATTTTTTTTGTAACTTTGGTTTTGGGTTCTGCCTTCTTCTTTAAATGAGGAGGCACCTCCTTTGGTCGCATCCCCCTCTTGATCTTATTGGGATGGCCCCATCCGCAACTTAAATTCGTCCCCGTGTACCCCCCTTTTTCCCTCATCACCCTGCTCCTCTCCTTCACCCTTCCCGGCCAACCCCACACAAGCCACCCATCCCACGTTCTTCCTCCCGTTATCTCTCCTCCCTTCCTTGTATCAGTAGGTTCCATTCCCGTTCGTACTCCTTATCCTCCTTTTACTCCCGCCCCCCCCTTCCCTCCCAAACTGATCCACATCCCCCCCCCTACAGCCCCTTTTTTCCCCCTAACACTTCCGCACCGCGTTAACCACCGACATTTCTAATCCCAACTATGCTCTCCCCGTTCATCCGCCCCCCCATCTCTCCCCTTTCTCTTCTGTCTACACTTCCATTCCCGCCCACATCCTCAATCCCGCACCCATTCCTACACCAGGCATCATCCCTGCCTCCCTCGCCCCTCCCTATATCCTATTCACCCCCCTTATAATCCATTACACCTCTCCCTCCCTTCCCTTCCCAACAGCCCCCCCCTTCTCCATTCTCCCTCTCCACACCCCCAGAAACACTTCCTCTTTTTTCCACCCCCAATATGAATTGATCTTCTTTTCCACTACTCTTCGTCCTCATTCACCTCTTCCTTCCCTTTTTTTTACACAGTCACCCTCTTGTCCCGCTACTACATCGTCATCCTTCCCACTTGCGCTTCTTCTTTACTTTATCCCTATCTCCTCCTCCCATGCTAGTCTCGTCTTCCTCTTTGCTCCTCTTACTTCGTTTATACTCCTCTTCTTCCATCTTCACTTTTCCCTAGCATCTCACTTACTGCCCATAGTTCTCCACGTGCGTTTTTCGCCTTCAAACCTCTTTTTTCATTCGGGTTATCCCTCCATTTCTCCTCTCCTCCTCTCTTTTCATTCATTTCCTCCTGTTCGCTGCCCCTGCCTATCCACCCCCGTTTCCAGGCCCCCTCACTTCCTTCCCACATCTCCTCGGCCCACCCTTTTTACCGCTACCTTTTCCCTATGCCCACTCTACCGTCTCCCTTTACCCCCCCATTCCGCATGCTTCCCGCTCTCCATTCCTCTCCCTCCACACTCCGAGCACCTTTCTTATTTCACCCCATTCCTCATGTCCGTCACTTATTATTCCTTCTCCCTACCCAGACTTCCATTCTCTTCTTCCCCCGTCTCTCCCTCTTCTCGCCACATCTATCCTATCTTTATACCTTAACACCTAACACCCTCCCATCCCCCCCTTCGCCACGATTGGTATGTCGCGGCTCCAAGCTTCCCCCCCAGAGCACCAATTGCGTGCCAATTTTCTCTGGAAGGTCGACCCTTCACATTTTCTTACCCTTTTTTTTTTTCCTCGACAGAGGAAGGTCTTGACCCTTCCGTTTTTTTCTTTCAACTGTCGTTCCAGTCCCCTTGACTATGACTCTTAGCTATATCCCCCCAGATTGTTTGATTCCTTGGCTGCCCTCCAGGAGGGAGGTCCCCCGCACGCGTGCGAGGAGGTGGGGACGCGCTGCCGTTTACCGAGCGGGACGGATAACGATGTTCCTCCCCAATCGACTTTTCCTTCCGACCTTAGAAATAATTTGATGACCTGCACGACTGACGATAAATTGGACTTGCGGCCGTTTTTGAGACCCCTCCACTTTAGTTACAGACGAGAGACCTCGCTCCGGACCTTGTTTTCTGCGGGTCCTCCCAGAAAAAACTCCCCCACTTCTCTCTGCCTGGTTTTTTCCTTTCCATTTTCGGCTCCGCCCCAATTCCGGCCCCCTGGAGGAACACAATCCCCCCCTCAAGCCAGCCAGCGAATCTCCCCCTTCCCTTTGTACGCCGCCAATTTTCCTCCAACTCGGACTATCTTTGCGCCTCTTTTCTTTCTTAAACGGGATCGCTGTGCCTCCGTTTTGTAGGCTACCGCCACTTCAACCATTTCCGTGAGACGCCGCGGTTGCCTGCCATCACTGTTCACCTCATCCTGCAGTCAAAATGTGCTTTCGAGCTCGACGGAGTATTGCTTTTTCGATGTGCCTTTCGCCACTTGCCACCAATTCTGGGTCCCCCCGCTCCGCCCTCTCGTGGGGAAACTACCCCTTCTTTTTCAGCGCTGCGGCCTTTCCCCCCCTTCTGCGATTTTCTTTTCTTCCCTCAAGCTAACTCGAAAGTTTTTTTCCCTTGTCGCGGGCCTACTTTTTTGCAGGCTTTCTTCGGGAGCGTGATTTTTCGCCGAACCGCATGGACGATTTGCGCTGCTGTGCGTGCTGTCTTTTCACGGGTGCAGACCCTCTGTCCTGCTTTCGAGGTGCAAGTTTGCTTTACATTGCCGGTTTTGGAATTATTTGTTTATTTTGAGGGTTGGCTATTAAGTCAGGATGTTTGCATTTTTTATTTGGAGCGGCCTGCCCCGCATCTTTACCTTTCATGGTGAACTTTCTTAATAAGTATTGTAAAGTTGAATAGATTCTCTTCATAGAAGGCTGCGTCCTGGCGTGTTGTAAACCCCCCCCCCCCCCCCGATTGGTTTTTTCAGTTTTGGAAGTTTGGTCTTCAGGAGATTTGAGAGGATTTAGTACGAGTGCTTTTGAGGTGGTGGCAGATAATCGTGATCGTGGAGTCTCGAGGTTAAAGAGAATCTCAATGTGGAAATCTCTTCTGTCAATACGCTCGGCCCGCCCCGTGCCCGCCCCCCCCCACCCCTGCCCCCCCCCTTCCCCCCCCCCTGAACGGACCTCCGCGCTATTTTTTCCACCCACCCCCCCAGCCCCCCCACCACGGCCAGACGTTAGGACGTCCGGTTTCTGTATTCCGAACCGTGCAAGCTTTTATCAAGATCGTCCTTCCCGGTTTTATTTGGTCTTCCTATATGACGTGGGCACTGCTTTCGGCCAAAGAATCCCCCCCACCGCTGGAGAGCTCGAAAGTGGAGTTTCTTTTAAAGCGTGGATTTACCCCCCCTGGTTCTCTTCGTTAGCGTGGTAGTCGACTTTTCACACCGGTTTCTCCGGTGCATACGTTCCTCACTCGTGGTCAATAGTTATGGAACGGGCACACCCCTGCTTTAAACCTTTTTTGATCCCCTCGGTTGTGAGTTCTGTGATTTTTACATCCGTTTTTAGCCCGGTTCCCCTCCCCTCCCAGCTGAAGTTCCAGCCCAATGTCCCTCCTCTTCCCCTGTTGCAATCCACGGAACAGTCAGGATTGTACCAGTCGCCCATTTCAACGGCGGTCAATTGGGTGCTGTCCTTCCGCCCTTCGGCACCCAAGTATGCTTGCCCGCGTCCACGCATCGGAGTGTAGAAGAACGAAAGTTTGGTCCTGGGACGAGGAGCCCTCACTTTGATCCTGGACAGGTTTGGCTGGTCGAGGCGGTTTGTAAAGCGACCCAGCCCCGATCCGAGGCTCAAAAACCCCACAACCACCAACTCAAATACCACGCCCAACCCCCACAACCAACCCAAAACAACCCCCCACACACACAGCCCCCCCCCCCCACCCCTCCGGTCATGCCTCTTCGTTTCATAGGGTTGACCAATAGATACCCCCCATCTTTTTGTGAGAGTTTTCCTCCCTAACCAGGCCAGGAAGCTTTCCATAGGAATTGTATCGACGCTCGGTGACGTGAGATGTCTATTTAAAGGTTAGCATTCCCCACGGCCCACTTCCCCCCCCCCCTTTCTTTCGACGCCCCCTTTCCCGGTTCCTGTTTTATGCATCCCCCAAGTATAAATTGTTCTCTTTTAGATCCTTGCCGTCCCTTTCCTGGCCGACCTCCCAAGACCCCGATCGAAGATGCGGGGTTTCAACTCCATTTTCCAAAGTTTTTTTTTCCGTACTTCTTATAAGGTTAGTTGGTGACCTGTCGGAATCTCCTTTTTGGAAACCGTATGAGCTCACCCAGGAGGAATATCCTCTCATCCATTAAGCTATTCACCTCCCTCCTCGCCCCTCCCCGCTTTGTTCCTCAGTGAATCATTCGATTGTAAGTCCCTTTATTCTGGTTTCACGTCTTCGGACCGTTGTTGAACGTTTCAACTTACACACTCACGCCGAGCCATATTCAACGTTTAAGTTTTTCCCAAAACTTGAGTTTTCTCCCCTTGATTACTGTGGAAAAGAGAGCCAGAGGTCGGCCGGTCCACCTATCTATCTAATAAGCGCCGACGAAGCAGAGAGGATCCCCCGAGTAGTTCTTTTTTTTTCCGAGCAGACCCCAGGAATTGAGTGGTGTACGATCGAAGGACCACGATAAGCACTCCTTAATTTTTTCTAGGGGCCTCTCTATGTCCCTCAGCCAGTTTTAATTTCTGCCCCAAACACTCCCATCAAAGAGCGTCCTCCCTCCCCTTCCTAGCCCCATAATTTTGTTACTCAAACCCCCCTCCCCCCCTTCGTTACATTCCGATTTCGGCGACACTGTACTTGACCACCAACGCCCTTTTTTTTCTCTGTACGCTTTTACCACTCCTTGAAAACTTCTCTCGCTCGGCGAGTGAGTACAGTCTCCAAACTTTCGATTCAACCCCGTCCGCAATGGTACTTTTCAGCGCCCGCGCCTGAAAAGACCCCTCGCCATTTTTCATTCGGCAACTCGGGACTTTCCCCCGGAGTGACTCCCCCCAAATAACCCCCGCTTTCGTCCCAAATGCCTCAGCAGCACCTCCTCTTGGGCAAACCCAGGACCCGTTTAGAACTCGCAACTGCGGATCTAGAACCTTTCCCTTAAACGTGGTACGCGAAATACCACCCTTTCAGTCCGGCTTCCGCAGCCTTTCACCCCCGTGAAGAACTGTAGCAAGCTGTGGTGGAGATTGTTGTCGGCTTTTAGTGGTGCCCCCCTATAATCGGCCTTGCACGTCCAATGAAGTTGCAAGGAAACCCCCTCTCTTTTACCCCCAATATTTTCTCTTTTGAGTGTAAGTTCCTCTTTTAGCCGTAGTTTATGGCACCTCATCTCCTGTTCTCCTCCTCCGTTTCCCACAATTTTTTGTAGCGTTCAGTCTCCCCGTGATTTGAATAACACCGCGCGGCCAAGCTTTTTTGAATGTTTTTCTTTGTACCCTTCGTATTTCTTACAACTGTTCCGGATGGTCCTTGCAATCACATGCTCCCCCTCTTCCCTCAATTTACAGTTGGACCCTTTTCTGTTAAAACCCTGTCTTTGGCTTTTTCCCCCCTCTCTGGTCCCTGGGTGAGCGTGCTCTGCACTTTCAAATAATGTTGCTATCCGGTATTATCGTTGACGACACTTTTGTCTCTCGAATCAGTCCTTTTCCCTCTCCTGGATCGTTCCGCTCCTCAGTGTCTGGCCAGGTTGACAGGGTTTTTCCCATTATAAAAAGAGATCTTAACCAGTTCGGCCTGCTGCATGAAATTGGCACCTCCTTCTCCGTCTGGTTCGGGACCCCTTAAGGTCGTTGTAGATTTCCTGTGGTTCGTCAAAGTGCTTTGGCATTGTCCCTGATCGGTATCCGATAGAGTCACCCCTAGTACCCTCCCTCTTGCGGCCCCCTCTCCCGTGATTCGCGGAGTTTGCCTTTTTTTTCTATGTCAAAGAGAACTGATCGCCATTGGTCCTCCAACCCCATGCGGGACAGCATTCAGCACCCTCACGGTCCGTTCCTCCTTGATCTTTCGCGCCCTACGGACGGCCTAAGGTTTCCCCCTCCAGTTCAGTTTTTAGCTTATCGCCCCTAGACCCCATGCATTAAATCTGATTTCACGCGCCGCCTTTCCTTCCAATGTCGCCCCTCCCTTTTTCTCCAAAGGGATGCCCCCTTCCAGCCCCCCAGCCCGGAGGGTACCACAAGCGGCCCTTCTCAACAAACATCAGCAGAGTCTCATCGGTCTTCCCCCTTTCCTCGGCACAGCGTTCTGAATTTCCAAAAAGCTCGTAACCCCCCCCCAATTCGTCAGCGCGGGCCCCCTACTCTTTCTCCAACTCCCCTATAAGTCCTAACCCCATGGAGAGTATGTTTGATTCTTTTCCCTTCGCATTTCAGCAACACCTTTGGTATTGCCTCCCCCCTATATTCTAATACTCCGTTGTTGTTTTTCTATAGTGGCAACCTTGTTGGGGGGTCTCACCCATCTCCACAAAGACAAGAACGCCGCCCGATTGAAATTTTGAGTGATTGTCTGTCTTTTTTCTTTCCTCGAGGTTTGCCTCCTCTTACGGATTGTTTCAAAATAGTTTATTTCGGCTTTTCCAAGGGGAATTTTTTTTTTCCTAAGACGTACAAGTGAATATACGCCGGAACTCTTCTTCGGTCTTATTCCCGCTTTCCCGTTGTTGTCTCGCTGTCTTTTTGAGCGTTCTTACTGCCGCCCCTTTTTAGTACTAATCCATTGGGAGTAAGTGAGCCCTTGACTGGTGATTGGGATTTCGCCCTCTTTTCATCAGAGACCTGGTCCCTCTTCCCTCACTATAGCAATTGCGTGGTACAATCCGCTAGTCCCGGCCGTATCTTCTGACAAGGCCTATTCATCCCGCGAAGATTCCCCTTCTTTTTTCAGCGAGAGTTTCCCTCGGCCCACTTTCGTCTCAATTATATCTCTTTGCCGTTCCGCGCTGCCTTCTAAATCGGTTTTTTTCCTGGTTGGTGTCCGCGGTCAGAAGCATCAGGACGAATCCTTCACGGTTGATGCCTCGCCCCTTGCAGTTTTCTGGAAGCGGACTGCCATATCCCCCCTTACTTTATATGTTTCACCCTCCGGCTGCCTACCTCCTCCCGCTGCCTCCCTTCAGTGTACCCCTGCCCTCGACACTTCTTTTCCCCCCCCTTGCAGGATTGCTTTTGATTTCCTCAGTTATCTGACTTTTTGCTTCCTGGGTGTCACGTTTCACCACGACTCTGGTCCCTCAGCCCACCTCCCCACTTTTATCGCGCGCCCCCTATTAAATTTTTCCGTCAAGTCCCCCTTTCTCCCTAAAAACTGGTCCCTTCCCCCCAAAGGCCATTTAGTTAATAGGAGCAATCCCCCTCAAAGTTCCCCCCAGCTCTTAACCACCCCCTCTTTTAAGCCCCCCCCCCTGAGTTTGATATATTGCACTATGCTTTTAGTTTATTACTTTCGTCCGTGAGCCTTGGCGCCGATGCTCCCCTTTTTTGTCATACAAAAATCTTCACCACTGTTTTCACCTTGATTCTTTTTTTCGACGGTGTTTTTCCCCGTTTACCCTGATACTCCTGAAGCAATGCGCGATCCGAAGCTTACTCAGGGATGTTCCGATAGCAACATCACCAACGAACACAAAAAACCCATGGAACTTACAGCAGTTTTGCAACATCTTGGCTAAGGTGGTTTCTCTTTGACTACCTTCCCCCCGTGAACTTTTTCCCCAGGCCGAACACCTCCCATTTCTCCCCAGTTGCTTTCTTCTTTTCCCTGCGCGGTCGCTCCGGTTCTGCCTCCTCCTAGACCTCTGCGGCTTTCCTCCCCCAGGTAAACCAAATAAACTTCTTCTGCCTCCCGTCCGCTCTGAGCTTGATAGCGGTTACCCTTGGCCGACATTTCAGGTGATGCATCATTTAGAGAAATTCTAATTCTCCTTTTTTTGGTTGTTGATGGCTTGCCTTTCTTTTTATCTTCTGATTGTCGAATTGGCGTGCGACCGGTCCCGGCCACTTATAGGTTATCCTGATTGTCCACGCCCGGAGATTTTCCCGTCACCCTCTGACCTGACTCCTTCTCGGTCTCTGGATTTTTGCTCTTCAGGAGGTCCCGATTTAGAATGGCTTTTCCTTCACATGTTGGGACTTTTTCTTTTTAGGCCCCCTGTGAGAGATAAGCAGGGGCTTCTTTCGTTTTTCTCTCGGGGGATCCTCCGCAGTGGCAGCTAAGAGAATAGTTTTTCTTTTTTTTTTTTAAGTGAATTCCTCTTTTCCCTGAAAGGAGCTGGGCTCTCGTGACCACTGAGGACGGGACGGTGAGCTGTACCTTCCTTTCGTGTTGCTCCAACAGCCGCTTCCCCTCTTCTGGCTATGAGGCGATATTTTGGAAACGGGTCCTTCCCGCGCGGTCTCCCCGCTAAACCCACCGAGCCTCGACGGTTTGGTTATCGCCTTCCATTCACCTCGATCCGTTTTTTTATTCTGTGTATTTTCCTTTCAAAACTGGTCCTACGTTCCCTATGCGTGGCTACCTACCCATAGTCGGGATTACTGAGGCCCCAAAAGTTGTTATGCTTCTGTTGGAATCGAGGGAATGCCTCTCCCCAACGTGGTGCGGCCCTGTTCCTAGATAGGCGTTTTCCCCCCCCTTTCCTCCTCGCTTTCTCGGCTAATCTTTCCCGACCCCCGATCATGGTTCCTTTTCTGTTAACCCCTCTTTCATTGCGCCGCACTGCTCCTTCCCCTTCTTCATTTGAGCCATTATGTCCGTGATTCGCTTCGTGGGTTCCTTGACCCTAAATCGTTCTCCCTGGCAAGGTCCTTCGAATACGGATTTTTAGCGATACCCTCCCCTTTGAACTACCCGAAGCTTCCACCGGTAGATTCCTGCTCTCGAAGGCCGCACCCCAACCACCCCCCCCACCCAACACCCCCCCCCCCCCCCCCCCCCCCAACACCCCCCCCCATCCCACCCCACCCCCCCAAAACCCCCAACACCACCCCCTCCCCCCCCCCCCCCCCCCCCCCCCCCCAAAACCCCCCCCCCCCCCCCCCCCCACCCCCGACCCCCACAACCCCCCAGCGTTTCTGTACCCCATCTTTCTATTTCTTTTTTCTTCCTCCGTTTGTGATAGCGGAGTTTTCTTCCCTCCCCGGCAGACGCTAACTCGTGACGTCATTACGAAAGGTACAAAGAGTGTTCCGTCTTTTTCGGTTTTTTTGTAGCCGTCAGCCTTCAGGTTTCACAAAGTCCACTTTCGCGCCCCGAGTCCAGTGCCTTTTAGTTGCCTCACCCGGTGCAATTTTTGTTTTTTCCTTGGAGTCCACCTCCTTTTTTTTTCGCGAGGGTTTCCCCCGCCAGCAACCCATGACCTTTCTTGTGGGAAAGGTGGTGTCCATACCCAGTGGTGTGTGACTAGAGCCTGTAGCGTCCTGTTGCTTCCCTTTTTTCTCCGTCCCAAATTGTCGAGTTCGTAGGTTGGCGCTCCCGAATTTGGAATCTTCACTCCCTCTTCCTCCCCAAGCATCTAATGCGTGTCTGGTCATACAGCCTGGTAAGTAGCCCCCCCTCTCTTGTTCGCCCGTGTCCGGGGGTTTACCTCATACCACTCGAGCTCTTCCAAGCGACCGTTTTACAGATCTTCCACCACTTCTTGGTGTTAGGAGTGGGAAAGCCGCTTCCCCGGTTTTTACGCCTTTAGTACTCCCACGCGGAGTCCCCTGATTGTTCTCCCTTTTCCAGCAGTTTTTTTCTTCAAGCTCTCTCTTCCCCCTGCACCGTCGCTATTGTCAAAATAGACCAGACTCGCGACAGCGGCTTTTGTTCCGGTTGCGTTATCTGTCTCGAACTCCTTTCTCCTTGATTCCCCCCCCCGCCCTCGCCCCTCAAGCGAGGAGTTTAGTTCACCGCACCCCGGTCCGACAGCCCCCGGCTCCAAATCGCCTTCCTCGTAGGCCCCCCCGACGCCGACAACAAAATCCCCCCCAAACCATTTTTTCGTGTAGAGTACCGCGACCCTCTCCGCCGCTGAAGGGAGGTCGCTACGGAATCCGGCCGGGACTGCGCCCTCTGAACTTCTTGCGCCGGCGACACATAACCCTCACGCTTCTCCAGATAAGTGCTGCCCCTCTTGAGCCATCCCCCCACTTTATTCCCCGGCCGCTTCGTAATACATTTCGCCTGTCGAGGTCCAGGGACATTTTGGTCAGTTCCCCAGGGAAAAGGAATGCAAGCGCCTCCCGTCGCCCCCCTTAATTTTATTGTAGGAGCATCTGGCCTTTCCCCCTGCCCTTCTCCCACTTCCCACCCCGTTAGCCTCCCCCGTAAAGACCGCCATTGATTCGTGCGTTTTTACCTCGCACTTGAAGTCCCCCAGGCGCACAGCCCAAACGCACTTGAATTTTCCACCCGTAGGCTTTTTCGCTTTTGCACCAGTTTTTTCTCCTTTTGGCGTATTCCGCAACCCTCATTGCGTTCTTTTTTACAAATTTGACCTTTCTTCCATCCAGCCCCGCCCCCGGAATTCCCCTCCTGGCCCCGCATTGGGAAATTATTTGCGGCTAAAACCGGCTCGTCCCCCAACCAGCGCCATCTAGGTATTCTTCACGTCCGAAACCTCACGCAGCCATAAGTCAATGTGTGAAACTGGTCCATTGGCTCACCCCGGTAGACGACGGCGGTTGGCTGCTTTCCCTCAGAAAGGCCTCCGGTTTGTTTTGTCCCTCCCTTTTTTTCGTTACTTGAACTGTTGCTCTTTCTTCGCTTTTTTAGTGCCTGGTTTTCCCTGAATTTATCTGTGTGCGGACCTTTCTTTTTTTTCCATTGAAAACCCGGCTCTCCCATGATTCCGAGCCGTTGTTCTTTTCCTGCCTAACCATTTTTTTTTCCTGGCATTGCCCGCCCCCCCAAATTTTTTGTCTTACAAGAGGGTTTTTGTAACCACTTCGGCTCTTTTGTTGTTCCTTTCTTCGTCCGACTTTAGGGGTAGTTCCCGGCTACTACCTTAGGTTCCCAGAAGTGTCCGCCGCGTCGTCGCCCACTTCCTGCTTCCCTTCTCCGAACTTCCCTCCTGCGTCTCCCGCGCCTAGGACTCCCCCCTTGAAGCCCTTTGGGTATTGAAGTTGAACCTCTCCCTAGACCATCCCATTCCCTTTACCCACAATTTTGCCTGGTTAGCACGCACCCGCCGGGAAGGCGGCATTCTTGTCTGAAACTCCTCCTGGGAGCCTCGAGGCCCCCGCCCCGTCTTCAATGTTCGTCTCTTAGATTAGCTTCCGGAGCCCTACCCTCGTTTTCCCCTCCCTTCTCAACCTCAGGCCGCTCGCGTCTTCTTTTCCATTATTCTCGCCCCTAATCCCCGCTTTTAACCGCTCCAACCATTAGTTTACAACAGTGCCCACGTTATGATCTTTAACCCCCTACCTCCTCGGCAAGCTTATTTTTCTTTCTAGTGTCCTTTGAGTCCCGCTTTTCCGGCGTGCCTAATTGCCAGGGTCGACAATGCCACGCTGACCTCTTCCGAACGCTTCCCTTAGAGGGCCAACTTCAGCACCCCCTACTCCCCGCCCAAAAATCGGCTGTTTTCTTTGTTGTCCCCGTGGCTCTTTTTCCCCAACAATTTCGCGCCTTAAACCCCCTCATTTTTTGTTGGTGCTCTATCTTGCGCGATCCACACTTTTTTTGCTTCAGGCGCTCGCACCCACGTGTCCCCCACCAAGACCCCCCCGGGAACCTTTTGGATTACGTTGGCATCTTTTCCTGTTTGGTGTGTTTTTTTCTTTTTTTCTTTCTGTTGTTTGGTTGTTTTTTTTTTTTTTTTTCCTGTGTTTTTTGTGTGTGTTGGGTTTTTGTTTTTTTTTTGGGTTGGTTCGGTTCGGAGAAAATGCCTTCTGTCCGCTGCTGGTACCTACCCGTTTTCAATTTTGCCCCTTGGCACGACTTCCCTCACTTGACCATTCATCGAATGCTTGCCTCTGGATTTAGGTCATCTTCCCCCACGTGCGATGCCTTTTAGGGCTGGGAATGGCTTTCGGTCATGACCCTTCTCCCTAGCTAACCCTTTTCCGAAGAGTTGACTCTGCGGCTTTTTCAGTATCTGCCTTCCTGCTTGGTATGATCGTTCCTATGCGAACAAGCACCCCTGTTTGAATCTCTGATCCTGGCTCGCGTCTCTGTCCGTTCCCCTCAGATGCGTCTTTGGTCCCGTTGCTCTTTGGCCTCGCTCTACCTGCTCACCACATTTTTTTTTTTTCCTGGGTGATAGTCAGATTTTCTCGTGCCAATACTTCCCCCCAAGCCTTTTTTCGGATTCTTTCCTCACAGCGTTTTCCCTCGTTTGAGCAGTAAAGCTCGCAGGTGATGTCCTCGCTCATCTCCCGAGCAGCGTAAGGCACCATTACGTTAAAGGATGCTGTAATTCCCTGCCCCCAGCAGTTACGGACTTTGTTCCCCCTCGAGCGATTGTTTCCTCGCTCCTTGGGTACCTTCTCCTTCCCTCTTGCCGACTGGTTGATTCATTCTGGTGGACCCGACCTGTCTGGTCTCGAACCCGTCCCACCTTTGATCACTTTACCTGTTAGTCCAGCTCCCAGCTCTCCAACCGAGGAGGCACCCGGCCAGAATTAGCGGCCCCTGCAACTCCCCCCGGCGTCTTTGACCCTGAGTTGCACGCCGCATTCTTAGTATTTTTCCAACCCTTCGGGACTTCTCTGTTGCTTCTCTGTCTCGGAGGAGTCGTTTCATCTTTGCTCCCGCGTTTTTCAGATGTGAGGATACGCCGTTTTCCACTCCCCCCCATACTTTCAACTGGCGTCTCCCCCACGTTTGATTTAGAAACCTTGTCCTACTCTCTCCCAGCACTTTTCCCGACTGAGCCGTCTCGAGGTTTATGAGGTTGCCTGGACCCCAACCAGTCTCCCAACAGTTCGGAACTCTCCGTTTGCCCCCATCGCGGTGAAACCGGAAGACCCCTTCTTTTGACTTTTTAGGCAATTTGCCTTCAAGGCAGGACGTTTGACGTTCCCCCCCCCTCCCCCTTCTAACCAACGTGTCCTTGGCGGTGGGGGAATCGGAGCGCCGACTCGGGTTTGATGAGTTCTTGGCCTCAAGCCATAGGTGTTTCTAAAGGACTTCGTTGTTACAGACGATTAGCTTGCTTTCAGTGAAGCCCCCAATTCCGACTGTGCCTCGTCTCAGCTATCAGTCTTTTTTTATTGCTTCACTGTCCTATTGGCTGCAAGGCGTTTTGTTCCTCTTTTCTCTTTTGTTTCCCCTCCACTTTCTTCCGATTTCTTCAGGGCGCGTTTGCGAAATTTTCTTGGCGCGGTCAGAGTAATCGCCCGTCGGAATTCCCTTGTGCAGCCGCTATTTCCGCTGGACTTCACATGTGTCCCGTTTGGGTGTCTCGTGCGCCCGGAGTCTTGCTGGCTTTTGCTAGTCATGGGGTTTTTCTACCCCTCGGTTTGTGGCTATGGGATGCGTGCGGCTTACGTGATTGCTTGGCGTTTTTGACGCTCCTGAGCTGGCGAGTACTACTCCAACTACTTCGGCCTTGACTACTAGTGTTTTCCACGTCCGTTTGCGGCGTGACCATCGACTTTACTGCTGATTTTTTTCTACACATATGAGCGCGGGTCCAACAGCTGGCTAGCTTGGTGAGCGTTCCCTACTTGACGAGCCCTTTAGGGTGACCGAGCTGAGGCTTATTTCCCCACTACCCGAAGCGCACCTTTTGGATCTCTTGAAAACCTCAAGCCGATTTTCCTTTCTATTAGTTGATACCTTTTTTCCCCCCCAAGGTGAGGGACCTAATTTACCCGTATAAGAATCTTTATTACCCCTTTTTACAATTTGGAACGTTGAGGTGTTCCGATTGATGGAATCGCGGTTGAAGATTTTTTTTTTGCGGTCCCAGTCCACTTGGCCTTCCCCCCGTCTTTCCAATATCCTCTCCAGGCGTACAAGTTTGTTTTCCAGCCCCGCTGGCCGATTTCTGACACTATTCTCGTTCGACCCTACCCTTTTCCCCTCCCGTCGTTCACTTTGATAGGCGTTTCATGCTTGAACACCAGAGGATTTGAGAACCTGAGTTTAAGAAATTTTGTTTTACTCGACACCCCCCTGGAAGGGTCCCAATTGACTCGGTCTCGCAAGGTCCTTTTGCTGACCGGGGGGGGGGTTCCCTGGACTGTAGACGTTTCCTAGCAACATGGGACCCCTAACGCAGGACCGCCTCTACAGAGCTCCCTCTCTATTCCCTCTATTTACAGCTTAAGTGGGTCGGCTTGAAAATCTCTTTCCTCTCCCTTTTTTTGGTGGAGTTTATGATTCTTTCCTACCATAATTTCCCCGGAACGCTTTCCACCTCATTTCGTGCATCCCGCCCCGCAGAATCTGTTGGGAGCATAGTTCTTTGTCTCTATTTTCTCGTTTAATCTTCGTAGCGCTCTAAAGCATCGCGTCCCCTTCTCATCAAATTCGATCCCGAGTCAAAGTTCCGGTGGGAGTTGTCCCCGCATTTCTGAATATGGCGATCCCCTCCTTTTCTCCTGGCCTTCCCGCCCCCCGCACCCCCCCCCCAGTTTCGCCGTCCTTTTTTTTTTAAGCCGGCAGGGGTGTCCCCCATCCTGAATCTTTTTGTTTGTCCGTGTCATTTCCGTTTTTTATCCCGGGGCTTTTTCCTTGAGGGTTTGATTTTCTTTTTATCCCAGGGGCGGCCCCCGACCTTTTTCTTCGCATCCCCTCGCACTGTCCTTACGCAAGCAGAAGATTTCCCCCTCTGGTTATCATTTTTCCCTTCCAGGCTATGGTCTCTTAGCCCTCGTAGGCTTTTCACATTCCATTAGAGTGTCTTTTTTCCTTCTCTACTGCCGTTCCGAGGAAAACTATGTCACCGCCCCACCATTCGAGCTCTAATTTTGTCTTGCGGGGAAACGCCTCCTCCGGTTTAACCTCTTCGTCCCATATCTCTGAACTCAAGCGCGCTCAGGTTTTCCCATTCTTCACGTTTTCTGACAGGTCTTTTCCAGCGTACCCAAACTTTATTCACCATGAAGCCAAGTACGATGTAAAGCTGACCTTAAGATCATTTTCCGCTTCTTTTTTTTTCTCGTCGCCTCCCTGGCCGCCGCTACACTTCGTTAGTCCCCTTCATCGCCCCCAGAACAAGGCTTTTTTTTTTCCTACTACAACCCACAATCTGCTTTAGAATCGACGCCGGCGATTCGCACAATTCCCTTCGACTGCGATGCACTTGCGGAAAATCGCAGCGTCTCCCATTCCGGTCGTTTATTACAGGCACCTACCCCGGACCCCCCCCCCGGGCGCAAGAAATGTGGCGCCAGATCCAGCCAAAATGACACAATGCAATTCGCCCACACCAGACTCTTTTCCCACGACGCAGGCCACCCACCACATTACCCCCGCCGCGGGCTGCTGCAGTTGCCCCCCCGGAAGGAGTTTTCTGGCACAGGCCAACCCGCTTAGCATGCCCCAGCGGATAGGCCACCTTAATAATATTGGCTGGGTAGGTATTCAGAACCAAGGTCGTTTGCTCCCTTCCCCCCCCCCCTTTTTAGCTCCGCGCCCCTTGAACATATATTTTGCCAAGCTGTGTTGACTGTATGTTGATTTTGGAGTGTTCACATCCCCTGGCTCATCCAAGGACCCTCCCTCCTCCCTTTAACCAAAAGGCCACAGTAACTACCCTCGAGTTGTTCTCTTCTTTTCGGGAAAGGCCTTTTGCGAGTTGGCGAGTATGCTGGTACCTTGAAAGTCTAGGAGGCTCGAGCAGACCCCATAGTTTTATTCCGGTGACCAGTGTCTGGCGCCCTTTCTCGGACACCCTCCTGACCCGTGATTTGAAATGTATGATTGCATTGAGAGTACACCCCTCCACTGTGCCTTCACAGCGGCTCATGGTGACTGTACTCTCACGCCCGCAGCGCAACACGATTTTGGACGGGGGCAATTTTTCTGCGTTTCCAACCCCGCCCCGCGGTTCCTCTTCCTGCCCGCGGCGGGTGATGCCTAGTCCCGAATCATGGTTCCCGGTCCTCCCTCGTGTGTCGAGGATCTTTTTGACTGAAAATTTTTGCGGAATATTCGTTCGCGCCAGGGGCGCCCGGCCTTTTTTTTCCGTGCCCAGGGACTTGTGACCGTTCCCCAGCGGCAGGGCCCATATTGCCGCCCGGCTGTACGCCTACCATTTTGACCTAATTCTGTTCAAAATACGCGTCGGAGTTTTAACAATTCTTCTTCCTTCGTCTGTCTTTCTTAGATATCCCGACGGACTTGTATTTTTCCGGATCCCTAACTCTAAGTTTTCGCCACCGCCCTTTAAAGTTCCAACTCCCGTGTAGCTTTTCTCATTCTGTTTTAAGCCACGAAAAGATTTGCGCTTTACCAGCGTTGCGGACATTTCCTGGATCGCCATTTTCTTGTTCTGATTTCCCCCCTAATGCCATCCTGACCATGGCACGCCACATTGAGGCTTTCCCCGTTGCCCCCGTCTCCCCTCTCTTATCGCGCCATATGTCTGGAAATAGTGCTGCCCCCATAAGAAGCCGCAAAACGCAAGTTTTCTAGTTTTTCTCTGTCATCGCCTCTAGCGACCCAATTGACGTTCCCATCCCAACCCCCATGCAATGGTTCGTCGGCGTCTTAGTCCTGGTCCCACTTCGAACAATTTACTGAAGATACCAATTCCCCTCCCGGGTTGGACCAAACGGGCCATCTGCGCGTGGAGTTAATTGTGACCCTAAACCTCCTCCCTCGGTCAAGCTTAGCTGGGTCCACTTGAGTTCTTCGTGTGAGTGGACAGTCCTTGCCCAGGGAAGGGCACAGGCCGCGCGTTTTACCCTCACTTCCGGTTCCCTTCAAATCGGCTTTCCCCCCGAACCGCAAATTTGCCCCCAATGGACAAGTCTCGGTTGTCTGGTCTTTTTTGATGTCCCCGATGTGCGTCGCCCTTTCCCTACCCACCATTTATGGGGATCGTCCTTCTTTTTTCCTCTTTGCGCTGATGGCCTCGCATCAAACCCACTGTGTGGCTTTCCAGGAGAGTTCCCCCCTCGTGGCCTCACCAAATGACCAGACCCGGCTTTTTGTAAATTTCCTTCCCTGTGATTTTTTGCTCCACCTTTTCAGGGCACAGCTCGTGGAAGAGGGGCCCAACCCTGATTTTTTTTACGTTGCTCTGTATTTAAAACCGGGCAATTCTTTTGTCCAACTGCTTTCCCGAACTTTCTAGACACCCGCCAGTTCGGGCGGTTAGGTCAATCTCCATCCTCCTCTGGACAGTGTTTTCCCTCTTTTCCTTTCTGTTCAGATGCCCTTGTCAACGTGAGATCAATTGCGGAAGAATCCCAACTGCCAGTCACTTTGTTTCCTGGCCTTTCCTCCCAGATTAACGTCTCGGCCTATTCTCAGAAAAAACCTCACACTTTGTGGCCTGCGGAGTTTAGGAAGTCGGAGAACCCTGATAATCCCTCCTGCTTTTTCCGACGCTTTAGGACTCTGCTGTACCTTTCCGTCCGTAATCACCCGGAACATTGTACAGGTTGTGAGAGAGAAGGTTCGCCATCCAACCCTCCGTTTCCGCTCTCTCTTTTTTGGTCTTCACCGCGTCTGGAGGTTCGCAAGCCCCGGTTCGGCTTTTTCTGTTTGTGCCTGTGAACGCCTTAAGAGCGAGCAGTTCGTTGCCATTTCAGCCCCCACTTTCCTTTCTCTCCGTCAATCGTGTGCGACTGAATTAAGAAAAAGCCGTGGCCTTCATCCCGCTTCTGATTTGCCCCCTTTCCCTGAAATAGGCCTTTGAGGCGTCCACCTGGCTCCAGTTTTGGCTCTACGCGTGTGATTATTTGTTGACCTCCTCCGGTGACCCACCAACTTTATTCTGGCGTTTTCTCATCCTGTTCAGCCCCGAAATTGTTTCCCCTCTCTCCGCCACCATTCTCTCACCGACAGGCACCCCGGCCATTATTATTCCCTCAAGAACGCCCAGCGCGCCTTGAACTTTGAGTGTGCCCCGCCGCCCTTGTCCCTCTTCTTTCACCTGTTTTTTCTCGTTTTTGCACTCTTCGTGTGAGAGTCTATTTCGATGAAGCAGTATGCCGAGCTTACTCCTTGTTACCCCAAAATTTCCCCAATGCGGGGTTTTGACGCGCAGCATGTAGCCATACACCTGCACCTCGAGACTAGTCCCCTGTCTTCTACGACTTCGCGCCTGACCGACATTTGGTTTCTGATTGCCCACGTCGCCCCCCTCCATGGGCAAGCATAGTCAACGCCGGGTTTGGTTGAACATCTATTTGCCCCCCATGGTTCTTAGGAGCCTTTGGTCTGTCCCCTTCTTGGATGCTCTCGTCCCCCCCCCCCCGCGTAAACAGTTTGAACATAACCAACGAGCTTTCTCCCCCTTTCTGCGAAAGGGTGTTCCTTTCTTGTCCCAGCCCTCCCCTTTGACTAGGCGGTCGCCGCCGACCCCCCCCTGTAAAGGCCCTTTGACTGTGAGATAGCTTTCACTGGGTTGCAAAATTCTCCTGATTAATCCCCTCGTATGCGCTAGGCGAAGGTAAGAACACTTTTTTGTGCCTTATTGGTTGATTTTTTCCCTTTCCGTGCATGTCAGTAGTATTTTCTTTTCCGACATTGCTCTTGCTTATTTTCTTTTCGGAGTGAAAGTCCTGCTCTTTCAGCGTTGGCCTCGGACTTTCTTCCACTTCTCTGACCTTTTTCCCTGCAGTGAACGCTTTAAATCTGACCTGCTCGGTGCTTTGGGTCTCTTGTTTTTTGCAGGTTTTTTTTGATGGACCTGGCCGATTTTTGGGTGATTTTGAGTTGTTTAAACATGTTTCTTTTTGATAGGGCGGGCGCTTAAGGAGTCGGCTGTTCTTCTGACTTGCTTTTGCCCTTTGCGCAGAGCTCTCTTCTCCGCTAAGAGGCAACCCCCCATAATTTTGTAGCGTTAATTTGATTTCCCCGCCCGTGAGCACTATTCTTGACCACTTTAGGAATTCTGTTTTTTTGACGTGTTCGCTGTTCTTCCTGCGCGTCCAGAGTGGGTTATCAACATCCTCGGGGCCTTGCTTATAGGTACTCTTCGCTTAGCGAACCTGTTTCTTGGTAAGCATCGTCGGTTCCCCCGACACCCACAAAAGGGAAGATGTCCTCTGTGGTAGAATTATCCTGTTCCAAATTTTCGGGGTGCCTGCTGTTCCCTAGAGGGGTAGTTCGCTTCAACTTCGACGGCTCGGGGTAAACCCCCTTCTTTCTCGTAACTAGCTCGCTTTCCTTTTTAAACCCCATGGCGTTTTACTTTCGTTGTTGTTTTTTCCGGTTAGGATGGAGTCTGATAGTATTCCGTGCCCCACCCCCCAGAATTGGCTGCTCAACAAGTTTAAAACTCCTCGTTATTACTTTACGGAAACATGCCGAAAACTGCCCTCCTAACGGCCTACGAGGGGAATTAAAAACCCGATCTTCTGGCTTGCCCACACAGATCGCAAATACCCTTTTTCAGTCTAAGTTTATGTACCCCTCCTTCCCCCAACAGGTTCTAGCCCAGCTTTTCCCCCCGAAATTCGCTCGGTGGGTTGACAGACCTTAAATTTTTTTGCCTTGGTCGCTGCGCCCCCACTGAATTTGATGAGCCAGTGGCCCTGATGCGGTTTTTCCTTTATATGCCGCCCGGACAATAGACCCCCGAAGGCCAGCGAACTCCACTCACGGATACCTATATTTGCAATCTGGTTGCTTGGAGGATAACA
>Ga0179593_1699261_pt1 | contig 24136 bp, 34 predicted proteins | sample CZODoug2_1_08_16_FD_185931 | JGI IMG/M metagenome (GOLD analysis project Ga0179593, IMG submission 185931) | Vadose zone soil fungal communities from Angelo Coast Range Reserve, California, USA - CZODoug2_1_08_16fungal (PacBio error correction) | ecosystem: Environmental > Terrestrial > Soil >... | reverse complement strand
TGTCTACCATGGGAATACTTCCACAATCGTGTTCTCCCCCCTGAATTTTTCCCCCAACTTCTGTGAGATTCAAGGTTTGCATGTCGAAGCTCTCTAGGATTTTTTTGCCTCCCCCTTCCTTGATATTTCAGGTTATTTTATGTATTGTGATGACCTTCCTATTTCACACATTGGGGCTCCCCCACGTTTTCATAAATTTCTCCCTTTTCAATATTATCTTCCTGGAAACAAGGAAATTATTTTACCCACAATAATGCCTCACCTCCCCCTGATTTTGGTTTGTCCCGACCCTGTCCTTGCAAAACTCTGTTCTCACTTCCATTGTTTTCCCACTGCCCCCCTTTGAAACTCCTTCTTCTTGCTTCCTTGAGAAAAAGGGCTCTTCCTGTCATCGCCCCCTCCCCCTCTCACATTATTCCTGTGTCCCCCCTGTTTCTGTTCGCTGGTCATTCAGCCCCCCCCCCTCAGATTCTCGTCTCCCTTATTTCATTTCTAGGAACCATGAATCTTTTGATTTGGATCCCCCATATATCATCCTTCCTTGAATTGTAGGACTTCCTTTTTGCTTTTAAAAATATCTGCATATAAAAAGATTTTTCCCCATGTAGGGGTTTCCAGAATCGCTTTCTTTCTCTTGTGCTTCCCTTTCGGCCCCCTGCACAATGTTCCCCGCAGATGTTTTCCAAATTTTCCATTTTCCTCTTTCGTTCAGGTTTCTGTGTGATGATGTTGTTTCCTTTTTTTCTTCCTTTATTCTGTAATCATTTGGCAGGGTCTTCTTTAGGTGTCCTTGTTGCTCTTGTGGGTTCAAATATTGTCTGAAATAGTTTTCCCCCCTACTAAATAGTATTTTTTTTTAAGGTTCCCCTTAATGTGCTATGCCCTGTGAAGGCCGTACATCTCCTTTCCAGTTTTTTTGCTTTTTCAGGAATCCATCTAATCCCCCGTTCGTTTTATAGAGATTTCTCAAAACCCAGAGAACCCCCCCCCTAAACAGAAACCTACCCTTTTCGAAGAAGGCACTCCTCCTAAAATCTCCCCTCTCCGGAATTCTCCCCAATCAAAGTACACCTATGCATTCTGGCCCCCCATGGGACACCCCCTGAACCCCCAAGACCGATCTGCCTTCAAATTCTTCCTCCCGATTCTCACCATTGACCCAGCATCAACCGGCCACCACTCTCAAAATTATCCCCTGGGTAACCCCCATCGACCTTTCCCCCGATTTGGCTCGTAGCTCCAAACAGATGACCGTTCAACTATTCCCCTTAGCCATTTACCCTGGTCAATTAATCATTTTTCTCCAAATTCCCCTCTCATGAAGGCTCATCTTTCTTTCCCCAATTGTATTCCTATGGTTCCTCCTCCTGCGCCTTCCCCTCTGACCTCTCCTGCTGACCCCCCCTTCCCCATCCCGGTCCACCCTTGGACAAAAGTAATCGTTGTCTCTTCATCTCATGATGTTTTTTGAACTGGGCAATGAAGAACCTGTTTCCGCTTCACTCATCCATTTAGTCCCTTTTTTCCCCCCCCCCCTGTTTAAGCTGAGGCTTTTTTTGTCTCGCCCATAGGTGTATTTAAATGAGGAGTTGTCCCTTTCCTAGTGTTTTTTTTCGCCAGTGACCTATTCCTTTTCTCGTGACTTGGGGTATTTTTCGTCTTCCTATTTCCCCTTTTCCCTGGTTTCCGATTCCTTAGCTTCAAGGTTCTTATGAAAACCGGGCCAAGCTTTGACCCCCTTCCACTCCCCGAATCCCCCCTTCTCAGAAAAACCTGACCCGAGGAGTCCCCCCCATTCCTCTCCCCCCTTCCCTCCCACCCCCACCTCTTTTGTGCGATTCTCTTAACTATTAACTATCTTTTTGCTACTGTCCAAACGTCTTCAGCAGTTTTTTCTCTGTTCCCCTTTTTCATCACCCCGAAGGACCCCCTTTTTCCAGTATCCAAATTGGTAGAACCCAGGCGGCCTCTCTACATCAATTTGGGTTTTCCCCTTAGGTGTCTCCATTCAGCTCTGTCCATCAGGTTTGCATGGTTAGCATCTTATTTTTGTTACTCATTGACTTTTCCGTCCCTTGGTTGTTTTCTCCTCATTTGATGGGCCCCCCCATTGCCCCTGTTTCCCTATTTAGCGTAACACAACCGTTTACTTGTCCCCCCATATTTTGGGACAGGCGATTTTTCTTTTTTTTTTTTTTCTGCTTTTTCCCCGCCTTGTCCCGCCCTGTTTTTCCCTCTCGTGCTCCACTTGCATGACCTCCACCTCTTTCTCCTGACTTTTGAGGTTTCCCTTTTCTTTCCCCCTGGAGCAGTACACACTCAAGTCTTTTCCTTCACACACGTCCCCCCTTTTCTCCCTCCCATTTTCATTCCTTCCCCCCCTTTTCTCCCCGTCACCTCCTAAAAGAGAGGACCCCTTTCTTGACCTCTCCTTGTCCTTTGCCACCTTTAAGGTCCTAGACTTTTTTCCCTTTTTGTTCCCTTGAACCTGAGGCAATGGGTTAGTTATTTTTTTCTTGATTTTGCACACCTCTAAAGCCTTTTTTTGTGCCCTCCTTGAGGTCACTCCCCCACTCCGTCCATAACCTTCATTCGTCTTTACATAAAATCATTCTTATTTTCTTCTTCAGAGAACCCCCCCCTTCCCCCCAACCCTATACTTTTTTTTTTTTTTTTTCGTTTTTTTGTCTTCTTTTTGGACACCTTTCAAAATCCGTCATTTTTAATGTCCCTAACCTCTCTATGCCTCTTGATAATTGTGATATCGGTCGTTCAGCGTAGCCCCATCCTAACTTTTTTTTCGGTTCACTGCCTCCTCCCATTTCGATTACGTTCTCCCCCAAATGATGTTTTTAGCAATTCATCCCCATTGCGTGCCCCTTTGACAACTCTGACCCTTCGTGGGTCTCTGGTATGAAAAGGTTCGCGGCGGATCAGGAACCATGGCCTCAGACAGTTTCTCGCCCTCCCTTGGGTTTTCCTTCCTAGTTGTTCCTCTCGGCTGACCCAAAAGGTCCACTTTCCCTTCCCGTACCTCACCTTTCTTTTAGGTTCTTAATTTCATGAACAACTAGTCTGGCAGTACCCTTGACAGCAACTTTTTTCTAAGGTCTTCCTATTCTCCCCCCCCCCACCCTCATTCTACTGTCTTCACTGATTGACCCTAGCGACAAAGACAATGATGTCCTTCCGCAACGAACTTCCCCCATTTGGTTACCCCTCACTTTGCGATTACCAAACACCCCTTTTTCCCGGTCCTCCCATGTCACAGGTCTACCAAAACGTAAAATCGGCCCCCTCAAAAACTGTGACTTCTTTTCCCCAACCCCCCCCCCCCATTTCCCCTAATTGATGTACGAGGACAATTTTCCCCCTCCCCGTCCCCCCATGTGGCCTCTTTTTCCCCCCCCTCCATTTCCCAAGCGTGATTTCCGCCCCCATGAATTTTTTCTCACCCCACTTTCAAAAGTGTTAGTTCTTTCCTTGTTTTTTTCTTGACCCGCCCTTCGGCATGGTGAACGTTAGAAAATCGACCCTAGTTCTTTGCATTCTTTCTAGTAATGCCGATCCTCTTGGCCCCCCCTGTTCAACCCTTATTACTCTCCTTGAACCAGTAGATTTCTTACTTCACCCTTCCTCCCACTTTCCTCCCGCCCACCTTTCAAACTGGTTGGGTATTACGCCCTCACACTATTTGCAGTCCCCCTTCAGTGTCCTAGTAAATCCCTGGGACATTCGATTTCTTTACCTTTGGGTCAATCCATTTTTTGGACTCATTGAGCCCCTGCGATGTTCCTGTCTGTTCTCTCTTTTTCCCCCCTTACCTCCCTAGCACAGTTCTCTTTCAATTTTCTTTTCTTATGGCCGGGCTTAAGCAACCTACACCCCCTTGCTTAGTGCCCCCAACTTATCTTTTCCCATAAGTGACTCCCTGTGGAGGTGTGTTCTCACCCACTCTAGTTCCCTTTAAGTTTTCGCCTTTGCCCTTGTGTGTGCCAAGTCCCCCATATCGCCAGAGAAGCCCAATTTATTAACCTTTCTGTCCTCTCTAGTGTTGTGACGGAAGGTTTTATTTTACCTTCCAATTTTAAGGTACCACATAATGGAACCTTTCCATCTTTCACACAGACTGATAATTTTTCGACTTTTTTGTGCGGTTGTTTCCGTCTTGTGTGATATCTTTTCGGTTTAGGGTGCGGTCCCTTTTTTTTTTTGTCTTAAATGCCAATGGGTGGTGGCCCCTCCGAATTCTTTCCCTTAATTTCAGGTTTCCCCTAGGGGACCCTGTCCTGTTTTTCCCCGTGATTTCACATTCTTGACTTTTTCCTTGGTGATTTTTGTTCTGGGGGTGGTGATGGGCCAAGACCTCCCTCACTAAGTCCTTCCCGTTTTTTGTGAGCCTCTTCTGTTCTCCACCCCAACCGAAAAAGTACAACACCCAAACTAGCAGGAGCACCTCTCTGCTCCCACCCCCCCCCCCCCCCCCCCCTCCTTTACCCCTTTTCCCCCTCTATCCCCTCTCCCCCCTTTCCTTCCTAATTTCCCCCTTCCCCCCCCATCCCCTCCGGCACCCTTTAGTCCCCCCTTTTTTTCCCCTTCTTACCTTCATCCACAAGACCTGTGTCTCCCCAACTCCACTTCCTCATCCCCCACCCTCCTCTCCCCCCCGCTGCACCCTTCCCCCCCTCCTTCCCCTCAGCACCGTCCCCACCCTCCAACCTTTTTGGCCTTCACCAGGAACTAAAGAGGTTTTTCCCCCTGGATAAGCACCCCCTGGTGAGGGTCGGTGACCTTCCTCTCAAAACCTGTCTTCCACCCTCCTCCCCCTGATTGATGCAGCCCTCTTCTGAAAGGGTGCACGTCTTCTTTAGATTCTTACTCCACTGGCCGCTTCCCTTTCAGGTCTTTTGAGGTTTTTGATCCGGGGTCTTACCTTATGCTCCCACCAATGTCTCCCCCCTTGTCCACTCTGGAACCCTGAGGTTAGGGTAGGTTGATTCCCGGTTTCCCTTGCCTCCTTTGACAACGGTTAATCCCCTGTCATGAATCTTGTTAAAAGCCCTTTTACTGAGTCCAATGCCCCCTAGCTGTATTCCCCCCTTTCCTTCACCCCTTTAAGAGTTCTTTAACTAGGTTTTTTCCGGAAGGACTATTTCGTGTCCCCCCCCTCTTGATTACCACTGTTATGGGAAGGGTCTGGTGTACTGTTAATTTTTCCTTTTGCCTGAGTCATTAGAAGTAGCTCTGCTTCCTTTTTCTTATTCCCCCCACGGCTCGCCGGTGGGATTAACTCCTACCACTACCTTTTTATCTATTCCTTTTTGCAGCTTTACTTTGATCTTTCCGTCTTAACGTCCCCCTCCTTCATTTCTCTGTTCTTCCCCATGGTGCGGTCCAGCCTCCGGTCCCCCTTTTTTGTTTGACCATTCTCCCGGTTCCCTTGGCTTCATCGCTTTCCTTCAATGTCCATTGCTTGGGGTATCTTTTGACTGACATCCCCTCTCCCTTTGCCTTGGTCCTTCCCTTCCTTTATAAAGGTGCCTGTGATGGGCTTGCATCCTTTTCTCTTCTGCATCGCATAGGTGGTGCACCAAGGTGGTTCCCCCCAAGGCGTCGCAACTACTGCCACTGTACCCTACTCCCTGATCCCGTCCCCCCCAGGGAGAACGGCTTCCTGTGATATGCACCGTTTCCTCCAGGCACCCCTGGTGTTCCTCAGTTGTCTAGGAGGGATACCATTTTTAATATTACCATTTCAAACCCCCTTTTACATCCTTATGGGATGGAGGTTTCCCTTCCAGGGAGAATGCTTCTTCTCATCTATGTTCTGCAAGCCCCCCCCATTCTCATCCAATCGTCATACTCGTTCTCAGAACGATCCCCCTCCCGAGAGACCCCTAGATACGTTGTATCCTTCCCTTGGCATTTCCCCCCCCCCCCTTTAAAAGGTCCCCTGAATTGATCCGCACTTTGCCCGTTTCGTAAATTTTTCCTTTCCGTTTTTCGGGGTGCCCCACCCCCAGCATTTGTTATGCGTTTTTGACTCCCACCCCCCCCTCCTACTCTTCACCCTGATATGGATATTCAGGGATGGTAGGAACTACCAAACTATTCCTTTTTTTTATTCCCCCCCAATCCCCCACGATCTCTTTTCCTACTCCGTTGTGTTTGCTTCTTATGTTTGGAGTCAACGTTTGTTGGGTCCAATGAAAACCCTTCCAATTTCTCCACTCTTCCTCCATTATGATAATGCTTACCCCCTTTCTATTTCCATCTTTTTCCCCCCCCATTCACAACTGCACTTCTGGCCCCTCCACTCCTACTTCCTAATATTCAACCGTCGTACCCAAAAGTTGTGCATTTTTCTTAACTTTTTCCCCCCTGTCCTCCTGCTTCCTCCCGGCTATCTTTTCAATCTATTTTAGCCTTATTGCTCTTTGCGCTTCCCTCCATCATACCCTTTCTTGATCCCCCTGGGTAGGCTACTTTCTTTCATCATAGTGTTCCCCCCCACCCTTTTCGGGTCACACGGCTGCCATAAAAGGGACATTACAAAGGACCCTACCCTTCCCGGATATTTCTTAGTGAGTTTCGTTATGTTTTTTCCTACATTTCCAGAAACTCTTGTCGTAATTGTCCAGGCCCCCCCCCCCCTGTGTCTTTAAGTGGTTTCCCAAGGGGATTTCCCATTCTACCCCCCTCACTCTCTGGTCCGAACCAAATGCTAGAAAAAGGATTGTTGCCTCCACCCTTTCCTGAGCCATTTTTTCCCATCTTTTTGACCATCCCAACGTTTTTGCCGATCCCACCCACTGACACCCCAGGTTGCCCTTACCCTGCCTTTATTACCACCTGTCCCCATGTCTCAACCTTCTGATTTTGTCCTTCAAAGACCAGGACAACCCCAATTTCCCCTTTACTCGACCAAGGTCCCCCATTTTGTAGTGTTGATCCTTGGGAATGGTAAACCCTCACCCCTTATTTTTGATTTCCCACCCCTTGGTCTTTTCCAACTTCCAGTTTTCTTTAGTGCGACGTTTTTTTTCCTCAAGCCCTTAACGGCTCGTTTCCTTTTCCAGGAAAGGACGAACCCTACTGCCGTAGAAAGATTGAGAGGGACATCTTTGATTGGACCTGAGGATGGTGAATTTCCTCCCTGTTAGCATCCTCCGCGCTGTCCCCCTGTGAACTCCCTCCTGGAACCTCCCTTATCCCCTAATTCTTTTGATCAGCTCCCCTGACTCTCGCATCCCCCATACCCCTCGGCCGTACCCCCAGCGAAAGAAAGGTGAGACCCTCGTTTTTTGGGGTGTACTCCTAACCCCCTAGGGAAGGGCCTCTCTTCTCCCCTCAGGGCTTGCGCTCCCCCAGGATTGGGTCCCAGTTTTTTTTGTATTCACACCCCGACCCTTTTCCCCTCCCATCACTTTTTGTACACCCAGGCTCTGGCCACTTTTTTAGTGGTGCTTTTTCCCCCCACCCCTACCACCCTGGTCAGATGAAAGTCTTCCCATTTCTTTTTTCATGGAAGTGTTTCCATAAGTTACTACCCGTTCTGGGCTACAAACTTTCCCCCCCTTGTTAGGCTTTCCTTTGTGGGAAAAATACCCCATTCGATCAGTTCCTGGATGAGCAATCTTCTCCGAGTTAGGAAGGTCCCTTTGATTCATTTGGTACCTATACTAAAAAATCCCAAAAAGGTATGCATCCGGTGGTTCGGTGATTTTATTGTGAAGTTTTTATCTTTTTTTTTAAGGTATGTGGATGTTTCCCGTCTTTTCAATCCTGTTTCTGGCTTTGATGTCGCCGTTGGCTTCCGGTGTTCTGTTTTCAAGAGGGGGTTTATTACAGCTCCCCTTTTTCTTTGAGTGTTCCGGTTTCCTCTTTTCTGACGGTGGCTGTGCCTGCGTCTCCCTTTGCGACGCTTTGTTCTGTGGCTTTTTCTTTTGGTCTCCATTCTTTTCCTTTGTGACTCCTCCTTTGTGTTGATTTCCTCTTCCACGAACCCTCTTTAGCCATTTCCCTGGCACGGCACAGCCCAGATAAGCACAGTCACTACCGTAACCCCCGATATTTTCTTTCAACCTCTTTTCACCCTTATGGCAAAATCCCGCACCAGCTGCCTCCCCTCACCCCATCCACTCCCCTGCGTTCTAGCAACGTCCCCTGGAAAACAGCAGTCCACCTGCACCAAACCCCGCTCCCTCCCCCCTAGTTTCGCAGCCAATTTGATTCGGTTACCCCCCTGAAAAAACCTTTCTTCCCCCTACCCCCCCACTATGATTTCCCAATATTTTCTTTCCCTTCCAATCTTTCTCTCTATTTTTTACTCCCCACATTCAGTCCTCCTTACAGTGACAATGACGATTACTTATCCCTTGTCTCTAATGCCCATGAGTTTGTCCTCCTTGATCGCATGACACCCGCTTTTTTTCGTTCTGACCATTCCCTACACATTTTTACTTCTGGCCTTCTCTCTCACATGGTGTGATTTTGTCTTGCCTCGTTTGTCCTGACCGCTCCCTCCTTTCAGGCCTCCTTTACCTTTCCTTGCAGTGGTCTGAATCGTCTTGGGCTTACTCTTGGTGTTTACCTCTTCTGGGATCCCCCCAGTTAGTCCTCCCTTTCTAGGTTCTGTCCTTTCTGTCTTTTGCCTCCCCTCCTTTCGGAGAACCAGATGAATTAGATTCCCCCCTTTTTTTCATACCCCTTTCCCCATGATTCCTTCTCGCCCCTTTTCCCCTTCACTCATCACTGGAAATAACTGAATCACAGAGCCTTTTTCCCCTTTCCCTTTCTTTCGGCTAGGTTGTCTCAACTCTCCGAAACCTCCCGTCCTTTTTTCTTCCAGTATCTAGGCCACCCATCCCCGGACACTGCCCCCACATTTTTCACACTACTGTTCTCCCCTGGTCCTCGAGTTCCAATGTCCATTGTCCTTGTCTTTTTTTGACAATATCCAGATGTGTTTTTGGCGGATGTGAAGAGTGTAAACGTTTGGTACTTCCGGCAAATTTTTCTTCATCCGATTTTGCAGTTTTTGGAGTTATTTCGCACCCCCATCGTAAAAAGGTTTGCAATCATTCCAGAGTGCCAGATAAAAATAATTGTGGTCTCTTTTCTTTTTGATTCTGAGCCCGTAGTTTGTAGGATTTTGTACCACATGTTCCTTCAGCCCCCTTGTGCCCCCCCTTTACTCTTTTTCTTTGATCACTATGAATGACTCACTTATCAATCCCCTCTCATTTCTTTCCAGCCAATGCGACTTCCTTGCGACCTCTTTGCCCTATGCCAAGTCCGCCCCTGTAAACTTCCCATCCATTTGATTCTGAGTCCCCTTTTCATCAGCCCAATCTCAGTCCCCGATCCGTGCTTTTCTCATCAGTGCCTGAAGGGGCCAGGCCCCCACCCTGTTAATGTCCATTCCACCCCTTTGCAATCTTTGACCCAATAGTCCCCGGGTACTCCAGGCCCCCCCACCAGCTTACGTAAGTGGTGCATCTTCGGATTCAACTCTCACGCTCCAGTCATTCTTGTTCTTCTCCATTATCTTCAAACATTAAACCTCTTTATTTTTCCTTTCAAACAAGTATCCTCCCTGCTTTTTCCCCCTTCTCTCCGGTGTTTTTTTTTGATCCTCTTTTTTCACGTTTGGGCCTCTGTTGCGAACCCAATAAAGAACCCCCTTTTCCTTATCCCCACATGCTCCTCTCTCTATTTTGAATTAGTGTCTTCGTGAATCCCATAGTATCGACCACTTTAGTCCCCCCTTTGTTCCCCCCCTTTTCCCCTGCCCCCGAACCAGTGACTCCTGGTTCAATCCTTCTTCCACAACTCATCTGGTTTATACCTTCGCGACTTCAGTGGGAGGGAAAGAAAAGTGATGATTTTCCAACCAATGGCTCTGGGACCTTTTCTTCCCCCGGTTTTGATTGAGGAGAGGCTGTGATTTAATCTTCCATCCTGGTATCACCTTTTGTGATGGTTCATTCAGACCAGGGTCCCCCTTTCCCCCCCCCCCCACACCCCGGTCCAATCCTAACTTCCAGGAAATTGCATCAACGACACCTTCCCTTTGCTTATTATTTTTTCCCCTAACTTGATCCCTCGAGAGTCCTTCCACACAACCCCTGGCTCTTTTGCCCCTATCTTTCCCTCTGAATGTCTTCCCATGGTTGACCTTCTGAGATCCACCTTCTATGACAATGCTTTTACTGTTACTTGTGTTCCCCCTCGTTCCCTCCCCCCCCACTTCCCCTGTTGGAGGCTCCCCCACCATCCCTTGCTGGATCCGCACTCAAACAGCCTGACGCCAGAGATTGGCGCTCCCCGACCCCCCGATCCCCCCACCTTTCCAATTGATTTTCGACGGCACCCGTCAATCCAGTAGTGTGCTTCCCCTTTTCTTTCCGAACTTTTTCTTGGAATGTGGCCTAAATCCAACTCAGTGGATCCTTACTTCCCCTTTCACCGATAGGTATCGTCTCCAGGAGAACCATGAGATATGAGCCCTCTAGAGTCGGCCGGTTATGTCTTATGAGGACGTTGCTATAGGCCCCTTCTTCCTCAGACCCTCTTGAATTGGAACCCCCTTTTTCTCAATGATTTTGAACATGTGTACATTCACCTCGATAAACCGCATGTATTAGGAAGCGAAAACCCGGATAAGCAACGCGTACCAACTGACAATGGGCGGGGAAGGAATCCCCGACTCCGCTTGGATCCCCCGAGTGAAAGCTTCCCCCTAAATATGGTTCCGACTGACCCTTTTTTGTCGGTACATGTCAAGTCTTCCCTTCCCAGGCTTTGCCCTCTTCTTCCAACCCAACCTGTCCCCCTTATCATTCTAGGAGATTCCCCAAGGTGACGCTCTTTCCCCTGGGTGCGTGAACCCCTTCCCCCTCTACTTTTCTTTTAGTGACATATCCCCCCCATCAATTTCATGGAATTTCTTTTTATATTTACTCTTGAGTGGGCTAATACTCCAGTAATTTTTCCAGTCGGGGAATTTTTTTGTGGATTACTAAAAAATTAAACACAAACTTCTCGAGCACCAGATTCCCTGTAATAACTAGGGGCGTGGAAAGAATCTTTTAGGCCACTGTTCTTTTTCATCTAAGTACCCTTTGTACCACATCAAGGGAAAATCGAAGATGGGTTTTTGACTAGTTTTTTTTGAGCGCATTGGTTTCCCCGGTGTGTTGCGGGCTGTGGCTGGTCTCCTTTCTTGGTTTTTTGGGGGAGGGCTTTGTGCATGGGTCTCTTTGAGGTGGCTGCGCTTTCTTGTGGAGGTTGTCCCGTTTTCCCATCCTGGACCCTTTTGTCTTTTTGTGACTCATGGTTTCTAGTCTATCTTCGGCCGTTCCGACGTTCCTCTTTTTGTGAGGGCGTGGGGGGGGCAGACAACGAGTGCAGAGCCGTTGTTTTGTTGATCTTTCATCCCCCCGCAAGCCCAGCCACCCCGCTCGCCCCCCCCCCAATCAGTCGCCGGAACAGCACGGCCTTTCCAGTACCCATCCTCCTTAATGCTACACTCCCTCCCCTTTTTCCCATTCTGGCCCACTATGGCCACCCCACATATTGACACCCCCCCCCTCTTCCCCCCTACCCCCAGCCCCGTCCCCCCCCCCGTACCCCTCAGCCACATCAAAACAGCATCCCCCCCCCCCTGACACCCTTTCTCACCATCTGGTTCCCCCCAATCTTCTCATCTTCCATTGAGGTGTGTTCCATATATGACCCCCGATGCAACATTCCTCCCCCGATGTCCCGAATTGGCGGCGGCTAGAAGGTGTGTCAACGGCAGTCCTCGCCAGGGCCTCGAGTAGGCCCCCCCCACTTGTTATATCAAATGAAGATAATTTATGGCACTTGAGATCTCTTTTTTGGCCTCACCCTTCCTTTCTACTTTCCCATTTCCTTGAAATCTTGTAATGCCCAGGTTTTTTTCCTAGTGTCATTTTAACCGGTGGCTCCTGCTCGAAAGGAAGAGACCCAACCCACCTTTTCCCCTCTTTTATGAATTTCCAGTTTGATCCCCCACTAGGCTTCCTTTGAAAATGCCGGGATTAGGCCGTTCGGCTGGGCGAGTTTTCTTGGCGGGTGTATGGTAAGAAGCCCTGGTGAAGGAGAAAAGCGATTTAGATTCCGGTTTCTTTCTCGGGGTGCCCGGTGCTTGGATCTCCAAGGTAAGAGTTCACTCTAATTCCTGTTCCCCCCTTTACAGAGGTCCCCCGGTGGCTCCTCCGATAAAGACTGTCCCTCACAGACTCCCCCTCCCAATCCTTCAGCAGCTACCAAAGGGATGGTGGAAGGGAGGAAACGGGGTCACAGAACAGAATCGTGACTTCTCTGGTTGAATCGCCCACTGTTATCGTTTGGTCTGTCCCTTATTAAATCTCCATTGTTCTTGGTGATGCACTCCATAGCTTTTTCCCATGTTTCCTTTTTGCTGTTCTTTTTGTCAGGTTTAATCCCTTCCGGTGTGATTTCTCCACGTGTTGCAGCGCCACACTTGATTGGAACCCAAGTTTTGCAACTGCGCATCCAGCTTCCTTCTCCCAATCATTGATCAGTTGTGTGTCAGTCAAACTAGCCAGTATGTCTTCTTTTAGGGTTTGTCCGCACCTTTCCCACTTTTTTTGCTGTCCTTTTAGCCGTGCATGAACCTTTTTTTCAATACCCTTCATCAATCAGACTTGATGTACCCCTGGAGTTTCCCCCAAGGTGAGATTGGACTTTTTGTTACCCCCTTGTAACTTCCAGTCGAAGTCTCCCACCTCAACTCCATTTTTGTGATCAGGAGTCCCAGTGAAGCGCGCATGTCACTTACCCAAGTAGAGATACCTTGCTTGATCCCCTCATGGGCATGTCAGCCCACCAATAATCTTTTCTCATGTCTCCAATGCACTCCTTTTCCCCCTTTTGTGCACCCCCGGAGTCCTGGTAGTAGCCCCTAGGGTGTCATTTTTTGCAGGTGTGTTACTCTTGCTTTCAAGCACTCAATGCGATCCCTTATCAACTGAGCATGGTGTTTATTTAGTGACCTCCCCCCCAAATTCCGTGCCCCCCCACCGCTCGCCCCTTGACTCCAACCCTTTCGCTCTTTTCCTCCTCTTTTGGGGTTTGGAGGAGAGGTGGGAGTAAGTCTTCGGGTTTTCACTCCAAAAGATTTGTTGTGACCAGAAAGGCTTCTCATGATCAGTAAGGCTCTCTGATTTTTGTACTTTTTTTTTAAGGGCCCCCCATTTACAACTTTTCCCTTCTTTTCTTTGACTACTCCCCAATTTCCTAGTGGGTTTCACAGGTCTCCACACAACCTTTTTCCCTTCCCCCCTAACATCTGGCAACTTTTCACTGCTCAAAGCACTGATCTGGGTCCTCTTCTTGCGTGCGGTTGCGTACCTCCTACCTCCCTGGGATTGATCCATGGGTGACTTGGTCCAGACTTGTTCCTCTCCAAACCCTTTTTTTTGTCCCCTCTCCCTGGTCCCCCCCCCCCCCAGGACCGAAGGTCGGTCTGGGGATGGTAGGGGTCGAACCTTCAGCCCAATCCTTCCCCAAAACAGGGGTGGCCTCTCGAGGATTCCTCTTTATGACAGTCACATAGCCGGGCTAATTGGCTCCAAAGGGATATCCGGCTTTCAAGCGCCCCACTAATCTGTACCTAAATCCGGGAACAGGGGGGTCCCATCCACCCTTACCCATGACCCTTTCTCAGTAGGCTTAAGTAAAAACCGTCTTTACCACCCACTTCTGACAGACCCTTCAGATTGTCCCCCCATCACCCAACGATCCAACTTTTTCCACTTTCCCATGGATTTCTAGGACAACCAAATCCAGTTCTTTTTACATGTTTCTAATTGTCCCCCCCCCCCCACTCCCTGATGCGTTTTTTGATGTCCGATACGTGGAGAAAAAGTACAACCTACCATTTTAGCTCCTTCTTTCCGTTGCTGCTAGAACCCGTCACTTATCCTTTCCTGTACGATAGTTTCGCCCGGAGCGAATATGGTCCTTAGTAAGGTTGGTGGGATCGGGAATTACCCTTGTTCCGATCCACCAGGTGGCAAAACATGTGAAGCAAATTTCTCCCCTGATCCATCCCCTTATTATACCCAACCAGGACCCTTCATCTATTCCTGTTTCCCCCTTCCCCCCATGTACAATGGGTTTCCCCTACACTCCGCCTTTTTTTCTAGTCCCTTCTGGTTGCGATTCAGCCCAATGACCATTGTTGAGTCGTATTTTCCCTACCATTGGCTGTTCATTGACCCCTGTTCAGGATTCCCAAAATCACCTTCCTTCCGCACTCTCCATCTTTTTCGGTTCTTGGAAGTTCCCAGGTTCAAGCAACCTTTCCCCTAAACTTTCTTTTGCCCGTTATCCTGGCAGGGAACCCCCCGTTACTACAACTGCGTGCTCCCCCCCACCTTATCCCTTCTCCTTGAAGTAGGATGGAAGTTGTGTGGAGTACAACCATATAGCCTCTATAAGGCAAACTTTCCCTTAAATTTTCTCAACCTATTTTTGCCTTCTCCGGTGAATTTCCCTTGGTGGTCCCATTCACACATTCCCCACAATGTTTTAAGATGGGTTTTCCCCAGAGGTGATAATGAGAGCATTGTTTCCTGTGTTGATTTTGTTCATGCTGTCTGCTATCTCCAGAGAAGTGGTTTATGGGGTGCACTCGGGGCTCTTGCTTTCTTGGATGTTCACCTTGGGTGTGCGTTTGACAGAATTCTCTTAGTCTTTTCTTTGGCCTTTGTCATCATTCACCGGGGCCACTTGAATGTTGATATATCGTGGAGTGAAGGTTACGTGATTCTTTTCGATTTCTTTTTTTGGTGTTGGCCCTGAGGGAATAGCAATCTCTCTTCTCATACGTTGTTGTTGTTGTTCATGATCACCAGCCCAGCCCCTACCCTCTCCTGCAATCACTGTTTCGCCCGCACAGCCCCCCTCGATAGCACCCTGGAAATCTCCTTCACACCCCCATGAACTGCTTGCCTTTTTTGGGCCCTATGAGTTCCCAAAACCTCTTGCAACACCCCGCACATTCGGTCAAAAATCCCCCCCCCCCCTTTCCCCCCCCAAACCGGCGTCGTACCATCGATAGCACCGCCACAGACCACACCAGCCACCCCCCCATCATATCACCTCCACACCCCTGTTGACATTTTCCTTGATTGGTACCCACCCCTGAACCTAGTGATGTCCCCATATGGTCAATTTCTCCTTAATATTGCTATTCTTTTCCTCACACTACCCTTTTCATTTCTCACTTCTGTCATTATGGTTCCTACTCCATCCCGAGATAACTTGACCCCCCTCTGACAAACTTGATTTTGTTGGGCTTAAAACTCTAAAGTCCAACTCTTTGAATCTCCTTTTCGATCAATGGTTCACTGATTTTGTCTCATAATAGGGTGTCCCCCCCCTTCTCCTGAGTCTTGCAGAGCTTTTCCCACTCACCGTGTGGGTTCTTCCTCAAGGTCCAGAGTGATCTTCCCCTGTGCGGTGCTTCTTTTGTATCCCCAGTTAGGGCCAATTTAGGGCTCTTTGAAGGACAGGCTAGTTTGTGATATGCCTCGGTTCTTTTACTCCTTGACCTGAGATTCCTTTCTCATATTCCAGGGTTTCCCCTTTTTCTTCTCGTGTGGTACTCCATTCCCTCATCCCCCAAGACATTCAACATGACTCGAAGTTCTTATCCCCCCGAGTCGAGCTCAGAGGAGGGCTTTAAATTCCCTGATTACACTGAAGTTAATGTTATTTGAAGGGTGGAGGTAGAAAATTTTTACTTCCATTCCTTGGTTTTTTAAAACCTTCTTCCCCACATTTTTCGAACACATCTGATTTGAGGCCTTCCTCGAGTTCACATATTTTCCCCATGCATGGTTGTATTTTCTTCCTAACAGGATGTTGCGTCCCGTTGAATTTATGTTTTCCACGACTTGTTAGTTGGTAATCGTGTACGGTTTATTGGAATCGAACTTTTGCAGTTGAGTGGATTCAAAAGTTGATTTTCACACTTTGCCCAATCTCCCCTCTTACTGAGGCGTCAATTTTCCCCAGTTTTTTTATCTTTTAAGTTTGAAGGTCCCAACCCTAGTTTTAGCCCGACCTTCTTTCGATGTGGCTAACCAAGACTTTCATGCCTTTCCTTTTCTTCTGCGTGATCAACGTTACCTGAAATTCCCCCCTAATCCCACAGGTCCTTTTACTTGGATTTCCATTTCCCTGTGCGGCTTGGACCTTGGGCAGAAGTCCCGATGAACTCATTTTCATTTTTTCCTTCCCAATCCATGGGAGCACCTTTCCCTTTGCGGATGCTTCATTTTCAATAAGTGACGTCGACGTCCCCACCACTCATCTTGCCTTGGATCCGTTATTGTCCCCATTCCCTTTTCGCCCCCCTTGACTTTTCAATGCACTACTTTTTTGTGCAATCTCTGGTTCCCTCGTCTGATATTCTTTCTGTTCCACATCTTGTGAATGGTGTGCCTCTTTGGGATTCCTTTCCCCCATACTTCAGTCTCCTTGTGTTAGGCACAAAAGTAAAATTTTTTTTTTTTCTTTATTTAGTCCCCTTGCTCCCAAATCCCTTTTCCCCCTCGTTGTGTTCCTGAGATGTTAGTCACGTTTTCTTTGGGTGGTGCCCCAATAAAGACCACCTTTCCCTACTCCCTATCCATGCCCGATACTTTTATTCTTTGAGTGGAGGCCCTGAACAGAAGTTCCGGTTTTTTCCCCCCCTTCTTGTGGCAACCCTAAATTCATATACCCCCCAGGTTCACCTTCTTTGACACTGATGTTTAGTTATCAACATGCGGGACTTTTCCATGGAGTGGCTAGCAATCTCTCCATCTATATTGGGTACCCTCTGTATGAACCATTCCTCGTGTCTTTTCCTTTCCCCTGATTGGAACCCCCCTCATACAGCACCTTATGCCTCCAGGGTTCTTGTTTTTTGAAGTAGAGGTCCTCTTTCTTTGCCCAACCCGAGGACAGTTTCCCCGGCTGGCCCCCTAAGCTCCTTTTCTATGGAGGTCTTCCAAATCTTCAAACCTTTCTTTTTAGTAGCCTCCACCAACCTGCTTGACTTTCCCAGGGCTGCGCCCCCTACGAAATACATGCTGTCTATTTTGAACCTCCCCCCTTCCTCCCCAAAAGGTTTAAAAGGATGAAACAATCGGTTTTTTTCGACATGGCCCCAGGGTCCACCTGGCCCTCTACTCAAAACTCCAACAGGAGGCGGAGCCCCTCCCAACTTCTCATTTACCATACACTCGGATACAGCCACAACCGTTTTTCATTTTTTTCCACCCCTTGACCCCTGGTGCAATTCATTGCATTTGGGGACTCGAGGTCACCCCCCAAATCCCTTGTTTTCTTACTACGTTTCCCCCGAACCCCTTGAGGCGTTGGGACTCCCCCCAAAGGAAGGTGGAAGCCCCACTAGACCATCTGGCCTCTTTCTAACAGCCCCCGATCGGCACGGGGGGTTTTTAGAGGATTTTTTTTCAATTCAACTCTTGAGTCAGGTTTTTTTTATGTCTTTTTTTCAATAGCCCCCCCCCCCTTGTTGCCGACTTCCCTTGACCCCTGTTTTTCCCTCATGAGACATCTCTTTTAATTCATTCTTCTCCGACTATAAATGACGCAATACCCTATCCCTTACGTCCCCCCTTACCTCATTTTTTCCTGACCTAAAGCCACTCTCTGCAGCACCTAGTGAAAGACAGCTGCTCCCCCTGACTCTCAATACAGTTCCCTTGCTTACCAGGAGCACAGGCCATTCCATTTCAGTTCCCCCAACCTGACCTATCATAGAACAGGCTATTTTGTCCAATGTGGACGTGCTCGGAACATGTTCTCCTCCCTAAAATCCCTTTGGTCAGATCTCTTATCAGAGTTATCATTTCACTGTAGGAACCCCCCCCTTTCACTATCCGGTCGCCCTTCTAAGATAATCCCAGGGAATTTGAATTGTTGGATGTCATCCTCCAATATATCCCTTTTACCTATTTCTGTAAACTAGGGGCCCATTCTCACCCTTTTTTCTTTGTTTCTTCGGAATGCATAAGGGTGGTCCCGGTCCCCCCCCTCCCCCCGGGGCACATGCAGCAGATTTTGTTGGACCCTGGTGATCTTTGAGCTACCTTGTGCAGGTTGTGTTTGCTGCTGTTTTACTGTGGCTGCCCATCGATGTACTAGATGTGACTTGCCTTTCTTTGGATGAGATCTTGTGGTTGCAAATATTTGTTCCGACTTCTCAAATGTATTGGGTATCATTCAGGTGCCCCAGGTGACTGTTCATAGCCGGTGGACTTTTTTTCCGAGCTGAGCTGTCTCGGTTTTTTTTCCTCAGAATCCTATTTTAATCCAGTGTTGTGTGTTAGGATTGATGAATTCCCCCAACTCTTTAACCGACACTTTCTCCCCAATCCCCGCCTGCCCCCCCCCGGCGATAGCCCCCTACCTTTTGGCCAAAGGAATTCTCACACCCCTCTTTGATGTCTTTTCTTTCCACCACCCACATATTTCCCACATCCCCCTCACCAGGCACCACTGCGCCCCATTCAACCCCTTACCTCCGCCTCACCGCCCCCAGGAAAAAAACAGAACCCTTTTCAAAAAACCTCAACAATGCTTTCCCCCTTCTGTGTCCCCCCTTTTTTTTCCTGTGCCTCTGTGGCCTTCATTATATGACCACATGATGACACTCTCCCCCCCCCACTCGCCCCCCTTTTCCCATTTTTTTTCTTTCTATTTGCTAGATCTTTACTCCACCCCCCTTCCCTCCCATATCTTATTCCTTATGTCCATCCCTTGTGAGGACTTAAGGGTCCTTTTCCCTTCCATGAAATGAATCACTTTACTGAACTTTTTTGAGTTTAGTGTCTTTTCAAACCTGGCCCAGCATTCCCGTCCCCTGGCACTGCCTTTCTCTCCCATGTAGTTTCTTTTTTTTCCTCAAAGGCCCTGACAGCCTTCTCCTGAGTAAGCTCCCCCCTGAGTGTCTGGTGTCCTTTCAATCGCAACATATTGATATTTCACTGAGTTGCTGCAGACATAGTGCTTTCTCTACCCCCTTATTATAAATTGCGAGTGGAGACTGACCTTTGTTTTGGCTGACTCTTAACGGTACGGTAGTCCTACCTGAGGCCTTTATTGGTTTATGTCTTATGAAAGGGTGCAACGGATTTCTCCACCAAGGGTTATAATTTCACTCACCCTCAAAACCGCCCAGCGGTCCTCCTTGGCGCCTTTACCTCTTCCTCGATTATTTCATGCCACGTCAAATGCTTCAAGCTCACCTGTTTGGCTTTTCACAGTGGGACATCACCGCCTCAGGTCATTGGGTTGTTGTGACCTAGCCCTGCCCCCCCCCCCCTTTGTTCCTCTTCGTCCCTGTCCATGACTTCTCGTGGGTTGATGCAACCTTCGATTGATGACTTTTCTGCAGAGTGAGTTGGTCCCCTGTGACCTGGTTGTGATTTTCTCCGACTCTTTTTTTTGCGATCGCCCCTTGATTTCAACACAACTGATCATTCGAGTGATACATAGTTGATGTGAGCATTCCCCCCTTACTTTTATGATAGTAATTGAAGGTCCAAAAAGATGGAGAAAGTCCGACTTATCGGGTTTTTTTTCCAGGAATCCCCTTAAGAAATTCCTAAAACATCGTGTCTTCTTCTTCTCCCACCTAGTTCTGCATTGTACATCCCATCAAACTGTACTCCTTTTGTTATGAGGTTTTCGGTAAATTGAGCTGCTGGACCCCTTTGGTGGTTTACGTCACTACTCCTGTCAGCACCCCTTACCCCGAGCATCCCATGTTTGTATCTCGTTCAGGACTCTGCAGCCCTTTTTCACTGTACTCAAGAGAGGCACTAGACCTTTGCTTGCGTTGACTGGGACTTGCCATAACCAGGTACCAGGTGCTGCTCAACTTCCCCCCGGTTTTTACGTTCCTTTCAAAAAAGAGGAGTCATGTGGTAGTAGTCTTGTATTGCTGAACCCCAACTCATTTGTGATGGTGCCCCTTTCTTTCCCCCATCCCGGCCCGCTACTCATATAAATGCCCGATATCCTTTATGTTCTCCAATAAATTCCTTCTTCTTTATACCCACCGCCCCATTCCTCAAACATTATCTCCTCCTCCGTTGTTTGTGTTTTGTCGCGCTTCTTTGAGTCCTTGTTGTTTTTGGTGGAAATCCTTAAAGAAAAATACCAATTAATTGTTAATTCCTAACTAATGATTCCCCTGACGTCCTAATTCTTCCACATGTGGAGGTCTGGACCCAGAGTTCTCTTGACCCTGGCAAGGACCTAAGGATTGTTTTTCACCATCCCTCCAAGGAAGAATAAGACCCCTTCCTTGGGTTCACGGCTGATTTTCAAAAACTGAGGGGCTCTCAAACTCAGGCCCTTTTCTTGCCTGACCAGTCGATGCCAAGAAAGGTTCGATTGGGCTTCTTTTAGCTTCCTGATCCCTGATTTGAACTTTGACTATCCGCAAATGGTTTTGATCCCATTTTTGAATTGTTCGTCCTGAGCTGTTCCTTCTTTTCAAAAAAAACCAAGACCAAAGCCTCACCTTTTCTCCTTGCCCTCCATTCCCAAAGGATCTGTATGTTGAGAGTATGTTGACAAATTTCTGAACTATGTCCCCTACCTGTCCTCCATTCCCAAACTTGCCGAAGTTTTCCAGGGTGAGCACAGACCCAATCGCAGCATATGGTTGCCTTCCCACCATCCACAAGTTGGTCCCCTTTGCACCTGTCACCTTCCCTTTTTCATCCCTCGCCCCATTGCAAAACTTTCCAATCAACTTTTCTCTCTTTTTTCCCTCACCCCCTCAACCGGGAGGCTAGAAAATAACCCCATGTCACTTGATTTCCCCCAATGACCCTTTCCCCAGCCCACACAGCTGTGACTCTTGGATTTGCCCAAGACCACCCCCCGACCCCACTTATGGACCCTGCTTTTCGCGCGGTTTATTCCATCCATATCTTTTGTGTTTCACCAATTGGGAAGTACTTTTTAAAACCCGCCCAATTTTCCTGAGGTTGTCATTCCCATGTGCGAACCCCCTTCATCAAGTGAGCTTGCTGAAGGACGGTTTGCCTTCCCTAAAGCTTCTCTTTGCGGATTCAGGAGACAAACGTTATGCGCCTCTTTAGATTTCGTGGTAGGTCTTGTTCTTGAGTGAATCTTCCACCCCTGTTTGATCCTCACCTTTCCCCCCCCTCCCAATGAGCCTTTTGGATGAACAATTATCTTTTGTAACCCTAAGGATTGCTTCCGAAATACAAACCCTTCTTCCAATCTCCCTAAATGTCACTTTTCCCCTGGGGGGACGATCCCCAAGTCCTATATTCTTCTCACTCCCTGAAAGAGCCATCTGGACACTTCGCTTCGGCACTGACCCTTTTGCTTCCTTATCTGTCCTCTTGACTCCTTTCCCACGGGCTGTTCCCCGAGTTCATGCTACAGCCACCGACCATGTTTCTGATCCCCTTCCCCCTGTGTCCCCTTTGGAAGGGCTGCTTGAAGGGTGCTTTTCAGCAACCTACATCATCCTCGAGTGTTTTTTCAAGCCCGTATCAAGTTCTCTATGGAACTTAGGGAACCATCCTTACTACAAGTGCGGGGCTATGGTTCTCCCCCAAGCCTAACACTACCTTCCTTTTTGAAGTAGGATTTTTGTGGAGTTTCATATATAAGCAATCCTCCCAGATTACCCTTGTAATCTTTTTTTTTTTCCCAGCCTCTTGTTAAGGTTTGCATCAGGTTGTTTTTTTTCGGAAGTCCCCATCAATGGCCACTGTCTTCTTTGCTGGGAGGCAGATGGTGTGTGGACAGAGGTGAATACTTCGAGCTTTTCCGGTTTTTTTCTTTTTTTTTTATACGATTCCGGGCGCCGTGTTGTTAAGTCTTTTGCCTTTTCGCCGGAGTGGCGTCTTTGTGCTGTGGGATGTTTTTCCTGCCAATAGTGGGCCACACTGTTGCCAGTCAATGCAGACAATATTTGTTTGTTTACTTTTTGTGGTTCCAATCATTACCGGTCCCAGGTGCCGTAGCCGGTGTCATTGTGCCGGCGAGCATTTGATGCTCCTGCGATGTCTGTGGCTGGATGTCTCTTGTTCCAGCACTCTCTATCGTTTCTCTCCGTTGTTGTTTTTGTTTTCGATTGCTGAATCCCCCCAGCCGTCACCGCCCAAGAACGTTCCCCACCCTTTTCTCCCGGAACAGCTTCCCGAAGCCCCCCGACATAGGCACTCATGATTTCACACCACGAGTACAATATTGAGGCTTTCCCTTCTTTCCCAACTTGCACACCTTCCACATCCCCCCAAAAGCGCCTTCACATCATTCCGCACCACCTCCACGGCGCCCCTCTTTTCCCCCGATGAGGCAGCACGGCCCAACATCTCCAAAACTGCAACACCTGCTATACTATCACTCTGTGTCACCACCCTTTCTTGGCCCTTTGTGGTCCTCATTATATGACCCCCCACTGATGCCACCTTCCTAAACTCCCCCCCCTATGGGATGCAGCCCTATCCAACTTTTTTCTTATGCTATATCTCCTCCACAACCTTTCATTCCTCTCCCTCCGGAAAATTCTTCTATCCCCTCACCTTGTATTTAGGGTCCTTTCCATGGAAATGAAGATTCCAATTTCTTTCCCTTGACCACATGAGTTAGGTCTGTTTGTGAACCTTTGCACCATTCCCGCCATTCCCGGCAACATTGGGAATGCTGGTACTGATCACCTTCCCCTTGATTTGTCGTCTGCACTCGGGTAAATGACAATCCAGGGGTTCCTATTAAAGCAGGGAAAAAGGCTGGGCAATCACCCCTGTAAGTGTTATGAACTCAAGTCCATCTTGAGTTTTTTCTAAAGAGGGAGGGGATGCACCTCTAGTGTAGTATGGAGTCGAACATTCGGGCAAGTGAGAGAGGTTCGAGGTCCTGGAAGGATGGGTGTATTGGAAGCAAATTTCATGGTAAGCGAACTCTTTAGATTACCTTTTCTCCCTGAACTTGTGCAAATAGGGGGATCTCCCCAGGTGTTCCTCTTCCCCCTCATCCCGACATAACCTGCACAGCCGACTTGGTCTTCATTGTCCTTCCACCTTCTCCTTTTTTTTTTTTTGTTTTAACTAGGAAGAGCGCTAGAGGGAGGTCAGGACAACTCCCATGCTTAACGCTACCCGATTCCCGTTGTTGTCTTACTTATTTTTGTGTGCGCCAATCAAGAATAAGGACAATGGTATTTTGATAGTATTACACACGGTAGCCCCTCATGATTTGGGCCTTTCTCGAGTCCATCAAGGTCACCGCCATGGGGTCCTTGTTTCTTGCCAAGCCCCTATCTTTTTGTTTTTTGAGGCCCCACGCCTTTTGGCCTGGGCTGAGCCTTGTTCCAGGTTTTTATCCCTGTGAGTTGTGATTGGCTCCACTGGGGTTTTTCCCGTGGGAGTGGCCAAAGTTGCTTTTAACAAAGTTTGCCCCCCCTCCTTTAACATTCTTGCAGTAAATGACCCCCCCTCCTTTGGATATTCATTGTACGGTACCCATGGTGAGACCTTTATCTTTATGAGGCTTTTTTCCCGACCATTCCCCGCAATTCATCCCACCCATTTTGTGCCTTAATTTCCCCTCGTGTATTCCTGCCATGTCAACATACTTCTCCCAGACCGGAGCCCCTGATGGACTTGATCCAGTTGCTTCCCTCTTTTTGTTATACCCCCAAATATGCACTCATCTTCTGAAAAAGTCCCACATGTGTCCATCATTTGCCTTCCCCCTGGTGACTGTGAAGCGATCCTCGATAACCTTCATAATGAGAGGACCCCTGCTCCCTGGCCTCCAACTGGGATTGGCCCCGCCCCCTTAAATTGTAGCTGAATTGAGCCCCTGCCCCTCCTTGTGTCTTTGAACCCATATGTAGTCCCTTGTAGTAGGCTGGGGATTGATTTGCCACCACAGCCTGATCCTGTGGTTTTTGATCTTACTCTATTCACTATCCACTAATGCGATAGCCTCCGATATTCCTGTTGAATATAAAAATAGTCTTGATTTTTTTCTGGATTGCAACCTAGAGCCAATTGACCCCCCC
>Ga0179593_1325105_pt1 | contig 24136 bp, 31 predicted proteins | sample CZODoug2_1_08_16_FD_185931 | JGI IMG/M metagenome (GOLD analysis project Ga0179593, IMG submission 185931) | Vadose zone soil fungal communities from Angelo Coast Range Reserve, California, USA - CZODoug2_1_08_16fungal (PacBio error correction) | ecosystem: Environmental > Terrestrial > Soil >... | reverse complement strand
TTGGTCTTTCAAGCCACCCCACCCCTCTGAAATAAAAGGTCTTTTATCCACCAACCGTTGAATCCTCTCCCATGCCAGTCATCGTCCCCAGACTGCAATTCGTGTCCGCATAATTAAATACGCTTCCCCAATTCCGTCTAATCTGGTTTTTCCTACAGCTCCCCGCCAAACCTCCGACCCCGCAATGTCCGTCCCTCAGGCGCCACTATCCCCTTTCTCGTCCTCCCCAATATTAAAGTTTTCTTTGATTTTTCCCCACCCCCACTCTGGGTCAAGAAATCTCGGCTCCCGTCGTCCCCCCCATCCTTTCTCCGGACCTAAAAAACTCGTCTCCACCCCATCCCGCCCCAGTCGTCTCCCGAAGCTCCACCAGAGAAAACCTAGGCACCACACCTTATTCTTCCCCGTAAGATGTTACATCCTTCTTGCTGTTTTCTTCTTTTCTTTCCAAGGCACCTGCTCGATTTGTCCCTTGAAAGTTTTCGTTTTTCCTGAGTCCCGTCGCCAAAAAAGCTAGGCAACCCGTTTTAACCGCTGCTTCTTATTTGTCTGCGCGCCCGCGCGTCCAATACCATCTTTTATTTTTCTCGCGAGACCACATCGTGAACTGTTGACTTTACTGTCGGTGAATTTCACTCGGCGAATGAGCGAGTTGTCTCCGCTCTTTGCTGGCCTGCAGGAATTCCCCCCAGTCCTTTTCTCTCGCTTCCACTCCCTGTTTGCTTTGTATTCCGCTTACGGCGTACCAGTTTTCGTTTCTTGCCATTTTCATTCGTGCTTGTCCTTCTTCATTTTTTCTCCCTCTTCCGGCATTCCGGAATAACCTTTTTCTACCAGGTGAACACCTCTTCCCGGCGCTCCCGGTGCGCCTTTCATCACCTTAAACAACAGCTGCATGCCGCGAAACCAATCTTTCCAGTCCATGTCTCGACCGCCCTAATTTTCCAGCACTTAGACCTTCCTCCTGAATTTTAGGGTAATTCCCTTTTTTTTAGATCTTTCCGACTGACAGCGAGTAGACCAGACCCGTTGCCGCGTTATAGTTTTTTCAACTCAGTTCAAATCTCCCCCTTTTTCCCTTGATGTATCCCTCCCCTGACACACCAATGGGAGCTTGTCTTTCTTTTTTTCCTTCCCTTTTTTCTTCTCCTACTATCGGGGGGGGGGCCCTTTCCCTTGAGGGGGGGGGGGTTTTGGGTTTCTGATGAAGTCATTTTGTTTTTGTTTGTTTGTTTGTTTTCAGGTTGGGTTTTTTTTTCTTTGGTGGGCACAATTTTTAATTTTTCAACTACTTCATTCCCCTTTTTTTTTTGAAAACACAACCAAATCGCGCCCTATTTTGCACCCACCTGACCGCCTCCTGTACTCCTTATCTTTGGACCTGCAACCTTGTTTCCAGGTTCCCATGCCAATTAAGAATTTACTTGTTTTAGCCATTTTTGAGCGAATCATTCCTATTTTTTGTTACTTAAGCCAAGGAACCGGTAGAATTTGCCCCTAGTCGCCCTTATTTTTTTTCGGCACGCGGCATTTTTGCCTTTTCAGACCTCTGTGGCTATTCCCCTTCAAGAACTTTTTACGATTGCCCTGCTCTTGTTAAAGTTTCCGTGCCCTTATCATATCTTCGTCATCTGAGGGATTTTTTTCCTTAGATGGCCCGTCCCCAACGCTTGCACCAGTAAACGCCCTATTCCAGCCGCTCTTTTGCCTTCCCCTGGTCCTTGCTGGCAACGCCCCCCCTTTTTTTTTACCCTCCCCCCTTAAGACCCTAGACTCTCCTTTGTGTTGTTAGATAGTCCCTGCTGTTTTTTCTTTGAGCGTGGCACCCCTCCCTCCCTTTTTGCGTTTATTTCGCAAAGAGCCAGGTCCCCCAGTGTCGGTCGTACTGGTGGGCTTTCTTCTTGAATCACGCATCCTGTTCACCTCACCAGCATCTCTCTCTTTGACGTACCACGATCGTCCTTTCCTAGTCCCTTATAGTGTCTTCCTATATCGGCCAGAAGGTCGGGGTCCTTTCTTCAAAGCTTCCGTGTCGATATTCAGGCCTCTAAGAACCGCTTGTGTTTCTCGTTCCGAGAAGAATTCCCCTGCATTGAACATGATAGTGCTTTCTACCTGGTAGGAGAGTTTTATTTCTCTCCATCCTTTTTGGTTTCATGCCTACTGCCTTTTCCTACGGCTTCAGGGACAATTTTTTGTCAGGTATTCGCTTGGCCCCCCCTCACCCACCTTCACTCTCAAGCTAAGGGTTACATTGATTCTTTTGTACGTTTTCCCGGGGCTCCTGGTTGTTTGTTTAGCGTTTTTTTCCAACGCCCCGCCCTCCCCTCAAAAAAAAAAAACGGAGCAGCTTCCCGCTTGATTTAGTTATCCTCAGGACGAGTACAAGAATGATTTTCTTTCACACCCCTCCTCCTCTCTTAAGTGATTGCGAAGGGGATTCTTTTCCTTAATCTCTTTTAGCCTTCTCCTTATATATGCTATCTCACTTCCCGCGATTTTCTTCACGTGCCGCGTAGCTACATGTAAACCCTGGCTTTTCGATTAAGTTGGTTCCTTTTTTTTTTTGCTTGTGGCCGACACTTGCACCTTTTTAGCATTTCCCTTTTTCCATTACTGAAATTATCTGGGCCTCTCCCGTACACTCCAAAAAAAGCTGGACGGAAAGCCCTTTCATCCCCTCCTACTAGGCGCGTTCGTGGCGTCGGTCGACCCCAGAAGATGGCTCAACGCGATGGAATTTTTCTATTCCGATTTCGCTTGGAGAAGATTTTTCTGTATTCATTTCTTTTTGCCTATCCGCGGAATTGGGTCTTCTGACGATTTCGAGTGGTTCTTTGAACCTTAAATCAGTATTTTCACTTTTTTCTTCTTGCCTGCAAGAGTGACGCTCCCCCTTTACCAGGTGCTATCCTTTCCTTTTTCCGTGTGTCTTCCAGGACGAAAAGTCTCTTACCATGGATGTTTGTCCCCTCATTGTCCCACTCCCTCAACCATAATAAAGTGCATTGGCCTCCTATCCTTTTTGTGTTGATCGATTGGGTTTTGAATTTTTTCTCTTTTTCCCCCCCAAACGGTTCGGGGTGGTGCGGTTCCCCCTTCTTGTCGGCCTTTTTGTTTACAGGTGATTTTTGCGCGCCGTGGTCTGAGAAACGCTCTCCCCGGTGGGGAGAAATCTGGATCGTCTCGATCCTTTTTCTCTTGGGAAAGAGAGTTCTCCTTACGCCTGTTAGGACATGGATGCGATGGCTTTTCTGATTTTTTTTACTGACGATCAACCGTCGATTTTTCCCCATTGCTTGGAATCTTCGGATCGCCTTTTATTCCTACATTCGTCTCCGTTGTTTCCGAATCTTTTACGGTTTTGGATGCACCCCCCTCCCTCCTCTTTGTATTCTCTCTGGTTTGTGAAGTTTCTCGCGTGCGCAGACCGGACGAACCCACGTGATTCTGTTTTTGGTGCGGAACCAAACTGATTTATCATAACAGGTGGCGGTGTTTACTTCGCTTTTTTTTCTAATTCTTTTGATCAAATGGCTTTGTCTTCGTGATGGCCAGGAGTATTCCTTGTTGATCTTCTCATTTCCGGTGGTCTGACTCTTTCTTATAATCATTCGATGGGCCGATGGACCCGGGATTGTTTTTCTGCTGCGGGACATTACGCCTCAAGGTCTTGGGTTACCCTCCTTCGCCCTCGTGACCATGTTCCTGTTTGAAAATGGTCTTCGTTGCTGTATGTGGCCTTCCCCCCGTTCTATACCCTCCCAGGATGAATGATTGGTCCCTCCCCCAACAATAACGCTACTGATTGTTTGGTTATAATCTTTCTTCACCCCTTTCTATTTTGTCCTCTCTTCTTCCTGATTTTTACCTCCTTTTCTTTTTTAGGAGGGGGCCTCGTTTTTTCTGTACTCGGACTTTATTTTTCTAGTATTTTGCTTCCCCCCCTTTGGGGTGCGTTGTATTGTATGGTAATCCAGAGCAATAAGCATTCTCCCCCACCCTGAGCGAGGTCATCGTGGAATGTCTTTTGTTTACAATAGGTTTTCCACCTGGATGTCGCGTTGAAGGTTTGCCTCCAGACTTTAGAGACGTCCCAAGGTTTCCCCCTATTTTGCTTTTTCGCCTGGTGTTATTGGGGATAGGTAGTTTCCCACCTATTGTACCACTTTTTTGTCAGTCTAGCTGTTCTTAACGTTAGTTAGACCGTTCAAGTCTTCCCCCCGGCTTAACCTCATAACTTGATCGTTCCCTTGAACGGATTTCTCTGAGCAGAGGAGAAGGAGAGGATCTCTTTCTACTTCTCCTGTATGTCAGCGTTTTTTCGTACGATTTTTTTTTTGACACTAAGTTGAGCTTTTCTCGGGATTTTCCAGTATAATCTTTAAGTTGCGATGAAGTCACCCCTTTCTAGTCTCTTTATAAGCTTCTTTGATAGAGATACCTTTCCTTCAAAGTTTTCTTTTAGCCGACACTGTTCTTAGAAGTCTCTCAACTTCGAACCCACCGCACCTGACACCGGCTGCGCGTCGTTCTATGAGTCGCGTGCGTTTTTTTCTTTAGCAACTCCCCTTTGTGGGTAAGCGGCGCAGCCGGGAGAGTTCTCCCCTTGATGGATTCTTGTCCCTATTCTCTTCTCTGACATTCCTGCCTCGTCCCCCCGTTGCATGGTGGCCTGAACGGATCAAACCCACATGTCGAACAAAAGCAACCTAATTGTTAGTCGTCTTTGGTGTTTTGTTCGCGCCCCTTCCCGCGCCATCGCCTTTTACCCTTCTTCCCCTCTCCCTCCACTCCGGCTTCGCTCTTTTTTTGCTTCTCTTGCCGACATCCGATTTTCAAACCCCCTAACGCCCAAAGGCGTACCATCAAAAATCGAACAGACTTGCCTTGTTCGCGTTACATAGTTCCGAAGATCACACCTTTCATTCCTGGTACAAGCAATTCTTCAACTCTTTGACTTTTTTTTTCCTCAAGCGCTCAACACCCCCCCCAACCCCTCCCAAAACATAAGGCTTTCGTGGTCGTGTTGCAACCCATTATTATAAGGTCGCTTTTAGACTTCTCGACTGACTTGCGGCCCAGTCCCCTAAGGCCATTTCAGCATTGGGCACGAGCCCTCTGGATACCCAGCCTCTGAAAAAGGATAATCACGCCTTTTTCCCTCCTCCAGTTCCAGTCAATAGGATGATTCATCAATTTATCCCATCATCGCCGCATACCACGTGTTTCACCTTCCATCACGAAATCCTCTTATCATCAGCAAGCGATTATCCCCCACACCTGGGAGCCTCACGTTGTTACCAATCTTTCAGCCCCCTTTCTCTCAGTTCAGCTCGTCTGCGCTTTAGCCATAGCCACCGGCACGGATTCTTGAATCCCCTCGCCCTCGTCACCTCCTCCCTTCATCGAAGGGAAGATTTTATTCCTTAATTCCTTTTCTCTTGCCGCGAATCCTACTCCACAAGTTGCGCGACGAATACCTTTTTCTAACTTTTCCCAGCCGCCGCCATTTCATTGGACCGCACCACCCCTTCTCGAGCATCCCCCCTCTCTACTTCCATCTGATCCCCAACCGTTCTGTAGAACTCCCTGCTTTTCCCTCGCCCTAGCCGACTTCCCCAAACCACATTCCCTCCTTTCCCGCACCAGACCCCTTCTCTCCAAGATTCCAAGCCCCCCCCGAGCACCCCCCTCCAGATAAGCTGCAAGCTTACCTTTTTTCTGTTTCTTTTTCTTTTTCTCATGTTTGCCAAGTGCCAGCCATGCGGGTTTTGTTTACTTAGCCTTTGCCACGGAGCCGACAGTGGCCTCCGCCGTGTTATCCGCTCGCTCTAAGCAGACCTTCACCTGGCGCTAAATCCTTTCTTCCTTTTCTTCTGAAACGCGGAGACCCACATCATTTCCACTGCTTCGATTCATTCTTCCTTATGAATGACGAGTGGGATCAAAAATTTCTCAGCTCTGGAAGCGGCCTGCTTTCTGCACACCAGTCATCCCGGTTCGCCCCCATTTTGCGTTCTGGATGTTATAATTCCTGATCGCGGTACCCAGGCCCTCGCTCCCATTATCTGAATCGAGGCTGTCTTTTCTTTTTTTTCCCTCTTTCTGAACGTTCTTTTAAGTCATAGTGAAAGTGTCCTAAGGTGACCCCCTCGCTAAACAACATTTTCCCTTCCTCTCCACGGCCCCTGCCCTACGCTACCCTCGCTTTTTCATGTAGCCTAGCTTTTTATCAAGGGGAGCTCCTCATGCTCCCCCTCTGGCGTGTTTGTCTCAGTATCAGAATTTTTCTTTTCCGCACTCCTCCCCGATCCCCGGTCGCAACCCGTTTTCCATTTTTCAAATCAGGCACACCATCTTGTATCTTCTTTGATGTATACGTTGCCGTATAAATTTTGCCCGCTTCTTGTTCTTTTTTCCGGGGCCATGACGGCGCGACTACCTCTAGCCATTTCTCAAGAAACAAACTTACTTTTCTCTCATGTCCTCCTTATAGTTTGATTCTGACCCCCGTGGGGTAAGGTTTGTTTTTGTTATCTAGTTCTTTGTAGCGAACCTGCACCGCGTCGTTTTTTCCACAGTTTGAGTACTTCCTGCTCCTGTCGTACCCGCGTCATCCATGATCTGCCATTCTGTTCGATTCCAAAATTAAAGTTTTGGTCCATTTTGGCCCCCTCCCTTCTTCGACGCTTCATGGGCGGGAAGTTTCAAAGACTTTCGCGGCTTTTCCGAATTTCTCGCCCCTTACTGCTCGTCCCGTTCGGATTTTACAATACCGCGCCTGTTAAGCGAGCTCTGCGTGTGATTGTTTCATGGATCTCCCAGTGTTTCTCGTCCACCCGTACTCTAATCCACCCTGGCTCTTGCTATCGCGAGCCCCTGAGATCCAGACCACCTCCCTCAAGCCTCTCTTTCCTTACCGGTTTTGCTTTTATTTCCATTCTGTGCGGTTTATTGAGAGTTGTCAGCCCCGACGTGGCGCGCGATAGCAAAGGCCTTGCTCAAATTTGACTTGCAGTTTTTTTAGTACCGTTTTTAACGGCACTTTTGAAAAAAAACCAACTTCTTCCTTTTTTGCTATAGCGGAAGAGGCTTCCTTACTGCTAATCCGGTCCAGCAGGTCGGGTTTCTGCCAAGTCTCGTTGATGCTCTCTTCATCCCCCTCCGGCGAGAAGAACAGCGTTGGCTGTTTGAATTACGAAGTCCTTTTGTTAAAGGTGGACGTGTTTGTGTCTTGGTATCCTGGGAGTCTCGCCTTTCCCTGGTTTGACTATAGCCCCTCCCTACTCCGGGCAGAGGAAAGCTGAAGGAGTTTTTGCCCCCCCTTACCACCCACACATTTTCCGTTTCCCAAAGTCGTTTACAGGCGCTTTCGTAATTTTACTCTCTAAAGGGACGAGATTTTTTTTTTTTCGTGATCGGACCTTTGCCGTCCGGAAAAAGTCCCCCAATAGTTCAAGCCGCATTGTTTCTTATCCAAAATTATTAAAATAATTTTTCTTCGTCAAGAAGAGTTGAAGTTGGCAAAACCTATTCTCGCGGATGGAAGGGGAATTTTTACCTCTCTTTTTCTTCTCCCTCCTATTGCTTTACCGGAACTTAAGCGCGCCCTTCATAAAAGTGATCCTCGAGGTCTCCTTGCAAATCCTGCCTCTGGCTCTTCTCTTGCTAATGCTTTGCTTTGTCCTTTTCATTTTTCGCCACCAATGGTTGCTTCCGTCTGAAGCTAACTGAGTTCCCCTTCACTATGGTAATTCCCGGCTCCTTTTCCTGCGGAACCCCTTCTTTACTCCTCCGTTTAATTCAATATCGATTGACCGCAGCCCTTCTCGGCGCTGTTTCTTCCGTCCGGGAGTCCACGCCTCGCCTTTTTGCTTGCGCTCACAGATGCTTCTTGTCTGATGCCGATCCTGCTCTCCTGCAGAGGTTGCTCCCCCCTCTTTTTTTCTTTTCATACTACGAATTTTCAAACCCTTTCCTAAGCTTGCGCGTTCAAGATGGGTTCTCCGCGATGTCGACCAAAGTCTTATTGGACCGTCTCAGGCTTCGTTTAAGATGTGCCCTCCCCTCGTTTACAGAGCCTTTTTCGATTCCTCTTTCTACTGATTTTCATCCCTCCCGCATGGATGGCTGTCCAAATCATCGAAACAACCCCCCCAGTCGACTTGAAGTTTCTCCCTTTTTTTGTGCTTTTTTTCTTTTGTTCGGCCTTTTCCAAACTTCCGGTGGCTGGGTGTTCTCTTTTTAATGGATTATTTTTTCCTCGGGTTGCTTTTTCGCTCCTTTACGAGATTTTGATTTTTCCGAACCCTGTTGTTAATCTGATCGAGTGATCCAAGAATGTTCAGATTATTTCGGAAGTTACTTTTGGGAATTGTGACCCTTTGTGCTCATGCGGCGGCGGATTTGTCTTCCGATGTGCTGATTCACTGAGCAGGTTTTTTTTTGTATTATTCTTCTGAAACAGCCCCCGTCTCCTTTGATAGCCACTTACATCGTCATTTTTGATTGTCCCTGCGGCGTACAGCACTTGTTTTGGATGCAATTTTCATGAATACGGTTCCCCGTTTTGCGGTGATCTGCTATTGTGTTGACTGATCCTTCTCGCGGGACTTTCGAACTAGTTTGTTGCAGGACTTACTGGGTGTTCCTCTGCGCAAGTTTTCTCGTAGACCTGCGAACGCTGATAATTGGCGCTTCTGACTCTTTCTTTCCTTTGAGTAGCGGTGTTCTTTTCCGTCTGAGGTTTTCGACGTGATACTCTTTTCATTGTCGGCTTTTATTGGGATGGAGTTGCTTGCCCCTTCTCTGCCATGATGGCTCTGATCGAGTATCTCGCTACCAGCTCCCTTTTCCAAACTGTTTCAAGCTGGCTGGTTGCTTTTTTTCTCGGCTATACCCTTTCTTCTCAATGGTTGCACCGTCCCATCACTTTTCTGTTTTGACTTGATTGGATCTCGTTTTTTTTTTTTGCTTCCTCTTCCGTAGGTTGATTGATTTACATTCCGCTTGATTTTTTTTGATTATTTAGGCCCGTGCGTACACGGCGGATGTTCTTGGATTGTCCCTGAACTTGGTTTTTCTCTGTTCTTTATCTGCGATATTTCTCCTGAGCGTTTCTTATGGTTAATTTAAGTTTTCTCGTTAGGTGGCCACCGAGATTTAGGCCGGAGGCCAGACGCCTGCTCTACGGCGAACCCTATATTGCTTTTGGTCTGTTTTTTGTGTGGACTGCTTGTTTCCCACGTTCTTTATTGGTTTGCAGTGTTATAAGCTGTCATTGAAGTCTGAGGCACTTCTTTTTTCTCTTTTTCGGGGAACCTTCCCTTCTTTGCTTCCCCGTTTCCCGATGGGTTGGACGAGCGCTCTTAGCCTTCGCCGGCGCTTAAGTTTTGATTTTTCAAGCAAGGTGGTCAGCGGTTTTTACGTATTTGTTTCATTTTTCCTATACTTCGCGAAAGGAGGTTTTCTTAGCCATTCGAGTTGATCTCAAAGGTTCCCTCTCTCCGTTGTTTTTGTTTTCTAGATTTCCCTTTTTCCCCAAAAAACCAGGGTGGGTTTCCCGTTTCGATGAAACCTGTTTGTTTTCCCCCCCTTTGTCCCCCAAATCGCGTAAATCCCCCTTAAACCCGTGTCTAGTCTTTTTTGGTATATGAGACAGATGATTGTCTTCTCATCTCCTCAACTCTTCCTTCACGGTGTGCAGTCTTTTTGGAAGACGTATAGTTTCCGTCACAAGGAATGCCTCTCGCGAGCCTATTGATTTCTTCTAATCCTGACAACTGACCCCGCCCACGCCCCCCCCCCTGTTCTCCCCCCTGACCCCCCCCTACCCCCATAAAAAAATTTGTCTATCCTCTTTTATAGCCTAGCGCGGCGGCGACTCCCCTCCATAGTGGACACCTCATATTTTTTACCTTTCTTGTTACCTTCCCTCCCCATAGGGACTTTGCTCATGTGGGTGCTTTGCGCCACGACAGTTCTCCCCAACCACGCCCCCAAATGCCTTTCTCCCTCCGAACGATTACAGTCCCCCCCCGTTGGCCCTTCGCCTCTTTGACTCCCCCCAACCCTGATCTGGAATTTTTTTACAAGGACACCCCCTCGCGACACAAGAATAGCATGTCTCACGCATAAAATCACCCTACCCCACCTCCTTTTTTCTGTGGCGGTGCCCCTCCCTTCTTCTGGCCTTCCCGCTACCTGTTTTTCCCTTGAATCATCTGCCAACATTTTCTCTCTTTGGTCGATACTCCTGGATCCAACCCGAAATTTCTATATAAACTTCGACCTTTCAAAATCCAGTTCCATCGGTTTCCCCCCCCCGCTGATCCCCATCACATTCATAGAACAGCTTCCTTTGACTCCTTCCATCCGCAATAAGCCGTTTTCTCAGCCTCCTCAGCACCGGATTCGCTTCACCTTTTTATTAAAAGCCCAACGTCTTCTTTCTTTTCCAGACCCCTTATCGTCGTTTTTAGCATTTTTGTCTCCCTTTTCTCCCCCACGCAGCCCTTTTTCTCCTATTACTTGCGTGCATCCCCACACCACCTTTCAGTTGTAAGAGCCCCGTCTAAAATCGATTCTCTCCATAATGACTTAGGGACGTCAGAAGTCTATTGCGCCCTCCTCGCTTAATTCGTTTTCTCCGGCCAGCTTAAATTTCCCAAATTTTTCTCCCAGACATGTCCCACATCAGGCTTCCCTCCCACAACGTAAATTCTTCAGTGCATCCCCCATCTGATGCTTTTCTCCCCCTTTTTCCAAAACAGGTCACGCACTCTCATTTTTTTTCGCAACACTCACCCTGACAGCCCACCCCCCCGTCTCCCCATTCCCCATAGTCCCCGCACCCAACCAGTTGCAAGATCCTCCTCTCCCACGTCCCACCACCTCAAACATAACTCTTTCCCTTCCCTAGCTTACAATCCATTCTTGGTTGGTTCTTTTTTTTCTTATGATTTGCAAGGCCTCCTTGCTTGTGATTTGTTCATTGCGACGGCGAGCCAAAATCTCTTCAATTCCTCGTTTGTTTAAGAGAGGCACTTCCTTTCGCATCCGTTCAACCTTGGCTACACCACCCCATATTTGATTTCTGAAATGCTTAGACCCCCTTTTCGTTAATGAACCCCTTCTCTTATCTTCACCCGGAAGTATGAATTCTTTTTTCCTCCAAGGTATTATCCCCCATTCTTGGCAGCGCTCCTCCAAAGTCAAAAAAGTCCTTAGTGATTCACTCTGTTCTTGTTTTTCTGATTCACGGACGTCTACTCCCCCCGGAGCCGCGTCTTCCCCAGTTCTTCTATTGATTGTCGGATATTGCTCGAATTGTGAACGGCTGACCTAATCCTTGCACTCTTCCCCATGCCTTCTCCCGTCCCTTGCGCTTTAGCAAGCCTTTTGGCAACAACCGCGGCACCCCATCTTCCTTCAACCCAATTTCGTACTCTTGTGTACCTCAGAGCCTTTTGCAGCAGGGGAGTAAGTCTGACTTCCGTTTGGGACATCGATAGTCCATTATTCCGAAGCGATTCGAATCCCCCCTGCAGATTATATTTTTTGGAAACGAAAAATTTTTTTTCCTTCTTCCTTTCCCTTTCTTTCCACCGTGCAAAAATGCGGGATGCTTTCCTTTTCCTTTTTTTTTTCTTTCTTATTCGTTCTAGTCCAAAACCCTCTTAGTCACCCCTGCATTAATATGTCACTTTTTGTTACTTACTGCCCCTTTTGGGTAAGTTTTAATTATTTCCTGAGCCTCCCCCCTCTAGCGAATCATGCCCTTCTTCCCCAGTCTCCTTTCTCTCCCCCCTTATACCCGGGATAATGAGAGCACACTATGTTCGACTCCCCCCCTTGTCGTTCTTCTTTTGACACCAAGTCCCCGTTGTTTTCTCGATTTTCAGGTCGATTCCCATTTCCTCACGGTTTCGAAGCGCGACCAACGACTGCGTACACAACTTTTTTCCCTCTTTCCTTTCACCGATCAGAGAAGAGTGTTTATTTCATTATCTTATCAAGGTCCGCTCTGCCCCGCTTTTCAAAATAGCCTGGCTTTTTGCTTCCCTCCCAGACCCCTTTCAACGCTCCCCCGATTTTGGACTATCTCTCTTTCGTTTGTTTTTGTTGATATAGATTATTTGGTTCTTTAGCTTCTTCACACTTCTGGTCTTATCAACTGCTTTCCCCTTTTTTCCGTTTCTTAATGGTTTTTCCACGTCTATAAACGCAACCTTTTTTCCCCCCAAACCATCAGTGCATCTTATTGTTCTCGGGTTTCTACCCCCTCTCTAGCATATTCTTTATCTTGACTGCGCTTTCTTTCAACGGGCGGTTTTCTTCCCCCTTCTGCAGCTCGATTCTCTTCTTCATCCCCCCCTTTTAAGAACAGAGTTTCTTTCTGGCCGTCCCTAAGACCTTCCCCGGAAACATGATCTAGTGTTCGTTATTCTCTCCTGAGGGAGTTCCTTCTTTCAGCCTGCGTGCATCTCGTTCCTTTTTTTCCTGATTAAGTCTCGCCTTTTTGGTCTCCTCCGCCGATCAGGGTGCTGTTTTCCCCCCGCTTTTTACCCAACCATTTTGCATCATCCCTTGAGTACATGGGTCTCCTTTTTCCAACGGGCGCGATTTTTGGTTTCGTCTTAGGAAGGCCCGACATGCCTTTTTTTTGAAATCCAACCCCCCCGGTACACTCCCCCTTCATTGATTCCCCAGTATCTGCAAATTTTTTTGCAGAGCATTTTTGAGTCCAACACCCCTCTTAACTTACGATTTTTTCGGTTTTGATCGCTTTAGCTTCTAAATTGATATTTCTTTTTCCTGCACCTCCAGCGCGTCCTCTTACGTATCCTCTTCGGCTAATGAAAAAATCCCGTTGATTTTTCTGTGCATTCAGTTTCTTTTCCGTTGTTGCCGGCAGTGGCAGTTTTTCCACCCTGTTGCTTGTTTCTTCGTCTCTTTTTCCTGTCTTTCCCCTTATGTTGGCCCCGCTGATCACCGAAACCATGTTTTTCACAAGCAATCTCATCTCCTCGCGATCATTCATTCCCTTTTTTTTTTGTTACCTCTCCCCGTAATGCCCCTCAAGGAACAGGGATTGAATCAATCTCTTCGGCTGTTGGCCTCTTCATTTTTAAACTCTTTATACTTTTTGACTTCCAGGCTACTCATTTCTTCGAGTTGAAATATTCAGAGTCGATCCGGTTCTTCTGAAATTGTAGTTAGTCTCAATAAACCTCCTCATTTTCCGCTCTTTTCCTTCGTCTCAAGTGAAGCGATGCCCCTGTTCCGAGATTTGCGAGTTCTTTTTTACTTTACGTTCCTTCCGAAACTCTCCATTTCATGGTGCCTCTCCTCCCCAACTTCCCTTCGCAAACCACTCCTCCCACCAATCAAGGAATTGGTAAGAATTCTTTACCCCGTTTGACTTGTTGCCTGTTTTTTTTTCCCTTGAAATCTGCTGATATCCCGGGCTTTTTTGGGGGTGCGATGGGGCAGGTTTAGTTTTTTGATGTTGCTCGGTCGGCCCATTTTTTGATTTTCGCCCGATTTCGCCCTGGTGTATGGCTTTTTTTTTTTTCATTTCCGAGAGATCAAGAGGGTTGCCTCGGTTCGTTGAAGTGAATGTTCTTTTTTTTTTTCGCCTTCCTCCTTTCCTGTGAAATTGCTGGATTCGGGCTTTTTTGTTGTCGTTGAAGCTGTTACGGTCGTCCAACCCCGCTCTCTTTTTTTTTCGACAGGGTAGGATTCTGCGGCTTCCCTCTGCAATACATTTCTTTTGATTTGTTTTCTTCTCTCTGAATCGGATGGATGTTTTGGGCTTCCCTCATTTAATCCGCACTAGAGGGGAAGTTCTTTCTTTTCTTCCCTGAGCGACGCCACGTTTTTGATGGTAAGTGGCGGAAACTCTGGTCTTCTCAACATTTTCTTTTGCTGAATTGATCCTTTTTTTTTCCTTCCATAGAGTGCGATGCCTCACATTATCTTGTCTTTTTGGAAAGTTCCTCGGTGCCTGATGCGGTTGATCCTTATTGTCCTCCTCCTATGTGGAAGCTACCCAATGGCGATTGGATTGGGTTGTCTGTCTGGACTGTGCCTCCTTCTTTTTTCCCGAGTATCGGCTTCCCCTTCCCTTTTGAAGCGGTCTGGGCTCGTTTCTTCTTTGCTTCTCTCCCCCCCAATCCCGATTGACCTTGATTTTTTTAACGCCAAACCTACGCTCCTGTCTGTTTTTTCTTTGATGATGCTTTTTCTTTTCTTCTTGTGATCTAAGAGGTTGACCATTCTGGTTTTCCATCGTTCCTTCTTTTTTTATCGGAGGACTAGGCTTTTTTTTCCCTTTGAAGTATCTGTTCAGTTATGTTTTTGCTGGATGCCCTTTGCTTGTTTTATTCCTCCGCGGGAAGAACTATAATCTCCTAACCTCCCTATGGGGACTGTTACGTTGGAATATTTTTCCTTCTTTTTCCCCTTCTCTGCGGTTCCTTTTCTTTTTTTCTTTCAGAACGTACTTCTCGGCAGACAAATCCCCACCTTATTTTGCCCCTTCTTTCTTTCTCGTTCTTACAGGTGCACCCTCTAGGCCTGAGCAGTGTAAGAGTCTGTTCAACTTTGAGTTCTCGAAGTACCTTCTCCCTGAGTTCGATTTTTGTGACTTCGTTCCCTTTCCCACCGGGACGGATGGGTCTTTTTCCTCGGTGCAGGCGCTTAATACCCTTCCCGTGCTCCTTGTCTCCGGTTTGTGTCTTTAAGCATGTGGGGTCGTCCCCCTCAGTTGTATGCGTGGCGACGTTCTCCATGCATTTTCTCTGTCTAGAACAAAAGGGAATCTATCTCGTGTGTTTGCTTTCCTTCTGTTTTTCTCGCGATTACATTTTTTCTCTCGCTTTTTTTGTCATTTTCTATCGTAACTCATGGCTCCTCAATTCGACCCCCCTCTCGTTTACAACCTTGACCACGTTGCTTCCCGCCTCGCATGCCGTCTGCTCGCGCATAGTCCCCCTCATACGCCCCCATTTCGCCGCAGCGGGTCTCTTTTGCACCTTCTTTCCCCTTAGAGTTCCTTTCTTCCTTTCAGTCCATCTTCTAACAATTCTCTCAAAATTTTTGGTCTTTGACTCGTCTCCCCCTACCACCTGGCGAACACAAGCAATCTTTTAGCCCCCCTGCTCTTTTCTTCGGCGGTCTTGCCGCGCTTTTTGCCCCCTTTTTGTTCCACATCATAGATCCCTTCTTTTTTTGGCCAACCGTACCCGTACACAGAGTCCTTCGCATTTTCTTTTCTCTCTTGCTTTCCTTTTAGCTAGCACCAAGTTTGGTCCCTCAATCCCCGTTAAGGGGCCGTCAACTCCCCCCCTTCCTTCCGCCGTGACTCCTCTAACTTTCTACTTCCCCCCCTCCAGGCATCTGACTTTTCCCCCTTGTGGACAAGCCTTCTTTTTTTCCCTGCAATCCAAAAAACCAGACCAAACCTTAGCTTTTTTTTCCCCATCTTAGTAAGCCGGTCTGGCTCTCCTCCGCGACTGTGCGGCCCAGCCCGCCCTCCACATATTTCTCCTCCTTGGGCAAGCGGCGATTCCTTCCAGCATTACCTCTTCCGTCACCCTGACTCCCGCCCTTCAAATATTCTCTCCCATCCTGATGACACCAGCTTCATCACCCTCTTTTTTTCACAGCCTCCTCCTTTGGCTCCTTTTAAATCACTAACAGATCTCGAGGTAAGCCTTTTTCCCCCCTTGGGCGCCTCCCTCACCGCAACTTTTCTTTTCACTCATCGTTTCCTGTGTTTTCGTTTTGCTTTCTCCTTCTTCCAAAGAGCATCCATTCCCTCTCATTTTCTTTTTACCAACCCGTACTGGACTCTGTCTCCATCGCCGTTCACTTCCTCGTATTTAGCACTCTCCTTGCGCCTAATATCAGCTTCCCTTCCCAGAGTAATTCTGTTTATCCGGCCAAGATCCTTAACCCCCTCGAACCGCAACTTTAAAGCATGTCCTTAGCCCCCATCTTTCCCCTTTCCCCTTCTATCTCTCGATCCCCCTTCTCCCTTCCCCTCCCCCTTCTGCAAATCCACTATTCCCCCAAACCCTGTAGCCTACCCTCGTCAAAAACGAAAACCCCCCATTCCCTCCTTCCCGCCTCCCCCCATTGATATCAGCAGATTCAGACCTCCCTCTGAACAACCATCTTCCCCCCCCCCCCAAGTCCCTCCCCTCGAAGTCAATCCTTAAATCCCTTCTTTGCTTTGGGGCTTGTTCTGCTGCTTTTATGCGGAGAGCGTTTTTCGTCTTTTTTCCTAGGACCGGCGAGCCACCTGCCCAGCTCCTTCTTATCCCGACGGACACCCTCCTTTCTTTTTTTAGCCCGGCGATGTCTACCCTTGATCGAAACTTCCTTTTTGTGCATCGCGTGAATAACCCCGTAATAGTTCCTTTCCAGTCTGCTGCTTCGTTTTTTTCAGCCATATTCTTATCCCGTCTTGGAAGCGGCTTTTTTAAGCAATCACCTCATGTGTTTGCCCTCTCCTGGATATAGCTCCCGGACCGGCCCTGTTTTCACCCATGCTCCGTCCCCCGCATCCCGCGAGCTTCATTCTGCTTTATCCTCTATTTTCCTTGATACGGGGCCGGACTTTAATCCCTTTACTGACAGGTGAACCCTCTGATTCTTTGACCAGTTGGCGTTTCCCCCACCTTTTTTTTTCCCCCTTCCCACACACATCGGCCCACCTCCCCCAACCCCCCTCTTCTTTTAGACTCCGCGGGTTCATTCCCCTTTGAGCTCTGCTCTTCTTTTCTTGTCAAAGCTAGAACATTTCTTTAACTTTTTCCTGTCAAGCGATTCATTCTCCACCCGTGCTTTTCAGGTTGTCCAATTCAGGTCCACATACTTTCCTCGCCGTTACTTTATCCAACCTTTTTTCCCTATAAATGCATCAATAGTTTCTCTTTATCCGTTTTTAGGCCTTTTTTGCGCAAAAACCCCCAATCGGCCCCCCCTCTACCCCACACTCCTCAACTGCTACTCATGCCCCTTCTTCTTCTTACTGCCCCATGTTTTTGGGGTTAGCACGTCCCCTCCCTGACCCGTCGGATCTCCCTTCCACCGCCAGCCTCTGCCAACTTATTCTCTTTCCCCCGAGATCCCTAGTTACATTAAGAATGAGATCACTCCTCTAACCGACCCTTACAACTTTTTGCGGCCCCGGGCCAACGCTGCTTCTTCCCGATAATCCTCTCCATTCACTCAGCCTCCTTCCCCTCTGCTCTTCTAGCTTTTCCCCTCTCCCTCCTTTCAGCTATCTCGTGTACTCACGATTTCCCTGCTGAGTCTTTGAAGGGGGAGCCTTTTCCCCCTAATCCCCTCCCCCCCCTCCCGCCACCAGTACGACGTCCCCAAAATTTGAAAGCCTTTTCTAGCGCAGCAACTCTTGACCGCCAAGAACGCGTGGAATCTTCTCTCTTTTCCTCTTTTTTTTTTGTTGTGAGCTCTTCCTTGTCTGATTTTTCTTGGAGGAAGAAATTTTCTCCTGGTAGCAAAGAGACAGTTCTTCCATTGTTTCTTCTGGGGCCTCCCTAGGCCCTTCTTCCGTTACTTTCCCCAACATCAGCGATATCGGTTTCATGATAGAGATTTTTATGGTTACTGCTCTATCCGACGTTCTCCGTTTGGGTCGCCGATTCCTTTCCCTGCTCCCTGTCTTCCCTCTCTATTCCCGCACATAAGTCGTAGAGCTAAACTCTTTGCCCTTTTTTTTCGTTTCCCCCCCGCACTACAATTTCGTTATTTCGATGGCTATCGTTGTCCCTTCTAATCCCTTTTATAAGTATAAAATTACGGTCCCTCCTCTGGCCTTTTTTCTTTTAATTGATTATCTCCCGGGATGATTCCGGGTTCCTCCCTATCGTCCGTTAAATTGCGTCTGGCCCCCCCCCTTTCACCAAACTGAACGTCCAGTTTCTTTCGTTCTGATCTAAGTTGAGCCTTTCTTTTTTGGAAGTTCTAGGCCTCCATTTGCCCTCAAGAATTCCCCCCCCCCAAACACCGGGAGCAAGCTCCCTTCCCGGGTCTATGCAAAGTTCCAACCTTCCCCTCTGAGAGCAAGAAGAGGGTTTATTTTTACCAACACCGAATCTTTCCGTTATTGGAGGGGGCTTATTCTTCGTTCAGGCCTGCCCTTTTTTACCGTGTTTCCCAGGCACAGGACCTCCTGAGTCCATTCTTCTCCCCCGTATGAATTGCTGGACATTAAACTCCCTTCTTTTTTTCGCTGCCATTCAGTTTTTTTTTTCGTTTGTCTTTTTTCCCTTTTCTGGTTCCTCCCCTTTTGTGATTCTCTTCATTCTTTGGTACCTGGTTTACGAACACCGTCGTAGCCTTCTTTATAAAACGGCCCTTTTTTCACCCCTGCTGGACAAGCTCGAATCCCAGCTTATCAGAGTTGCCCTTGTTGTTCCCCTCTCCGTCCTTTTCTGATCCAGAAGCAAGTCAACGTTTGATTCTCCATGACTGTTGCCCATCCTTCTTTTCACCGTTCGCCTATTCTTGATTAACATAATCTTTTCCTATTCGCGAAAGCGAGCGCCCGAGTTCCAGTTGGTGCTCTCTTTTCCTAATCAACATAAAGACTCGACGTCTTCCTTCTCCTCTTCGCTTTCTAAGCGGTTATTACCGTTTTTTGGCGAGCCTGGTCTCCGTTTAGGCGAAAATTGACCTCTTTGCAGGGATTCCTTTTTTGCCCCCCTTTAATTTTCCTCCCCCCTCCCTCCAAAGCAAGAACCGTCTCCTTTTTTACGTTGAGACTATTTTTTGTTTTTTCCCTCTTTTCTGGGTGTTCTTCCTTCTTCTTTTTCTCCCCCAATGTGGGGGTATTTCTTTCTCTTTCTGCGCTTGGCGCGTGGTTTGTTCGCGTTACGTGGATCCCTCTCTTTCTTTCCCCTTGGAAACTTTTTTTCTCTTGGATGAGCACAAGAGGGGAAGCTTTCTTTTTAGGTCCGGTAAGTGTTCATTGTTTCCCTTCCTTTTTCTTCCCCAGTCTGCGATTGCGGCTTTTTTTGTTTCTTTGAGAACCAGAGATAAGTCTTGATTGTTCCTCTTTCTTATTTGCGGCCCTGACCTCCGGACTTTTTTTGCACCCCTTCGTTCTATTATGAAGCTCTTGCCTGCGACCAGTCTTTCCTTTTTTTTTCACTTCATGAATCCGGTGCCGTCTGGCTCTGTTCGGAATTCGTTTCTACTCTTCGCAAACTTCTTCTTTTTTTTGCGGAAAACTTTGAGCCTCCCCTTTTGGCGGTGAATGATTCTGCCCTGGTTTTTATAGTGATGCTTCCGAGGCTTCGTCTTTGCGTTCTTAGGTCTTGGAGGGTTTGTTTTTTACGGCTTTTCTCCTCTTCCATCCGAGGCGATGGAATGGCTTCCTTTTCGTTCTTTTCTGACTTGCTTGTCTCTCTTTTTGACGACGTCTCTCTCCCCCTTAATTTTGTGGCTGGCTGGGCCTCAGGTCCCCCTTTTTCGTAGTCCGTATGACCTTCAAAGGATTAAGAATTTAAACCCCCCCTTTTTTTGGTGTGGATTGGCGCTTTCCTTCCTTCATGTTTTTCTTTTGAAACTTCCCATTTTTCTTTCTTCTTTCCCTCCTGCCCTCAGTTTTTTTCCCTTTTTGAGACCTAGGATTGTTTTGACCTTTCTTTTTTTTTCTTTTTCCTTCACGGCGAAGCACGTAGGAGAATCCAAACGAGCTCCCTCTGTTCCTGTAAGTTCCTTCTTCTCTATGTTGTCCCCCCCCTTACGATGGCGCATGGATATGCTGCAGTTCCTTTTTAGAGCGGAACATACAATGGTCCCGAATTGCAGGTGGAGTGTGGGGCTGTCGTTCCCCCCAGTTCCTTGCGCGTTTTCGGTTCCTCCCTGTAATCCCGAGATCTAGTCTATGACTCTCCTATCATTTTTGGCCTTCAATCCTTTTTTCTTCTTCCCCGGGAACGGATGGCTTTTCGTTTCTTCAGACGGCGCGCGAGGTCAGTCGAACCCCTCCCGCAGTTTTTTTCTCACCTTTTGTGGCCTTAAGCGATTTTTTTCTGAAATTTGAGATTCTTATTGGACCTCTCTTCTCCCTGGCAACTTCTTGACTTTCTTCCTTTCCCCCAGGGCTCTTCTCTTTCCTACTCCACTTTTTCTCTCTGATTCCTGTATATGATAGCCCTCCCTTTTTCTTTTTTCTTTTTTTTTTTCTTTTTTTTTTTTTTTTTTTTTTTTTTTTTTTTTTCTTTTTTTTTTTTTCTTGTTTTTTTTTTCTTCTCATACGTTCTCCGGTCCGGGCCTCAAGTATTTATCGAGTAAAGCCACCTTCTTTTCGCGTTTGGTCTGAGCCGCGTTCGTTTCGCTTTCCCCGTCCGGTGTTGTGACTCCCTTTTGGTTCTTTTGCATGATTGCGAGTTACTATGCTTTTTTTTAGACAATGCTCGAAAAACCGAATGGTCTCTCCCCCCTACAGCCCCAAACTACCCACCCTGGCTAACCCCCTGCACCCCTATGTTCGCTTAGAGCGGCGTTGCCTCCCAGCTCAATGGTCTATTTGTCTCCTCTTTCTTACATTCCACCAGAGGCCTTCCGTTTTTTGATTCTCTCGTGCTTCGTCTTTGATCTCCCCCTCCATCCCACGCCCAAAGGTAATTGTCCAGGCCCCTTCCGACACACTAAATTCCCGTCTAATAGGGAACCCCATCCTGCAGGTCATCTTCATTTACACTCCCCTCTGGAGACACCCTCTGGTTTCTTCACGCTTCCCCCCCTTTCCCATAAAAACCAATAAGGAGGCTTACGTTCCCTATCTGGGAGGTATCTCCGCCGCGACGTGTCCCTCGCGCTGCCAAGGATCCTCAGTTGGGCCTTGCCTTCCTTACGAACCCCCCCTTTTTGAAGCACCTCAATATGTTCAAGCAGGCAGAAAAACGCGCTTTTTTTCATGATTGCAAGCTTAATCACCGCATCGGAGCACTCCGCTTCCCTCCATCACGCCCCCTCGTTGCCCTTTTTCCATAAGCACCGATTCCTCTCCCCCTGTCGCCTTACAGCCAAGTTTTCCTCTTTTACGCACCTTAATCTTATTTTTCCCTAGTGGAGCTTCGTCTATAAGAGCGCGACTTCTAACCGTCCTTCCCCGTTGAACCGGCTTGAACATCCCACTTCTTTTACTTCGTCCCACTTCTCTGCCGAGTTAGAATATCCTTGCTTTTTCTCCCATATGATTTTTTCGCCTCATCCTCTCCCTCCACACATTCTTTCCCTTTGTTTCTCGGCCCACAGCTTTCAACAAATTCCCTTCCCCCCAGCCTCCGTCACATTTTTCTTCTCCCCCGAAATTCCTCGTCCTCCCCAGAAAAATATGGATCTTCTTTCCTTGATATTCCCCAACAGTTCTTTCCCACGTTGTCCTTCCATGGGCGCTAAAACCCTTGTAGCCCCCGAGGACAAACAAATGCTCGACCCCCTTTTACCAGCAACTGAACACAGTTTTTCTTCAGACTCTTTCCCTCCTCCTACAACTCTACCACGAGTCCCCCCAACCACAAGACTAAGTCGAACGTCCAGCTGCTTCATTTCAGGCTTGCTGTTTTCTTTTTATGGTTGCCAAGGCCTGACTTTTTTGTGAATTTCTTCCCTTTCCCAGACACCTCTCTGCCGTCGGCTCTTTTGCTACCTTCCTGGCCACTTTGGACAGCTCATCCTGCCTTCTTACTTATCTTTGATTCTTAACTTCTCTGACCCCCTTGCATCGCGTGCCTCCTGCTGCCATTCCTTCGTTCAAATGGCCCCCCTTCTTCCTCTTTTCTCGCGTGGTCATAAGACTTAGTTGAAGTTCTGCCAGGCCAGCAACCCTGCGTAGCGGACATGTTCCTTTTTCGGACTAGATCCCCTTCCTGGCGCTGTAAACTTTGAGTAGCTTTCTTCTGACTTCGCGTGATTGTAGCTTCCTTTTTTACTCTGTGACTTCTTGCTGCTTCCTTCAAGTGAAGGTAGCCCCTTTTCCAACAGCGCTCAGGTGGCGCACTATTTTCGAAAAATTTCCACCCTGAAGCGAAATTTTTTTTTTTGTAGAATCGGTCTTCAGAGGAGGGGGTTCTCTCTCCTGAGCTGCCCTTTATGTTTCCTGCCTCCTTTTGGCTGAGCCTGAAAAGCTGCTCCCTGTCTGCCTTTTTTTTATGGGTTTGGGCAACTTCATCAAACCCCCCTTCTTTTTTTTTCTTCTCTCCGTGATTCTTCATATTACCGTTTCCCTTTGAGCTTGCTCCGTTTTTTTTTTTTTTTTTCTTTCTTTTCTGGCGGCTCTCGCTACTCACACCACAAATCTCCCTTAGAATCCCCCTTCTTGTTTTTCGGCTCCTGTATCCTTATTCTTTGGATATTTTTTGTACCGGGGGGCCACTCGACTCTTCTTCCCTCTGTCCCTCTTCCTTCAGGAACCTGCGAGTCTCCTCCTTACTTTCCCATTCACAGCTGATTCCCTTTTTTCCTCGACACTTTCTGACTCCGCTTTTTTCAACGGTCCAGTTTCTTCGGGTTTTTTTCCAAAAGTTTTTCTCTCCCTTCTGGCTCAATCTCCTCTCCCTCCCGCGCGTCTCCTCTTACCCCCTTCCGACAGTATGCGAGCCGTCCCAATAGCTTCTTTTACCGACACAGGATCGCGTGCTGGAGGATTTCCTTTCTTTTTTGGTGTCCTCCAAGAGGAAACCCCCCGCCTTCTTCCCTCCCCCTTGAAGCTGCTCTTTGCTATCGTCTCCGCCCTTTTCTCTTGCAACGATAAAAAGCCGACTTTTTTTTTTGAGAGAGATGTCCTGCTTTGCTTTCTTTTCTTTTTCAATGCAGGTGTTCCCCGAGCAAAGAAGCCAGGCTTCCCTTTTCCTTCCCTCTGACTGGGATGTTATCGGACACGGATTCCGTTCTACTTTTTTTTCCCCCATCTTTAGCTCTCTTCTAGTTCTGACCCCTCTCTTTCTTCCCCGCCCTGTACTTCTCCTCTAATACTGGAGTCCGGTTGTTCGCTACTGTCCTTTCCATTTGCGATATAGTAGATTTTCCCCCCCCTCCTTTCGAGTCCTCCCCTAGTGGCAAAGGTTGCCCCGTTAATTTGCAAACTGTTTTTTTCAAGTTGTAAGGTCGAACCTGAGCGTTTCTTCCAGAGGGAGCTCTTCCAAGTTAACAGCCTTTCTTGCCTAGGGCATTGATTCGAATCGACCTGTGGTTTTTCTTTTTTTTTTTTTTTCCCGAGGTAAGGGAAAGGCTGAGCATTAGTCGATTTTCTACCCCCACATTTCCCTTCTACCCTCTTCCTTACGTTAATCATTTTAGTCCCTTTCCTTTCCCTTGATTATAAGGGCTTGTGCTCATCTTCCCTCTAGCCTTAAAATACCTGGTAGCCCTGCCTCCATTTGATGCACACTCTTCCCCAGTTCTGATACAATCCAGGCAAGTTCTCTCTAGCTAATCCCCTCGTTTGCTTCCACAAAACTACCCTGCGCTAAGGATTGCGCCCCGGTCTTTTGTCCTCCCTTCCCTCATTTAATAGCTCATTTCTTTTTTCCTTTTTTCAAGCAGCGAGCATCTAGATTTTTGCCGGCACACTCCTTTTTCTACCTGAAAAGCGGCGCTTTGGCGTTTGAATTAAGGGTGGTTGCTTTCGTCCTTTTTTCCAAGGCAACTCTGGTGTGCTTCGCCGAGGAAGAGTTTTTCCCTGAGACTTCCCTCTCCTGGAGACGTATCAAACGGGCCCCCTTTTCAGGAAAATGCCATCCCTAACTCTGCCGCAGTTCTATTTTGCTCCTGGGTCTGCCTTTGTATAATCCACCCTCCGAAAAGGTGAAGCTCCCCTCCCCCATTCTCGCTCTTGCTTAGGCATTTAGAAGCTCCTTCATCTTTCCGCGGGAAATTCACGTTCCTGTTCTCATCTCTTGCAAGTTGGTCTTCTCGCCCCCCCACAGACCACCTCTTCTTTCCGCGCCGTAAGTTCATATCAAGCCTGGTCGCCACCTTCCCCCTTCGGAGCTTGCGCCACCGCAGCTTTTTGATGATCTCTTTCCTCCCTGGTCAGAAGGATCTACATTACCTATCCTTCTTTCTTTTCCCGCCAGCCTCGCCTCTT
>Ga0179593_1556753_pt1 | contig 24137 bp, 25 predicted proteins | sample CZODoug2_1_08_16_FD_185931 | JGI IMG/M metagenome (GOLD analysis project Ga0179593, IMG submission 185931) | Vadose zone soil fungal communities from Angelo Coast Range Reserve, California, USA - CZODoug2_1_08_16fungal (PacBio error correction) | ecosystem: Environmental > Terrestrial > Soil >... | reverse complement strand
CTTGCCGATAAAATTCTCGAAGTACCCCCTCTTTTTGACCCCTTTTTGATCTCCACTTATAGCGACCCCATAGTAGAAATCTTTTTTCCGCCATTGGGCCCTGGTCCCTGCCCCCAAGAGTTCGCATTTCTTCCTATCCCCCTGATTTTCCGTCTGGATTGGAAAAGAAGTCCCCTTCCAGACCAAGCTGTTTTCACCAAGCTTTCTTTAGCCCCTCGTTCCTCCCTCGAATTTTTGCGGTGCCCGCAATTCGCGACTTTCGAAGATAGGACGAGAGGTCTATTTGCGCTAGCTTCTCGGAGATTTGGAGAGTTCCCCCCCCCTTGTCGCTCTTACGCGGTGTGGTTCCAGGTATACCTGGAAGGTTCCGACATCGAGACCCCGATCTCCTCCAGCAACCCTCCCTCCGTCAGGGATTGTCTCCTCTCTCCTCCTTCCTGCTCCTAAGTCCCTCTTTCTGTGGCGGAGGACAACTTTAAGAAGAGACTACTTTTCTTTTTTCTCCGGCCTGGTTTCCTCATTCTTTGAAGAGGGATTTTTCTCCGCCTCCTGACCCCCCATTCGCGAAAGTCTTTCCCCCAAACCCCCTCTTTTCATCTGCATCCCTTATTCATCTTATGCTTTTTCCTTTCCAAGGTCTTCCTGTCCTTTCCTCCTCAGTTGTTTTCCTAGCCGCGGCCCTGTGTCCCGGAATAAGATGACTTTATGCCGATCCTGGACATTTTTTTTGACACCGCGCGAATCCTTGATCGAGTCCTCTTCTCCCTTTTCGATGCGCATTTCCCCAAAGCCATCAGCGTTCTCCGGCAAGATGTGATGTCGTGAAAACCCCCCTCCAATTCCAGTGATCTTCCCTACGAAGCATAATGCTCGCTTTGCCTTCCTTCTGTCCATATGAGGAACATTGTTGCGCGCAGGAGACTTTGGGATGCGGCCCTTTCTTTCTATTACCTCCCGGTAACACCCCCAGAGGGGCACAATCCGCGCTGCACTGTGTTCCCCGATACCCTTCTTGCGTTTTCATTACTCGCGGACCTCTCGAGGTATCTAATTATTTTGTCTTTCTTTTTCAAGTAGCTGCGGGTCCCGCTGCCGCAGTCTCTTCCAGAGGTGACCATTTGGAAGCTCTCTGTAGGATGGTCAGGCCACAACCCGCTTTTCCCCTCACATGAGAGGGGTTGAAGAAATGTGTTTCTAAGCTTCTCGTGTTAGCCGTACCAATGTCTGGAAATGTATGATGTCTCTCGCTCCTGTTCTCTAGGTTATATTAGATTACCCGAGTTTGTTTTCTCCAGTGCCCCTTTTTTTCCCCTTTCCCGTTTTGCTCTAAATTCCGACTTGCAGAGCCGTTGCGATCTCCCATTTCTACGCAGACATCCAGGCCTCTTGTCAAACATAACGGCCCCAGATGGAGTATTCTTTTGCGGATCCTTCTCCTCGTTTCTCGCACGCTTTTCTTTACGCCTTCCCCCTTAGGTATGGTCTCCTACAATGTCTCAAGCTTTTCCCCCGCTTTTTTCAATATCTGATCACTAGCCGGGTGTCGGCAAGTACATCCGCAATCCCTGGTGCTGTCCGAGCCCTGGCTGGATTAGGAAAGCCCCCCGGAGATATAAAGGTTCCCTGACTTCTCTCCGAATCTTCTTTCAGATCCTTCAGGCACTAGTGGGCGTCTCGCGCGCCTCGTTCGAGCACCCCTGGTTGACGGCCCTCGGCTGTTTTCTGAGATACTTCGTATTCGAGTCCTTCCTCCCAATCTGGCTGATCCTTCTCCAGTCCCTAATATCTCCCCCCTAAACCACCTTCCGCTTGACGATGCTAGTTTTCTCCGATGTTTCGCCTCCCCACGAAAGAGATGGTTGTCTTGGCTTTTCTTCTATATCTTTTGCCATTCCCTGTCCCTCCTGAAAGAGTTTGCCCCCGGAAGGCGCTTTTTTTCCGTCTGTAGATTCCCCGCTCCGGGAGAGTCTTCCTTTTTATCTAAGATTTCCTCGATACGATACCCTGAGGGCCCTGAGGTCCCTTTAGGTGGCAGGAGAACCTTTCGAGAGTCCAGGAGGCAAGGGAAGAACCCAAACTCTTTACCGAGGACCGTTTTTTCCGTCTACCACTCGGACTTGGTGTTAGAAAGGTAGAGCGCGATTACTGTTGTCTCCCCTATGTGGTTTGCCTTCAATGCCCCTGGACGAGATTCCTCTCCGGCTGGATTGCAGGCCTCCCCTTGCGTGGCTCCCTTTGTCTGGCGTGGCTCTACAGCATCCACACCCGGTATGCATTGCGTCTCCATAATGGTCCCAACAGGTTCGGCTTAGCAACTAGTGATCAGTGAAGGATGGTGCTCTTTCGGTTTCGACGGTGTTTACCGTTACTTGCGTGGCTTTTCATCATTACAAGTGCCCCGGTGACAGTATCCCCGATTGCTTTCCCCCAGTCGTCCGATGATTTCCAACCCTCCCTTTTTTGCAACTTATGCTGCGCAACAAAACTTGCCAAACCCTTTTGACGTATGGTGGTTGAGAGCCCTTTTGGCGCCTATCTGGTTCTCTGGTTCAAACCCTGAGTTCCCCCCATTGTTATCTCCCCCTCCGGCCGTGACCGTCGTCGGAAAATCTCGGAAGACCTCCCCCCATGGAGTTTTCTTTTTCCGATCTTTCCGGACCTGCATGATCATTTTGGAAAGACGGCCAGGGTTTTTTTGCACCGGAGGTATGTGTTGGATCGTACGCTGTTCTTCCATCACGCCGGTCAACTGGATATTTGATGGAAGGCACCCTGTCGACTCTTCCCTACTTGGAGCCTTGTTCTTTTAGGTTCACGTTGTTTCTCTTTACAAGCGGATTTTGTGTTTTATTCTTGCGGCATGCGAACCCCCCCCCTCTTTCTTGCCTCTATGTGTGATCATCACCTTCCCATAAGCGATCCTTGTCTTTTGCGAACTTCCAAAATGGCCTATTTCCTCGGTTCGTTTTTTACCTTTCCGATGAAGTTTTTAGTTAAACGATCCGATTCCCCCAGCTTTTTCGGCGGGCTTCCCTAGGATCCCCCGTGCTCGAGCAGTCCTTTGCCCCGACCCTTGCCCCCTGCCCCTTAGGCAAGACGACGAAATCATAGTTGTCCATGGCGTTCCTCCTCCCCGTGGATTATTTCTGCAGTTTCCTTTGATGTCGGGGCCTCTTCGACCGCGGGCGGAACACCCCCCCAATCGATTCCCTCTCCTTTTCCTTCTGTTGTTGGTTTGAGTCCCTCTCTGTCAAATCCCGTTTTTTGTCCAAGTTGTCCCCCCGCTCCTCGTCGAGTACCTTTCCATCGCTTTGCAGAAAAATCACTCCTTTATGCGGATTGCCTGTCTTAGAAAGGATGCAGGGGTGACCTCGTTTCCCCTCGGCCTCGTAGGTCCCCTTTTTCTGCTACTCGCTCGAGTACGAAACTTCTGACGCTGGAGATCCTTTTCTGAAAAGCATCGCAGACTCTCCCCAGAAACTCTGCGGCTCGGCCTCGGCCTTGCCGGGAGGCGAACCCCTCCAGCGAAGAGAGGGGGAGTGATGATCCTTCCTGAGATTCCAGCTGCGAGACCTCTTGTTCGCCATCCGAACTTTTATAAAAAAGCTTTTTTTGGTTCCCAACGTGGACTTCCCCTCCTCCCCTCTGGCGCCCTCTGATGCGGCATTGCGAGGTCCGTCCCCGCAAATCTCCCGGCGTGTTTCGTCCAACTTGCGCTCCCCCGCCCCAGCCCGCTTGGCCACCAGCCTCTGGTCGGTTTCGTGACACCTGCCGCCGCTCTTACTCCCATCCATGCGGACGAGGGCACGCGGATCGTTTTCCGACGTCCTGGGGTCACTCAGAGCCTGAGCCAACCACTTTTTCCAGTGTTCTGCTTGACGCGCTACCTTATTCCCAAACGGGTCCAGCCCACATCCCCTTCGTTAGGTTTGTCCTGCGCCGACGCAGTCCCCCCCTGGGTTGGTTGGCAATAGGACTCGCTCACTCCGATTCGGGCCCCCCGCCTGCTAGCCCATTTTCGGTAACAAGCACTGTACATGCGCAAGCCCCCCTCTCGTTGACCCCCTTCCCCTTCGACCGAGAGCACAATTTTTCCGGAGCAAATAGGTTTTTTCACCCTTTGTTCTCGGCTAGAACTCCCCCCCCTTCCTCCCCCCCAGGAGCCCCTTTTGTTGCGGTCCTTCCAAACGCAGCGATCACACGTTTTTCGCTTGCGTCCCCGAAGGCACTATCTGACGGGCCTTCCCGTCCGCCCACGCACCCTTAGACCTGCGCAGTCTTTTCCCGGTCATTTTTTTTGGACCTGACTCCTGATCGTGGTTTGGACTGGAGCCAACTTCCTCTTACACCTCGTGCAGGTTCTACCTGGCGTCTATTTTGTGGGGGTCTCAAATTCATTTTCCCCAGTATTGAGGCTCGCCGCCACTCCCCTGCACGAAGTCTTTTGTTCCCCGCTCCGCCCTCCGCCTCCAAGCCGCCCCAAGATGTCCCTTTTCGTCAGAGATTACCTGTTCACGGAGATTCCCCCCTACCCAGACTCTTGATGGCCTCTTCCCCCTTTTCGAATCGAAGAGCAAGAAGATACTTGAGGAAGGAGGCGGTTTCGTCGGGAACCGAGAGTTTCCCTTGGCCCTAATCTGAGATTTAACAATTTTTTCCCTCAACCTCCGTCTCTGCCTGGTGGACCTTTTGGTTTCTCTCGCTCACGTTTCCCCTTGCTTAAGAGGGCTCGACTTGCGCCTGTCGATGGAAGATGGACTTTTTGGCACGCCCAGTATCGAACCCCGTTAACCCCCCTTCTCGCCCTCCTTTCGGATCACCCCTCAGGCCGATCTTTGTACCCGACCTTGCAGTCCTTTCTTGTCCCTCGGTCAGCCATTTTCTTTTTCCCAGGAGAACACAATGAGCCAATCCTGGTGCGTGCACTTGCGCACTCTGCGCCCCTTTCATTCCCTCCCCGAAATCATCCCATGTTGCTCCCCCATACTGCGCATATTCTCCAAGCGTCCCCTCGTAAGGTCGCTTTCCTTTTGATTCGCCTAAACCCGGGAAGAACCCTTCGTCCGTTTTTCCGAGACCGCTTCTTGTTCTCTTGGACATCATGATTCAGGAGGCGCGAGATGCAACTTTCTAATCTTTTTTTTCCCTAAGCCCCTGTTCGCGCCGTTAGAAGGTCCCCTCAAGACGGGTCGAACCCATCCTCAGAGCCTCGCCGTCGCCCCCTGGCGACCTCAAAGCCTTGCGAACAGAATCGTTTTCAATACTCTCCTGCAGTGGGCCCCTTTCCCCCCTTACCGTTAGCTGCCAGGCGTCCCGTCAGACTTTCTTGCCCTCCGGGTCCTTCCTCCCCCATCCCTCTTTCTTCCTCAGCTTGTCCCCTAGCCCTTAGGATACATTTCCTTACTGGCCTTCACCCAGCCCTCCCGTGTTTTGGCCCCTCCTTTTGCGTCTTTCCGTTTAATTACCCGGCATTGAATCCTTTTTCCCGTTGCCGCCGAACGTGGGTCCCCGCCCCCCTCGTAATCTGCGGAAGGGTCCCCATTCCGCCCCCTCTATTCGGCGTCTCCCTTTATCCCCGCAAGTTCCTCTCAGCCGATTCGGTCTTTTTGTATTCCTGGCTGCCCAAGGGTCAGAGAGAGAGATAGTCCTACAGTTTTTTTGGTAATGAGGGCGTCAATTTCCTTCTGACTTTCCGAAGCCTTTCTGGCATTAGGTTTCCCGAGAGTGTAAAACGTTCGACCACCCCAAAACCCTATTTCCCTTGGTCCGCACGGTCGACGGCGATCCCTATTTTACCTCAGTTGTTTTTAGAAGCATTCCGCCCCGTCGTAAGTTCACTCTCATAATCCGGGTAGGCCCCTGGGTGGAGAGGGTTGGCATCGTTTTTCTTCTGTACTTTCTTTTCTTAGGGTTCCCTAGCCGTCTAAGAATTGATTGCATCCCACCCGCCATCAGCATCTTTACACGTCTCCCTTTGGGGTGATGTTCCCGACTTTTCTTTTTCGTTAAGCAGGAGTCCATTACCCCCTCGAAGGAACTTGCCCCTCTCGACAGTCCCTTCTTTAGGAGGCGCGAGATCGTGGGGCACGCGGCCCTTTACCTCTTCCCGGTCCCCCAGCCCCCCCCATTGCGACGGCACTGTGAAGCTTCAAATTCGTCTTCCCTCTCGATCCCCTGCCTTGCGTTACCGGAATTTCTTTTTTTCGGGCAAGTCGATTTGCGAGTTCCGACCCTTTCTCGGGCTTCCCCCGCCCTCTTCCCTTGTCCGAAACCGGATTCCGGGCCCCCGTTTTTCCATATGTTTTTGGGTTTCTTTTTATGGGCTGTAGAAGAGGCTAGTGTTTTTTTTTTTTTTGGCCCCAATGCGTCGCGACGCCTGTCTTTAGCGAGCCTTCGTGGCTCCCCTAAAGGAGGTAGCCGATCTTACGAGGCTTTCTCAAGGTTTTGACTTCTTCTCACTGTTGACTTTCCTCGCCGCTATTTTTAGCCTTTTCAGCCCTCGCTAGTTCATCTCCCTCACAGTCCCCCAAGCCTGGCCTCGGAAAAAATCACTGAATTCACTTTCGCTCTTTTTGGTTTTCTCTCACTGGGGCCAGTTTTGACGAGGGCTTTCTCCCTTTCCCACCCTTTTTATGATTTTTTTAACCGTCGAAGCCCTTCAGCTTTGCGGCCCGCTCGCCTGGAGCCTGGTGCGAAAGAAAGTTCCTCGTCCGCTGGCTAGGGTTTCCTTGTCTCCTCTTTATATTAAAGATCCTTTTTTCTGCAATGCTTTGCAGCCGAGTTCTTTCCGTACATTGACCGCATTATTTGGAGATCTTCTTTCGGTAGCACGTCCTCGTGCGTCTCCTCTTGTACCGACCTGAAGCCTCCGGTCGCTTTCCGAGAGACGTCTCTTTCCTCACTCGGATTCAGTCCTGACTACTATTTTTTCTTCCCGCAACACTACTTTTCATCAAGCTTCCCTCGCTGGCTCTCATCTCCCCCCTCCCGACCCTTACTCCTCGTCTGCTGGCTATATAATTTGCCAGCGGATCCTTTACGAACCCTCTTTTGGCCTTCTCAGGGATTTTTTCGGAGATTGTCCCTCGAGAGGTATACCCTCTATTCTTTCTGATTTATTTGACGGCGTTTTTTTCAGCTTCCTTCGTTTTCCGGGGGTTCAGCCCCTTCCAAAAGACCCTAGCCCCGACAGGAGGTATTGCCCCCCCCGAATTTTTAGGAGCGGGGAGATAAACCCCCCAAGATGGAAGGTTTTCCTCTCGTGGGCTACCGGTTTCCGATTTTTTGAAGGTCTTCGAGGTGATGCTTGAGGCTGGAAGAACTGCCCCCTTTTTATCTCTCTCGGCTCGGCGAAAGAAGCGCGTTTTTCCGATCCCCCCCTAATCGTGTGATCTTTTTTCGACTTACGCCTCCCCCCACACCACGGGCTCCCTTCTGTTTTACCGCCCCCCCCCTAATGACCCCACAATAGTGTGATCCGTTTCTTTGGTGTATGCGATCCGTTGTTATCTTTGGCTTGCTCCCCCCCCTTGTTTACCGAGCCTTGCGATGATGTTTGCGCTCCCACGCCACCCAATCTTTCTTTTCTGTCTCTCTTTTTTTTTTTTCGCCCCCAACCCCCTTTGTTCCAAATTCTTGCTAAAAATTGCAAAACCGCTCTTTTTGCGGGTCCTTTTATTTTCTTAGGCGATTTGTCCTTATCTTTTTTCGCGGCTGTTCTTTTAACCACCGCGACCACTACACATTATTTTGTTCTCTGCAAAGACCTCTCGGCCGTCCCTGAAAACGCTTGCCCGTAAGCATGGCGGGAACATTTTTTTTTCCGCGGACGGCGGCGGCGGGCCCTCCCGGTGTTTCTTATTTTCTCCTTTTTCGGTTTTCTTGGTTTGGCCACTCTGCGGCCTTCTTTGACGATCACGACCTCGCCCCGGAACTTTTGACTGGGCATGTTGCGCAGAAACGTGGCGCCCCTTGCTGTGTAGTTTCTCTCCCCGTTGGCCGCGCTCTGCCGTTTCTTTCATGGGCAGGTAACACAGATCTTTTCTAGCGCTCTGCCTCTTTTTGTGATTCCCAAGCCCCACCTCTTTTTATCGTGCTTCTTTCACACCTCCCCTCGGCTCTTTGTGATCGAGCTGCGAAGTTCAACGATCCTAAGATCGGCATGTTTTCTTTTCTTTTTTCCATCCTTTCTCTCCTCCTTGCGAGCCTTTTCTTGCCTCCTGGGAAGCCGCCTCTCATCCTTTCTGAATCAATGGACTTTCAATCGCATTTTTTCGTTTCCGTTTCCCTCGGTCTTTCGCTTGCGGTTCCCCCGACCACTGTGGCCCCCTCGATTGACAGACTTCCTCCCTCCTCATAATCCGTTGTTGTTGTTTCTCTCTATTCTTAACTTTTCCCCGTTTTTGCCCTTCCCTCCATCCACCTCCTCCCCCCCTACACGGGAAAATTGCGAGTCCTAGAAAGGATGCTCTTTGAAGGGGAGATTCTTCTGCTTCATTCCCCCGTTTCGAGCACGTTCCTCTTGACGTCCATTTTTTTCCTGATCGTGAACTTCCCTCTTTTCTCCACAAACAGCCTCAGTGGCGTGCCTCGGCTTTTTTTGTTTTCTTGTCTCCAACGATCCATTTTTTTTTTTTGATGCTTAGCGGCCCCTCTTTTTGCACATCGTTTTTCGCAAGGCCGAAACTTATCCAATTTCTTTGTGATCGCCCCCCCCCCCCTCTCTGACTCCTCCGCCGAGTAGGGCTTTTTCACGTTGTGCTTTCCCCATAGCCTCAAAACAATTCGTGCACCTTCCTAGGAAGAAGCCTTTTGTGAAGATTCCATCCTCTTCCCTGACAGTTCCACAGTTTTACCAACCACATTGATCAGGCCGGCGTTTGGGGCCCCCCCCCCCCGATGGCCGCGGAACCCCTTCAACTCTCCCCTCCCTGCGGACGTTTTCCGTCGTCTCTAAGGCTGGGGAAGGAAGCGCGTATTTTCCCCCCCCTAATTTTTTTTCTTGTTCTTTCCCGAACTCACCCCCAGTAACGCCCCGAGGGCTTCCAACCCCTCCAATGCGTCTTTTGGCCTTTTTTGAACGTTGGCAATCCCCGTTCGGGGTTGGTTTCAAGCAGCGGGAGCGACAGTCCCCCTCCCTTATAGGTTAAGCGCGCTAGTCTCCCCCCCTCCCATTCCTCTTTTGCGCACGTAGCGCTCATAGGTCCTTCCCCGGCTCGACCGTTCTCCCCATGCCCCAGCCCCCCCTTCCGAACATGTGCCATTTCCTTGCGAGTTTTTGCGGGTATCCAACCGCAGCCGATAACGCTTCGCCGTTTACCTTTTTTCCCTCCCCCCCCTTCTCGACCCAGGTCCCTTCCTCACCCCTTATCGTATACCTTCCAGTAGAGCCCGGTGAGCCCGATCGAGTCCCTCCTCTCGTGTTTTAGCCCTCTCCATCCACCCTGAAGGGTATTCCCCCGAAGTCCTTGGCGCCCCTTTCCACCCCCGGAAACTTGTGAGTGCAATCCCCTCCTTTCTCCCCCAGTAAGAAGGAGATTTTATAGACCGCCTTCCTTCCCGGCTTCCAGCTCACGGCACGCCGACTCCCCAGGGGCAGTCGTCCGAGAGGCACCCCCTTCTATAGCCCTCCCCCGACATCTTACCAATTTCTGTCAGCTGAACCCTGTTTTCTCCTTTCCGGCAGTCATCTCTTTGCATTTCTTTTTTATTTTCTGCGGGAGATAGTCTTCGGGACTTCCATTCCTCGCCCTCTCCTTCTTCGAGCCTTCCGCACCTACCGGCTTTCAGGCTCGGGAACGCCCCGTCTCCCTTCGCACTCAAATCAGCGCGTTTCCTTAACCCCTCTTCCCGGCGGACACCGGCCTTGAATTGCAGGAATTTTCTGCTCTGTGCTCCTGCTTTCCTCAGGGGTCCATCTTGACCCACTTTTAGACTTTCCTTCCTCCTTTGTGAGCCCGTCGAGGCGATTTGAATTAATCCAGCGGGACTCTTCGAAAGTTTCCCCCTCTTTCGTACTTGCTTCGAGCCCTCTTTCCTTGCCCCCGAATGAGATCGCGCGCCCTCAGATATGGCTCCGTGAGGGTGTCGAGCTCTCTTCTTTTTATTGTCGGGCTTTCAAAGCTTTGGTCTCTTCACACGCCTGAAGGCGGTGCTGCACCCAATTTCGGATTCCTTTCTCCCACTTCTTTTCTTTTTCTACCTCTTTTATCGCTTCGTCGACCTCCATTTAATTGAGCTTTTTTTTACGCATGGTCTTCCGTTTCATAGTCCCCTTTCTTGAATTCTACTTCCCCCCCCTCTAGGTCGGATCAGGCGTCCCCTTCCACAGATGTGAGGGGACGGGTCCCCTATCCTTTTTTCCTCTGGTTTTTCCTCTCGATGCTTCTCAAGGCAAGAATCTACTCTGAAAAAGAAATTCGCGCCTTTGTACAGCCTATAGGTCCCCTCGGACTTTGAGCGCTCCTCTCTCGGCATTTCCCCCTGTAGCGAGCCCTCTCGGCTGGTGGTTTCTCACGACTTCCTCTTTTCTTTCGGCCGCAATCGCCCCCTTTCATCCGGCTTGCTCTTCCATATGCCTTGACTTCTCGCAGGCCCTTGGCCGCGTCGTAAGGATAAAGGAAGGTTTGGAGGAGGAAAAGGGTCTCCCCCTCGACTTTCCAGCTTCCTGCTGATGGGGCGCCCCTTTCTAGATTTTCTTTCCCTTCTGCCTGGACCCGAAGAGAGAGGTCTGTTCCAACGATGTTTCTACCCCCCCAAATAGCATCTATTCCCTTGTCCGGTCTTCCGGCGGATATCTCTCTCTAATCAGTTGTTGGTTTTTCTCGAGAGTACGACGTTTCTTTGCTTCCCATCTTCCCCGAGTCCCTTGATATGGACCTTACCTCCCTCTTTGCATTCCAGGCCCTGAAGAGTGCTCATAGAGACGGCTCCCTTTTCCTGTGTCTCCCATGACCAACCCTCCCTAAGCAGGACGATCCCTATGTCCCCCCTTCTGCGTTCCGCTCCCACCCCTCGTGACTTAACGACGCCTTGCCTTCTTTTTCCCCCCTCTCCTTGCTTCCCGATGAACGTTTTGCGCGCGGCCTGCTCCGTGGGCTTCTTGCTTTTTTTTTCCACCCCCTCCTAGGCTTTTCCGTCCCACTTTTAAAGATTCAATGCCTTCTCCGCGCGCGCTCTCTCACAATCTTTCCTAAGCTGAAGGGTTTAATTTTTTGTCTTGTGTCGATGATTCTGCCGCAGCGCCTTTCGAGGTTCCCTGCTTGGCTGACCCTTTCTGGTCTTCTTTTTACCTTTTCCCTAGCTTTTTTTAGCCTGGCGACCGAGGATCGTGTTGCCGAGTCGACGGACCCAATGCCACTGTTTGCTCCTCCCCTGGCTTTCCCCTGGAGTCCGGATCATTCGATTATTTCGCGCGGAGCCCCAATTTTCTCGGTGACCAGTTCCCCCTTGCAATCGTATTTCCTGCCGCGAGCTTCAGTTTTGGAAGCTCCCTTTTCGAAGCACGGCGTCAGTTTTTTTGCTTATCGCGCCTCTCTTGGTCAAGTTCCTTTTCCTTCCCTCTGCGCGAGGGGTTGCGAGTTTCTCCTTCTCAATTTTGCCCTTTTTTTTTTTCCCAAACCACGCAGCTTTCTCCCCGACTAATGATTTCCTCTTTGAGTCCTTTCCGATAGCCTCGCCCTTTGTTTGCGCACTTCGTAGAGGACCTCAGTCTCGATTGGATCATTGTGTTTACCCTGTTCTCGAATTTTTGACCTTTCCTTCCCAAGTTCCTCCTGAATCCCCCTTTTTGCCTTGAGGATCGGCCCTCTAGTGATCATTTCTTCCCGAGGGCTTCTTTCGTTTTTCCTTAGCCTTTTAAGGATCTAAATGGGGAGTTTTACTATGAATGAATTTTCCCGGAGACACTCTTCCGAGAGATCCTTACTCCCCCCCCCCTGCCCCCTTTTCCGCTTGATATGATGGAACCTCCCTTTTTCCTACAAACCTTACCCCCTTTTTCCTTTTTTTCCGCATCTAAGATCTTCTTTGCGATGACTTTCGTCCTTTCCAATCTTATCTTTCGTCTGGTAGCCTATCCGTCGTTCCCCCGGACTCTTTCCCGCCCTTTCCCCCCTTTTTCGCGCTCGGCGTGGGGCAGTTCCTAATGCAAGACGCCTTCCTTCTTCCTCACGCGTGTCTCTGGCCTCTGTCGATCAAAATCTTTTGTGTCCCCCAACCCCCTTTTTTCGAGGGTCTCCCCTTCTCCAAGAAAGCTTTACATTTAAGCCTTCAAGAAAAAAGTCCCCTTGTATAGTGCCTCTGTGTGCTACACCAAGACTTCGTTAGTTCTCGTTGGGAAAAGGGCGATATGACTTCCTTCTATTCTTGTGGTGCGTCTGGCTTTTTTTCCTCCTTCCTCGCGCCGGTCTTCGGTGAGGCCTGAAGCGCGAAGAAGGTTTTTCTGATGCGGGTTACCCCCCCCTTGTCTCCGCGCCGGTTCCCCCTAATGGGGGCGCCGAACACCCTTTGCGGTTCCTCCCCCTTTTCTCCGGTGCCCCCCTTTCCGTTCTCTCCTCCTCCTGAGTCTTTTTCTTTTTGGTGCGCCTTCAGAAAAATGGTTTGGTGACCGAGCCTTCTGCGTTTTTCCCACCCTTTCCTTTTTCTTCATATCTCTTCCTCTGCGAAACCCAACAGAAAGGGGTCTCCAACTTCTGCCCCACCTCCCCCCTTTCCCTTGTACGTGGGGATTTTATGGAGAGTTCCCTATTTGGCGCCCATCTTGGATTCTCGTTTCTAACCCCCCCTCTTAAAATCGCTCTCCGCCTTTCCCTTTCTCCGTCGTCGGCCCCCTACGCTTGTCATCGTCAGCCCCTTTTTTTTTCCTTCGTTAGTTCCTAGTCCCTTCCCTTCCGTTTTGAAGGGCCAGGGTTTTTTTGTTGCCAAGCGGTCTTTCGGGGGATTTCATATGGCCATATTCTTCTTTGTTCCTTTTAAGGGTTGTATTGCTTTTCCTCTATTTTTCGCAGCAGACCACGAAGGAGGTGGAGAGTCGCAGCGACCCTTTTTGACGTCCCATCTCGGTCTTTTCCGTTTCGTCCTGTCCCCCCCACCACCGAGGTTGCCGAAGCGATCTTTTCGGCGCATTTGTTCTTCATCACGCAAAGCGAGGCGCTCTCTTGCGTCCCACCCAATCCCCCCCCCCCCCCTCCGACTTTTCTTTCGAGCTCTTTTTTTCCTTCACGATCCTCCCCCGGAATGAGCTTTTCGGACAAATCCTCCTTTCTCATCGCTTTTCCTCCTTCCTTGAATCTAAGTCTTCTTAGGACCGTTTCCCCGATCTCCCCTTTCAGGTCGAAATCATGACGACCTCCGGCTTTTTCCCCTTTTCTTTCTTGCCCCACTTTTGTTTCTTCGGTCGCGACGCGAGCGTTTTGTGGACCCCCAATGATTCTCTTTTCTTCCCTCTTTTTTGTGTTCTCTCTATATCGTCCCTGGTGGGGGTTTTGTTCAACAGTGGTATCTCTCCCTGGTAGGCCGCCTTTTTTGGAAATTTCCCCTGCACCCTCCCCCCTCCCCCCTCTATTTTCTCCCCCTTCTCGACCGGAGCAGGGTCTTTGAGGCGGTCTTTCTGGGCATAATCTTGCATTTTCAGCTGCAGTAGTCTCCCCCCGGCTTTTCGAACCCTCTTTTTTTTCTATTTTTCCTGCCTTCATCTGACTCGATCAAACGATGGCCCTCGGGCCTCGGCGTTTTTTCCCTTGGCTTTCTCACCGCGACTTCTCTTTTTTATGCTTTCCTCATCCGCCGCGTCCCCCCATCCGCTAGGCCTCATCGGTGGTGGTCCCCCTTCCGACCCCATCTCCCCCCCCAAGCATTTTTTCTCTCCTTCTATGAATACAGAGACAGGGGAGAAAAAGATGTCCTGGACTTTTCGCAATCTTCAACATTTTTCCTTTGATGTCACTTCCATTTAGGTTTGGGGCGGGGTTTTGCTGGCGGTTTTTGCGGGTTTTAGGGTGTGTTTTTTTGTTGGTGTTTGGAAGGGGTTTTTTTGGGGGTGTTTTGGGAGGGTTTGTGTGTTTTTTTTTTTGGTGTTTTTTTTTTGGTTTTTGTTTTTTTTTTGGGGGTTTGGGGGGGGGTGTGGGGGGGTTGGGTTTAGGCTCCTTGCCCCAGATTTTCTCCATCGTTTTTTCCCCAATTCATTCGTTTCGTGCCCCCTGATAAGGACGAGCTCCCTTTCGCGGGAACACGAACCGATCTCCCTACTGATTCCCTCTTCTCGTTTTTTTTGCCGCTTCTATTTTTTTTTTTTTCCTTAAATTTTAATTTCATTTTCGAGGGTAGAGCCCGAGGATCCAAAAATCCTTCCCCCCAGGGAAAGAACGCTATCTTTTTCCCCTTTTTTTCGCCTCTATTCCCCCAGTTCGGGGTTTTGAGAAAGCACCGAGAGATAGAGTCCGACGATCATTGGTCTTCTTTTTAAGCGCACCCCCTGAATTCCTTCTCTTGTCCCCATAATTTTGTCGAGATGAGCACTTAGAAATGTTCCCCCCCTTTTCCCATGCCTTGATTCCCTTTCTTTTGCCAGGCCGAACAGTCTTTCTAGACCCTGAGGGCTGAACCCCCGTTTGCCCGTGGTGTTCTTCTTTCCGCCGACCACGCTCTCTCGGTGCGGCAAGAACCCCGGCACGCCGGTTATCAGCTTTCTGTTTTCCCGCCCTCCCACTCCCTCCATTTTCTCCTTGCGCCCGGTGCCCAAAGAGCTGCAGGACGATAGTGTGTTTTGTAGCTTCCCGTTTTTCTTACCGAATTTCCTGAAAGGTACGCTCGGTTTCTTTTCGCAGTGGATGAACACGTCCTCTAGTCCCGGCCCCTCTTGAGTTTTTCGACTCATCTTTCCGCAGTAATAAGTGCTAGGACTCCGAGTATTCCTCTCTAAACCGAGTCCCCCCAAGATGCTGTCCGCCCCCCTTTTCCTCTCTCCGCAGCCTCCCTCCCATCGGTCGTGAAATGTTGCTCTCCCCGTCAATTCCTCGACTGGCATCGTCTTAGATTGGAATGCGGGGGTTTGGAAGTAGGCCGGGAATTTCCCCGTTCTGCTCCCCTTTTTTTTTGAGTCTCGTTTGAGTCCCTTGACGCGCTAGACGGAGAAAGGTTCTGATCTAACGGTCCTCTCCCCCGTATTGCTCTGCCCTTCCCGATCCTCTTTTGTCGGATACTCGACGATACTCTGCTGAAACGAACCCTCATGCCTTCCCTTGATCTTGTTCATATTTTCAGCCCTTTTTTTTAGCGCAAGGATTGAAACCCCTTAGCCCCTCTTTTTTTTACTTTTTTTAGCCCTGGCGAGTCTGGAGTAATTTACTCCCTGAACAGTAGGAAATGTGTCTCCCCATACCTCCTGTGGCAGGTCGTTTTTCCCTCTTCCGGTCCCCTGGGGTTATATCCTCTGCCCCCTATTTCTTTCTGGATGAACTTTTGCGGGGTCCCTCCGAGATTGATTGGTATTGCTGCCCTTTCCTCGAACATTCCCTTTAGCTTCCCAAGCCTGCCTTTCGAGAGATCTCGGATTGACGGCGAAACTTTCCGAGGTCACTCCCTTTTTCCCCTGGGCTTGCCTTCTAGTCGACATAAGGTATGCATTGAGGCAACGCGGCTTCCCCCCCCCTCCCAGACGTCACTCCTGTGTCAACCCCTCTTGTCGCGAGCATGACAGTCTACAGCGCCACTATTCTGAGTTTTCTTCGCCTCGCCCATTATTCCCGCCCCCCGGGGTCACCTCCCGCAGATGAGGAAGCGGTGACTCCTCCTGAACAGGCCAAGAGAGGACTCTCCGCCAGCTTCGTTTAAGCTCCTAGGATGAGATACTTTCGTTCGGCATTGAAGCTTTTCCAGTGAATTCTTAATTGGAACGCGGATGTTTTTTCCCCCAGCTCATCTTTCTTTTGCCGCCCCTTTCCCTTTCTCCTGCGCCGCCTCTTTTGAGCAGGATACTGGATTCCTCAGGGATGTGTCAGGAGTAGTATCTACGCTTGGTTCTTCTTTCCCTTACACTCCGCCTTTTTTAGCTACAGATGTCTGTGCTCTCCCCCTGATGATGGCGTTTGGTTGTTTGGGGTGTTTTTTGTTTTTTTTTTTTTTTTTTTTTCTTTTTTTTTTTGGGTTTTTTTTTTTTTTTTTTTTTTTTTTGGGAGGTGTCAGCTCAGCAATCGGTGCCGAGGCTAGGAGTCTCTCCCTTCTGAAATTTCTTTCGATTTAACAAACCCGATCACCCCCCAAATCGTCTTCTTATTATCTTATGCTTTCGCCAATTCTGCGGACTTCTCCTCCTTTTTTTCGAGATCCGCGTTCCTTGCTACAAGGCAAGATGGACCCTCTTTGCTTTTTATTTTTTTTTTTCATTTCGCGTATTTCCCTTCCTGTTCTTTTTTTTTTGTCCCGCCCGAAATTGCTGCGCATTTCCCCACCCGCCATCAGCCGTCCGATCCGACGTTTTTTGTGATCTTTGTTCCCTCCCCGGAAGGAAACTGGGAAGACAAAGAAAAGGAGCATTCCATCCTGAGACTCTAAGCCGTCCAGGAAAGAAGCCTTCCGGAGGGAAGCTCCCTCGATCCCGAGACTTTCGACTTCCAAGTAAGGACCGATCCCGCTTCCCAGGCCCCCCCCCGATTCCAATTCCTCGCGGTCCGTGCACTGTGTGGTCCCCCTCCCTTACCCTTTATCTCCCGCGTCGCTGCTATAGCGGTACCATTCTCCTGGATGCGTTCCCGGGCAAGTAGATTTCCTTTGTATTATTCCTTTTTCCTTCACGCCTCTTTTTTTCCTTTTAGTGAGTCAGTACTGGTCGGCCCCCTCACCTTCCGTACCTCCCTCTGTTCCCGCGGGTGGAAGGGGCAGGCGAGTCCCCCTAACAGATTTGGCTTGCTCGGACCCTGAGTGCAGAGATGCTAGATGTTTTCTAGAGCCATTTTTTTTTTCGCTCCATCTCATTTCCGTCGACGCTCATTAGAGTTACCCGCGCCTCCTGTGTCCCTTTTTTCTCTTGTAAACCTTCTCCCGTTGTCCTTCCTCCGAATGCACTCGGACGGAGCTTAATTGTCCCCCTTTCTCGCCGAACTCCTTGTCCTTGCTTGGCCATGGATCCAATACAAGAATTCCTTGCTAGGAAACACTCACCTTCCCTTCATCCTTGAGCTTTTCCGCTCTCAAACTCCTCTTCGGACAGTGGGCTGGATAGAACCGCTTTTTCCAACGTTTTCCGGATGGTTCATGTCGAAAGCATTCTTCCCGGAGGATAATTAGAAGATAATAGCAGTGTGTCTCCCCTAATCGAAGTCTCCGGTGAGAACTTGGTTTGTAAGAAGTCTAGCCCTCCCGGAAAATAGCCTATCTGGAATAACTTCCCCTAGGTGTTGTAATAAGAGGATAGGCCTTTCCGTTCCCGCCTCGGGTTCTTGCGCGGCGTTAGAGACACTCAGTGGTTCCCATGTCTCCCTTGGGAGGTTTTCCTCGCCTGAATATTCGCCCTCTTTTTCCTACGGCTCAATTTTGGCCTATCGGAATGCGACCGTCCGGCCTCCTCCCCCCCCCATTCCCCTGGAACTCTCTTGGCGGATGCGCTGACTGCAGAGCAGAGCCTCGTCCCCTGACTGAGATTTTTTTTAAGCAGATATCCTTCGTTTCCTTTGAGAAGCAAATTACTTTGCGGATTTCTTGGATTGGATCCTCAAGAGACTTGTTCTATCCCTTTTCTTCTTGATATTTCGGTTCTTTTTCTTGAGGAGATCAATAAATCTGGTGTCCTTCCTGCGAGGGAAGGGTTAAGCAACTCTCCCCCCTGAACCCCATGAGTACAATTCGAAAAACTCGAATTTGGCTTGCGCGTGAATTCTTCCGCTAAACCCTCCGTCGTGCGCCCGGGTCGTCCTTCCCGGCCCCTTTTGCTGTGGTTTGCTGCGATGCATGCATGCGAGATTTCCCTCCTGTTTTTGCGGCTGCGCCTTGGTGACCTCGGCTTTTTTTCCCTGAAGAAGAAAAAAAAAGGTTCAAGGAAGTATCTTGGTTCGCCCTACGGGCGCCGAAAATGTCTTCCCCGGCAGCACCTAGGTGATCCGCGCCGCTTTTCTCCGGGTCTCCTCCGGTCATTGCCAGAGGACTTGTGTTTTCCATCCGACTTGCTTAGGACCTGTCCGCAAGTTTCGCTTCCCCCGCCACCCCATAGTCTAGGTGCTCCGCTGCTTTGACCGCCCCACCCCCATTGTTTTTACTGCCAACCTGACTGAAACCCCCGAAAAACGCTCAAGAGAGGTGATTTTTTTTGGAGAGAAAGATTTTCCCTTCCCCCGACTTTTTTCAGTCCTTCCCGACACCCTGGCACACCTTCTTCTTTATTGGCTTCGAACAGATCGGAAGGTGAAACGTCTTTAACAAGATTCCCCCTCGTACCGTCCGGGCATTGGTTCTGTTTCCGAGTCTGAGGTCCTGATCAATTTTTCCCTTCCCTGGAAAGGTCGGGGCCTACCACATGATGGAGGGAGCCGGTGGTAGGGAGGGGAAGTGTCCCCCCTTCATAGGCTCTTGCCCCACCTCTTCCGCCCTTTTCCTTCTCTCTCCGCTTCCCTCTCCCCACCTCCCCCAACCCTCTCCCTTACGGGACGATCACTCTTACCGGAATGGATATTTGCTGGAAGGCCAGATTCGCAGTGCGTGCGTCCCCTACGGCGGCGGTTTCGAGAGATTTTTGATTCCCTTCTCCCTTTGCCGTGGCTCCCCCCTTGTTGACGAGCGATTGCGGCGAATGTTCGATCATCACGCACGCTAGTTGCCTCTCTCCCCGGCCCCCTCCAACAGTCGTCCCCCCTTCTGCGGTTGTGCTCGCAGATGAAAGATCGCAAGTTTCCTTTCTTGGCATGAGTGGTCCCCCAATCTCCTTCGAGCAGCTCGGAGGTTTTTTGCCGTCTGTCCGGTTGACTCGAGCCGCGACCTATGAATAAGGTTTCTGAATCATGGCGAATTTTGTGGATTTTTCTTTCTCGGCTTCCTTTGGTCCGCCTGAGCGGGCCCATGTGGTCCCCACCAATCCCCTCTCCCTCCTTCTCCCTTTCCTCCCCCTTTCTGGATATTGTCAACTTCCTCCACAGGTTTCTTGCTTTCCGACCGACCCGCCGCTTGGCATGCCTTAAAATCCACGCACATTTTTGTTGACTCAAGATTTTGGGCCCTCCACTTTTTTCTTTCCGAGGATCCTCTGAATGTCGGCAAAACCAGCTCGGCTGATCGCTCTTCGCCCTCCTCCCCCAAGCCCTGGGCTGCTCGTTCTTCTCTCCCCCCCCCATGGCGGTTCAGGAAAGGAGTTGTGGCTTGCGCAACGATTTCTCCTCATCCTTTTTTCAGCCTTCAGCTCTCTGCTAGGAACATATTTTTTGTGGTAGAACTTTCTACGGACCCTCGAATTCCATCCTCTCTTTAGATGAGAGACCTCTCGGAGGGCGCAGTAGCTTTGTGCGCCCTCCCATGCCTTCACTCTCCTTTTCCTGGCGTGGTTCCGTACCATCGGCCGTTCTTTCAGACGCCCACCCCCTTTCCCTCCCCGCTTGGGGCACAGGTTGCAAAACACCTTCTCTTTCGCGCCGGCCCCTACAAGAACAGATTCCCGACCGCGCTTTTTTTTTAACGACGACCCGGGCGGTCCTTTGGAGAATAACTTTTAATCAGGTGGTTCCTCTTTTTTCCTCCCCTCCCCGTCGCCGCTCTGTTTCTCCAGCCACCTGCAACTCAGTGCGAGCGGTTGGCATTTTTTTTCCCCCCGAAGCATTCACCCTCTTGGGGCTGGGCAAGCCTTAGCGCCTCTCCCGACGATTGATGTTGAAGCGCCCCCTAAAGAGATCTTCAGCCGGTATCCCCCGCACCCTTATGCTTTGCCCTTTATCTTTTTTCATGAACACTCAGGATAGACAGAGGAGGCCTGCCGGCCGGAGCACATTTTTCTTCCCGCTGACAATTCCAGGATTCCGGTCCCATCCTTTGGTGTGTTGCCTTTCCTTGTCGAAAACCCTTCTGAGGATCCACCCTCGCGCTTCGTGCCCGGCTCCCCCGCGCCGGCGCTCCGGCCCTCAATCGCAGCCTCACCAAATCGTCCCCTTGCCGCAGTCGCCTCCTGCGCCCTAGCCCTGCTTTCCTTGGTGTTCTGAAGCCTCTCCGAATTCACGCCGATCAACACGTTCTCCTTCCCTGTTCTGTGTGGGGTTTTGAACCCGGCCCTTTCGCACCGTACTCTTCTTCAATTCCCCAGTAATCCCCTCTTTGATAGACCGAGGCCTGGTTGCTCTCAGAACTCCGTCTCCGACTCCGAGGTCATCCAGACCCTCTTTTCCTGGAAGAAGGATAGACGAGATCAAGCAGAAGCCTCTTTTAACGTCCGTTCTCGTGCCTTCCCCAGTCCTGCATCTCCCTCTAATAGTATTTCTTTGGACGTAGGGGGATGCGGGGGACCTGTCCCCCCTTTCCATTACGTTTTTTTTGAGGCCGATCCGACTCCCTCCTGCGAAAGACGTAAGGATTATGCTCGGGACCCCCCCTGTATACTGTACGTTTTCGAAATCCCCCCCTCTCTCTCTATAACTAGCGACGATCGGCGGACACGAAACTTTCCTGCATTTAGTCTCCCCGATCTGGATCTATTCCGCCTCCCAACCACCTAGCCAATCTTACTCTGGGACGCGAATGTTTCCTTTTGCACCCGGTTGCGTCAACAGCGGGAACTCCTTTTTCGACATGTGTGGACAACCCGCCTTTTTCTTTTTCGCAAGTCGTTTGTCCGGCCCTTTGCCTTACCCCCTGGCCTTCTCTGATGAAGGCCTTTCTTGTCAGAGCGATGCGGGCTGGTTTCTGATCATGGCAAGCGACCTCCTCCGGCGTTTTGAAGCTTTCCCTTGGCGCTGGATTTCGCCACGGCGACGGTAAAGTTTCCCCTGGCGCACCAGCTCCGAACTTTCCTCTTCCTCGACATCCCGCCCTCGACCCCCATCGAGCAATTTGCACGCATTGGGCCCCTCCCCCCTACACACGAGCCTTTCGCGAGCTGCGTCTGTCTCTTCGTCTCCTACACCTCTCGCATCGACCAGCGTTGGACTCGAAGCCGCGATGCGTTCTCTTCTCCCGCCGCCCTTCTCCGCGCTCGCGTTTTCTAGGACCCCTCGCCCATCTTTGCCCGCGAAGAGAGGATCCGCGCATTGAAGCTTCACCCCTGCCTTTTGATTTGCGTGCTTTTGGTCCGCCCCCTTCTCCTTAAGGGCCGCCCGCGACAAAGGATCTCGGCGCGCTCCCCTTTTCTCCATGACTTATTTTCTGCGCTCGGCTAGGATGCGTCCGTCGCTCCAGGATCACTTTCCGTGGTTCCACCCAAGACTGTCTCCTTTCTTTTTCGTCTTTTCTTGCGGGTTGGGACCGACAGAAATAGGAGCCGCTTCCTATAGGAGACTCTCTTCTTCCCTTCTGGACAGCGCCCTCGAGGTATGTCAGATGTTTTTTTCCCCCAAACACTTCGGGGCACACTCGTATTCATATTATTCTTTCCCCTGCAAGGGACGTGCATCTGCGAGATCGTTCCACCTTCCCCTGCATAAGTGAATACTCTTCAGATGGGGTTTGATCAGGAAATCTTTTGGGAAATCGCTCCTCTGTATCAATCCTCTCCGATCCTATCGCTCTCTCCATTTGTTATCTTTCACAAAGCCATACAGAGAAGAACCTGCGGAACCAGATTTCTTCGGTGGTCCCTAAATGCTTGATCGAAAGGAGACGTAATGAAGTTTAGAGCCAATTTCAAAGGAAAGGCCTTTTCCAGATGACGAGGAGAGCCCCCGCGATTCCTCGAGGGACCTCCCGGAACTCTTTTACGCTGGTACCACAAGCCGGTCCCCCCCCTTCCTAGCGTGGAATTATTAACCCCAAAGATTTCCAAAGAACTTTCCCTCGCGTACCGCTCCTTTCTCCATTTGATAGGGTCCCTAATGGTGGTTTCAGAGGGAAAGTCCCTTGCATGTGCGCCTTCTCACTTGCCTCCCTCTTTTTTCCCTCCGCTTGTCGGCAGCCCTCTTTTGCGGACCACGGACGTCCTCAAATCTGGCGCTTTAATCTCAGCCGACCTTTTTTTCTCTTTCCGAGCCGTCCCCTGCGTCGCGAAGCTGCCCGATGTTGGGGCCGCTGGCTTTCTCACTTCCTGTACGGTCGCCGTTGCATTCGATTACTTCGCTGGTGCGCCCTTCCGGGTTGGACCCGGCGTTTCATCCGATTCGCCGCGCAGGCGTCCCTAGAGCCTCATTCGTAATGGTTCCTCCGGACCAAAGCCCTTTCTCGATAGGACCCCCTCACGGACTGTCATCCCTTGTCTTCGAGAGGTTTTCCCTCTTTAGCGTGATTCCCCAGTTGGAATTTTTTCAAACGCGGACCCCGTACGATTCTTAGGGCTCAGGGAGAAGAATTTCCATGTCCCGCTTCATTGCTTCTTTCGACAGGTTCTCCCCTTACGTAGAGCAGTCTCGCTTTTTCCTCTTTGTATAATGTATCGTATTTAAAAGAGGAATTCGGACGACGAAAGAGCTCTCCGGTATTTTTCCCTTTCTCGAGGCTCCGCTAGTGATCTTCCCTTGCTTTCCTGAGTGAAGAGGTCGAGAAAAGAAGCGTTCCAATTTCCTGGGTTCGTGTGCAGGGACTGTCCCCGATATCGGGACGTAATTCAGGAGCGAGTCCCAGGAGCATATCCTGCCCGCGTTCCCCTCGCTTTGATGGAAGTCCCGGACCTTTACCCCCCAACCCCCTACGTCCCCTCCCTCAAGAAGTGCTCGGCTATTCTGACGGCCCCACCTTTACAAGACTCACGATGGTTGTAAGTTCCTGAGTTTACGGATATATCCGTCTCCGTAACAACTTACGACGCCAAATGACAGCGTTTGCGGTCTTCTTTGTGGGCCGTTCTCGCTGTAAGCCTTTCAGGCGCGGTTCTCTTTCCGTCCTTACTGGCCCTATCCCCTTCTGCACGCTCCCTCGGGCTGTCCGGAGCTTTTCCTTTCCATTCCCACGATCTATCCTTTCTCCCTAGAACACCTGTGGCGTGGGACCTCCTCCCTCCCCCTCGGAAAAGAGAACAGACAACTCGAACCCCGAAGCCCCCTTCCTCACTCGGAGCGGGGGAGCTCCAGAAAAACGTGAGAGAAGTCTGTAGTTAGTCTAAGTCCTCTTTGTGAGTTCCGTTGGGAGATTGCCCTGCATGTTTGAGAGGAGGAGAACCTTTATCGGGAAGGATGTGGGGCAGACACCCTCGATTTCCGTGTTGAGGGCTCGGGTGGAGTCGAGAATCCTCCTGCTCTTAACCTTTCTGGGTTCTCTTTTCCAGAGCTCTCACCCGTTAGGATGCAGCACCTATGTGATTTTTGATCTCGCTTCCGGTGTTAATTTTCCCCTCTTCGCGGTGGATTGCGAATCCCTCCAAGTTTTTGTTTCCCCCGATTTCTGAGGCCTGATTCGGCTCTTCAAGCACCTAGTAGTAGGCCTAGCGCTACGATGTTGCCCCCGACCTCACGTTTTTTCTCTGCGCAACCTGCCAGATCGCGGCCGAGCGTTTTTGAGTCTGTCTTCTTCCTCCTGGCGACTTTTTCGCGGGCTGTGAAAAAGAATTTTGACCACTCTTCAAAAGTTTTTGACCTTAGTTGTGCCCTTTCGTCGGGACCCCTCCTCGGGAAGCCTTCCGCCATGGGAGGTCCCCCTTTTTCGTGTTCCTCTTCCTTTGCTTTGTCAGTTTTCACGACGGCAGTCCTTGGGCTTTTGCTTTTTTCTTCCGGTTCTTCATTCCAATCTGGCGGCTTGGACGGGAAGATTCACCTCGCGCAACGGCTTTCTTAATCATCGGCTTCCCATGCCTACGTGTCGCCCTCCTTCTTCTTAGTCGGATCTCCACGCCTCTCTTCCTGTTTGACCATCCTCACAACTGCGGATTCCTCCTCTCTGATGGTTTTCCCTTATGATCGGCGAGATGTCGACCCCTCCCCCGGGATCTTTTTTACAGTTCCCTTATCAAGCCTTAATCTCCTTCCCCCCAACGAAAGTCGTCATGTTTGTTTCGTGCAAAAAGCCTTCTGCGGCGCCCAGAGACGATCGAG
>Ga0179593_1308666_pt1 | contig 24151 bp, 39 predicted proteins | sample CZODoug2_1_08_16_FD_185931 | JGI IMG/M metagenome (GOLD analysis project Ga0179593, IMG submission 185931) | Vadose zone soil fungal communities from Angelo Coast Range Reserve, California, USA - CZODoug2_1_08_16fungal (PacBio error correction) | ecosystem: Environmental > Terrestrial > Soil >... | reverse complement strand
CTAGTTCCTTTGCTCGGTTTCCCAGTTTGTCCCGGTAGTTTCTTTTCCCATGCTTGCGGTATTGCGGCTTTTTTACCGTAATATAGGATCAGCGAGCGGTTGATGTATGAGTTTTCCCGTCTCATTTTTTTTAACCTCTCTGAGGGTTCATAGGCTCTGATCGTTCGCTCCCCCCTTTCCTGTCTTTTGCTGCCCCTGTCCTCTTCGTGCAGCCTCTTGTTCATTTCGGCACCCGCGGTTACACCCCTTTCACACTTTTTTTTCATAATTCGCGTGTTAGCGCACGGTGCGCGTTTTGTGCCTTTTCTTTGGTCCTTTTTGTTTTTCCTGACCTTCTTGCGAACTCTTTTTCCTGTTTTCGTTTTTTTTCACACTCTGATTGAGACGCCCTGCTCGGGGCACCACGACCTTTTATTTCACCCTTTGTCCCCCTGCCGCGAAGGACCTCCTCGCCTGTGCTGTTGAGCAGAGCCAGCTCCTGAATTTGGCCTCGATCTTTGGTCCCCGGACGTTTCCCCCGATCGGGGCGGTTGTGTGACTTTTGCAACTTTGATAAGGTTCTGGTCTCCCTTCCCCCCCTTGCCTGTGTCCTTTTTGCCCCCTTCTTCACCGATAATCAGGCCCTTTTTTTTTTTTTTCGATCTACTGCGTTTTATCAGTGTTTTCCCGATCTTCCCCCTGCAAAGATTTTACTTCCTCCCCTCCCCAAGCCTCCCTCCCTTTTTGAGAAGGTTTTTTATGTTTCGTGATTGCGGCAGGTGTCTCCGTCTTGCGTGTCTTTCATTACGACTTCCATTCCCTTCTAGTACGGTCTTCCCCCCCCAGGCACCTGTGGGTTTTTCCCATCCTCCGGTCTGGTTTTTAGTCCCCCCCCCGTGTTACTATTCCTTTTTTGATCAGTGATCTTGTTCTTCATGTTAGTATCTTCAAAATTATTGCCTTCCGGATCTTTCCGAGCCTTTTGTTTTGACAATCTTCTCTTTGACGCTTTTTTTTCTGCCCGCCGGTTGCTGATCGAAGGTTTGCCTGCTTGGCGGAGACATTTTTTTCAGGCTTTTTTGGGCCTTTTTTCGTGTTGTTTTCCATGGAATCTCCGAATCCCCCCTTTTCCCCACCGTGGTCCTGTTCCCACGTAGGATTACCCCCCCCCTAGGTTTTGCCGTTTGAGAGTGCTGGAGGATGCTGGCTCTTTTCCCGCCGTTTTCCTTTTACAGGGTTTAAGATTTTTCCCCTCTCACCCCTTTTTTTCTGTTGAGAACCCCTTTCTCTCCCCCTTTTGTGTTTCCAAATTAAGGGTTCTCACTAGCGCTCTCTCCTTTTTTTCCTCGGCGTTTTGTCGTGACCCCTATGTTCTCTTGGTCCTGGGAAATGGGACCTTCTTTTTTTGCACCCAGTTGTTCCCCCCACAAGGGAAGTGCCATTTCCGTTGACGGCCGGGCTGGCCCCGTCTCTGCGGACCCTTGTTTCGCGTCCCCTCCCTCGATTCCTTTAATGTTAACCTTTGCAGCCGATACCTGTCGTTGGCTGAAGGGTTTCATTTTTTTTTCCTGTCGGTCAATTTTCGTGTCCCCATGAAGCCGTGTCTGGGTTTCAGTCCCCCAGTTCTGTCTCCTGAAGTTCCCCCCCTTCTTTATCTTGTGTACTCTGGGCCCAGGGGCAGCAGTCCACTTTTTCGCTCTCCTCGTGTTTCGACAGGCTGGCCCCTCCCTCCAACGCGCCTTATTTTTTTTCTTTTTACTTCATTTTACCAGGACTTGAATGACTGGCTGATGAGCCTTCTACCAAGTCCAAGGAAATTCCTGCTCCTTCCCAAACTTCCTCGTCAGAGCAGCGGTGAACGTCTTTTCTTTTTCCCCGTCCTTTTTGTTTTACGTTTCAAGGGAGCATTCAGTTGTTAGTCCACCCCCCCAGGGGCAGACGTACAGTGTGGCGATATGGGTACTTGGAGTCGCGTCCTTTTTTTCATATGATTTTGTTTCCCCCCCCTCCTTTTCTTCCCACCCGTCCTGCCCTCCTCCCTTCCGATGACATTCTCCGTTCCCCTTTTTCTGTTTGTTTTTGACCTCGAATGTTGTCATCTTCGGCGTTTTCAGAACAGGCTTGTTTTTCCCCCCCCTTCGAAGGTTTTCACTTTTTTTTACCTGCGATCTGTATTCCCCTCTTAGTTGTTTTCTCCCGGTGGATCCCCCCTAACTCCCCTCTGCCCACACCGTGCCCCAAACGGTTTTGGAACTTTTTCCCCCTTTCATGAGGGACCTCTCTTCAGTCGATTAATTTTGCACAACTTCCTTCTTCTCGGCTTTCTCCCCCCCCCCCTGTCATTGACCCCTCCTTTTTCCCCGTGAAATTTACTGTCCCTTTTCCTGCAGGTCCTCTTTTTTGGGGGCCCTAATGGATCTTGGGCGGCCCTCTTTTTGGTTGTCCCCCCCGCTTGTTTTTGCAAGGTCACTCCATCTCCCTGACCCCCCTTTTTTTCGTCCCGTTTTTCAACGGGACTTTCACCCTTTGCGCTGCACGATTTTTTTTTTTTTGCTTTTTTTCACGCTTCCTGGTGGCGTTCTTCCTTCCTCCTCGAGAAGTAACCGTGCTTAAGTTTTTCGAAGGCGTACCTTCCGCTGACCACCCGTACCATTTTCGGCCCCCCCCCCTGAATCTAACCGCAAGGAAACCTCCACCTTTCTTCCCTGCACCCAACACTCCTTTCCCCTCCATCGGGTTCTCCTCCTTTTTCCTACGCGTCCGGAAAATGGGTGGATTCCCGATGTGGATGGAAGCCATGTTTCCCACAATTTTGGTCCCTTAGCACTCGATGGGCGTGACGGTCTTCTGGGGCTCCTCTTCGTCCATCCTCCTTCAATAATTTTTGTCTCAGTTTTTTGTTATAACGTTTCTATCTAATTAAAGGAAATCCCCCCTCAATCCTTTCAAATCCTTTCCCCCCCCGAAAGTGGTTTTTTTCTCGTTCCCCAGTGGGTTCTTTATTATGAGGGAATCCCCCCTCTTTTTACCCTCCGCCATTTTCCGAATTCTTCCTCCCTTTTCCCCCCCCTCTGTCGAACCCTATCGTTTCCCCCATAACTCTTTGTTGTGGGCTCCCCCCACGGTCCCTGTTTTCTCTAGGGGCGACTTCCATTTTTTCCCTCGCTTTTCCGGCTTTTTCCCCCCCCCTCCTTTTTTACCCAAGTGGACGGGTCTTTTTTCTTTCTCCGCGCCGGGGTACGATTTTCGGTCGGTGACACTCCCCTTCCCAACCGCATATTCTTTTTTTTTTTTTTTCACCCTTTTTGAGGAGTCCCTTTTTTGTCCCGATTAATAGGCTCACCCTTGATCACTCCTCCTCCCTCTAGATTCGGCGGGGCCCTCTTCCCCCTTTACCTTCTTGTTTTCCCCTTTTTTTCCGTTTTTAATTCATTTTCCCGTAAAGGCATGATGATGCTCGTTTTCAGGACTGTTTTGCCCTTGTTCTTCCCTGTTTCCCATCGGACGGCCCGCTCCCCTTCCCAATGTCTCCACCTTCCGTCACGAAACATATCCCGCGTCCTCGCGTCCTCTTTCAGCCCCCCTTCTTGCCCAAAAACCAACCCCCCCCGGTCCTTTGAAAACCACCCCCCTTTTTGCAAGTCATTTTTTTCCGACCACCTTTTGTGAAGTTGTTCACCAAGTTTCTTAACTCCCGTGCCACCTGTCGCTTTCCCCCTTGCTGCTTCCCTACAGCACTTGTGTCTTTTTCGGAGGTTGCTTTACCTTTTTACGTTCGGAATGCTTGTCCATAGGAAATCTAAAACCCCCCCCACCATGCGCCTCAGGAGCCCCTATGTCTTCTTACTGGTCTGCCCACGGTTCCCCTTCCCCTGCTTGTTTTTTTTTTCTTACACTGTTTTTTCCCCCCCACCACCTTTGGCTTTTTTGCCATTTTCAAGTTTTTTACTCCAGCCCCGCTCTTCGATTTTTCCGGTATCCCGTCCCCCCGTGCTTTTTCCTTTGGGAAGGCACATCATCAGCGTTTTTTTCTGAATGGTGGCCCTTTTTTTTTATACCGTGACGCCCGAAACCCCCCTTTTTGCGCCTCGTCTCCCCCCAAGAGTTTTTTTATTTTTCACTTTTTTTCCCCCTCTTAGGGGCCGAAAAGATGGTCCTTGCACATTCCCTTCTTTGGCCCTGCGGGCTCTCTGATGTTTTTTTCAATACTTTTCTTCAAGCCCCGTGAGAATCTCCCCTGCCGCCCCATTGGGTCCACCAACAATTTGAAAAACACGGTCCAATTCCCCCCCTCCCCCCCCAGTTTTCGTTTTTTATCTATGTTTTGGTGTCCAAGTTCAGGTGTTCATTTCATCTCTTCTGGGGTTGTTTCCTTTTAGGTTGCTTCTTGTCCTGTGACATCACAGCTGTCCTCCCCCGGTTTTTACTTTTTAACTTCCTTTTCGTCCCCCTGGTTTTCAACGGCTTTCCCCTTCCTTCCCTGTCTAATCTGCACGCAGCTTTCGACATCCTATTATCCTTAGTCGTTTTCCGCCCTTAATTTCACGCCTTTTCGCCTTCCTTTTCTCATCAGACTGTTTTTTCTTTCCCTTTGGGTGACGACCTTGGAACCACGTAGGTCGGCTTCAATTTCGTTGCTGGCCAGTTTTGTGCCTCCTTCCCCTCCTTTGCCCTTTCCGCGCCCCCTTCCCCCCCCCCTTCTTTTCATTGATGTGATAAATATAGTTTCCGTTGGTCTCATCAAGGCTTTAGTCGTTCTTCGCTTCCGTCACATCGCCCACTTTCCGAAGGATGATTTCTTCCTCCTTTCCCGTGATCGAGCAGCCTTACCTTGGATGGCCCTTTCTGCTCCCGCCTCTATTGTCAACACACGGAGCCCTCGAATCGTCGGTGTCCGGTGAAATCCTGTCCGGATCGTTTCCCCCCCTTTTTTCTCCAGCAGATCAACCTTGTTTTTCCTTATTCGGTAAGGCGCTGAGTCCATCCCTTCTCTGTTCCCACTGCGCACGGCCTTCTTTGTCTCTTTTAGGTTTTTTTCGCTTTTTTCAATGATCCTCATTTCAACGCCGCCCAGCGCCCCGACTATGCCTTCCCTGCCGGTGTTCTCCTTCCCCGCTGCTACGCTTTGCGGCCCACCCTTTTTATTTAGTTCCCTTTTTCTCTGTTTCCTATTTCCATCTTTTCCCTTTTGGCTCGTTCACTCCCGGCTGTTTGCAGGTTTCCCCCCCCCGGTAAGATTTCCGAGCATCAGCCCTTTTCCCCCCCTTTCGGTTCTTTGTGTGTCCCGGACCCCTTTTTTTGCGATCTGGCCGTTTAAAGGCCGATGAGTTCCTTATTAAACCACCCTGCCCCCCCCTTTCTCCGTTGCCGTTTTACCTGATCGATCCAAACTTCATTTCCCCTTTTCTGTCCTTATGCCTCCACATTTTTTGTTCGTTTTTCTTGTCCTTTTCCCTGTGTACGAGATTAGTTTTTGCTTCCTCGATTTTGCCGTGTTTTCCCTTTCGTTGGTTTCTCTTTGAGTGGCCCGCGCCCAATCCCCCCCCACCCCTTCCCCACTCACGGGGCGAGTTGCTCGCGTTGCCCTTTGTACCCGAAAAATGGTGACTTCCCTTGTTTTTTTTGACGCAGCCCAACGGGGCCGCAAGTCTCGGGTCTATTTGGTCCCCCCCCTCCCCCTTGGAATATTCAGTAGTGGTTGCGTCCCACGCTCACCCTCACCCCCCTCCACGCTCGCATGGGCACTCGCATTTCCGTTTCCCCCATACTACTTCTTCTTTTTTCCCTATTACCCTTTTTCCCTTCTATTCCGAGATATGGTCGTTTTTTTCCTGAAACTCTGTGGTTTGTTCCGAGGTAGATAGGTTCAGCGGGCTCTGCGTCCCCATCTTCTCCTAGTCTCCCAACTTTTTTTTTCGTAGCGTAGGGATAGTCCATTCTTTTTTTAATTTCTTTTGAGATGGAGGAGTTTTCAGTTCGACCGCGTGTTTCCGTTTTTTCGGCCTAAGATAGAGATCTGTGATTGCCTCTCCCCGTAATGTGCTCTTCCCTTGATTGCTTGCCCGCAGATCACCAAGCAAGCCTGTTCCCCCCTTCGATTTCTTCCATTAGTTTTCCACCTCTTAAACGGAAATTCTGCCCCTCCTTTCGTCTGACTATTGAGTTTTTGCCTTTGGGATTTTCCTTCCGCCGGTTCTCTTTCCCTGGTTACGCCGTCTTCTGCCTTGTATCTCCACCTTTCCCCCATCGAAGTCCCCATTGAACCGACCCTTGTCCCTCCCCCCCCGGCCCTGGCCTGAACTTGGCTTATAGAGGTCCTTCCTATCCAGATCCCTTCCCGATAAGGGTGTTGCAAAGACCGCCTGGATCTCTGGGTGCCCCTCCTTCACCTGGATCCGTTTGGTCCACCCGGTTCCCTCTTCCTTTTTTTTTTTTTCCTTTCATTTTTTTTTTTTTCCAACCTTCTCCTCCCTCCAGGAAACTGGGTTTTTTTCTTATTACTGCTGCCTTTTCAATTCCTTTTTGTAACCCCCCCGATATGCCCCTTTGGTTCACAATGGAGACACTGCGACCCTCTTTCCCCTTTTCACAAGTTGTTCCCTTTTTTGCAGTCTTCGTCCTTTATTATGAACATTGCCGGTTTTCTCCTTTTCGTCCCCCGATTTCCCCTGATCCCCATGACTCTTTCCTCGAACACAGGAACTCTACACCGTGCACTTTTTCTCAGTTTGCCCGGGCCTTTCCCCTTTGTCTGCAGCTTCCCCCCCGCCTTTGCGAAAGAGATAAGTGATTTTGCCCTTCCTCTCTCCGTCCCAGCTCGACCGTGGCGTCGTGTGACAATATCCGGCTTGTCTTTTTTTCCCGGGCGATGCTCTCCTGCCCTTTAGAGGAGTCCCTCAACCTTTTCTGTCCGTTTGTTGCTGTTCCCTTCCTTCGCCCTGGGAATACCCGACGTACCCGCGTGCCCCCTTCCGGACCTTTCGGCCCTTATACCCTCCTTGGTGTTCCGTTCGCTTCGTTTAATGGCTGGCCCCAAGCCTTTTCCCCTGCCCGATTTCCTTACGTGTTCACGCCCCGCTCAACCAATTGGTTTTTTTTCATAAACAATTTTTTCTCGGTGTTTTGAACAATCACTAGACTTCTTAATTTTGCGTTTGTTATCTGTTTTTTCCCCTCTGGCACACCTCCTGGCTACCGGATCGTCCGTTTCCCCCAGGGGGGGGAAGAACTCTTTTTTTTTTCCGGTGAGCCTTTCTTCCCCAGCTTGAGTAAGTTCCCCTTGCGCAGGGCTCGCGGTCTTCTATTCTTGACCTTTCACCCTTCCTGAGCAGGCCACTTTCTCCCCCCTTTGTTTGCAATTTTTTTTTCCCCCCTTTTGCTTCGTCCCATTTTTGGGAGATTCGGTCCCCCTGCCGCGTTCCCGTCCTTTCTTCTTCTCTCCAAGATTTATGGTTTTTTTCAATCTTCCTCCTTCGGGAGCCAAGCTTGCTCGCGATATTCGTGTTGGACCGCTTGGAACTCCCTTCTTTTCCGGTCTCCGGTTCACCGTTGACCCCCCCCCCTTCCCCCCATCCCGAGGACTCTGTCTCTTTTTAAAAGAAATTTTCCCCCCCGAGGGTTCAATGTTTTCCCTCTTAACCTAAATCGACAGTCTTTTTTTTCTTTGAAACTGTATCCCCCCTTTTCCATCCGCCCTGTCCCCTTCGAGAGCGCCTTATTTTCCAAACTTGTACGTTACCGTGCATCAGGCTCTTGGACTTTTTTTTTCTTCCGCTTTTTTCTTTTTCTTTCCCTAGGAGAGTTTTCTGACGACGAGACTCCCCCCCTTCTGCCGTCACCTAAGTGCAAACGAGCGGGTTTTTTTGCTGGAGCCCGTCCCTTTTTTTTTTTTTTTTCCCGGGGCGCATTTTTTGTTTTTTTTTTTTTGGGCCTCTTCCCCGCTGGAAGACCGGCTTTTGTTCCCCTCGCTCCCCGGTGTTCAACCTTGTCCTTTATTTAGCTTCTGTTCCCATCTGGGTTCCCGTTGAACTGGTCTTCCCATCTGTTACGGGCGCTTGGACGCGGAAAGTCTTTTTCGTCGTTGCACGTTTCAGAGTTCCTCTCTCGTCGATTCAATTCACCCTTCCACCCGTTCATGCCCCTGAGCGTTGCATTCCTTTCAATGTGAAATTTACGAAAGGCCTTTGTTCCCCCCAGAGTATTAACGCAGTCATCCCTGCGGCCTTCTGGGTCATTTCCTTCCCTGGAGGGACCTCTTCGTCCCCTCAAAAACTCCATTATGCCCGGAAATCTCCTTTGTATTAGCTTTTTTGGGGAGTGAGTCCTCCCCCGCATTCCCCCTTTCGGCTTTCCTTTAGATTTCACCTTGCCGTACATTATGTTCACCCCCCTCTCCCACTGCCCGCCTTTGATTCCTCCCCTCCCCAGCAACGAACCCTGCGCGTCTGCCCCCCCCCCTCCCTTTTGAACCGATTTTTTTCCTTCCCTTTTTTTTTGAAAATCCCCGCTGATCCTTCCTTTTTGCGAGTTAACGATTGTCCTTCCCCCCCATCCGCGTGCCCTTGTTGTCCCCCTTGCCAGCCCCAAACTCGATGGTCGTGCACCGTTTTAGGCCTTTTTTTCCCTTTTATTATACGCTTTATTTTTCTTTTCAGTTCCTTTCGGGTTGTTGGTTTTTTTTTTTCCTTGAGAGATGCTTTTTCTCTTTTTCCCGCAGGGACTTCCCTCCGCCCCTCCCTCACGGCCATCGATTTTTGTACTTTTTGTCCCGGTTTGACATGATGGGACGTCCCTCACTTTTTACCCCTGGCTTTCCGCTCTGTCCTAATTTTCAACCTGTGTCCACCGATTACTCGTGTGGCATGTCCTGCGCCAGGGTTTTCTTTTTTTTTTTTTCCCACATCCATTTCTTTTTTTCCTCCTCATGTCGGTCTCTGACGGACAGTTATTTCCTTACTCGCCGGCCCGTTCTCCTGGATCCCCTTTGCTTCTCACGTTTTTCCCCCAGGTGAATTTTGCCTTTTTCTGCCCCCTTTTCTGCACACTGGGAGCAGCCCCGTTCTTTTTTGTACCCTCTCATCTTCTCGTTCGCAGGGGGGAAGCTATCGTGAATTCGGGGCCTTTTTCCTGACCTATTCCGTTCACCTCCTTCCCTTAAAAATCGTTTTCCAGTTCATTCTAGGCCCCCTAATTCTTAACGTTTTAAAGGTCATTTTGATAAAATCTTCTTCCTTGCTAACTTTCCCTCCTTCTCCAATGCTGTCCCCCATTTAGAAGTTGACGTTTTCGTTTTCATCTTTGTTCCTCAAATGAAGGAAACACACCCGTTTGTACCTTGTTTACCACCCCGGTCTGTTATACTGTACTTCCCCCTTACTTCAAAGTTTTCGTTTTTTTCCCCTCTATCGGCCACACTCTCCTTTTCCTTGATGCACACCCCCTCCTGTGTCTGACCTTGAATTGCATCGTGTTTGCTTAACTCGTCGTCCTTTTCAATGATGCTTTTTTTCCCCTCTTCCAGAACTCTACCCCGTGAGGCAAGTCTCAACTTCAATACTTTCCCCTTTTTCTTCCCCGGGTTGACCACACCCGCTTCTTTTTTCAATTTTAACCCTTCGTGTCCTTCATTCCTTTACAAGCGCTTCTTTTTCGTTTTTCTTTTAACTAACTTAAAAGTCCTCAGTTGAGTTCCTTGCATGTGTCTTCGATCATTCAAAGTATCTTTCGCTTTTTTATGGTATCTCCAAGTTTTTCTCCCCTTTCATTGCGAGTCCACAGAGTCGAACCACTCTTGGACTTCTCTTGGTCTCGTCCTGTTTCACACATACCACCTTTGTAGTCTTCTCCCCCTGTTGGCTTTGTAAACGCTTCCTTTACCATTCCCTTGCCTTGACCCTTTTGTGCCCCCAAATTTTGTTCAAAACTTTTTTTTTTTTGCCCTCCCCCCCACGTTCGGTGCTGCAGGTTTTTTTTCATTTGAATCGATTTGTTCCTGAGTTATGGTCGGCGAGGTAAACTCTTTTTATGTTCCGTCCCTTCCTTCAACTGGTTCCATTGGTGAAGGCTCATATTTTCGCCCCCGTCCCTTGTTCCCAATTCGCTTCCTATTTGCCCTCCCGCTCTCCACTTTGCTTTTAAGAGCTCGAGTTTTTCTTGCCCTTTCATTTTCAAGAGCAGCTTTTATCCCCTTAGGACCCTGGTTTTTATTCTTTTGGACCCTTATTTCTTCTCGCCTGTCTCTTTGTTTATGGTGGCAAAGCCCCCCCATCCTCCTCTCGTCGGCTGAACCCGGAAACCTCTTGATTTTTTCGATATTCCCTTTGCGCCGTGTCCTTTGGGTTCCCCCGCGTACTTGTAGTATGCGTCTTTCCACCTCGCCCCAATTCCACTCACGGTTGATTTCTTCCTACGTCCGCAGCCGTGTCTTTCCTCAGTCGTTTGCTTTCCCCGAGATCACGCGCATTTTCCCCCACCCTGGTAGCGCCTCCTTTTTCGTTTTCAGAAACCCTGGAACGGATCTACTTCCAATTTCCTTTTTTTCCTATTCCAAGCCCCCGTCCATTTTTCTCTTCGTTTCACGGGTTGAGTTTTTTCTTCCCCTGGCTTGAAAAACTTGCACCACGGCATGCTCTTTTCCGGGTTTTCCCCTTGAGTGGAAAACGTTCTGGCTCTTTCCAGCCCGAACTTGTCCCTTCTTTTTTGTCAGTGGCATTCCTGGTTGCCATTTAGCGTAATCATTTTTCCTTCCCACCTTTCACCCTTTGTTTTATGTCTTCACTCTTGTCTTCCTTGGTACCAGGGTAGTCCTCTGTTTTCCCGGCCCGAGATGGCGTTCCCTCAGTCCCTTCCTCTAATAAAGGTAACCCTCATTGAGGAATTTTTCCGTCCGTCTTGTTTTCCCCCGGTTCTCCCGGTGTTGCACCTTTCTTCCTGACTTTTCATTCTTCCTTTTGAAGGAATCCCCCTGTCAACACCTGCCCCCCCGTGGTATCCCTTTCCTAGTCTTTGCGCCCCCTGCTTTACTTCAGTCTTTCTTTATGATTCATTCCTTTCAGAGGTTAAGTTCCCGGCTTGCCTTCCTGTGGTCTCCTCTCTTTTTTCGTTCCCTGAGCAGGCTCTTCCTTCCCTCTTTTTTAACCCCCCCCCGATTCGCCTCTTTTTCATTTTCAGGCCACGAGGCGAAGCCTCCCCCCCCCTGCCCCCAACTGGTACGGTGCTGCTTCGCTTTTTTTTTTCATTCTTGACCTTCCCCTGTGCATTTTTTCGCTCATTTTTTTGTTGGAATGGTTGCCTCCCTCTTCCCCCCCAAACATTTGCTTTTGCGTCTCCTGCAGTGTTGCATCCAATCAGGACCTCAGTTTTTTTTGGCTCCCCCTTTCTTTCCTAAACTTCTCCACCCCTTTCCAGATTGAACTTCCCCCATCGCCTTCTACCCTTTTACTCCTTCCCCCTACCGCGCATATAAACCTTCTCTTTTTCAATATTCCGCTCCTATTTTCGCCCGCGACTATTTTTTTCTTCCTCCTTAATATAATAAGTTTTTTTTTTGTTGTCTTTTTTTGATTCCCGCTTTTCTCGCGGTCCTCTCGGGGAATAGTCATTGTACCCTCCTTCGTTATGTTAGGTTGCCCCCGTCCTCCTTCTTTCTTACTGAGTTGATGCGAGTTTTCTTTCCCCTGAAGCTTGTTAAGTTTGTGTTTTTTTCTTTTCCCCTTTTAGGCTGATATTTCCTTTCGTTCGATTTCTCTCCCCCCTTACCCTCCTCTGATTGGCTGCCCTGCAGCCTCCTTTGCCACAGTTAGGCCTGTTCCTTCCCCCAAAGCAGGTCCAACCCATTTTTCCTTTGAAAATTGAGTTTTTTTCTGTTCCTCCTCCGAGCTGCGTGGTTTTTTTTTGTAGGTCCTTCGGCCGCGGGGGTCCCTCACAAAATTCCTTTGGGTTTTTTCTTTTTCCTCGTAAAAAGGAAACTATGGCTCTCGTCTCGTGGTTTACCCTTCACTTTTTCCTTGATTCCCCCGGTCAATCAAATGCCCCCCGCCGGACCCCCCCAGTTCCACTCTTCGGCTTTTTCTTTCCCTTCCCTTCATTGGATACCTCGTTTTTTTCCCCCCGGATCTGGTTTCTTGGCTTTTGACGTTGACCCCGGTACCTCGGCTCCGGCCCGTTCCGTTTTCGCTCCCTTTCCGCATTTTCCCCCTTGACAACCTTCCTGTTTCACAGGGAGACTGTTCCCCTTCTCCTTGGCAGTCGCGGTCCGTTTTCCCCCCTATTTCTAACACTGGACCAAGGATGGGTACCCCCGGTCCTAGACACCCTGACGCTTTATCAGGTGGTTTCCTCCACTTTTTCCTTTAGAGGGCAATGATTCCCCCCCCCTCAGTTTGATGGCCCTCCGTCCGTCGGCGGTTCGATCCCCCCTTTTCCCGTACCTCGCCCCACGACCCCCCTTCCTTTGCTTTTTCCTGGCCTCCTCGGGTTGAGCCTCCCGGACCGAATATGGCTCCCCGGTTTTTCTTGGTCCCCGGCCCGTAAAGTATTTTTCCCTTCTTTTTTTTTTTTTTTCCGCTTTTCCTTTTCCCCCCTTCTCTGGTCTTGATTTTTACGCTTGTCGCTCCTGCCTCGTCTTCCCCGTCCTTCTCCACTTTTTCCGGATGGCGGAAGGTCCTTCCTTTCCTGGCTTTTGTTTCTGCTTGGGACCCCCTCTTACCCGCAGCCCGTACCTACCCGCTTTGCATTTCCCACCCCCCCGTTCCATTATACCATTTCGGGTTTGGCACGCCGCCCTCCTCTTTCTGGATTTGCACGTCTTCCCCTACCGACCGGCGTACTGTTCCCCGTCTGGTGTGGTCTTTTCTCCAAAATAGATACCTTCGTTGACCCCCCCCCTTTTTTCCGTTCCGTTTTGTTCTTAATCCGGCCTTTTCGTTCTTGAGGTGGTCATATGTACGAATTGGTGTCCCCAATTTTGTTCCTTACGGCCAGTACAAGGGGTACTGAACCAGACCCCTTTTTCCCCATTACAAGGTGAACTTGGTGCCTTCCCCCAGCTTTGTTCCCTCCTACCCCCTCCTTTTCCGTTTGACGCAGCGATCTGCACAATTCATTCGTTCCTCCCCTGATCGCCAAAGGATTGTTTTTCCTTTTGTACAAATTTTGGCCCGTCATTTTTTCTTCTCCCTTCGTCTTTTTTTGCGTTCTTTGGCCAAGCCCCCCGTAGTATTAGCCCCTCCTTTTGTTTACCCTGCTGTCCTCTGCATCTTTAAAGCCCCCCCTTTCTGAGGGAGCTGCTTATTTCTTCGTTTCTTTCCTCTCGTCGTCCCCTTCTTTACGAGACGGTAAACGCCCAGGTCCCCCCTTCGATGCTTCTCTTCTTCCCATGCCCTGCCCCCCCAGAAAAAGGAGGTTTGGTCCTTCCTACCCTGGACCTTTCACTCTCGGTCCCCTTATAGGGCCATGGGCCTCCCGAATTTGTGTTTTCCCCCCCCCAGGATTAGGGGCCGTTTTTTTCCTGTAAAACAGGGGAATGACTCCCGAATACCTTTCTTGGCATTTTTTTCCTGGTTGTCCGTTCTTCCTATGAGGCAGTCTCCCCTGACTGTAGTTACACCAACCCTCCGGGCCAGACCCCTTTGTAACAGAATTGGAGTCTTTATCCATCTTTCTTTCCCTCAAGCAGAATGTTTTGCCTATTCGGGTCCTGGTGTGTTCAAACCAAAACTTCGCGGACCCCCTTTGTTGATAAACTGCCTTTTTCTTTTTTTTTTCCGGACCTGTCCCCCGATTCCTTTGTTGGTTCCTTTTACCCCATTCTGACAACTGGTCCGTTCACGTTCCTTGGTTCTCCCCCCCTGGATGTTCCGCGTTTCCTTTTTTTTCTAATGAGGCGAGCTTTCCTTTTCTTTAACTCCCCACTTGCAACTCCCCACGCATTGCACTAGCGGGCTCTCCCCCCTATCTGCATTCCCCTGGTACCCTTACGCCGTTAAGACAGAAGTTTTCTTTTGTCCAAAGAAGAATTCTATTTTCTTTTTTTTCCCTCGGATTTTTTTTTCCTTCTTTTGTTCCGATTTTCTCTTCCTTTTCCCCTGTTCCAAATGGACTTCTCCCACGGTGCTCCTCAATCCCGTCCGATTTCTGGTTCACCTCTAAACACTTCACCCCTCCCCACCTTCCCCCCCTCCTTCTCCCCCTCAGCCACCATCCCTTCTACCCTCCCCATTTTGCTTCTCTCACTTTTCCCCCTCCCCCCTCGCCCTCTTTACCCCAACTTCTGTCACGCGTTTTTCTCTGCCCTCCCGCTCTCTAGTCACATTCTTCTTCCCTCAACCGCACCCTCTCCTCACATTTTGTCGGTCCCTCTCCTCGCTCCCCTCGCTCCCGCGCGCCCCAGCCCCCCCGCCCTCCTTGCCGTCGCCCTTAAATATTCCCCTTCCTTCCCTACCCCCCCCCACCACCTCCTCCCACCCCCCCCCCACCCCCGTCCCCCTCCTTAGCTCCCTCCTGCTATTCTCCCTCCCTCCCTATTCCTTTGTCTCACCGGCCCTCCCAATCGCCTCACGCCACCCGCCTTATCACTCCCTTTTCATCCTCTCCTCCATCCTCCCCCGTATCCCCTCGCACGACCACCCCATCCTTTACCCCTACCACCCTCTCCTTTCCTTTCTTCCTACAATTGCTCCGTCCCTTTGCCCCCTGTCCCTCTCTCCCCCCCCTCTCCCCCGACCCCCACACTCTTCCCCCCCTGCGCCCTCTTCAACCCCATCTTCCACACTCTCCCCCTCCCCTCCACCTCGCCCTCCCCCCCCTGTCCCCCTCTCTCCCCCCCCCCACCCTCCTTCCTATCCTCAACCTGTTCCATTATCACCCCCCCCCTTCCCTTCCCTTATACCCCTCCTATCTCCCTCCCCCCTTCCTTGCCTTTCACTCCACATTCCTTTTTCCTTCCTCCCCCCCTCGCTCCCATTCCCCTTTTCGGGAGTACGCTCCTTTTCTCCACACTTCCCTTTTCTTTATGACGCCCGGCCCGTTCTTTCCATCGCTGACCACTGCCGATCCTCTAATGGCGAAATTTTTTTCCTAACAGAACCATTTCCTAACCCTGGTTCCCGCGTTACCTTTCACAATATTATGGACCCCCTATCGTTTTCAACCATTTCTCCCTTGAAATGTGCCCTCTTCCCCCCCGATGATGGAGCCCTTCCCCTAAATGCTCCCCTTGGACGGCAGGGCCAACTCGATTTTGGCTTTTGTGCTGTTTTGGCTTGCGGCCTTTCTTCTCTAATCTTCCTTCGATTTACCAGGAATGTTTCTTGTTGTTTTTTCTGATCGGGATATGAGTTCCCCCCAGGGCATTACAATTCCCACCTAGAGTTGGTTCCCCTTCCAAACAGTTTTTTGCCCCCCCCCCCATGATCGGGGCCCTTCATCATCTTTTACGCGCCTATTGTTCCGATCGCGCTTTTTGAACCCTCCCCCCCCATCGTCTTTCCCCCCTCTCGTCCCCCTTTATCTGTTGTGCCGTTCTCAAAGGTTTCTTTCCTCCCCCATGTTTTAGTTCCATGGTCTTTTTTTTTTTGTTTTGTCTCCATGGACGTGGCCGTTTCCCTTTCTTTCCCTCGGTTACTTTCTGCGATTAGGGTCGTCCTTCACTAACCCGTACTCCTTCCCCCCTTGATCTTCTGGAGAAGTCTTTTGGACCTCCCTATATTCGTCTCCACTTTCTGGCATGCCCGGCCGCGCCCTCCTTATCCCCCCCCATTTTTTTTTTCATCCTAGGAATAGTAGTTTGGTTTCTTTTTTTTTCCTTTTCAATGTTTTTGTATCCGTAATTTTCATTTGTGCTGTAGCCTTTGCCCCGGTCAGGGACGTGTAAGTTGCTTTTATACCTCCGACGCGGTCCTAATGAATGCCCCCCCCTGAAGGAAGAACATTTTTCGTTTTTTTTTCCCTTGTTTCCCACTTTTCTGCGTTCCCCCCCCGTCATAATTTGTCACCTTTTCCCTGACAACACCCCCCGGCCTTCCGGTAACCCAGGTCTTTTTCCCCCCCTTATGTACTGTTTGAGAAACTTGGGTCCTTCGAAGTTTTTGTTTCCCCCCCCCCAGTCTGCCCGCCATGGTACTTCTGCCAACAGGTGCTCTTTTTTTCTTTCCCCCCCAGCCCCCTTTCTTTTTTTTTGTTATGTGTTCTTTCTGGGGCGAGGTTGATCCTCTTTCTCTTGTGATTCCATAGGCTGAACGGAACACATTTCTTCCCAAGAAAATCCCATGGCCCCTTTTTTTGTACGTATTCCCTTCATATTCACTTGTATGACGCTCTCCTTGCGGAAACCCCCCACGGGCTCGGCCAGTGGTCCAGTTCCTGCGTTTTTTCCACTCTTTTTTTTCCCGTTTCTATATATCAGAAAACCTTCGTTGCGGGCGTCTTTATCCTCTTTCCCCTCCAATCGGTTCCTCGACTGGTAATTTGTGGTTTTCCCTTAACTCTTCCCCCCCGGCGGTTTTTAGCGGCCAAGCGTCCTCCCCTTCTCGCGCGTCCTAAGTTTTTTTAGAAAATGGTCTTTTTTTTTTCAAAACTACCCTTTTTTTCTCCTGCTCTCCGAATGATTTTGGCCCCGCCCGGCTTCATTTTCCCCCTATTTTAAAAAACAAAACTTCATCAACCTCAATTAGCCCCCCCCTGACCGGCAAGCAAAGGTCCGTTTTCTGCTTTCCAGGAAGAGGGTTTTTTCATCGTGTCTGGTCCCTTAGTCTTTTTAGCGAGCACGGTTTTCACCGTGCAGCCTGCCTTCACCTGCCGTTAACCTTCTTCGTCCCGGTTTTCCGTACGGTTCTCCAGTTCCTGTCCCCTTTTTCCCCTAGCCCGGAGTGCCCGGTCCCCCTTTCTCCGACTGATTAGAGCTAATTTTTTCCACCCCGTCACTGAGCGATTGTTATCCATCGTTCTTTGTATTTTTTTTCGGGAAGGTTTACGCAAATTGGGAAACAGTATTTCCGGCCTTTCTTGCGACTTCCCTTTTGGGCTAAGCATCGCCCCTCCTCCGGTTTAACGGTCCCCCCCCCCCCCCCCTAGATTGTGACCCAATAATGCGGACAGTTTCCTGGTTTGGCCCGTGTTGTTCTTTGGTAGTTTCCAGTAGCCTTTTTCCCCTTTTCCCCCACCGGAACCGTTCCTTTTCCCTTCCGGCAACGGTATCCTTTGTTTTTGTGTTTTTCCTTCGCTTGTGAGTTCGCCCTCTCCCCTTTTTCCCCTCTATATCCCCCCGCGCGCGAATTCGTTGACCTCCCAAATCCTTGGATTTTTATCGCTCAAATTGTTCAGCGATCCCCTGATTCCCGCTTTTTTCCTTTTTTCATCGGGTGAATCCTTGTTTTTGACTTCCCTTTCCCCTTCCCCGGCACCCCTGCCGCCACCGGCTTGAGTTCTTTTTTTTTTTTTTTCGTGATTCAAGTGGATCCCTTCCTTCTTTTAAATCCTCCCTTTTGACGATTTCCTTCCCTTTGCCCTGAGTTTTTTGCCCCTTGGATTCGCAGTTTGTTGACACATCCTTTTTTGCTTCCGTCACTGCGTTTTTTTGTTTCCTTTACAAGTGGAAGACGATCTTTTCACGCCCTTTCCCGTTTCCACGCTTCATAAAGCTTCCGCCCCCTTTCCCTCTGTTTGAGGTTTTCCCCTACCTTTCCCCCATTTTTCGGCAGATCAGGGTTCCGCTTTGGGAACGGGTCTATTGAGGTCTCACACTCCCGATTGCCGTCCTTTCTTGAAGCCTCCGATTCCAACAGTTGATGTCTCTGGTCCCTTTTGTCTGCTTTTGAGTTTCCTTTCCTGTTCCCTATTTCACCCGGTGGTATCCCCGCTTCTTTTTTTTCCAGTTTTCTTGCCGGTTTCTACCCTGATCCGGCTTCCGGACTTGTTTGCCGGCGTGCCGACTTCCCCATGTAAAAACTCGCTTCTCGGCTTGTCGGCCGTTCTGCGCCAGGCCCTCCCATTTTCCTTGTGGCAGGATTTTTGACATGCTTGCCTGTCATAGAACAAATCGCCCCCTTTCCTTTTGTGTTTTTTGTCTTGCAGACTCGGTTTTGACTATTCCATCCGGGCTCCTCTCTCTCCCCCTCTATTCTTCTCACAAACTTACCCCCCTTTCTTTGAACAGGGCCCCTTGGCATCCCCGTTTCCCCCCCCCATTTCCCCTATATTATTATTCCCGATGCTATAATAAATCACCCCCCCCCCCCCAATCTTCACTCCACTGAACTTTTAATTTTACCCCTCGATATGGAAGCCGAGTACGCTTCCCCCCTTTATCTTTCCTTCCCTCCCCCTTTTTGTTTTGTTTCGGATGACTAGTCGCGGCTTTGCCTTTCCCCTATCTAGGAAGATTCATGACCCCCCCTTTTTTCTTTTTTCTTTGCGGCCTGTTTCCCTTCCATCTTGGTGATATTAATGAGCTTGTTGATGGATTTCCCGTTCGAGCCTTTCCCCTCTAGTGTTAGAGGGATATTCTGTCTGAGTGCCTCAACTTCCCCTCTCTTAATGAAGTGCTGCCTGCTCCTCCCTCCCATCGCCCTTTTTTCCAGTTCCTATTCTTGGCCAATCAGGTCCACCCACCATATTCCACCTGCACATTTTGCTTGGTGGCTGTCATTTAGAAGTTGCGAGGATGTTTTCCCCTTTCCTTTTTTTTCCCTTTTTTTGGCGGGCCCCCTCCCTGACCAAGTGGCCTTCCACTCGGTCTCCCCCCGGTCAAACTCTTAGAGGGGCCTTGTTGTTTTTTTTTTTCCTTGTTGGAAACAACCGACTTTTTTTCTTTCTTCTACCCCAGGCCCGCCCGCCAACCCCTTTGTACCGTTCTATCGATTCCCTCCTACCTGAATTGGATTTTATTCAAGGGTGATCCCCCCAAATCCTCTTGGACGGTCCCTTTTGGGGGGTTTACGCATGTTCCCCTCGGCTGTCCCTTCAATTCAGGCTGCCCTGTCTCCTTTTCTCCAGTGAGTCACTACTCCTTCCCCCCTTTCCCCTTTGCTCCCTCATTTTGTGTTCCCCTGCCCAGGGCTGTGCCTGAATATTGCCCCTGGTACAAAGTTGCTTTGACCCCCTAACATCGCCAAGGACCCAAAGTTTCTTTAAGTTTTTCTCACTTATTAGCTGGGCGTCCCCCTGATTCTTTTTAGTTTTGCCCCCTTTTTGCCCGTTGGTTTGCTGGCGGCTTACTCTTTCCTCACTTTTCGACCAGCCTTACCCCTCCCCCCAGCCTTGCACGTGAGCGTTGCCCCTTCCTTTTCTGTTACACCCCAACGGGACCCCCTAGCGAACGCGATCCGTGCTCTGCTGCCCTCTCCGTCCCAGTATTTTGCTAAGAGAACGCTCCTTTTTCCCAAGAGAAGTTTCTTCTTTTTTCTTTCGCTTCTCGCCGTTCCCGCATGCTCGGTAAGGATACACCTTTGGCTTTTTTTCTCCTTTTTGGTTTCCCGGATCCTCAAAGTCCTCCCCCTCTCCCTTTGCCCGTGGTCCCCCCTTTGCAGGTTTTATCACTTGAGGTTTGCCCTTTTCGCGACTTGCTTAGGAGGGCCCCGCACGATTTTTTTTTTCCCTTTGGACCTTACTTTTTTGAAAGTGTCACCTCCTCCCCCCTTCCCCCCTTGGTGGATAACAATCGATCCATTCGGTTTGCATTCAATTTTTTTTCTAGAAACTTTTCGAGCTTTCCCCTCGAGTTTCGAGTCCTTTCCTCGGTTCCCTTTTTTCCAAGCCTTTTTTCTAACCCCGGTTAATCGGGTTCCCGTGTTTGACGGAACCGGCAAAGTCCAGTGTTTTTTTGTCAAGGGGAAAATGCCTCTTGGAGTCCACGTTCCTCTGTTAACCTCGCGCCGGCAGTCTTACAAGGAAACCCCTCCCTTGTGCCCGCAGCACTCCCCCTCCACAAACGGGGTTTTTTTTTTTTTTCCTTTTGGCTTTCCCCGGTGCAAGGTGAATATTTTCAGGTCAATGCCTTGGGGTGGAACGGAATTCTCTCTACCGCCCCCCCTCCCGATTTTGGTGTTTACGCCCCGTTCCACGAGTGTTCACAGCCCACCCTGGCCCTTCGATTATATAGTTTTTCGATTTTTCTTTTTGACGTTTCCCCCCTCCTGTCCGTTTCGTCCCCCCCCTTGACACCGGCTTGACATTCTCGAGACGGTTGAGGCTTTTTCCCTCCCCGAAATCGCCCCCCCGACCCCGGTAAGTTCCTGATTCCAGTTAATCTACCGAGCGTTTGTTTCCTGGCGCCCCTCCTTTTTTAAGGTCTGTCGGATGTTTCCCCTTTAATTTCAAATTCATTACGTTTTTTCCCCGATCTCGGGAATTGGCTTTTGCGGCTTGGAGTTGCTTCCTATTTTCCTCCCTGCTCCCTTTTTGAGGTAATCAACCCAACTCGCCTTCCCCCCCCTGACTTATGTGACGTGCGGTGGCTGCGCAGAATTTCTCCTGCCTCGTGACGAGTAAGGTTACCGGTCTTTTTTCCCCCACTTCGCCGGACCTGTTGGCAAACCTGGCGTACGTGTTTTTTTCTAACTGTTCCCTCAGGTTGGTTCCAAGGACTGTGCTTCCACCATATTGGTAGGACCCTCGCTTTTTTTCCCGAATTCTTTCGTCGGCATATTTTTGTCCATTTCACTTTGATCTGGCTGTCGTCGCTTAACACCTGTCACCCCCTACCCACGTTACTTGTACCCTTTTTCTCGCTTCATACGGCATCCCGACCACCATCTCGGAAAGTTGGTTTTTTTCTAGTCGCTCAATTTCCCCTCCTTTGATATTTGAGATCTCTTTCCCCCTGTTGGGCCTGCAGCCTGGAGCTGATTTATCGGTTTACCTTCGTACTTTCTCCCATGGCTGCCCAAGGATCCATCTGGCAAATCTTTGGTTCTTTTTCCCGTATCCGCCGGACCCTTCCCCGGCGCGTACTTGGCCCCCTTGTTTCGTTCCATTTCGCTGACCCCCCGGCCCTTTTCTTCCTGAAAGGTGAACGGTCGTCCCCTCCCCTTGAAACCACGTCTTCGGGACTGCCACCCACAACCCAAACAAAAAACCAACCAATTGCTTCTGGCCCGCTCGGCCGCTGGAACCCCTTTCTCGGCGATAGGGAAAATGCGTCCCCTCTTTTGTTTGTGATGTCCGTGTCCCATCTCCGAACGGCCAAACGGGTTACTTTGCCACCCTCGTTGGGCGTGGACTTGATTGTTTTTTTTTTAGTCCCCCTTTTTCCTTCGAAGAGAAAGTTTCCTCCTTCTCCCTTGCTTTGTTGCTGCAGAGTAGGCTTTTATAGAGAATTTCCCGACCCTCCCTCCCTCCGGTCCCAGCATCGCGTTTCTTTCCCCCCACGTTTGGCCGTCGGATTGCTTCTTGGATTTAAATCCCCTCTTTACAACGTTTTCGCCTATCGCGTTCTACCTCCAGCGAGTGAACCCTTGCGGGCCCCTCCTTTGTTGTACATCTTTTTTTTAGACGAAGTGTTTTTTTTTGGTGTCCTCTTTAGCTTTTGTCTTTCCTGGTCAGGCGATGGACCGGATTCTCTTCTGCGGCCGGTCTTCTGGCTTGGGGTTTACTTCCCCTCCCACACTTACCCTTTGCACATTCCTGCTTTCCCCTCTGCACCGTTGGATTCCTGTCGGGTTTCCTCACGCTTACCTTTTTTCCCCGTCGGCCTCCCCCTTGAGTTCCTTGCCGGCTCTCGAATTCTGGCTGTTGGACTCTTGTCGTCCCGGGCTCCCACCCCTTCCCCATGTTTTCGGGTCTTCTATTTCCCTCTGGTCCCCCCTTCTTTTCTTCACGTTTTTCATTTATGTCACTCGGCGACGCGGAATCTCCTCCCTGACACTCCACACAGTTCCTGTTTCGTCGCATTTTTTTCCTTTTTCGTTTTCCCCCCCTCCCTTGCATTGTTCCCTTTCCCCGTTCCGGTGGCACCCCACACCCCTCTGGAAACCATTTCTTGTCCCCTTACCTCAGGTGAAAGAACTTCTCCTGAAAGTTGTTTTCACCAGCCGTTTTTTTGACATCGGCCCACATGGCCTTTTCACCCCTTCTTTTCGCAACAGAATCTCTTTCCCCTCTTTATGTTCCCCCCGTGAGTGTGCTTAACCTCGGTTTTCCGGCATATGGCCACTTGCAAAGACCCGACCCAGACGAGATCCCCCCCCCCCACGCTTCTTCCGGTATATCTCCATGGTTTTAAAATTTCCCAACCGCTCCAACCCCCCCCCCCCCCCCCCCCCCCCCCCCCTTGATAACACCCCCCCCTATCTTTCTCACAGATAGCCCCCCTGGTCTCCTTCGGAGTCTTTGACCCTGAAACTTCCCCTCGTTCGTTTCTTTTTTGGAGTAATATCTTTCCCCAAGTATTCTCGTCAACTGTTTTACCGTGCCCATACACTTTTGCTCCAGCTCGAACCGAGTTTTTTATTTTTTCTCTGGCGCGATGGTTTTTCCGTCCCCCGGGACGGATTTCCACCCCCCCCCCGTCAATTCTCTCTGAGGTTCTTTCCCCGCTGCTCGAGAATCTCACTTTTCCCTCCCCCAAATGGAGGTGGTCCCCCCCTTTCTCAAAACCACCTCCCCAAACACCCAAGTGTCTCCCCCCTCGTTTTTCGACGTTTTGCTCCCATGTCACTTTTGTAATTTCTTTTCGGCTTGCTGGTGAGATCGTCTTTTTCGTGATGGACCTTTTTCCCCAACGATGTTTTCATTGCTTCACCTGTCAGACCTTCTTTTTTTCAATGTTTGCCTCGCCGTGGGGGCGTGTTTTCTTCAATTCTTTTCCCCCCCCCATATTCCCTTCCCCCCTCGATTATCTCTTTTTTTTCTGAGGCTCGAGTTATCGACCCCATTTTCACAACAGGAGCGACCGATTTGTATCATTCCCATGGGGATCTTTTGTCTGACCTTGTTTTCCCCCCTTCTTTATTGTTCGGGTTTTCATAATTGCTTGACCCCTTGGCCGCAATCATCGAGCGTCGTAAAAACCCTCTGCTTTTTCCTCCTGCGTGTAAGATGTTTTTTTTTCGGTACTCCGGTCCTTCCGTCACCTGCCCCCCTGCTTCCTTTTTCTTTCTTTCTATCTCCCCTCCGCATCGTGTATCTTCGAGCCCTGGTGACCCGGATCGATCTTTCCTTCCCCAAGCTGCTTTGCTTATGTCCCCCAACCCTGGGCGTCTGACTGAATCTCGGAGCAAACCCCTTTTTTTTATCGACTTCAAGGGTCTTTTTCATTTTTCGCTTTTTTCTATTACGTTTTCCCTCTTTCCCCTAAAGTTCTTTCCGCCAAACTGCCTTTCACTGCATGTCTTTTTTCCCGATGGTGGATCACGGGATACTTTTGGCGTAACGGCGCGCACGACTTTGGGCCTCTTGCCACTTTTGTGGCTTTTCCTTTGGCCCCCGATCCCTTCTTCGTTTTTTCCCATTCCCCAACTTTTCTTTTGATGTAGCAGTGTCCTTTTCTTAGGGAGAAGAAATAGTTACTTCTTTCTTTTAAAAGCATTTAATTTTTATCGCCGTTCCTGAGGTTTAAACTGTTTGCTTTCCCCTGCCAATTAGGCAGAATCCTCGTCCACTCTCCTTGGCCGGTCTCCCCGGTGTATTAGTACCGACTTTTTTTTCTTGAAAGTTTTCCCCCCGATCGCTCCAGTCTTCTTGTGATTTTTTTCCTCCGGTAAGTTTCGGCCCTCCTTTCCTGTGTTCTACTCTTTTTCCCTGAGCAGTGGTATTCCTTTTCCTCGTTTTGCGTCCCTGCTCCCTATGCGTATTTCCTTTTTTTTTTTCATTGCGTTCCCGCGCCTACCTTTTCAAAACCTTTTTTGGCTTTGCGGGCCTTTGAAAGTCTCCCCCCCTCCAATTTTTTTTGTTCCCCCCAACGCAAAAAAAAAAAAAAAAGATTTTCGTTGGGGGACTTGGCTTGCCCCTGAACCTTAGAACCCACTTGTTCCCGCAGGATATGGGCGATCTTTTTTTTTCTTTATCCATCGGGACTTCTTCCGGTTGGGCGCGACTCTCAATTGCTTCCATCTCCCCCACCTTACACGCTTTTGTTCCTGGTGCACTCGAATCATCCCCCATTCCCCCCTCCTTACTTGATACTTCCTTCCCCATATTCATAATATCACCCACTTTTTTTTTCTGACTAATTCCGAGG
>Ga0179593_1343389_pt1 | contig 24155 bp, 21 predicted proteins | sample CZODoug2_1_08_16_FD_185931 | JGI IMG/M metagenome (GOLD analysis project Ga0179593, IMG submission 185931) | Vadose zone soil fungal communities from Angelo Coast Range Reserve, California, USA - CZODoug2_1_08_16fungal (PacBio error correction) | ecosystem: Environmental > Terrestrial > Soil >... | reverse complement strand
TCCTGCGTAGTTTAGAGTCTCCTGTAGGTTGGAATTACGGTTAGAGGATTCGAGACGGCTCCCCCTACTCCTCCTGGTCTCTCCCTTTATGTGCACTAAGGGTGGTTATCTATCTTACGTGAAGGCGCCGATTCCCAACTGTGGATGAAAGGAGACCATCTTACGGGCGTTTGCCTTTTGTCTTGTAGAACGGCGCTCCTCACTCCAATTGGATCTCTATTGATATCCTAGTGCTTTGACCAACTTCTGATCCGAGTTTCGTCGTTTTTGGCTCAGTACGCTTCCGTGCCCAGACTCCCCCCTGATCGTTTTTTACGGCCCTAATTATTGCTCGCGCGTGCGGGATTTGAGATCTCGAGACTTGAGGTCGAGAGCTATCTCCGGTCCTTTTCCAGGTTACACGGAAAGTCTCGATTGCAAAGACGAGGTCAGATACTTTGTGTCACGGGTCCAGAATGGATGGCGAGCATCGCGTTATCCTTGCCCCCCTTCTCCCCCTCCAAGTTCTCGGACGAAGATTCCGCTCGAGGCATTTTACCCCCCTCCCTGTTCTCCTTGCCGCCCAAAGGAAGTCCTTTCAGCGATCTCTACCAAGAAATAAGATATGTTCCCGGATGCGAGCTGCTATATTTAGAGGGGTCTTTCCTACGCTGATTATCAGACGCCCCCGTTCCTCGGTCTACTTAAAGTTCAGAGATGAAGAACGACCAGGCCATATCCGACACCACCCTGCGCCCAACTCTCTCCTTTAATCTTGTCAAGTCCTTTTCTCCTTAGATACTTCTTGCGAGTGTTTGTATGATTCCCCCACTCCCTCTACATACCGTCCGTGTCTCTCGGTCGTTGGTCATTTCACATAAAGGTGCTGGAAGTTTCTGCCTTTTGGCGAGCTCAGTGTGGTATATTGTTTCTTTATTCCTCTGATCCGGTTCATTACTGCTCTTTAATCCAGAGAAGATTTCCATAGAGTTCTCGGTTTCTGAAGGTATCCCTTAATCTCACCCTTCTTTTTGGTTTGGCCCTTTGTTTCTTCCTTCTTCCTTGATCGTTTTAGAAGATCGTCCTCAAACTGTCTACTTTCCTCCTCGCTCGCTTTTCTTCATTTCTTTCAAACTATAGGACCGGTTGGTGTGCGACAGCGACCCAGAGCTTCGTTATTGGGTCACGCTCTAACTTCCCAGTTTAGGAACATTCAATTGAGCACGTAGGAGTTTCCTTTTTTTTAATAGTCTGGCTCGTGACACGGGAAGTTGAAATGGTTCGTGATGTCCCCCCGTCCATTTGATCCCTTCCTCCTTTCCTTAGATCCGCTGACTTTGCGACTTTAGACTGAGCCTTTTCAACAGTTTGATCTCTCATTTTCCTCAATTATCTCTGTCCCGTCGTGTCCGAGCTAGATAATCAGACCGTTGTCGAGACAGATTTATCCCCTCACCCCCCCGCGTCATCTACTATTTTTGTGATCTTGAAGGTTGCGATCGGTTTGGCTACTCACAAGGTTCACCGGTCTTCCCATGTTTTTTTTTTTTGGATGGTCCTTTCATAGAAATTATCAGAGATAGGATTTAGATCATTAATCCCCGGAAGTATTGCTAGAGACGTTCTGTCCTCCTGGTCTGACGCCTTTAATTTTTCTATCGTCGACTAGTAAATAAGTTTTTTCCTTCCCTACTTTATAAAGAAGACCCCCTTTCTTATTCCTTCCACCTCATTCTACGGAATTTTCGTTTATAGTTCTATTTCATCCGTCCGGAGCAGATTTTAGTTCCTCCGGCGAGTTCCCCGCCCCCCCCCTTTGCCCTCTCACCTCTATTTTCTCCACAGTTCCTTCTTTTCCAAGGCTATCCCTCGAAATGATGTCAATCGTGCTGCGCGCCAAGGCCCGCCCAAGCCTCTTCTTATCTCTGCATTCTGTAGATTAGGGCGCGAGCTCTTCTAGAGGAGGTATCCCTTGTGGATCCCTTGGACCGCCCCTTATCTCTGTACGGATGTCGTTTCTTCCCGCATTTCCTAACCCCCTAGCCCCACCTCCCCCTCTAAGAGCAGATAAGGTACGAAGCATCTAACGATTTTTTACCTAGTCCCACAGTCCGATCCTCTCCCCCCTTCGTTTTTCTATCTCGTCATGGTATTTCATGGTATCCTCCGCGTAAGTTGTTGACTCGACTCTTGTTCGAGTTTGACGAGTTCGCGAGAGCCCCCCCCCTAGAAGTTGTCCCCGTATCTTCCCGAATTCTTCCTTTCACCTTCCCTGTGTCCCCTTTTTTCTGTTAGCGAAGTAAGATGTATTCCTTCCTTTTTCTGGTATCAGAAAGGGCCCCGCGACCCTCTTTCCTTGATTTTTCTCCCGCACTGCCTTCAACTCTCTGTTTTTTTTCTTATGAAGTAGGACGGGTTCTTAACGTTGCCCCTCGAATCTACGCCTATGGCTTCATCACTACTATCATAGGAGCCCTCCACTCCCGAACTACCCCTCTTTTTGATGGTCTGCTTTCACACCGGTGTTATCCTTCAGACCCCGACTTTTAACCGCATCTTTCAGGAACCCTTTTTTTCCGTCCAGAGTGGGAAACCATTCTAGGACTTTTGGAGCTCCGTCCCCCCAGTATCCCTCTCCACGCCTGGTTATCCCGTTCCTTCATCGATTCTCTTCGGGGCTTTTTGAACTAGTGTCCTGACGCGATGTTGCCTAGTTCCCTCTTGCTTTCTCTGCAGTGGCTGTGAAATTATTTGCTTGCGACGTGACCTGTTCTAAAGCTCCTAGGGCTCGGACTGTTGCGACGGGAACAAGCGAGCCCCGTATCCTTTTATCCTCTCTGGTGAAGCCAGAAAACTTCTTCCCCCCGGTAGCGTGATAAATTGGGCTCCACCTTATACACTTAGTGCGGCCTGTATGCGCCGATTCCCATCTTAGTTTGACCAGTACTGACTTCTTTGCTAGTCTGTTGGAACTCAACCACGAACGGACCGCCGTTCCACCGCAAAACCCCGCCCCTTACTCTCTCCTCCGTGCTACGAGAATCGAGACTCTCGACCCTTGGTCTTTTAGGTTTGCGGAGCGTTCAAGCAGTTATAAGTATTCTAGTCGAATTTGTGCTCCCTCCCAAATACAGAGAATCATAGAAACAAAGTAAGGTGGTCCTTCCGTACGTCGGTTTGCCGGCCTCCTTGACCTTTTCCCCTACCTGGGCCACTTTTCCCACCCCCCCTTCCCAATTCTTATCCCAAAAAAGTAGCTGATCAATCACCAACCCTGTTCTACAACGCGTCGCATCAACCCCGCCCCCTTTACTATCTTTGATGATATCCAATAGACTCCTTCCTTTTTGTGTTTTGATAATCTTCTCGCCGAGCAAGACGATTAACAAGGGTCTAAGTCCTCTTGCTCTCTGTTTTCCTCTTGTTTCCTCTCCTCTCTTGTTTTTTTTCCCGTTCACCCTTTCTGGAGTAAATCGTAAGATGCTCACCAACTCGGATCACATGCCAGTTATTTCTAGCTTGCTCTGTTTTTGATCCTTCCGAATTCCTTACTATTCTCTTTTAGTTAGATATACTTCACCCCACTAGCCCGAGTTTTCTCAGATAATAGAATGTCTCTCGCCAGGTGATCTACTGACGTCTTGTTTGTCTCTGTTATTCTTTAACTCTCACCCAGCCAGGCTCTGCGTTTGTGTCTCCCCCTTTTTTGAGCGCTCATATGACTCTAGTTTATTCTCAGGGGCCACTGGATCCTCCCAGACTGGTTTCTGTAGAAGGTTTTTTTTTCTATCCCCTCGGTACTTCTGGTTGATTTTGAGGAAGGGCGGCTATGGGCTCCCCTTTTAAAAGGTCTACTGCCCCTCCCCTCCGTTTTCACAACAACGGATTCCCCCTTTTTAAATGCTTAGCTATTTTGCGCTTCTACGATACCCCTCGGTGCCCGTTTTTTCACTGACTATATTTTTAGACCGTTCATAGAACCCCGTGAACTTGCCTCGCGTCAACTTCGCCCCCACCCCCTATCGTCCATTCTTTCCCACTTATCTCGAAGTCAGTCTCATTCAGAGGCCGTTGCTAAAACGCCCCCAAAGTTTTTTTTAACGATTCTTCCTTTGCCCAATTTTTCCAGACTCTTCTTGTCTCTATCCGCTTTTTTTTTGATCCTCTGAGGGGGTCATTATCTGAGTCAAGTCCCCCGAGCTACCGTTTCCCCCCCCACCGGTCATATCCTACGCGGTACTCTTTAGTAGTGCTTTCTCTTACATTAGGAGCTGTTACGTCTATCCACTGCTCAGCTGCGGAAACTCTTGTTACTCTGTACAACCTTTTGGTTTGGTTGCACAGGAAGATTACTCGATGTCCCTTTCCTGTCCCCCGTACCTCACCTCTGCCCCAACTTAAAGGATCGTCTCTTTTTACCACTCTTGTAGTTTGCTTTTCCTGACGGCACTCACTTTCTCAGTTTTCCGTCGGGAGTAAGTTTCCCTTCCGTAACTCTTTCTGAGCGTGCGCCGGATTGTTCCGTTCCCGATTTCGTTCTTGTTCCCTTCAGCCTTTTCGTCCCCCGCACAAGCCTTCCCTCTAGATTCCTCTTCGTATGTTCGAATCCCCGAGATACGCGCGAGTTGGCGGTCGCGTACCTCGGTCACCCCCCCACCCCCCCCCCCCCAAAACCCCCAAACCCCACACCCCCCCACACAAAACACCCAAACAGACCCCACCCCCCCCCCCAACCCCACACCCCCCACAAAAACCCCCCCCCCCCCCCCCCAAACCCCCCCACAACAAACACCCCCCCCACCACACACCCAACCCCACACAAACAACCAAACACAACCCAACCCCCCCAACCCCCCACCCAAACAACACCAACCAACCACCACCAACACCCCCACAACTCACAACAACCATACCCACACAACCCCACCCCACACCCCCCACCCCCCCCACACCACACACCCACAAAACTAACCCCCCCCCCCAACCACCCACCCCCCCCCCCCCCCCCCCCCAAACCAAAAAACAAAAAAAAAACCGTTCCGACTTTTTTTGGCCGGTTTTTACTGCATGATGGCTCCAGCGCTTCCCCCCTCCTTTAGCCTTTTCTCCCCATTAAAGACTCCTTTTTATTAGGCTGATGATAGCCTTCTGTCATAGCTTCTTTTCAGGACCCTTGTCCTCCCTATAATAACCCTTGCTCAACGATACCTCTAATCCTTCTAAATTTTTTTTCCGAGTATGTAGTCTTGAGCACGTATTACGCCCCTTTTTCTTTTTTGTTTTTTTGTATACGATCCCCGATCTCCCAGCATTTAAAGTGAAGGAGCATCGGCTTCAGCTGAGACACGATCTCGCCCCCCCACAGCAGTACCTCCCCGCCTTGATCCCCCTTTACTCATTTCTTGACCCCGGATCGACCCAGTGACCTTTCACTGTTAGAGGATCATACGAGACTTTTTAGACCTTCCCGCATTATCTCTGTCATTTCTTGAGAATGTCCTCGACCGGTTAGTGTTACTCCCCGTCACACGTTTTTAAAGAGCCCTTTTTCCCAACTACGACGCAGCCGCCCCCCCCCCCCCCCCCCCCCCCCCCCCCATGTCCCTCCGTCTAAGATTTCTGGAATGTCTTTCCTACGAAGAGTAAGGAACTCGCTTGGAACATCCAGGGCAAGATGCGACACCTTTCACGATTTACGCTAGCCCCGAAGTGATTAGTCCTATGCCGAGCGAACCCCCCCTGTAACTCGGGGGTTTCTATGTTTCCAATTTCTTTCCTTTAAATCTCGAGCTACGATTCGTTTCCTTACCCCCTTCCCTTCCTGGCTTTTACGAAGTACACTCCCCCGGCAGTTTGCTTACTCCAGTTTCTACTTACTCCTTCGGGACCCACATAACTCTTCCTGAACCCGAAGCCTCCCCACTTTTTCTTCCTCTGCCTAGTCTCCACAGGCAGAGGAAGATCCATGACTTTCCATTTTCTTTTTTCATACCACCGATGATTATTTATGACAAAACGCCTCTCCCCTAGTCCTCCAACCCACTGCGTTTCCTGAAGACCAGCTGATTTAGTCCCCTCTACCTCTCTCCAGTCATCGTCACTTTTCTTAACCTATTTTTCCACGAGACATTCCTTAATCAATAGGATACTCCCCCGCCTTTTTTTTTTTTTCTTCTCTTTTCCCCCCTTGTTCTGCGTCATGGACTTCTTTATACTACCCTCTTCTGAGCCTTTATAAATGATGCAGAATTTGCAAGCGAGCGACTACGTTTTTACCATATTCCTTAGCACTTTTTTTTTTTAAAGTCTCCTGCTTTCTATTCTTCTCCCAGAAGTGAGGAGTTTTTGTTCGGCCGACCTTAGGCCGTTCTTTTTCCTAGTCTAAGGAGTCGCGTCCGGGGAGCATTTTATTTTAGGAGTATCTCCCCAGTCCCCGTCTTTCCCCGATGTGCTGCAAATCCTTTTCTCCCTCGTCAAGTTCTCTGCCCTTGTTCACACCTTCCGGGGTGATATCGGCTCACGAACTCTGAGATTTATGTTCCCCGCTCCGTCAGCCACTCTCCCTCCTCATAGTTTTTTCGTCACTCTCAGGTGTCCCTTTTCAGCTGAAGAAGCAGTTCACATCTGACCATTTTCGACTTCATCTTGATTTACCTCCGAAGTAGGAGCTTTTCTATCCCCCCTCTCCCACTCTGACACCGACACCATTCACATCCACGCAAGCCCGTTGGCGAGCTTTCAAACTTTTTTTCCCCTTTAACCCGCTGCCTGCCGTACAGATCTCTTACCCCCTTCTGAACACTCTCGATCCCAAAGTTCTCTCCCCCTTTTCGCATACAGACCCTCACTGTCCCCCCCCATGGATCTGACTCGTAATGCGGCAGAAAATCTCTCTATTCCCTCCCGGGTGTTTGATTCTCTGTGTAGTTGGCCGTTTGGTTATTCTTCAGATTGGTGCAAAGAGGGTCGTTTTTCTCTGTCCGAAGCGATAATGTTTGTGACCCCCTGAATCGGATGTGAGCGCCACGGATTGTGTACGCTGACGAGACTTGCCTCCCTTCCCCTTCTCAAAATGGGTGCTGCCGATCCTCCCCCCCGAGTTGTGCGTCGATTTGCCCCGGTTTAATTTTATTCGTTGGTCTATTAGAAAGGCTACAGGCTTTGCCGAGAAGCTCTCGCCACTTATCTCGTAGTTATATTTTTCCCCCTCGTCTCTTTTCCAATTTCTTCCCCCCTTTTTTCGGTGTGATGCCACGAACTGTTTATTTTAGGAACTAAGATAACTACGCCTGATGCCTTTTCTTCTCGACGTTCCTCAGATTGCGTCCAAGAGATATCAACGGCCTTTTTTCACTTTTTCCCCTACGGACCCGTGTTTTTCTACCCCAGCAGAGGCTTTCTTTCGATCTAGGTATTTTTCTTCTTTGGTTATGGACGTATTCTCCCCAGACGCCCAGGCGTCACCCGTAGCCCTTACGACAAGTCTAGACCTCTTTACCGGCTTATAGGTCGAGACTCAACTCCCTATTCACCTCTCCCTTTATTCAAGAAGGCAGTCCTGGGAGGAGAATTCAGATTGCCCCTTCCTCATATTCTTTATCCCGAATTGATGTCGCTTCTCCGGATGACCTTATATTGCCCAAGTCCGATTCTGGAGAAAAGGGCCCTAGCCTATCCCATACCCTCCCCCAAGTCCTCTCACGCCCCCCCTTTACCCCTTTTGCAGAGTTGCCCTCCTGGTCTTTTCTCTTTTAAAGGATGGAGAGCTTTGTCTTTCTTTCATCCCTCCTAAATCTTTCCCGGCTTCTTTCTTGCCATAAACCTCAGGTTTCTTCCCCTCTGGATCTTTTGTAGTGAAGTGGGGATTTTCTTTTCCCTTTAGTCTAAATCTCTATCTTTTTTTATGATTCTTTTTCCTTCAACGTTCAGAAGCTCTTCTCTTAACCCCAACGTTTTCTTCTGATGCTAGGGCCTCTCCCACCGTCCTTTTTCGACCGTCCTCCCTTACGGTCTAGAATTCGGGTGATCTGGTAGCTTATAGAACTCGCCCTTCTTGCGCTTCGCTCCTATACTTTTTTCTTTTTCATTTCCTTCCCGTCCCAAGTGTTCTGGTACCTTCCCTCGACCCAGGCTAAGACCCTTTGTGTTTTAACGCTTCCCCCAGCTTCTCCTTAGATCCCCCCCCATGACGTGTAAGGTTTCATTCTGGGAGGACCGTTGAATATGTTTCGGCTGTTCCGTCTTCCTTTCCGTGACGGGTTCAGATTCGTTATAGACCTTTCCCCTCGTGATATTTTTACAGATCTGTCCCTTCCCCCCTTTCCTGCGAACTTTCTTCTGTGATCGCCTACAAGTTCTTGATCCAGTTAACATGCGCGAGGGCATTCGTTTATTTCGGTTAATCTCCCAGGTCGAGGACGGCTTGTTTCTCTTCAACTTACTCTTAGTGAAGCTAATCTGAGGTATGTATTCGGCAGCATTCCTGCTCCTAGCCATGTTCTTCCGGGTTAGGATCGCGCGCCTCCAGACTTTCATCCCGTATAAGCGTACCCCTGCCCCTCGGAAGAGATAGTTTTGATGCAGCGCTTTTCACTAAGTTTTTCGTCCTCTGGTATTGTATCAATGTGGTGATTCTTTCCACCACGTTCATATACCCCCCACTTTCCCCTCCTCCCTCTCCCGGCCCATTCTTCCTCTGTCTTTATTTTTCTCGTTACTTGATGTTTTTCTTTGTCCCCCTTTGAGTAATAAGGTTCTCTTCATGGAAATCTCTCTTCCCCTCTTCGGACGAGATTCCCCTTGTTCTTCTGCGCAATCTTCTGCGCTTCGAGAAACTTGCCTACCCCAACGTCTGAACTTATTTGGAAAGTTTCTTTTCTGCTTTACTTCGCGACCGACTCTCCTTCTCTTCTTATCACTTTTTGAGTTAATTCTACAGTTTCGGAGTATTTTTTTTACTTCCCCTTGATCCGTTCTTTGCGATAGGTAGTACCATCTCATACCCCCCGAATATGGTGTTTGTCTTTCTGGCGCCTTCCTCAGACCCCGAGAACCTGATGTTCGGACAACCTTCATCGAGTCCACTGGCCTGTAGTTCTTAGATTTAGTTCCATTCCCTCACTCCAACACTCACTCCCTTAGGTTCCCTCTACGATCTGTAGTTTTTCCTTAGGTTTGCGGAATAAGAACCAGTTGATCCTCCCAGGTCTCACCTCTTCTATCCTCTCCCCCTCCAACCCCGTTCTGGAGTTTTGGCTCTTCGGGCGAAGATGCGACCCTTACCTTACTGCTGAGCTTTTTTGCATCTTAGGGACCCAAGCCCCGTCATTTTAGGAGAGAGCCTCCTTTCTCTCTCTCCCTGCGATCGTCTTTTACCCTTCTTTAGATCTTTTTTTTTGCTTCAGAGCGACCGAAGTACCTGGACTCCTTCCCCTGCAAGACTAGCCGGCGCCCTTCCTTTCCCGATATTCACTCCCCCCTTTCTTTTCTGCTTTTTTTTTATCTCTTCGTTTGAGTCCTAAATTCTCCCCTTGCTGCCATTAGATCAGTCGGCCAACGTAGCTTTGATAGTTTCTGCTCCTTTTTTCCCTCCTCTAACGATCCTTTTCCTATCTCAGTTAATATGTTGCCCCCTAGGAATCAGTTTTCTTTTGTTTCGACGTAAATTTGCGCTCGCTCCCCTTCTCTTTTTGACTACTGATGTTCACCTCCCTGCCTTAGTTAAGTAGCCTTTTTTGTGCTCCTCTTCCCCAGTATACTTTTTCTCCTTTTTTCTTCTACCTCCCCTCCCTACCCAGAGCCCTCTCCCGTTTATCCTCTTTTGAGACCAGTCCTTTCTCCCTTTGGTTCACCCCGTTTCTTGGTTATTTGCCGCTTCTCCCCCCCTACTAGTTTTCTTGAGACGAGCCCTTGCCAAACCCTCCACTTAATGTCCTTCCTTATCGTTTAGAGTACGAACGTACGCGCGCGCCCCCTGCCCCCTTCCCCCTCTTCTCTACTATTTCCCCTTTTAGAATAGCGATTCTTTTCTACGCTGGTGTGTTGTCTTCCCTTCAGCGCTCTAAACCTGACGAACGTTAACGTTTATTCTCTTCTTCACAGAACATCCTCTCAGTCTCCTCCTTTCAGTGTCTCCTCTCGGTTCGTTTCATTCTTTTTTCCCCTGACGAAGAGAGGTTCAAACGGGAAACCCTCCCCCCCCACGGCGTGATCTACCCCCCTCATCTTATTTCCCCCTTTTGACCTCCAAGGAGCAGGCGAATTCTCCACTTTTCTATCGTGAGTCTTTTTCCTCCTCTCCCCCTCCTATCATTGTGTTGTTTTTTTCTCCTTCCTTTCGAGCTCTCCTGCCCCATCTGTAATGACTCCCTTTTTTACGTGGAAGATCTTCGGGGCTGACTGCGCCGTGGTGGTTTGTTTCCCTTTTCACATCCCCCCTGCCCTCTTTCCTCGCTATTTTTCCCGGTGAACCTTCCGTCCGTTGACTCTATTCTTTCTTCTTCCGTTGCCAGATAATACAGTTATCCTGTGAGCGCGTTATATTCCCTCCCATCGGCAGCGTTCCCTCTCTCATATTTGCCAGTTCTTTTTCCCCCGTCGTTATGGTGTCTTTTAGGTGCCTTTAGGTACGCCGTAGCGCGTCTCGGGGTTCGTGCTTTCGCTCTCCCTTTCCGCGAGACGGCCCCTCTTGTTTCTTCCTCCTCTTCTCCGACACCTTCTCGGATGTTGTAGAATCCTTCGTCTTACGTGTCCTATGATCCGTTTTCCTCTCCTTTCTTATACAGTCGAGACTTTTTAGCGCCGGACAAGGCGCGTCCCCCCCCTCCTCTCGTACCCCATCCACTTTTTTTTTCCTCCCTTCTTTTTTCCTTTTCCAAGCCATTTCGTCCCAATGAGCCGAGCGTTCTTTCTTGAAAGTAACGTCCTTCTCTTCTCATTGTTCTTCCAGTTCCCAGTCGTTTTTAACTGGACACTTCTCCCCTCCCCACAAGATAGACGAGATTTCCACCCCCCCCTTGTCCTTGCAGTTTTTAAACGTCCAGTCGGCTCCGAGCTACTTCTTAACCCTTTCTCCTTTTGTTATTTGTCACTTTACCACCTCTGCGTTATCCTTCCCTCTGGTCTTTCTCTGTCCTCTGTTTCTTCAGACGCCATTGCCGTAGAGGTAGCTGAGTTAACAATCTATCAATCTTCCTCCTTTTCCTTCCTTTCAATTTCCCTAGTCTCGAGCTTCTCCCAGTAGTTTTAAGCGTCCCCTCGGGATTGTTTTTTACCCCCCCCAGCCCTTCCCGTTACTACCTGGTTGCTTACCCATTTGTTTACTCCACCCTTCATTTTTTTCTTTGTGTAGTTTCTCTCCCTAGATAAATTGCTCCTACTTTTCTTCCCTGAAACCTGAAATCGACCCGGTAGTCGTTATTCTAGCCCCAAGTTCTCGTCTTTCTGGTGAATAACTTTCTCTGCCGATACCAAGAGTACTGCTCCTGTATGCGTGTTATTTGAACTGTTTCCCCTGGCGTCACCTACTTGTCCTCGTTCCCCCTTCGATGTATCTTTCTTCTTTTCGATTTTTTTTCCAGACAACGAACTCGGAGTCACCTCCCCTTTCTCTAACGCCGCCGATGACGATTTTCCTCACGCAGACTCTCTCCTTAGTGCCCTTAGAAGAGGTAGAGGACGCAGTCCTGCCGTCGTTCCCCTTTGGTTACGTCTTTTCTCTCATCCTAGAACTTTTTTTCAGGAAGCTCTTTCCTTCACTTCGCTTTATGTCTGGCTCTGATCTTCACCTTCCCCTTGATCTTAGATTTTCCGAAGAAGCTCCTTTCTCAGTCTCATCCCCCACTCTCCCTATCCCTCCTCCTCCTGAGGTTTTTTTTTCGCTGCTGATGATCTTCTTCGCTACTTCCTTTAAGTTTACAATTATGCTATTCACGCTACTCTTCTCCCAGACTCATCCTCGCGCTTCTCCCCGCACGTCGTCTCGATCTCAGTAGCGCCTCTCCCTCGCGGCCTCTAGGGATTCAGGGCGTGCTTACCTCCCTCTTCACCCCCCAGATTCCCAGGGACCTTCGTTTCGTTTCTCCTCGACTCCGTCTTTCCTCAGACGATGATCTAGATTCTCCCCTATTTTCGCTCAGAATATGACCTCTCCCTGTACTTGATATATAGTTGATAGTGTCGAACCCCTCTCGTGCCCCAGTTAATCCCCTTTTAGCGTTCAAGGACCTTAATCTCTTCAGTCCGCTAAATGCTCCTTCTCCTCTCCTCTTACGTTCTAGAACGATTCTGACCCTTCCTTGCCTCAATCCGAGCTTCTCCTTTCCCCCCTCCTTAACTGACAGGTAGCACTTTCCGGTCTCTTCTACTGTTTTTGTGGCCCCCACTATCCTTCTCGTTTTTTTTCTTGTATGTATCCCTCCCTTTCCCATTCCGGTTCTCATCTTCCAAGTGTCCACCGTGAGATACTTTGCTCCGTGATATTTTCTCAGTCTTTTTTTTTACGATCGTTCCCCCCCACCCTGATCTCACTCTGAGATCAACGGCGGCCCCCCTAGCCCCTCTTTGTTATCTTTTGACAAGGTGAAAATGGTAGTGTGGACCTTATCCTCGTCTTACTTTTCCCATACCTCTAATCCCCCCCCCAGTTGAGCTGAATCTTACCAAGATGCGCCAAAGATAGCCTCACCCCCCTCTCCCGCATTCCGTAGAAAATTGAGTTTGTCCCCTAAGAAGCCCGGCTACTTGGCAAGTTCTTTTTCCAGATCCGAAGAGCCCAGCTCCTATTCCGAAGCCGGAATGTCACTCCCGCCCCTCCTCTATTTTTTCTCGGGAGGTTATAACCTTGTCTTATTGCTCTCCTTTTGCCCTTCTCTGACAGAGGTCCTCCTGTTCTATATTCCTCCTCTCCCTTCCCTCCAACGCATATATCCTTTTCTTTCTCCCGCTGCGTCGTATCCCCCTATAGAGTGAAGGACCCCCTTTCGGAGCCTCCCTTATCGGATCTGTTTTGAGTCGTCTCTAATATAACCGGTTCCCTTTTAGAGAGTGTCCCTATCTCGACGTGGTCTTACGGTTTCTTTTCGCGTCGCCATACCTCGAGACGCCACCCTCTCTCCTAGACACTAGGAGAGGAATCTAATGCCTTTTTCCCCTTTGCCCTAACGGTCCTGCGTCGAGACTGTCCCAAACCCACTAACCCACCCACCACACCCCCCCATAACCCCCCCCCCCCCCCCCCCCCCCCCCCCCCCAACCCTCCCCCCCAATCCCCCCACCCCCACCCCCCCACCCCAGTCTTTCCCCTTAATCTGCAGCCTAGCATAAGTGTAAAGTCCTCCTTTCTCCCTCTCCCTCTGGCTAGTCCTCCCAGTCCTTTTTTTTTTCCCTTGATGACGACGCCCGGCAATCGGGTGATTCTTCTCCTCTTTTCATCGGCCGATAATCGTAGGATCCCCTCTTTCGCGCAGTTAGCCCGACACCTCCTATACCGCCGGTTCTGTTCTCCCCCCCTAACGTGCCGAACTCTTTGCTTAAATTATCGACCACCCTTCCGCACATTCCGGATCCCCCCCCCCAGGTATTTTTCCCCCCCCCCCTTACGTCGGTCCCCCCCCTGACGTAGGCCCTCTTCAATTAAAGATCTTCCCTCCCTTTCTATTTCATCCTACTCGTGTTTAGTTAGTTCCCGGGCCGGAAGGATATTTATTACCATCTCGTGCTTTCCCTGATGTTTCTGCTTTAGCCCCGGACTGCCTGCAACTTTTTTTGGGATCGAGGCGTGCTATTTGTCGTAATCTCCCTTTTTCCTTCTCCCGACCCACGTTTTTTTGATTGAATTTCTTTCCCCTCGGTTCTTCAGGTTATTTTCTACCTGTGTTTTCGTAAACCTCCCCTCCGTTTGTCGCCTGAGCGATTGTCTTTTTTTTTTTTTTGTCCTTAGCCCATCGGCGCTGTCGAAGCTTCCGTGTTTGTAATTTACCCCTTTGCTTTTCCTAGGAAAAGAAATCTGTCTCTTCCCTGATTCTTTCCTTTGTTTTTATTCGCAGGGACGGTTTTTTCAGTCTTAGACTCAGACCGTTTCTAATTCCAATTGATAGAGCCAGAGTCTTCTATTCGAGGCTTTCCTTGTAAGAGAGTCCCTCTCTCCTCCCGAAAAGGGGGAAATTCTCCGCTAGACCTTCCTTCTCGAAGCGGATTATTCGCCCTCTCCCCCTCTCCCCTATCCCCCTTCCCTTTCCCCTTCGTCCTTCTTCACACGTCTACCACACACCCTCACTTCCCCCTCCCATCCTCTTTTACCCCCCCCTCGCGCCTTCCCATTCCCCCCCCCTCCCCAGCCCTTCCCGTCCCCTCTCCCCTTCCTTCCCCCTCCCTTCACCCCCCCCTCCTCCTCCCCCACCTGATCATGAAATCATTTCATCCAGGAGTAATACGATATCTTTCTGGACTCCCCTTTTCCTTCTTCAGCTCGAATAAGCTTTCCGCCTTTGAGAATAGATGGCCGCTCTCTTTTATAGTTATGCCAATGGTCACGCTCCAGCTAGAAAGGCCCACTGACCGCCCGGAGCCCCTAGCGGTGTCCTTTCCCCCCTTAACTTTCTTTGTGATACCGTGGCTTTTTAGTTCCAGACCCGACAGAGCCACCCTTCCGACCTTGTGTCCGCGTTGTTTCCTTTTTTCCCCTCCAACCTCACATTTTGATTGTTTCCATTACGTGTTGACTTGATCGTTTGTCGCAGAGATCGTCTCTTCGTTTAGTCACCCTATCAAAGAGGTTTGGTGGGAGGACTTTATGAGTTATACGGCCCTATATTCTCCCTCGGTGGGGGAGCTGCTGAAATCTTCCATATACCACAAGCTTTGCGCTTTTGTTCAGAAAGTGTGAAGCTCGTGGCTTTTTTCTTCAGCTAGCATATCGATCCTCTACCGCTCTACGGTTACCGTGAGTCATGCCCTTTGACTTTTTTTTCGTAAGCCCCCTTCGGGAAGTCGTTTCCCTATTACCCTATGCTCTCTCCTTTAGTCTTTTGGCCTACCCCCCCCCTTCCAGGCGCCGTGAGCCAAATTCGACCCCTTCACTTTCTTGTCGCGCTTGTTTCCCCCAATGGACCGACTTCCCGGGATAGTTGTACTTTTCGAACCTTGGTTCAGCCTAGTTATAGGCTCTCTCCCTTTATGATCTTCCTGTAGATCAATGACTCTCTCTTAGGCAGTCTGCCACTCTCTCTCTCCTCTTGTATTACGATCGCTTCCCGGTGCTCCCGATTTATAATCCACGACCCCCGTGTAGTATTGTCCATGATGTTTTTATAGCCTTCATAAAATGATTTTTTATCTAGGATGCAGTTTATAGTCTTTTCTCCTCTTTTTCAGAATTACGTATTCCACCGGTGCTTGGGAGTTTTCTCCTTCCTTCTAACTTGATCCGATATGCATCGTTTTTTCCCCTTGACGGTCCCTTAGTGATTACTCTCCATACTCCTTTACCCCCCCCCCCCCCCCCCCCCCCCCCCCCTGACGCGTTGTCGATCCTGCTTTGCTCGTTCTCTTTCTTCCAAACTCATTTCTTATAAACCATCCACCGAAGATCCTGCAATTGATTCCTATCTCCCGCTTTCTTTTTTCGTTTTTAGTGTTTCTTCCTTTAATGGCCTCCCCGTATGTTTCCCCGGCGAGGCTCATCTCTGTCCCTCTCAAGCAAATCTAGGTTTTGATGATTTTCAGGCTTTCTTTGAGCGATATTGGCCTCTGCAGACACAATGCCCACACGGCCGATAAAGTATCGTCCTTTAGTTCTTCTAAGTCGACGCCCTCGCTTCACTGGGATGGCTCTTACCCCAGCATCCAAGAGGCCTTGCGAGTACCTCTTCTTAGTGTCCGCCTGAGGGCGTCGAGACCCCCTCCTCTTCAAATGCGCCGTCTCCTGCTCCCCGCCGACTTCGCTAGTTACCCCGACCCCCCCCGTTTAAACATCCCAAGCGATGGCCTTAGGACAATTCTACTAATCCCTCCCCTGGTTTTGCCTACCGAACGCTGCCTTTGAGTTGGACGATGACTAAGCAAAGTTCATTTCAGTATCCCCTTTAACCCTTTCCCCTCCCACCCCCTGTCCAGGTGTTTTTTCCTACTTTACAGGTCGCCTTCTTAGGCGATTTCCGACAAAGCACTCTTTTTTGCCTCATCCAGATTGTTATAACTCGAGCTTATAGGCCGTGCGTTTCGGCGATTTCGTCTGTCGTCCACTTCCCCCGCCTCATTCCCCTTAATTCTCCGAAAGATCGACGTCTCCTTCAATCTCTCCTCCCCACCTCCTTCTTGGAACGTGGAGCATGACACTTTTTTTTAGAGTACTGCCCTCCACCTCGAGCTTTTCCTTTCATTTGTTTCTGGGGCCCCAGTAGGTCATTTTGATTATAAGGTCTCTAGTTGATTTTCTTTACCCGGTCGTACGCTTTCTAGACCCTCTGCCCTACGGCAAAGCGTTCTTCCTTTCCCCGACGAAGATTTTGCTGCCGCGCTCTTTTCTTTAGAACTCTTGGATGTTGTTGTCCCGCTCTTTGTTCGACCTTTTTTCACGCTTACAGACGCGCATGTCTTATCGACTTCTCCTATCCCTTCGCCCAGTGTGTTTTGTCCCTCCTTTCCTTACTTAAACCAATCCGGTTAGTTACGGGTCCCTGAAGCTCCTACCTCTCTTTACGTCAGCCCCCATCCTCTCCCTCCCACGACCGCCCAGGCTGGGAGCTTTTTCGTCAATACCTTTTCGTCCCCACGTCGCTTTTTACGTCCTCCGGGGTCTAGCCTGAGATTATCTCCTCCCCCCCTGCGTCGTGTTTGTCCCGGCTTTCCCCCCTCTTTATTGCCCCCTTTTAGGATTTTGCCCAGAGAGACCAAATCAATTTTTTAACGCCCCTACTTGAGTTTGGGAGCCGACCACCTCGGTGGCCGAAAGCCCACGCGGCCCCTTCCTTGCCCATGGAATCACCTTCATTCCTATAATTTAGCGTACACGGAAACCTCGACCCCCCGAGTGCAGCGTCCTTCTTCCCAGTTAAGCCTGAGTGCGTTTTTTTCCCTTCCAACTTTTTTTTTTGATGAGAGCTTGCTAGATTTTTTTAAAGTGCTTGACACCATGTTCTCCTTCCCTATTTCTACGTCCCTTTGTTAGTGTTTTTTACTTTCTTCTTCTATTCCCTTTTCGTCCCGTTGTGGTTTGGGTTGTTCCATGACGCTCCTTGATAGGCCATAGGATGTACACCTGCCCTTTTGGCCTTCTTGCTTCTTTTTAGTGACCCCAAGCTACCAACTGCTGTTCTTCAGAGTAATCCCCCCATACAAGAGACTCGTTTCCTCGCCATCGTCGCTTTTATATTTTTCCTTTCGTCTTCTTAGAGTGGTTTGGATCCGGCGTTTTTGGTCCTCTTTCAGTCTGCAGGCGTCTGCCCCCGGTTTCTTGTTCGCGTTGTTCTTGTCATACTTACCTTGCGCGGGAGCCATTATACACTCCGTGTTGTGTGTTTCGGTGCCCTTTTCTTAGCACCCGAGGCTCTGCGCCTTGTTCGAGCTCGCCATTCCACCCCCTCTATTTTGCTATTTTTCGCTCCCCCATGTCTACGTACGCCTAGCTAGGTCCCCCACCCCTGAAACACTTCGTTTCCGTGACCCGCTTCACAGTTTTCGACCCTTCTTATAACTTAAGAACCCGAGTTTTCTGGTGTGGTGCCGAGGGCCCATCCGCTTTTTTTCAATTGATCCTCCCCGTATGTTATAGTTTTTCCCCGGTTATGAATTTAGACCTCAAAATGACCTCGCCTCTACTTTTACCCCAAATGTATAATTTTGTCCAACAGTCGTCTTGAGTTTCCCTGATGAATGTAAAAAGTTTACTCTCGTTCCCACCATTCAACGTGATTTCGCGGATAATCATGGACGCGCCTCTGATCTATCTGCGGTCCCGGTAGTCCCCCGAGATGCGTCTCCCGGCGCTGCAGTTCACCGAAGAATTACGTCTCTCCCCGTCTTTGAGTGTCCCGCCTCTTGACGATGCCAAGTAGTGAGTCTTATTCACGGGAGGGGTCCTCTATCGAGACTTTTACTCGTGAGGACCTTTTCACCTCAACCTTAGGGGCTGTGAAGGAGATTCCTGTCCGAGCTCCATGCTCCGTTTTCTCGAGACACATATTCCCCCTAGACCAGTGGTCTAAAAGCCCCTGCGTCGCGCCGTAGTACTTGATCTTCTCCGCACCCATCTTCCGCAAAGGATACGGGATTTGGGTGGCGTTAACTAGGGAGCGTCGGAGGTGAGCCTTTCTAGTACGGTTTTTTTCTCCCTTTTTCCCGCCCGCGTGTTCCAGTCAATTCTTCCTCTAACATTCGATACGAGTTTTACGCGAGTTCCGAATCCCCCCGAGCTCTCCCCGATCTTTCCCCCCTCTCCTCCGAGACTGCAGACCTAAATCCTTCCTCTTTACTTCCCTTTTGGAGCGTCCGTGCGCCCCTCAGCGGCCATCCCTTGAGTCCGCTTCTTGATCTCCACGATTGGACTACTTTCTATGTCCGGCAATTCCCTGATCTTTTTTTTTTTACTCCTGAAAGCGCCCGAAGCTTTTCCTCGATCACTTTTTCTCACGAGCCTCGAGCCTTTGCCGATCCGTCGTTGGATCCTTGTTCCAGCTGGTAGTGAAGAAGACGATACCCCAGCCGAGCGCCTTTCGTTCAGAACCTTTCCGCTTTCGTGACCCTCTCAAACGACCTCGCGCAAAGGATAATCCTGTTTCTCAGTTGAGGACGATCACGACATGATCCCCTTTAACTTACGATTATCCGGATGATCGCCGTATATCCCAGAAGACAGATGACGAGCCATCGATATAAGACCGTTTGCCCAGGTCTTTTGCTGCACTCTCAAGAGGTTCAAGACTAAGGAGCTCCTGGATGGGCATCGTGTATTTACGACCAGGTCTCCGTTATTTCCTCTCCCCATGCAAGCGTCCATAATCTCTCTGACGATCTCTGCGCACTCTGAAGTCTGAAGCAGATGCACGAAGACTAGAAGGGGCAGATCCAAACTCTGAAGTTCTCCTTGGCGTTATAAGGCGCCTGGCTTTGCTAGTGGACCCCCACAGCGTAGCTCCTAGGTTCTCTTCCTCCCCCTCCACAGTAACTTTTCACTCCGTACCCTCACATGTTGCAACAGGAGAGCGTGCTTTAGTTTACCCAAAGTTCATCTGAACCGCGACCAATTATAGAACTCGGAACTAGCAAAGTAACAATGGATGTTGGCAGATTTTTCCCTCTCATCCCCCACGGGCTAGTTGTCATGCAGCCGAACGTGAGGGCCTTTTTGCCGTTCCTCCGTTCCGCGCTGGACGACCTCCCCCCCGACCCCCTCCTGCCACGAGCAGATTTTGCCATTTTGATGTGTGGAGTACCCGTTATCCCTGAGAGTGGCTTTCGTACGGTGGCAAGCCTGTCGACACTAGTATTTCAGTTTCCTGCCCCCGGTTGCAAGCTTCCCCTCTGGTTGTACCCCCCCACCCCCCACCCCCCCCCCCCCACCCCCCCCAAGATTTTTTTCTTCTCAGATGTAGAGGTCGGTACTCTCCGCGTGCTCGTACACGCGAAGGCTTGTCTCCTCGGATAGCTTCTCGCATTTTCCTTTTTACGTCTCGTACGGTCCAGCTGTTGATGCCTATTTCTCTAGTCCTTATGCAGGTAGACATGAAGTACCTTCTAGTTCCTCCGGCTTCTTCCGCTGGGGTGTTTGGAGTGAGAGACGTGTCGCTCCTCCCCCCGACGGTGACGTTTCTTGGAGGCGCATCGCAACCTCGTACGACCCCACACCGCTCCGAGTCCCCCCCTCTTCTGGATAGCGAAAGCCGTCTCCCTGGACAACGTTTCAGGTCGTTCTATTCCTAAACCTCCCTCGTTTTCCCCCCGAGGATACCCGTCAAGCCAGCGAGACCCCTAGGACCTTAGCAACACTTTTAGAACTCGCTGACACGACTCTCTCTGTAACCTCGCCCCTGAATTCAGCCTGTTTAGTTCGTTACTATCTCTTCTGTTTTTCCGTCTCCGTTCACCCCAGACAACCCCACCTAAAGCGGCTCGTTCAGTAAAATGGCTGAACTAGTATCTGCCTAGGGCATTTGAAACAAATAAGAAATCAATCCCCTTTCTCCCCCAGTTTCCACGCAGGAGTCCGGCTCAAGTCGAAATCGGGTTTGGCCATTCACGGCTGGAAATCACTGAGTTGCCCCCTCCACCTCTCTCTTCCTCCTCACGTGTTGTTTTTTTGATTTTATCAAAAGTTAGTCGGCATTCTCCTCTTACCTAGCCTTCTGGCCGTATGTTTCGCTGAATTGACCGCCGCTGCAATGGTGTGGGAGCTTAGATGGGTCTGCTAATTGTGTCTTAACGTCCATATTTGCTCATTAGCCAAGTTGGTATGACGTATTACCGATGGAGGAGTGAACTTTAGGTGGCGTGGGCGACGTTCTTCTCCTACCATCTCATTTTTTAGCAGATGAGGAGCTACCCTCTTGCCATTTTTACTGTACCGATATAAAATTGGCACGATTGGATTTCGCAAGTTGTTCTCTGAAGGTAAAGCCGCCAAACTGCGCGTGACCTTGAACTCTCTCAGGGCGGAATTGAGTTGATTGATTTTTCAGCCCTCCTAGAAGATTGGCTGTTTTTAAGTGATCAGACCGACCCGCCTTTTTTCAAGGCTGAACAGGGATGACTCCTCCTCTGGTTTCCTCGTCTCTAGGTTTCGTTGTTTTTTTCACGTCGAAATCACGCGGACCGTTTAACCATTTCGTCACAGTTCGGTAAACGTCGCCTCTGACCCTCTCCACACCCTGTGTAGAGTAGCTTTCCTCCAGACTCTGCAGCCTCCCCCAGGCTTCCCTCAAGGTATTTTATCGTATGTACACTTTTTAAACTTCCCTTCTTATCCATTCCCCGGCGGATGCGAGTTTTCGCCGGTCTGTTTACTCCTCCTGGGAGACCCCCTTTTCTTAGAGAACCTGTCCCATAGCATTAACGTTGATAAGACCGGATCCAACCAATCGCGGGAAGGAGTGCAGTCCGTATTCTCTTCTTCGTACCAGTATGGCGCTTTTTAGCGATCTCCCCCTCACCGCCTTTTTTTTTTTTCGACCCGAGCCGTTGTAGAGGTTAGCTCTATGAGCACCCACTCAAGTTCTTCCGCGATGCTCCTTTTACTTCCCGATGCTGTGCTCGGGGGGCTTTCTTATCCTATTCCCTTTTTCAGAGGTTCACCCCTTTGTTATATTCCAAGTTTTTTTTCCTCCCCTGAGATCAGTATCAACTCGTTTGTTGAAATGCTCATCCTCCTCAAAATCTCAGGTTTGCTCTTGCGCCCCGAAGTTCGTCCTCTTGCCTTCTCTTTGTCTGAGATGTCCATTCCCTTAATCTTTCTCTCCGATTCTCCTAGGGAGTTCGGGAATCCCCCAGCCTTTCCCTGGTCATGGTGCATGACGCGACACCTCTTCGTTCTTCTTCTCGGTTTAAAAGAGCAGCCAGGCGTATTCACCGATAAGAAATTACTACTTTTTTAAGCTAGTGGTCTTAGCTTTGCTCGTTCCGTATCCATTTTTGTCTTCGTCATGTGACCGTTTTACGGCCTTGAGCGCATATTAGCGCCAATTCCTGGAAGATTTCCTTATTATTGCCCAAGCTCTGACAGCAGTCCCTCCCCCTCTATAGCCTCCCCTGTTTACTACGAGAGATTCCGCGTTGTATTTTTTTGGTCCAATGCACCGTTTTTCCCAGATGTACCCTCTTCGGAAAAAATGCGGATCTCGATAACTTGGGTTTCCCGGACTCTCTTTCCCCGGCTATAGTGCCCGCCTTTCCCGGTCGTCATTGGGTTGATCGCTTTAATCTCGAATTGATAGATTAGGCCGCCTTCGCTTGCGCCCTTTTGATAGCGCCCCATTTGTGACCAGGGCTCCTATTCCGCTGATTATGCTGGCTCCCGTGCTCTTCTAACGAATATAGTCTCAAAGTGCTCCCTAGCCTAAACGGAGTCCGGTCTTCCTCAGTTAAGGCTTCTTTGGATCGGTAGTTTTAGTCTAGATACCGGTAAATTTCCTCGCGATTCCTTCTCGTTTTTCCGATCATCTATAAAGATCGGCGTGTCAAGGAGCTCTTATGATCTTAGAATGAGTTGCCCTCCCTATGTTCGACGGTAGATCCCCCTTCAGACGCCTTCTAGCGGCAATCTAGGTTGTAGTTTAAGTTCTCTCTTGTGGGCGGCAGCTTCGGTTCGTCGGCTTTCACAAAGCATTTTTCTGATCTGTACAGGAGAGTTTCGGTGGAATCACCTTTCCTAGGTTCCCCCAGCCGCAGAAATCATTTTTACTCTCTATCAAGGTCCGAAGAGCCCGTTTTTTCAGGCAGACCAAACCCCCCGTAAACCCAATCGTACACTCGCTCCGGATCTTCTTTTCGCGTCTCCCCTAGAAGGTATTTCCCTTCCGATGCGTTTTCTACCTCTCCGAGAGGTTTTCCCCCCTCGTGGACGAGTGCTCGAGATCGATCCTAGTGTATTCTTCATAGAACTCCCCTCATTCCCACTTCGGTTGGTTTCTCGTAATTGTCCTCATTATTAGGAGAGTGGCCCGACGGGACCGACTCTCTTTTTAGCTCAGCACCAGTGCCTGTATCGTGACTCTTATCGTCTTGCATGCTCATTCTGTTCGTCGTCTGTGCAGTGCCAAGTGCCCTCCGTCATGAGGACCGAATCAGACCCCCTTATTCCCGGCGAATCGCCCGTCCGAAGACCTCCTCGTATTATTGTTACGATTCTTTCTTTACAGTTTGTTTTTGTTTATAGTCCTGGCAGCTTCAAGCCTCCTCCTGGGATTGCAAATTCGATGAAGGGGACCTTATAGTCGATAGTTTGTTATTTGACGAGTTACCCTCTATTCAGTGTGCTATTAAAGCTGAGCAATTGACTACGGTCTGCCCTTCTTTTAGTAGTAGTCTAAGTCTTTCTCATCATCGGTAGTAAAGTGGGCTGTTGGAAATGCCTATATTGCGTAAGTATGGACTACTGATTCACTCCTTCGATGTCTCTCCCTTCCGACCCTCTCTTCCCAGGAGAAGTTGGCTCGTGGCGCATGCAGCCAGCACATTCCGCACCTTCCTTTTTTGTGTATCATTCGAGCCGAGCCAATGAGGGACTCTTTTTTTTCGGTCCCCCTCTTCCCGAGACCTCCCTTGACCAGTCTCTTTTTGAGCTGGAGCTACCCGACAGATCCGTCCCACGCCGCCCAACGCCCCCTTTTCCGAGGTTTCTGAATAGCGATTATCTCTCCCAAGCTTTGTTACCTTCCTCTCTCCCTTTTTTCAAAGAAGTACTCCACTTGAGGACTTGCATCTCACCTGACCTCCTTTCCTCCGTCTCAGCGGGAAGTTTTTCTCCCGCTCTTTTTGCCCGATCATTGGTTCCAGACGAGTTCCTCCCCTCCACCCCCCCCGTTTTTTTTTCCCCTCTTCCCAGAAGATAGTAACTAAACGCGAAACGAGAATCATCCACGCAGCATGACCCCAGGTGAGTCTCCCCCCCTATTTCCTACTTTTCATCTAAGCGTGGTGTTTAGACTATGTCGCCGAGCCCCCTCCCCGCTTCGGTCCAACAGGTTCAGGCGCTGCTCGCTTGGGTGTCGTTTCGGGCGTATGATTTAGGGGCTTTCTCATCCTTTTTTTCCCTTTCTGTATTTGCTTGAACGCCGGTAACGTTCCGGTACAATTTGTGGGCGTGATGCTCGTGATTTGCGCTCGGCACCGTCTTCCTTCTTGGCGCGACGGAACAATACGCGACTCTGGTCCCCTCAGATTATCTCTCTGCTAGAGACTCGCGAAGCGATTAGTGTTTTTCGGGTCCTTCGTAGTTCTTTTTTTAGGTCCGTCCCGTCCTTAGCGTAGTTTCTTTAGCGATCGCGGTCCGCCAGTCCCAGACGGCGATCATCTGCGACCCACTGGATACACTAGCCGGATTTTGCCTAAGTGAATTCTGTTTTTATTTTTTCTCCAAGGTACTGCTGGTCGAGCTGTCTTTAAGTAGACTAGTTAGTCCGGGCCAAAGTTTCTAGTCCGCAAGCCCGCCTTCTCACCAACACCGTCTCCCGCGGACCTAGGAGGAA